>Ga0233439_10001067_pt1 | contig 36649 bp, 30 predicted proteins | sample SI_123_September_6_FD_182713 | JGI IMG/M metagenome (GOLD analysis project Ga0233439, IMG submission 182713) | Seawater microbial communities from Saanich Inlet, British Columbia, Canada - SI_123_September2016_100_MG | ecosystem: Environmental > Aquatic > Marine > Inlet | place: Canada: British... | reverse complement strand
GCCTCCCTCCTGAATATGGATTACATACAGGATAGAAAGCTTAACGTGAGTGGGACACTTTTACTCCGCCACAACAAAAAATATATCAACGGCTCACTGGTACATTATTGCTCCGCCGTTCTCAACTGGGTAAACAGAGTCCTAGCACATGGGGAGACCAAACTCGGTGCGACACCAGACCCAGGCCTCCGATATCGGGAGTTGTCAAGTTTAGATGGTATAGATCCATCCCTGCCTTTTTGAATCCCAAAATAATTTCTTGCACCGCTTCTTTGTCGGTACCTTTAAAATCGCAAGGCAAGTCATCATTATCGATACACTCATCCTCTGGAAATAATAGTTCAACCTGACTTGCGGCATCTTCATTGGTCGCATAGAGCAAAACATTACGGTTCAAATCAGACAGGTGTTCTCCGGTCGATACTGCCCCCTCCGATCCGTCTTCGTATAAGGTAATCACCTTAGCCAACTGAATAACAGCAATCCCTTCAAGGAGACTTTTATACATTGCCTCGGATAAGGTCATCGCAGCACCCAAACCCACGCATGCAAGTCGATTTCGTCGCTCTCCCGTAATTACGCAAGCAACATGAAATCCAGGCAAATCTGCATTGGCCAACCAGTGAAACCTGGCTTGACTGGCAGTACCCCGCAATAATTTGTGAGCTAATGAAATTATCGTTTTATTTCTATCGGATTCTTTAATACGTGGAGCCGTACTTCTTGTATACCAATGTCCCATTGCCGAGTCGATTTGAATTAATTCAAGCAACGCCCCCTTTACAGCAGACATGTGGTCTGAGTGCACCGCCGTTCCTGTTGTCACCGCAGACCAAATTCTTGGTTCTCCAGATTTGATCCGAACACGATAACCCACCAGAACAAGTTGCGCCGGAAGCCAGCAATCCCTTTCGCCCGTTAAAGAGTTGGCTTGAACCCAGCCTAAAGGAGAAGATTTTTTGTACGGTTCAAACAAACAGCTTTCATGTTCTAATTGAGCGGGCTCAAGGAATTGAAGCCAGGCAGGGTCCATGGAGTCCGCCTCATACAAAGGAAGTTCGGCAATGTTACAAAATTTTATTTCACATGTCCCCGCAGCTTCAGAAATAATCTGGGTATAACGTTCGGCAGTCTCACCCAAAGCTCTTATCAATGCTTCATCCAGTAAATACCCTGAGCCACCAATATGATAGTCAAGAGGATTGGGTGCTGTTTTTGCGTCAGGATCTTGCAACAGATACATTCCGGTAGGATGGCAACCCGATGTTATAAATTGAGGATCGCGACGACCTGGAAGAATAAATGTGATTCTTTGATCCAGTCCACACATCGGACTGAACATACTGTTCAGGAGTCGCCATGTGGCAAACTTTAATCTATCCTTAGATGCAGCGATTTTTATCAGCATAAAATAAGTTTATTTTTAGATTAAAGAGTCTATATCAAAATAAGTTTCTCTTTCCTGTCGAACGGAAAGGCTTCCGCATCCTGCACATTGTGGAATTTGTAAGATTTGATGATATACAAATTCCATAGATGGGAGATAGATTGACAACATACGTCCTCGAAGAAAAGAGTTTCCCGTGACAAGATAGTTCAAGGCCTCAATACCAACATGCGCAGACAGGAGCTGCGTAAGCATGGGTTCAGGCGACCAATCCAAACTACGGGCTACTCCATTGGCAAGTGCATTTTTATAATTTATATAACCAGCAGGATCAGATAGATTCATTAAAATACGTTTCTCCAAACATTCAAAACATGGCGTTTCATCAGGTACAGCAAGGGGACCAATCAACAGAAATGGGCCATCCATTACAGCACTTAGCCAGGGAAACTTTAGCGCTAAAGCAATTCGATTCAATTTTCGGCGTGTTAAAGGGTTTGCTGTGTGATCGAAAAACAATATGAAACTGTCTTTCCATAATTCAAATTGATGAACCACATCCTCAAACTTGAGCTGGTCATGAATCCACTCATCCTCACCGGTCCTAAGGATATGATTGAGCGAAGAATCATCTGCAAGCACATTAATCGAAATATCTTTCAAACTTGCCGACAACCTTTCAGCAATCTCTTCCCTTTCAGGCAAATCAGAAATAATAATGACAGATTTAGGCAAATCTGGAACGCCCCAGGTGCGCAGGGTCGGCAGGTTCTGGTCCAGGTAATGATCGAGAGCTGTAAGAGGCTCCTCCTCAAGAACATCTAAGATTCTTAGTTGTTCAATTAGATTATCCACTTCCTCCGTTGACATGCCGATATCGTCACCTATTTTTTTTGGAGTATCCTTTCCATCAAGAGCTTCAATGAACCGCGATACACGACCTGTTTTTTGATCATCTGTAATATTAAATGAGACTGGGTTCCATGACCCCACCCGCAGCTCTACTTCATCCGCAGAATGCAAAATCACATTGAAGGGACGCTTAATACGAGGATTAAATTTGTCAGACATAATACTCCAGGAAAATTAGCGGGCCGGCATTCCCACTATAAGTGTATGAGTAAGGGCTTGAAAACAGCCATCAAAACCAAAAGCGGCATGAACATCATTATCGTAAATGGCACCAACATCACATGAAGCACAACCTAAACCCAGCGCTGCAAGATGAAAATTTTGACTCATGTAACCAGCCTCCATAAATAAAAAGCGCATTCCTCTTGCCCCATACTTACGCATGGATCGCCATGGCAAACCAACTATATAAATGATGGCAGCTGCTTGCGACACAGATATCTGGTCTTCGCTGCTTGCAAAAGCCTGATTCAATCTATCAACCTGTTCTCCATCATTGGCAACCGGTTCAAGAGAGTGAGATTTTGGTAGATAACGATAGGTTGAATTTTCAGGCAAACCTTCGACATGCTTTGAAAAAATGTACAATTCGTTTGGGTATAACCCACCCCCGCTTGGAGTGGATCGAAAAGAAATATCCAAGCTGGCCTCCCCGTCATCATCCTCTATTGCAACCACTCCTTTTCCGGTTATTCCGCCAGCAGCATAAAGAAGGGTGGATAATATTTTCTGATCAATGGGAACATCTGTAAATTGTCGATGGCTCCTACGCTTACCCATTGCTTCGCCCATCTTCATTTGAATAGAGATAGGTTTAGGTAAAGCAATCAAGGCATCACTACAGTCCGACTCCACGCTACTGTGAAGTGACAACATGGCCAATGCTTCATCAGTAAAATAATCAGCGATGGATTGCGCAGCTTCCGCATCATTTCGGCGCAACCTGGTATTAATGAGAAAGGTTTCTGCCAATCGATTATCATCAGACATATCCAGAGTCCGGTGATTCAGGGCAAAAGTGCGAAGTCCAGAACTGGAAAAGTTTGGGCTGAGCTCTTTTACTGAATTGTTGGCTATTGCAGCCCCAATGACACTACTGGTTATTTTCATTACTTCCTTAGACGGCAAGGGTGCAAACATCACACCCTTGCCCACTATTGATATTTAGATTATGCATTTATATATTTCAAACCACTGGCTACGGAAGACCCCTGTTCCCTGACATTGAAGGTTGTCAAAGCTCCGTCAAAGAATTCCTGACTGGCCCATGGAGACATTTCCATAATGACCACAGAATTTCCTCCAGGATCTTTAACAACAGCCCATTCTGCAAGGTGATCACTAACCTGGCCTGAGTTTCCCCAAATTTCGCTGTGATGTTCTTTCATCAAAGCCAATGATTTTTTATCCAATTTAATTTTCTCGTTACTTTTAAGTACCTGGCCACCACTTTCCCGCAAATTGGCCATCATCTCATCCAAGTTATCTACCAGATAATAGACCAGAGGGCCTTCTCCGTCATACCAGGCCTTGTGAATTTTCAACTTCACTGCTCTCGCCGCCCAAACATGAAAGGCAGGTTGCGCTATAGGAGTTCGAGCCATTTCAAGACCGAGAAGTGTTTCATAGAAATTTTTTGTAGAGTCCATATCAGCTTCCTTTACAGGAAGACTGCACATAATTAACTGACTAGACATAGAGTGATCTCCATAAATAATTATTAGTATTAGTAAATAGATTCATAAATATTTTTAAATTTAAAATCGAGCATTTTTACACACAGCAGGTGCAAGAACACGAACCTAACGTTGTGCAGCTCCCTCCCGCTGCTAATACATTGAGCCTTTGTGTAGATGCATATGTGATGGTTAAACTTTGCTGATTAGTACTTTTGTTCTCTACTTTGCACTTCACCTTGACTTTCATTTTATCTCCCCTCATATCAAAAATTAAAAAATTTTCCGAAAACCAAAACTAATTAGAGCCCATATTCGTATTTCATAATTTATTACCATACCAAATACAAAGAAATGCCAGAAATCAACAAAAATTAGTTCTTCAAAATCCTTCTAATAAAATATCCGTGATACAAAGCAAAACAAAATTATTTAGCAACTCGTACAACAAGTACTGCCCAAGGTAGTAGTACAACCCCCAGCAGCTAAAAGGTTAAACCGTTTCTCCGATGCAAACCCCATTCTCAGCCTTTGTTGATTACCGCTTTTATTTTCCACCCTATACTTCACTTTGATTTCCATAAAAAACCTCCACGTAAGAAAAGTTAACAGAATTAGAATGAGGCAGAATAATGCACCTCTCGGATATTTCCGTCAACAGTTATTTTAAGGCATATCAAATTTATTTAGAGACTGGGAGATTGGAACAGCTGTATTAATAATTGTTTTCTGAGAGTTTTTGTAACGGGCAGGAATTATTGGAAAAATGTGTCCTCACCTTTTAAAAATAAAGCTATGCGTTTAAAATTAGGAAAGGTTAGGAAAAGTTTTTAAAAGCATGAAGAATGCATTCACGCAGCTGGTTTTGAAAAGCCTCGGATTTGAACTCAATCAATTCATAAAATTTGCCATCCTTGCCTTTTTTGGATGGCAAACCAATAAACAACCCACCAGATTTCGAAACCAATATCCGAAAACCTTTAATCACGATTAAATCATCCAACACAACGTCGGCATACCCTCGCAAGGAGCTTTGAGGAGTCCCTGTATCAAAAGGGTAGATTTTTATAGAGGATATTTCCATAAATATGAGACATTTAAAAACAGAAGTTGTGTAATTATAGATACATTGACCTTAAAATATAATCTGCTACACTAGATAAGTATCTACCGATACAAATCTGAATTCTCTATTCAGAGGCTATCTCCTTCAAGACATAGCCCAAAATACTTTTATATCGAAATCATTCTATTGAATATTTTACATATTAATAATCTTAATATTTCTTAATTTTCATAATAACAATTAAAAGGAGTTTTACATGTCAACCACTGCCGTCTCTGAAAAATTCAAAGTAAAAGATATCTCTTTGGCCGATTGGGGACGAAAAGAAATTGTACTTGCGGAAAACGAAATGCCAGGCCTTATGGCCCTGCGGAAAAAATATGCCACCGAAAAGCCTTTGAAAGGAGCCCGTATTGCCGGCTCTTTACATATGACTATCCAAACCGCCGTTCTCATGGAGACTCTCATTGAACTCGGCGCAGAAGTTCGTTGGGCATCCTGTAATATTTTTTCGACTCAAGATCATGCAGCCGCCGCAATGGCCAAAGCAGGAATCCCCGTATTCGCATGGAAAGAAGAAACCGAAGAGGAATATTGGTGGTGTACCGGCCAAACATTGTTGTTTGATAATGATCAAGGACCCAACATGATTCTCGATGATGGTGGGGACCTTACCGCCTACGTTCATGAGAAACACCCGGAATTGCTCGCAGAAATCAAAGGCGTAACCGAAGAAACGACCACCGGGGTTCACAATCTCTACAAGATGATTGAACAAAAAACCCTCAAGCTTCCAGCAATGAATGTGAATGATTCTGTAACAAAATCTAAATTCGACAACCTCTACGGTTGTCGCGAATCTTTAGCAGATGGCATTAAGCGAGCTACCGATATTATGATTGCCGGTAAAGTGGTCGTCGTTGCGGGCTATGGTGACGTGGGCAAGGGTTGCGCAGATTCCATGGGCAGCCTGGGTGCAAGAGTTATTGTCACCGAGATCGATCCCATTTGTGCCTTACAAGCTGCGATGGAAGGTTACGAGGTCACCACAATGGAGGAAGCCGTAAAAGAAGGCGATATTTTTGTAACCACCACAGGTTGCGCCGACATCGTTTGCATTGAACATATGGAAAAAATGAAAAACGATGCCATCGTCTGTAATATTGGTCACTTCGATATTGAGATCCAGGTGGAGGCTCTGAACAATTTTCCGGGCATCAAAAAAACGGTTATCAAACCTCAAGTGGACAAATACACTTTTCCCGATGGCCACAATATCCTCATGCTGGCTGAAGGACGTTTGGTGAACCTGGGTTGTGCGACCGGGCATCCCTCATTCGTAATGTCAAATTCGTTTACCAATCAGGTGCTGGCACAAATCGAGTTATACAATAAGAAATATGAAGTGGGAGTTTACACCTTGCCAAAAATCCTGGATGAAGAAGTTGCGCGATTGCATCTGGATAAACTGGGTGTAAAACTGACAACACTTACCGACAAACAGGCCGACTACCTGAGCCTGTCCAAGGAAGGCCCCTACAAGCCGGAACATTATCGGTACTAATTTGCAATAACATAAAAGCCGACCTTCCTTAAAGGGAGGTCGGCTTTTTTTATTTATATTTCAGTATCGCGTTTTTAATCAATGTTTCAGATGGAGTTCCCTCTCCGCCCTCATAAAAACGGCATTGAAACCCAAAGACATCCTGCTTACCTTCTATATCCCTTCCGTTAATCCTAATAGTTGGGGAACCTGGGAATGAATGTTCTTCAGCCATCACCTCACTTTCTATTTCAATAAGATCTACTGACTCAGAAATATTTTCTTTTGTTAATATTTGCTTAAGACTGAGTAAGGCAGGCTTCCAGTGAGGACAATTGCTAAAATATAAAAGTTCGATTTTCAAGCAGGATTGCTCCGAAAAAACTCCTGCATCCAAGGAATGATGCGCTCGTGGGCATCTTCCAGCACATAATGACCAGCATCTTGAATCCGATGCACTTCAGCGTCAGGAAAAATCTCCTGCCACCTGTTTAGAAAACGATCATTGAACACAAAATCTTTAGCGCCCCATGCAATCATTATGGGGAGGGAGGCAAACTGACTCAGGTTTTCCTCAATGTTTTTTACTACAGAGTAACTGGGTGCTTCCGGACTCATTGGAATATCCTGAACAAAACGCAAATTCGCAATCCGATTTGCATAATTGTCATAGGGTGACAGATACCCCTTCTTAACATGATCTGTCATACGTTCTTTATTTTTGCACGCCATAGAAGTCGCTGCCAGTGCAAAAGCATTAAACCCTCGTATAGCCAAAGCACCCACCCCAGGAACCCGACATAGCTTGAGTCGGATCGGAATATGATCCGATAAAAATGCTGCCGTGTTAAACAACACCAGTCGTTTTATTTTTTGCGGATGCCTGACCGCATATCCCATACCAATAGCGCCTCCCCAATCATGAAGAACCAGTGTGATGTCATTCAATCCAAGTTTGTCCACCAATGCTTCCAGGTTATCTATGTGTTGAGAGAGTGTATAAGAATAGTTTTGCGGTTTATCAGATTTGCCCATCCCCATATGGTCGGGAACCACACATCGGTAAGAATCTCTGAATGCAAGAATCAGGTTCCGATAGTAAAAAGACCAGGTGGGATTGCCATGCAACATGAGCAGAGGTTGCCCCTGCCCTTCATCCAAATAATGATATTGGTGTGAATCCAGTTTTAGTGAATGCGAGGCAAATGGATACAGGCCTTCTTCAATCACCATTCAACACCCATCATCAAACAGTTCAGGCCACTACCAATTCCTAATAAAGCAGCTTTATCGCCTTTCTTCAATGCCCCTTGTTCCGCCCCCATAGCAAGAGTGACGGGTAATGATGCAGAACCTGTGTTGCCCAGAAATTCCAAGGTAGAAAAATCTTTTTCAATATCGAGGCCCACATTTTCATACATTAGTTTTCGATGTCCTTTTCCTACTTGATGACAAAATACCCGGGCCACCTCTTCATTTTCCCATCCGAGAGTTTCGCGTGTTCGCCCCCATGTTCTTCCAGCAAGTCGGCATCCTTCGAGCATCAACTTTTCTGAGTCCGTTTCCATTAATGGAGACCACTCCGCATGTGCGCCTGCATCATCATTACCACGGCATAAATGATTAAAACGAGTCTCCGCGATAGAAACCCCACCGCGCAAATGATGGTTATGTTTTGAAATGTCCTTGTGAACCAAAAGAACTCCCGCTGCTGCCGACCCAATGGTCAACGAAGCGAAAGAACCTTTTATTGAGCTTCGCGTTATATCAGAACGACTCAACAGAGTTTCAATTGTATTATTCACCAAAGGGCCGCCATTTTCACCGGAGACAACCAGCCCTGCCCTAATCTGCCCGCGTTCAATCATATTCGACACAATGCACATTCCATTTAATACTCCAAGACATGCATTAGAAACATCGAACACAAAGGATTCTTCAGGAAGTCCAAGACTATGATGAACCACAGAGGCCGTTGAAGGTTCAAGAAAATCTCTGCATACAGAGGCAGAAATAAGGCAACCAATATCTTTTAAATCGATCCCAGAATTTTCAATTGCTTTTTTTCCGGCAAGGGTTGCCACTTCACTTGGAAAAACTCCTTTATCCCAAAACCTACGTTCCTCAATCCCACTCATCAATTCAAGACGACCTTGGGGAAGTTTTAATTTGTCATAAAGAGGGGCAAGTCTGCTTTCAAGATCAGCAGAGGTAATACGGTTGTCAGGCAAATGGTAGCCCAAGCCCTCGATGCAAACTTTATCAAACTGCATCTGTTCCGGTATCCTTTATTTTTCCCTTATCATTAAGGTCAATGAACTGCATTTCATAATACTTCTGATATAACCCGCTGCTTGCAAGTAGAGATTCGTGCGTTCCTGATTCAACAATTTTCCCATCATCCATAACAAGAATGCGGTTGGCATGCTTGATTGTTGACAATCGGTGCGCAATTACAAAAGAAGTACGGTGTTCCATCAAGTTATGCAGGGCATCTTGCACCAGTTTTTCTGATTCGGAATCAAGCGCCGAGGTCGCTTCGTCTAAAATCAGAATAGGAGCATTACGCAAAATTGCCCGGGCAATTGCAATTCGTTGCTTTTGTCCCCCTGATAATTTGACCCCTCTTTCACCAATCAAAGTTTCATAACCTTCATCTATATGTTCGACAAAGTAATCAACGTGGGCAGCTTTTGCAGCCGCCAATATTTCCTCTCGGCTAGACTCACCCTCTTTACCAAATGCAATATTATTTAAGATTGTGTCGTTAAATAAAAATGTTTCCTGAGTCACCAGCGCAAGGTGACTTCTTAATGACGAAAGCTTAAAATTCTGGATGTCTTCCCCATCAATTAAAATTTCCCCCGAAGTCACGTCAAAGAATCTAAATAGCAAATCGACCAAAGTCGTCTTACCAGCCCCACTCATCCCAACGATGGCTATAACTTCTGACTTCTTAACAGTCAAATTGATTTTATCCAAAACCATTTTGGCGCGAGAAGGATAACGAAAACACACATCCTGAAATTCGATTTTCCCTTTAAAGTCGACCAACTCTTTTTGACCTTCGCGAACCTTCTCTTCCGGCAAATCAAGAATTTCAAAAACACGTTCAGCGCCTGCAAGAGAAGTCTGAACATTGGCAATAATTTTAAAAAGAATCCGAATGGGTGTGTACATCATAAATAAGGCTACAATGAAAGCCAGAAACGTGCCTTGGCTTATTTCACCATCCAAAACCTGAGAACCGCCATACCATAAAATGAAGGCGGAGCTTGCGACACCTAGAACCTCAAGAAATGGAGATGTCATTTCGACATACTTGACGTTCTTCTTCATAACCTTCAGGTATTCATCGTTATAATTTTGAAACTTTTTGAGCTCACGGGGTTCCAGTCCGAAAGCCCTGACAACTTTTATTCCTGAAAAAGATTCCAATATCGTGGCATTAATATTCCCAAGAATTTCCTGTCCTTTATGACTAAACTTTTTAAGTTTTCTTCCAATATTCGATACAGGAAAAATCATCACTGGAAATACAACGAGAGCCATTAGCGCCCAGTCCCACTTCAAATAAAACACCCATGCCATTAGGCCTATCAAAGTAACGCTATTTTGAAGAAACTCTTTCAGCAGCCGAGTCACAGTGGACTGCATGATAGCCACATCATTGTTTATCCGTGAAATGAGTTTCCCTGTTTCGTTTTCTTCAAAAAACCCGAATGGTAAACGATGAATATGAGCAAACACTTTCTCTCTAAATTTAACAACCAACTCCCAGGATATCCCAAACATGATCAGGTTTTGGGCGTACATTAAAACGGCTTTTAAGGTGTAAAGCCCCACTAAGGCCAGAGGAATGACTTTCAGCATGAAATAGTCTTTTTCTGTAAAAATACTATCGAAAGTCTTTTGAATTATGGGAACAGGAGAGGTTGCAATAATGCCAACGATAATAGAAAAGAAAATGGCGAGGTACAACCTCGACATATAGGGTCTTACATGAGAGAAAAGTCGTTTATATAACTGGAAGGACATATGCAGAAACCGCAACTACAGAAAGGAAATTCGTTTACTAAGAGAAAAGCCCCTGCTATTGAAATAAATTCAATATACAGGGGCTTAAATTTTTATGAAAATGGAATGATCAATTATGCCTTTACTTCCTTTGTAGGGAGAAAGTCTTCCAGAGTCGCACCATTTTTAAGGGCATCTTCCATCATTTTTACAGACTCCTTGATTCCTGTTTCACAGGCATCCAAAGATATATCTTTGATGTCATTTTGCGAACACCAGGCCATTACCCGGTTACGCGTATTATCCCTCATGAAACCCTGGGGAACTCGCTCCAAACGTTCAAGTGCTTCCGGTGACCAATCGAAATCCTCAGCATTGAGTTGAGCTCCAATTTTGCTAATGTCTCCAGGAATACTATCGGTCGCTCCGCTGTCGTTATCATTCTTTACAATCTTTTCATTTAAGATTTTATCTAAGAAGGCCGCCGTAACTTTACTAATTTTCTGCACACGAGCATTTTTCTCAACTCGAGCGTGGGCTTTCCTTCTCAAATGACCTTGTGGAAAACTGTTGAGGCGATCCAAGGCTTCCTGCGTCCAAGAAACTTGAACACCATCAGGCAAAGTTGTAAAGGTCGTAGAATCTTTAGCTTCTGCTTCCGTGGCCTCAAACTCTTCCTTGTTAACAGGAAGCAAACGTTCTGGGCCCGCATTACAAACAGTACACTTAACAACATCGCCTTTATAGAAGGTATTACAACTGGTACATTTCAGAGTAATCTCTTCAGGAGGCTTGCCTGCATGCGCTTCAGCCATTTCCTCTTTCAACATACCCAGGCCTTCTGGGTTGTTCGGATCCATACCTTCGTTCTTCATTCTTTCACCAATGGCAGACATGGCCTGCATTGCACCTGCTGGAAGAATCTCCTGAACCGCTTCCGTTATAACGCTGGAAGTGATCATGCTATGCCCCCGCTCTAAGGAATAACGAAGGATAGCGGAAGTCGCCATTGGACGTACAAATCCGGGAATCTTTTTCAATCGTTCTTTAGCTTCTACTGTCCATTCAATGCTCTCTTCCGCCTGCAAATCTATGGGCGGCTTGAAAACTTTACTGGAAAGTAGAACATTACAAGGTACCAGTCGTAACAGATTTTCAGCATTGCCTCCAATATCCATATCAGGAGCGCTATGAACACCAATGCGTCCTAAAATGAGAAGAAAAGGATTTTCCTCCCTTGCGTATTGCAGAACTTTTTCAAAAACCTTTCCGTCCAGAAGACGAATGGTACATTCCATCTCTTCTTCTTCACAAACCTTGCGGGAAATCTCCAGATGCGCCTGATAGATTTTCGCCAATCCTTTGTCGATGATATCTTCGTGAAGTTTTTCCTGTTGTTCAAACTTGAAAACCTTCGAAGCCTCACGCGACAATACACCGGTCAGACTGTTGAACATTGCGTAATGAAAGTAAGGATCAAATGTCGAAATGATTTCCAGAGGGCGATTCAACTTCTTAGCCATTTCAATACCCGTCATCAAACCACCGAATGAATGACCGCTGCCATCCACGGCAACCACTATCTTTCCACTGGAAGGAACATCGTCATGAATTTCAGGACAATGCTTTACAACCAACATATCTTTTGTTGTCCGTCTAATTACACGCTCTGCAACGCTGCCTATCAAACTGTCTTTAATAGCACCGAGCCCCAATGCACCTAAAACAACAAGATCATAAGGCGATTCTTTTATATCTCGAACTAACTCCGTCCAATTGCGCCCTTCAAGGGATTTACCCACAAACGGGATATCTTTTTCTTCACATTTTGCTTTGGGAACGTCTAAGTAGGAATCACTGATTACTTCCATGCCTTTGGTAATCAATTGATCATGGATGTTTCTTTGTTTTTCGAGTTCTTCTTCATCCTGATATTCTTCAGGGAGTCCGCTTTCCATTTGTCGAAAACGAACGTCATGCATCTTCGCGGCGTATACATGACTGGCGGTAATTATGGCATCTGAATCCTGAGCAAGTTCCATTGCAACATCAACACAAGCATTGGAGTAGTCAGAATTATCTACAGGTATATATATATTTTTAAACATGGGGCTCCCTTCCCGATAGCCTGGGAAACAAAAGTATTGAAAAAAATGGGGTATTTAATTATTCAAAAACCAAGAATTTTATAAAAAAATCCTAATAATAAGACGTAAGAAAAATTATTTCATAATGCATTTACTAACGCAGGGAATTTTAGCAAATTTTCCCGACCTGTCAATAATAAACGGCTTAAGATAATATTGTAATTATGGGGTTTTCGGAGCTTTTTAAACGCGTCAAAACAATCCGATTTTTGCATAATTGCTCAAATGAGGATTAAACAAATTCAATGAATTAACAAGTTTAAAAAAAAACTTCCAAAAACCAACAATAAACATAAGAACTTAGCAATTAACTACATGTTTCTAAATGATTTAATTTAATTTTAAATATTTCAAAACTTGTCTTTGCCTGAATCCACTTTTTTAGATACAATGCCTGCGTACAAGCAGACCCCGTTCATTCCGCTGAACAGAACTTACAATCGCAAAAATACCAGACAGAGACTCAATTTAAGATACCCGATGCGCTGTTTTAAGGAGAAACAATGCTTTTTAATAATCAAGAAGAAGTTAACCAAAGCCTTTCAGGAATCGCCACTCGAAATAACGGCGATTTAGTAATAAATGACGCAGATAAGTTGCGCGGGGATATTCTGGACAAAATAGTCCTAAATGCCGCGATAAACCCTTCCCCAGAAGTAAAAGGTTTGAGCCGTTTTATCCTTAAATCGGCCGCTCTGGAATTAGGCATTATCTCCTCTTCAATCCAAGGGTTATATGATGCTCGTGGGCGAGGAGAGATTAAAGGTTTCACCGTGCCGGCTTTGAATATCCGCGGATTGCCCTATGAGCTTTGCCGGGCAATATTCCGCACCGCCCTTAAAACCCAGGCTGGCGCATTTATTTTTGAATTAGCAAAATCAGAAATGAATTACACCTTCCAAAAACCGCAAGAACTTTCCGCTGTTATTTTGGGAGCGGCTATAAAAGAAGGATACAAAGGCCCCGTTTTCATCCAGGGGGATCATTTTCAAGTCAACGCAAAAAACTACGCACAAGATAAAGATAAGGAAATAGCCGGACTCAAAACCCTCATCAAAAACGGCATCGCCGGTGGGTTTTATAATATCGATATCGACACCTCCACATTAGTCGACTTGAGCCACGCCACTGTAGTGGAGCAACAAAGAGCCAATTTCGAAGTTGGAGTCGAACTCACCAAGTACGTCCGCGAACTGGAACCGGCAGGAATCACCATTTCAGTAGGTGGTGAAATCGGCGAAGTAGGAAAAGAAAACAGCAACGAGCAGGAACTGAGAGCTTATCTCGACAATTTCAACGAATTGTTGGAAAAAGAAAAACCGGGTGCGGTTGGAATCAGTAAAATTTCCATTCAAACCGGAACGTCTCATGGAGGTGTTCCTCTACCCGATGGCAGCGTAGCTGACGTCAATCTCGATTTTGACGCACTTGAAAGTCTGTCGAGAATATCGCGCGAAAGTTATGGTTTAGCTGGAGCCGTACAACATGGTGCTTCCACCCTACCCCAGGATCTTTTCCATAAATTCCCGGAATTGGAAACCGCAGAAATCCATCTCGCCACAGATTTTCAAAACATGACCTACGGCAGCGACCTGTTCCCATCCGATTTCAAAGAAGAAATTTATACTCACCTCAGGAAAAAATTCGCAGCAGAGAAAAAAGATGGTGAAACCGATGAGCAGTTTATTTACAAGACCCGCAAAAAAGGTTTCGGAGAGTTCAAATCTGAGTTCTGGAATTTATCTAAAGAAATCCGTGAGGGAATTGGTAAAGAGCTCGAAAGCAAAACTGATTTTCTTTTCGACAAGCTGGCTGTAGAAAACACTCGCGCCGATGTTGTGAAAACTGTGCAGCAAACTCCCATTTCCCCTGATCTCGACGCTGAAATCAAAGCCTGCGTCTAGCCACTAGGTGTGGGACCAACTAGCCACCAATTTTTATAGCTGGAAAAATAAATTTAATCTCGGCCTAATAACCTGTACATCCTTTGGCCTTGGTTTCCCTCCCTTCTCTGGAATTATTTTTCGGCAAAAAGAACGATTATGATGTAATATCGGGCATCCGTTGTGGAGGAGGAAGCCCATGCTAAAATTCCGCGCCTATTTATCTTTCCTGATTTTTTCATTTACTGTCATAACTCTGCTTTTTCCCAAGCCAATCCTAGCTGCAAGTTCAGAAGATAAAATTCCTTTTTTGCAAAAGCAGAGAATGGAACAGGAAATTCAGCAAACCCAACAAAAAGCCTTCCCGAACCAACGAAACTTTGCCGTTCAACAAAATTTACCACCTCAAAAATTCGATTCCGATATAAAAAAGACAATTATAGATAAGAGCAAGATTCTCAAAAAAATTAACCCCTCCCCTCCACCCAGAAAAAAGCGCCCAGTTCCCCAAAAAAAACTACCAACAGTCAGGTTCATGGAAACCTCTGGTTTAATGGAGAACGAAACAGGGTTAATAAGTATCCGAGCTCAAATGAGTTTTCCATCTGAAGACTTAATTTCCATCGATCATTTAGTTAGTAGCACTACAGCTATAGAAGGATATGACTACAGGGTTCGTGGGAAAATGACGTTTAAGTCTGGTTCCAAAGTTGCAAATCTCATTATCGAAACCTTAAGTCCATTAACTTTTCTCACTGCACATCATGACATTGAAGTTAAATTACTCCCTAATCCAAAAGTGAATTTGGTTGAGGATACATTTAAACTTACCGTAACCCATAATGGCCTGCTGCAAACCTTTACGTTCATAGCTGGTATTGGTTCCCTCCTCGGAGTCTTGATTTGGTCTATCTACCTACTAATGAGAAAAAAAATAACTCCAATTCCACTAGACGAAAACACAACAGCCGATGTCGTCGTTACCGATGAAGCTGTAACCAACCCCAAACAGGATGCACTTGGAACCCGCCGGCTGGCGAAACAATTGAGTTTATTTTTAAGAAATCGCAACACCAAAGCACCCATCACTCTCGCCATTACCGGTCAATGGGGTTCGGGAAAATCGTCTGTCATGGGCATGCTCAAACAATACCTGTCTGATGCCCGTTACAATCCAGTCTGGTTCAACGCATGGCACCATCATAGCGAAGAACATTTGTTCGGCGCTTTATTGGAGCGAATTAGACAGCAAGCCATTCCGGCTTTTTGGACAGCCAGTGGCATTATATTCAGGACGCGACTTCTCATAAAACGTATCTGGGATAATCCTGTTCTTCCCGTCCTCTTCGCTATCGTGGTTGTCATTTGGTCCGTTTCAGATTTATCTTTAACCAAGTCGGAACCTCAATGGAAAGAATTTACAAATCACCTGCTTGCAAAAGATTGGCAGGCCCTCCTCTCACAGGAGTTCGATCTCATTGGATTCACCAGTGCCTCTTTCCTCGTAATTATCGGTTTCCTCTCTTCCATGGCTAAAGGAGTGACGCCTTTCGGATTACAACCTGCAAAATTTATCCGAGGAGTGAGCCGGTCTTTTGAAGTTATTAAAGTCAAAACCGATCCCGCTGCGATACAAGGTTAAAAGAACGCTGGAAGATATCACCTGGGCCTTGAAAAACCATCCTATGGTTATATTTATTGATGATCTGGACCGCTGCCCCTCTGAACAGGTTTTGAAAGTTCTGGAATTCGTCAATTTCCTCAGTTCAGACAATTTGAAAAGCTATATTGTCCTCGGAATGGATTTGGACAAGGTATTACCGAGCATTAGTGGAGAGTTCAGCAGTATTGTTGAAGAATCCTTGAAAGAGGAAGATGAAAAAGAGGATGAAGAGGTACGAAGAAAACGCCTCAAAGAAGAGCGGCAAAAATATGCACAAAACTATCTTGAAAAACTGGTCAATATCGAAGTCAATGTACCCAAAGCCAACCCGGAAGAGCTGGCAGACTTGGCCGAACAAAACACGAGCGCAAATAAAGACGAGACAACCCGTCAGGATAAATGGGACTGGGCTATCAATTTTTTCGACAGGAAATTGTTCCCGTTAATCCTCACTGGGCTCTTTGCGTTCTCGACCTATATAGCAGCCAGCTATTATTCAGCCTTAAACAGTAAAGAATTCACAGAAACCCGGAAACAACAAAAAAAAACAGAAAAAGCACTTAAGCAAACAAAAATTGAAATCAAAAATTCTCGAACTATTTTAGATAAACTTGGTAATACATTTGATGAAACTGACAAAAATATTGAGGAGCTTAAAAATGTTCAAAAACTATTAAAGGAGCAGAGTTTATTAGAGAAAAATTTGGAAAGCCAAATTTTCTTTACAGAAAATAACATTTATATAAAGAAAAAAGACGTTGATGTTTTGTTGTCCAACTGGGCGGTACCGATGTTATATTTATTAATATTTATTTTTGCGAGTTTTGCTCTGTTCATTCTTTTTTCACGAAAAAAAGAAATTGATGATGATCCAATTTTCATAAAGGCGTTGAAAATATGGAGTCCTGTCATCACTTATTATGAAAATACTCCCAGACATTTCAAACGATCTGTCAATCAATTACGCCTGATGGCCATGCGTGGCGAGCTAAAAGGAGAGGCGTCAGATATACGCAATCTGGTAGTTTTAAAAGCATTGAAAGAGCTTGGAATTGGAACCGAATTAAAAAATACTAATCCAATCTTGACCATTGGTAACGTAAGTTTTATTGAGGGTCTTGCTAATTCAAGCCACGAGGAGCCTATGGTACAGAACCCATTTGGTGACTCCTTTATTCCCCTACAGTCAGATCATGCCAAAAGAGCGCTTTCCAATGCCCTTGCAAAACATCATCAGGAATTTAATGGAACATGGCCAGGAGAAAAGGATATTGATGCCTTTGAAAAATTAACCCGGGGGATTGTTCTTAGATAGTTATAAAACCGAGATCCCTTTTCACGCTGTTTTCAGGTTTTGTCGCTTATTCCAACCACACTTTCATATCGCGTTCTTCATCTTTAAGAGTAAAAAGTATTTGCGGGATAAATCCTGATTTCTGCGCTTTTTCCTGGATGGCCTTCAAATCTATATTCTGTTTATCGATCGACTCTTTCACCGATTCATCCATCACTCCTTCCAGATCATCAGCACAACGTGCGGGCATGGTCAAACTAACTTTATTGCCATTGGATTTTACGACATGCACTTTTAAGTAGTTGGCCATTTCATTAAAGGAGTGTATCGGATTCGCAGATTTCACTTCGGGCAACTTCAGCGCGCGCGCTTCGGGATAAATATCTGAAAGATGTTTATCCAACAAAAACTGCCAGGGCAAATCAACATCGAGACGATTTAACATGGTTGTCAATCCATGCAACGTACGCATTAAAAAAATCAATTGTGGAGGTGCGGCAGAGCGAAACCACCATTTTAATTCGCCAACAATCTGATCAAAACGCTCACTCATTCTCCAATCTTTAACGTTACAAGGAGCCTCAATAAGGAAGGGTTCGAATAAAACTGACAACAATGCAGGCAAGGTGGGACGCAAATCTTCCAACTTTTCCGGATCAAAACCCAACGCGATCAAACAGGAAACAGGATCGAGGTTTTCATGATCCCTTAAAGCCAAAATTATTCGCAATAAAGCAAGGCGCATATCATCGGAAATTTCCAGCACACTGCCAAAATCGTAAAGGATTAAAACAAAATAATCTTTTTTGTATTGTCGAAAAGCCAGATTTGCGGGTTGTGGGTCGGCATGCACGAATCCATGACGAAACAACATATGAAAATAATGTTCCAGCAAAAGTCGCCCCATAGCTTGCTTTTGGGCAGGCATCATGGTTTCAGCTTTATCAAGTCCAAAACCCTCTTCCTTTTTCTGCACCAGAATATTTGGTTTGCATAAATCTTCGATTACTTCTGGAATGACAATACGCTCTAGAGGAGTAATTAATTTACGATAGCGGGTCTGGTGTTTTATCTCTATCCGATAATCAAGTTCTTCACTAAAATTTTCCCAGAATGCGTCGCGGTAGCCATCCATTTTAAATCCCCATTTGGCGACCGGGCCAGCTTTGGGCAACCATCCCATAATATCGAGTTCGGATTCCACAGCACCGGCAATCTCTGAGTATTGAATTTTGACTGCCACCTCGGTTCCATCCTTGAGTGTCCCAAAGTGAACCTGACCCAAGGAAGCTACCTTAGGTTCTTTATCAAGTTTCTTAAAAACGGAAGAATCACCATAGGCCAAGCCAAGAATTTCGGTGACTTCATGGAAAGGCATAGGAACGATGGAGTCGATGAGGGATTCGCGGAGAGCATGATCATCGGAGTCCATAGTGATGAACTGTCCGATCTTGGTAGGCAAACCTCGAGACTTACCCAGTAACTCAACGAGGTATTTTTTGGCTCGCTGGTGCTGCTCTTCGGAAGTGGACTTTCTAATTTGCCGAGCAGCCAAGCCAAGCTTTAATAAGTTAGCCCCTCTTTTTATTAAATACCCTAGTTTCATAGTTTCAAGGGTAACTTATTACGCGAAAATATCAATCACCAAGCTTGGGTTATTCTGTATTCGGCTTTCTAATTTTTTACATGCAAACTGTTTTTAAACTGGCTGACTTCATTAATGACACCAGGCGGGACTTCTTCCTTGCTGCCTTTAGCTCTCATCAAAACTTCCAGCCGAGGTGTTTTTGAATCCAAAAATACTTTCCTGGCTCTTGAAATCACATCCTGCTTTTTCACATCTTTCACAGCTTGGATGAGCTTCTTTTTGAAGTCAAAGTCTCCATCTTCATCTACGGCTAATCCATATAAATCGCCTAAAATCGCCGCAATGCTATCCCCTTTCTTTTCCAAGCCAACAATCAAAGCCTGACGATGGCGCTCAAATTCCTGGTCAGTAAGCTTCGCAAATAATTTTTCCGTACTTATCAACCAGGCGTTAACCCGTTTGCTCATTTCAAAGGGCCCATGTGTGGAAGACTGAATTACAAGTCTAAAAAATATACGGTCTTCCGTCCTTTGTTGAAAGCTCCAAACAATGTATCCCAATTGTTGATTGGTGCGCATTTGTGTATAAAAATCACTCTCAATGACGGAAGCGATCAAAGAAACTTGCGCCTGAAGTGCCGGATCTTTATCACCCACTTGAATCGCATAGGCCAGGGAATTGTTATTATCTTCAACCTCACGAGAGAAGCGGAATCGTTTTCCATCAGGAATAGTTTCAACAATCTGCTCAAAACGTTCTTCTTTAGGAAGGGGTTTACTTTGGAGTGAATCTAAAAGTATTTTTGTGCTCTCAATGGCTTTTTCATCACTGTAGTTGCCATGAATCATTCCCGTTATATACACTTTCTCGTAAAGTTTTTTAGCATAACTCTTAACATCGTCTAAAGACAAAGGCATCAATGCCTCAAGCTTTTGCTCTTCAGTGTATTGCTCGTCCAACAGCATCAGCCAATTATAATATCCGCCGCGAGAATAGGCCTGACCCAGTTTTTGATTCTTTAGTCCTCGCACCATGGCTTCTTTAATATTGTTAAACTTTTGGGAATCAATTTTTATTTCCATTAAATTTCGAGTGACGAGTTTGAGTAAATCCGAAATTCTTTCCGAGTAGCCCCCAATTGTAAGCGCAACCCCCTTTTTACCAATAGAGAGTGAATACGACAACCCAGCCATTTGAATAGGATATACAAGCTCATTCAACCCTTCACGAACAGCGGCCTCATACAGTTTCGCAAGCTCCAGGTTTTTAGGACTACGGTAGGTGTGAGGAGTTTCAATTTGATAAGTTAAATACACTTTAGGTTGTTTGAACCGATGGTCGTACTTAAACCATACTTTAGCCAATGAATCATCTCGTACAAGATGAGGGTCTTCATCAATCAGCTTTAAATTGTAAGGTATGAAATCATTTTTTGCAGGATAGGAGATTCCTACTAATTTTTCCGGCTTTGCAAGTTTTTCAAACGCTTTGCCTTTTATTTTTCGCAAGGAATATTCCGCATCATAATAAGGAGCTTTCTTATCAAACTCTGCCGCGTTATGACTTAGAACAACCATAGCGTTCTCTGGCACAAGAGTTTTGAGAACAGCCTTGTAGGCTTCAGGCTCATAGTCCTTTAGCAAAAAGGGCAATTCTTCAATCTCACTCAATGAATAATCATGCATTAGAGCAACTTTACTTGCTATAAAACCCATCCCTTCATTCGGGTTCTTCCAGTCAAAGTTTATTTGCGCCATAGCCTGAGCTTGATCAAAAGTATATTTTTTTATTCCATGCTTTTTAACCATATCAATATATGAAAACACCATTTCCAAAATCCGTTCGTACTCAGCCAATCCTTTTTTCGTCAACGAAATGCTAATACCAAATGAGTTAATGTTTGGATGACTGTTCCCTCCTCCTGCGCTCAACCCTAAAACCAGCCCCTCTTCTTTCAACTTAGAAAGAAGCGAGCCTTCACCTTCATAACCTAGTACTGAACCAACCACCGAAGCAGGCTTGCTTCCTTTATGGTCCAACAGGCGGATGGTGGGAAAATCAATTTCAAGCGATCGAACATCTTTGATGGTTTTTATTTTTAACAGGCGATATTCATTTTTCAGAGGTTTTCTAAATTCCCCGGGAATTTCAGGTACCTTCACTGGGCGATTTTCAATATTAGAGAAATATTTTTTCGCTTTTGCAGCCAAGGTTTCCTGGGAAGCATTCGATATCAATGCCAACTTCATATTATTCGCGGCATAATATTTGGCATAAAAATCTAAAAGGTCCGGGCGATTATCACCGGCAAGGGTATTTTTATCACCCGTGCCAAACTGCCTCAGAGGGTGACCCGGCTCAGAAATCAGGTTGGCAACAAAATTACCTCTCCACCCATCGTTGAGCTTGTTTTTTTCATGCTCGTTATTTACCGCCTTGACTTCTCTTTTGGCATAGGTTTTATCAAACAAGGGGGCCTTGAAGAAATCACTGAACCGATCCAGGGATTCATCGAATCCTTCATGGGACACTTGAAAGAAATAATTCGTTATGTTGCCACTTGTATAGGCATTACTCCCACCGGAATGTTCATCAAGGTACTTTTTATAGGAGCCCACTTCAGGATATTTTTTAGTCCCAAGAAACAACATATGTTCGAGATAATGAGCCAACCCCTGTTTTTCTTTGGGGTCATGCAAATGCCCTACCCCTACCGCCAATGCCGCTGCACTACGGTGCACATCAGGATCTGAAATCAAAAGCACATCCAAACCATTATCCAGAGTCAGGGTTTTTATTACCCGCTTATCTCCCTTTACCGCTTCTGCAGCGGAAGCTAATAAGATCAAAGAAAATATTAAAACCAAACCTACTTTATATATGTTCATTTTCTGGGTCACACCCACCTCCAGTATCTGTAAATAATAGTTTTTACAAGAGCAATTCATTTAATCCACTTTCTAATTATATAGGGGCTTAAAAAAAAGAAGGGTTAAAATTTTTTAATATTTCTGTCTATCTTCCAATAAGAAAAATCCCGAAGATAATCAATCCACCAGCAAGTAAGCGCTGATTACCAAATGGCTCGCCCAGTTTCCAACACCCCCAAAAAACAACCATTAAAACACTTACCTGCCTAAGCGAGACGACCGCACTCACCAATTCGAATTGAAGTACGACGCAAATCAACCCATAAGATCCAAGAGTGGCAAGAGCGGCCATTAAACCCTTTAACCATTCATTCCTCCACAGTTCAAGGATTTCATCTTTTGCGTGATTGGAGAACAAATAAAAATTACAAAGTATAAATCCTATAGTAGCTTCCATAAAAAAGAAGGCCAATCCATTTATAAAAGGCTGGTCTGGCAATTGCTGTATAAATATATCCATCCCCCTTTTATCTATCAGGCTATAACTGACCACCGTAATTAAGGTATAAAATGCCCAGCGTAGATCATTATGCTGAATGGCATGCCAAAGGTTTCTGAATCCTTTAATGAGATGCCCATCGAAATGCAAAATGTAGATTGCAGATATAATAATTAAAATAGCCAAAAGCGTTATTGGAGTCAGTTTTTCGCCTAGCAACAACCAGGCAAAAACGGGCACAAACACGGGAGCCGATCTGGCGATTGGGTAAACATATGAAATGTCTTGAGTTTTATAAGCGCGTGACAGGCATAAAATATAGACTCCATGAACGATTCCTGAGAGGATTCCCCAAAAGAGCAATTCACGGTTCCAGATAGAAAATCCGATCCAGTTCAGGGCAACGATTGCCATGAGTATGATCCAAATTCCTTTCAGCCCGGAAAAGAACTGGGAATTTTTGCTGGTCTGGGTCAATATGTTCCAGAACGAGTGCAGGATGCTGGATATGAGGATCAGGCTAATGTTCTCTATTGCCACTAAGTAACCAAAATAAATGTTTTTATGAAAATCGCTTTTGTATCCTACCCTGTAACCGACCTCAATCGTGCTGTGAGATTCTACCAAAAGGTTTTAGAAATTGAACCTTTGTTTCATAGGGAGGACTGGGCAGAATTCAAACTTGATGGTCAGCGGTTAGCATTGCAAAAGGTAGAATCGTCCCCATCGGAAACTACTGGGGCTACCCTATTCTTTATAGCAAACCCCTTGGAAGACGGTGTTGAACGCTTGCAAAAATTGGGCGCCACAATATTTGGCCCCCCTGAGGTCCACTCCTATGGAAAATTAGCTCGATTTAAAGACCCGGATGGTAATATTTTTGGTCTCTATGAGCCCCCGATTAAATAATTATACTGGCTATGAATGTTTCAGATAGACCCACGTTATCAAATTTAACCTATAACGGTTGCTCCCATTACTTTAGTTGAGGTACAATCAATTTATATGAATAATCCATTGACTCATTTTAATGAAGAAGGCCGTGCCCGCATGGTCGATGTTTCCGATAAGGGCATCAGCTCCCGAAAAGCAGTAGCAACAGGAATAATTTATATGCAGCCTGAAACCCTTCGCCTCATCAATGAAGGGCAAATTAAAAAAGGCGATGTTCTGGCAGTGGCTCAGGTTGCAGGTATCATGGGAGCGAAAAAATCCCATGAAATCATCCCAATGTGTCACCCCCTTTTATTAACGGGGATTGATATCAGTTTTGAGAAACATCAGGCCCCCGACCCAGAATCTGGTCTCTGCTCTATCACTATCACTGGAACGGTGAAGGTTACCGGACAGACGGGTGTAGAAATGGAAGCGTTGACAGCCGTATCCACAGCTGCATTGACTATATATGATATGTGTAAAGCAGTGGATAGAGGTATGTACTTCGATAAAATTGGATTGATTCATAAATCGGGTGGGAAATCCGGCACCTATGAGAAGGAAGTTGTCGGCCAATGATCACTGTAAAATATTTCGCGAGTCTCAAAACTATTGCAGAAATGGAGGAGGACCGTATTGAAGTTGAAAATTCCATCTCCATGGATCAATTGAGTGATATTATTTCAAAAACATCCCCGAAAATGGGAGAGTTTATCCGGGATAAAAAAGTAATGATCTCGGTCAATCAGGAAATGGCTGATTCGGATACCATCATCCACGATGGCGATGAAGTGGCATTTCTTCCTCCATTTTCAGGCGGGTCTTAAAACTTAAAGGGTTGTTATGAGCACGGCTACTGATTCCAAAATTCGAATCCAATTAGAAGATTTCTCTGTTACGGATGAAATCGAGGTCATGAAAAAAGTCTCGCGCAATATTGGCGGAATCACCACCTTTCTTGGAACAGGTAGAGAGATGTCAAAAGGAGAAAGCATAAGCCAACTCAATTTTGAACACTACCCCAAGATGGCAGAAAAAAAGCTTGAAGAAATTCGCCAACAAGCCATCAAGGATTACGGCATCATCGATATGAGCATCATTCATAGAATCGGGCCGATTGAAATTGGAGAAAATATTGTTTTAATCGTTGCCGTAGGTGAACATAGAAAAGAAACATTTGTAGCCTGCGAATGGGCCATCGCTGAACTTAAACGAGTGACTCCCATTTGGAAAAGGGAAACCACCTCTAAAGGCGAGGTCTGGGTCCAAGACACTCCCTGAGCCGCCTCTTTCCACGCCTACATTCTTACACCTCAAGGGGATTGAAATCCAATAGCAAAACAAAAATCTTCAATAGGCAGTATCTCTATATGGCGAACACCCCTCTGATCCTGACTTCAAGCAATCGCCTGGCGCGCTGGCTCATGCTCGAACACGATGATCGGCAAAAGCAGAAAAAAGTCTGGCAGACCCCAAAAATCCTTCCCCTTAACGCATGGCTGAAACAAGTATGGCTTGATACCTGGCCCGAAAAATATCTTCTCAGTAAAATTCAATCTGAAGCGCTCTGGGAAAAGATTATCAGCAATGATTCCAACACAAATAAAACAGGTCTTTTACACAAAAAAGCGGCAGCAAGGGAATCCTATCAAGCCTATAAGTTCATTCATGAATATCAACTTCCTATTCTCAAGCAGGATTATCAGGAAACTTTAGAAACGGTTTCCTTTTTTCAATGGATGAACCGCTACGAAAAGAAACTGCAGCAGTGGAATGCACTGGACCCGGCACAGCTAATGGATTTTGTAAGCCAATCCATTGCGTCTAAAAACATTACCCTGCCTGACTCCATTCAATTTAAAGGGTTTCATAATAAAACCCCACAACTGCAAATATTATTAAACTCGATACAACAGCAGGAAACGAATCTGGAATTCCTCGACTCATCGGAGGATTCCTCGAAAACAGAAAGTTCTTCAATACAGAAATATGACGACAAAAATCTGGAGGCACAGGCTTGCGCTCGGTGGATTAGAAAAAACTATACGCAAGGAAAACGCTTTGGGATAATTGTTCCCGAACTCGAAAAATATCGTTCACTACTTAATCGAGAACTCGCCACTGAGCTGTGTCCGGCTTCTATTCTTCCAGAGTGCAAAATGGGCCTACCCTTTAATATTTCGCAGGGCTCTCCTTTAAGTCAAGCCACACCCGTCAGCCTGATACTCCAGATTTTACAATCCAAGACCTGCAAAATTTCTGCAGGCATATTTTATTCCATCATCCGCAGCTCCGTGTTCCAATCCGATCAAAGCGTGGCTCTGGAACTTGAGGCTAAACTAAGAAAGGAACGATTAATAGATATTGATTTAAAAAATATCCGCTACAGATTGAACAAAGAGAATCCGCTTTATAAGACGATCAACACTTGGAGTGAGTGGGTTCAGGACAACAAACCCGACCTGCCTAGCGAGTGGTCAAAAAAGATATCCAAAACGTTACAGGAAATAAACTGGCCCACCACTGAAGAAAAAATTACTGAAAAAGAAAACCTCGTTTACGAATCCTGGAAAAAATGCCTGGACCAGTTGTCTTCATTGAATCACATCACAGGCTTGGTATCGCGGGGCACAGCCATCGAAATTTTATCCAGCATCGCAGAAACCTTTTTATTCCCGGAAAAAAACCGGGATCATTTCATACAAGTAATTCAGCTTTCTGAGGCCGCAGGAATGAATTTCGATTATACATGGGTCATGGGCTGTCATTCTGAGGCTTTGCCACCCTCACCCGAGCCCAACTCATTCATCCCACCTACACTCAGAAGAAAGCATGAACTGCCGCGTTGCAATTCCAAATGGGAACTTGAAAATTGCGAGATTCTACTGCAAGAAATTTTGCAGTCCTCTGAAGAGATTATTTTTAGTTACCCCTCGCAAGATGGCGAAACTGACCTGGAACCAAGCACCCTGCTAAAAGCCTTTCCACAAGCGGAAGGCCTTGTTCTTCCCTCTTCCAAAGTTAAAGATCAAATTTGCAACTTTACTGCACTGGAATCTTTTGAAGAAGAACCGTTTCTGCATTTAAGTGAAGCTGAAAAAAACCGATTTGAATTGGGCCAAAAAAGTGGGGGAACTAATTTACTTAAGTTGCAGGCAAATTGTCCCTTCAGTGCATTCACTCGTTATCGACTTCATGCAAGAGACAACGACATCCCGGATACTGATTTTGACCCTCTGGTTCGAGGCCAATTGACCCACAGAATTTTGGAAATCTTCTGGATAAAAACAAAAACAAAAATTCGCCTGGAAAATTTGCACAAATCCGAGCAGCTCGAGCGCGAAATTCAAAAATGCGTTCATCAGGCAGCTCAGGAACTTTCTGAAAACCTTTCTGAACAACCAGAATTTTTGAAAATGGAAGAATCCAGGAGTTTAACCCTGGTTAAGGAATGGTTAATTAATTTTGACATGCTGCGGGACGATTTTACCGTGCTCAAGTCTGAAGAAAATAAAACAGCTCGAATTAAAGCACTGACTCTGAATTTGCAGATTGACCGCATTGACCAAACACAAAATAACAAGCAGGTCTTGATCGATTACAAAACAGGAGAGGCGAAAACCAGCGAATGGCTGGGCGTTAGAGTTTTATCACCACAACTGCCACTTTACGCAACCCATCTTTCTCCATCTGCGGTCGCTTTTGCTCAGATAAAAAGGGGATCAATGAAATTCCGAGGAGTTAAAGACCCTTCTTTAAATTTCCCCGGCCTTAAAGTATTTTCATATCAAAAACATATTGAAAGCTCTGAGTGGAGTGATTTGCAAGATTTTTGGAAGGAGAAAATTGAAGCACTTGTCGATGAGTTTTTACAAGGTTTCATCTCCATTGATCCGGCACAAAATAAGACAACCTGCCAAAACTGTGATTTCGGAAGTTTTTGTCGAATAGGAACTATTGAAGCGGATGAGCCATGAAACCCACTGACCTTTCTGTTCGAGAGCAGGCACTAGATCCGACACGATCTTTTATTGTTCAAGCACCTGCGGGTTCTGGAAAAACAGAACTTTTAATACAACGTTACCTCAAACTTCTCGGGGGTGTAAGTCAACCCGAAGAAATTCTGGCAATGACATTCACTCGTAAGGCATCGGGTGAAATGAAATCGCGTATTTTCTCCGCTCTCAAAGGAGCAGAAGGAGATTGCCCCCCCGATTCCGAGCATCAACAAAAAACCTGGGATCTGGCGCGAATCGCTTTGGAAAGAAATCAAAAATTTGGCTGGAGGCTCCTGGACAATCCTGCTCGTCTTAGAGTTGTCACTATCGATTCCTTCTGCACTTTTCTAACAAAGCGGACCCCGTTACTGTCAAAACTAGGTGGCCCAACAGAAATTCAGGAAAACATTGAGGACCTCTATTTACAGGCGGCAAAGAAAACGCTTTCAAGAATTGAAAACAACCAAGACACTTATGCCGAACTCATCCGAACTCTGTTGCGGCACCTGGACAATGACAAAAGCGCTTTCTTGTTACGAATCGTGCAATTACTAAAACTACGCGATCAATGGATGATTTCATTTTTTGATAAATATGAAAATATAAAAGAGCACCTACTAAATGATAAGCACCGACAAAAGCTGGCCGGAATATTTTCACAGTTAGTAGAAAAGCAATTGAATGAAACATTCAGGTTATTTCAGACTCAGCTACAACAAGATATTGTTGTATTCGCCACATTTGCAGGATCAAACCTGACAGAAGTAGACTCCCCCATCGCTTCCTTGAACAAGCTAAGCGCCTTCCCATTGCCCAAAGCCAACGCTCTTGGCCTTTGGAAAGGCATTGCTAACCTTCTTTTAACAAACGAAGGAGAGTTGAGGAAAACGGTCAATAAAAACTCCGGGTTTCCTGCGGACAAAACTGCGCTGTCGATTGGAATGAAGAAAAATTTCCTTCAGCTCCTGGAGGTCCTTAAAGAATTTCCCGCTTTAATCCATTCTCTGGCGAAAATCAGTTCCTTGCCTGAACCGCATTTTTCGGACCATGAATGGAATATTCTGCGAACAACCATTCGACTATTACCCGAGATAGATTTACAACTAAGAAATCTACTACAGGAGAAACAACTGACCGATTTCAGTGAGATTTCATTGGCCGCCTTAAAAGCCTTTGGCAGTGACATGAACCCCACCGAGTTGGGAAAATATCTCGATGACAAAATTCAGCATATTCTGGTGGATGAATATCAGGACACCTCTTACAAACAAGAAGAATTATTAAAAAAACTTACCGCAGGATGGGAACCGGGAAAAGGGCAAACTCTTTTTATTGTGGGCGACCCCAAACAATCGATTTACCGTTTCAGGGATGCCGAGGTGGGATTGTTCCTTAAAACTCAGAAAGAAGGGATCGGCAGCCTTAAACTAGAAAATCTTTCTCTTGAATCCAATTTCCGCTCACAGGAAAAACTCGTCACCTGGGTCAATCAATGTTTCCAGAAAATTTTCCCTGTTGATAATGACCCTAATTCAGGGGCCATTGAATTTTCAAAATCCACAGCCGTCCTTAGTGAAGAACCCTATGACGGGGTCGTCCTTCATCCGTTGAATCCAGAATCAGATACCCGCAATACCGCAAAAGAGGAAGCCACAGAAGTTTCCCAATTGATCCAGTCCCTTCGTGTTAATTCACCCAAAGCATCCATTGCGATCCTGGTCCGTAGTCGAACGCATTTGCGAGAAATTATACGCGAATTAGAATCTGATCATGTCGCATTTAAAGCCGAATCTATTTATTCCCTTGCTGACCGTCCTGCCATCATTGACCTTCTATCACTGATGCGAGCCCTTCTTTCTCCTCTCGACCGGATTGCATGGCTTTCCATTTTGCGTGCGCCCTGGGCAGGGCTTTCCCTGCAGGATATTCACAGGTTATGCGAAAAGGATTCCTCTGTATGGGATCGATTGAATGATGAAAAAAATATTTTCACACTTTCAGAAGAAGGACAAAAACAAGTCAGGAGAATCATTTCTGTCCTACAGCCAAGCTTAAACTCCTTACCTTCGAATAATTTTCGCGATCTTCTGGAAAACTGCTGGGTGCAGTTAGGCGGCCCCGCATGCCTTGAAAATACCCCGCCCCGCGACATCGAAACCTTTTTTGATGAAGTAGAACGGATCATGGAAAAGGGAGAGTTAAGCAAAATTGAGCATTTCAATCAGGTCATAGAGAATTTACACGCCAGCCCTCTTACACCTGATGAAAATGCCATTCAAATAATGACAATGCACAAAGCCAAAGGCCTGGAATTTGATTATGTGATTTTGCCTGGACTTGGAAAGCGGCCAAAATCCGCAAACAAAAGATTGGTTTTCTGGATGCCGTTTGGTGATGAATTACTCCTGGCCCCGATTGAGGAAAAAGGGGACAAAGCCGCACCGCTGTATAATTTTCTCGCCGAGCTAGACAAGGAAAAGGATGAGCATGAAATGTTGCGCCTCCTTTATGTGGCAGCTACCAGAGCAAAAAAGCAGCTCCACCTCTTTGGAAAAGCAAAAATCAAAGATGATGAAATAAACCCCGAATCCAATTCATTACTTGAAAGTCTATGGCCATTTATCAGTGAACACTGGGAACCGACAACTTTTATCCGTCCATCAGAACAAGAAACAGGAACTGTTCAGGGTAATATAATTCTCAAACGACTTCCTGCTGATTTCAAACCTCCAGAACCTTTTCCGGCAATTGACAACCAACGGCTCGGAGAAATTGAAGAGGAAAAAGAAGTCAGCCCATTTCTTTGGGCCGGCAATGCAGCTCGCTGCCTTGGTAATGTATTGCACCGAATTCTCCAAACTATCGCAGAAGAGGGTTTAGAAAATTGGCCATTTGAAAGAATAGAGAAAATGGAACCACAAATTAAATCCGCTCTATTGGGTGAAGGACTTCCCTTTGAGCAAACCAATAACACCTTGGCCCTTGCACTGAAAGGATTAAGCAATACCCTAAAGGATGCAAAAGGGCGTTGGATTCTTACCAACCATGAAGATAGCCATTCGGAGTATCCCTTAACTCAGTTATCAGAAAATCGATTTACCCGGAATATAATAGACCGTACCTTTGTTGAAAATGGTATCCGATGGATTATCGATTATAAGACAGGACGTCACGAAGGAGAGAATCTTGCAAATTTCATAGAAAACGAAGTAACGCGTTATGGGCCTCAACTTAATCGCTATGAATATCTACTAAAAGAATATGGAGAAATTCATCCCATTAAAAAAGCGCTTTATTTTCCGATGCTTCAAATCTGGAAAGAAATCTAATTTTTATTTAAAACAAACTTATAAGTGGCAATGACCCGCAGATGAAGTTTCTTTAATTTTTTACTTCAAGGCTTTTCTCTGTTGGCAATTCAATACTAAAACAGCTTCCTTCCCCTAGTACACTCTCCACCTTGATAGAACCATTCATCATGTTAGCCAATCCTTTGGCGATATTCAAGCCAATCCCTGTCCCTTCAGCTAGAGTGGACTCATTTCCCAGTCGGCAAAATGATTCAAATATGTCATCAATTTTATCTTGAGAAATACCAACACCAGTATCTTTGACCTTAATACAGATTGTGTTCTTAGAGGTTTTCTCACATTCAAAGATAATAGAGCCATCAATCTTGTTATATTTGATAGCATTTCCAATCAAATTCAAAAGAATTTGCCTCAAACGTTTAATATCAACCCAAGCAAAAATATCTGAGCCAGAAGTTAATTTATTTATAATTTTTACATTCTTTTCATCAGCCAAAGGTTTAACAATCGCTACCAATTCATCAAGAAGAATCTTTACGTTGACTTCCTTCGGAGAAATAGTCACTAGCCCAGATTCAACATGAGACAGATCAAGCAACTCATTAATAAGATTAAGAAGGTGACTCCCTGCCTTTAAAATATAATCAACATTATTTTTTTGGCTATCTGTTAATGGTTCTTCAAAATTAATTTTTAACACTTGCGCAAAACCAAGAATAGAGTTCATGGGAGTCCTTAGCTCATGACTAATTCTAGCTAAAAACTCTGTCTTTGCCTTGTTGGCCCTCTCCGCTTCTTCTTTAGCCTCAATCAATTTTATTTCTGCCAGCTTTTTTTGTTGCAGGGTTTCCCATTCGCGTAAAACCATTTTTACAATGGTAGGAACAAAAGCCAAAGTTTTTTCAGATTTGACCAGATAATCAAATGCTCCTGCCTTAATGGCTTCAACGGCTTTTTTTTCATCTCCCTGCCCAGACATAACGATTAATGGATATTCGTGACTATTCTTTTCAGAGGCCAACAATTCCATACCGTTACCATCGGGTAAATATAAATCTGTAATAACTATATGAGGAGCTGCCTCTGAAAGAAATGCCTTGGCTTCAAAAATACTTGAAGCCACAAAAAAGTTAGGTTCTTCCAGGTTTTTTCTGAATGCTCTACGTACCGCATCAACATCCGTTTCATCGTCTTCAACTAAAAGAATATGCAGTTTTTCAAGTTTCATAAGAAATTAAATATGCGTTTAAAATAAAGCAATACAACAATGATTAAGGCTTTTAATTTATAGGCAACCGTAAAGTAAACACCCAAGTATACCGTAAAGAAACTAGCATAAAAGTATGAATTGCAACTCTAGTCTAAAATCGTAAATATGCATTGGACTGAGTAGGACATTTTTTTGGATTTTTTTCAACTCAAGGAGAGCTTGATATGATTCAAACGAACTCACATTTGTATTTCATAGTAAGACTCAAGATCAATCAAATGAAATTACGTTTCTGGTGGGAACATCTCAAAAAAATAACCCTATGACCATTTGATTAAGCACTAATCCACCCAGAAATTCACAGGTTTTATTCCAAATACCCGAATAGCAAACTTTTCCTATTCACTAATCTCTCTTCGCTATATTTTTCCAACCTTGTATTTTTATTCATCATTAGTTAATCTTAAGAGGTGTTGGTTCTAATCTTTATTTACACCTGTTAAGGAAACATAATGGAAGACATCCGATATTTCATGGAGGAATCCATTTTCACTGTCGATTCTGAGGCTACAGTGAAAATAGCAGCTGAATTAATGAGAACAAACTCCATAAGTTCACTACTCGTTGCTAAAGGGGGAGCTTACTCGGGATTCCTAACAGACACAGATTTAACTAGAAAACTCGTCGCGAAAAACCTAGATCCCGAGAACACCAAAGTTTCGACCATTGCCAGCAAATCGGTTATTACGATGGAAGCAAATCTTTCGATGGCAGACGCTTACGACTGCATGAAGGAAAAAAATATTCGTCATTTAGCCATTACTGAAAAAGGAAATATTATTGGCATTCTTTCCATTAAGGATTTTGCAAACTATTATCACAACAAGCACTCTCAAGACGATGGAGAAAAAGGTAATATTCAATATTATATGCAAAGCACTATAGCTAATATCGAATCGTACGAAACCGTTGTTACGGCCGCAAAAAAAATGGCTGAAAAAAAAGTCGGGGCCTTATTGGTGACAGAATCAGGGAAAGCAAAAGGAATACTTTCCGAGTCAGCAATAACAAAGGACCTTGTAGCGCAAGGCATTAACGCAGAATCCACCAAAGTTTCTTCCATTCTCAACCGCGAATTGATAACAATCGACCATAGCCAATCGATGCATGATGCCTATCAGTTGATGAGGGGGAATAATGTCCGACAACTTTTCATCACTCGAGGTAAAAAGATTGCAGGGATGCTCTCCATAAAAGATTTTGCGAATTATTATAATTTTAAGTTTTGCAAACAAATAAATGATGAAGACAGAGTACAGCATTATATGCAAGAAAACCTGGAAACTATCCCAGAAACCATGACCGTATTACAAGCTGCCGAGATAATGAAGGAAAAGGAAATCGGGTCCCTTCTGGTAAAAGATCTAGAAGAAATTATAGGAATCGTAACCGAAGAAGATTTCACGCGAAGGGTTTTAGGTAGCAAACTGGATCCCAACTCAACCACCGTCTCAAAGGCTATGCGGGCACCCTGCAAAATGGATGAAAGTCAAACTATGGACAAGGCCTTAACCCTCATGCATGAGCACGATATTAAATATGTCTGCATCACAGACAAGGGCAAAATAGTTGGTATTATTTCCCTTAAAGATTTAACCATATACTATAAACATAAGTATATCGTCGCCAATGATCTGGATGAATCTGGAATTCCATAGTTCCAATCCCACACATCTGATCGCACAGTTATCACTCCACATTTGAATAACTTCAAGTGAAAAACTCCAAAAAGAATCCAACTGAAATAGTAATAATAACTGGAAATGATTTACGCCACCAATATTTTCTTAAGCAATTAAATTCCAAACATAATATTGCGGCTGTCTTCATACAAGAATCCAATTTCCCGACACCAAACTCAGAAAAACAAGAGGAAAGTGATGCATGGAGTTGGTTCTTTGAAAGGAGAAATTTGTTCGAAAAAGAAACAATCACTCCAAAATTAAAAATTAAGACTCAAAATGAACCTGAAACTTTCTATTTAAAATATAACGACCTAAACTCATTAAAAACGTTATCTCTCATCCAAAGATATTCCCCAGGTTTCATCGCTGTATTTGGAGCCGGCATTATTAAAGAAAGAATTTTATCCAGCTATCCGAATTCCATCTATAATCTACATGTAGGAATACCTGAATTCTACAGAGGGTCTTCATGCAATTTTTGGCCAATTTATAATTGCGATTTTAAAAATTTGGGTGCGACTATCCACAGAGTTGAAAAAGGAATTGATACTGGGAAAGTTGCTGGGGAAAGTTTCATAACCTTGGAATCTACAGACAGCGAACAAACTTTGATGTGGAAAACTTTGCAGGTAGGAACCAAGCTAATGGAAGAAACCATTCAAAAATGGAAAAACAATTTACTCTCATTAAAGAAACAAGAGCGAACCGGAAAACTTTACAAAATAAAAGAATTTAAACCTGCAGCAATTCTAAAAGTAAAAAAAATGGTGGAATCTGGTGAATTGAAGTCTCAGTTGCAATTGGCTCTAAACAAACGTATTTAAAATCTAAACAAACCCTATATTATTAATTAATAAATTTATTCATATGCACTTAAGAACTAAATATTGTCTTTATATTATTGTGCTCATATTTGCAGTACTAGTTAGCCCGGCCTATGGTCAAGATATAGAAGAAGAAAAGTTTACTACTCTTGGCCCTATTGGAATATCCAATAAATATAAAATACCGGAAAATAGAAGAGCGATCATATTTAGGATCAAGAATTATACTTCCCGAAGCATTAATCAGATATTTGGAAGAGTCTTTATGATTAGCAAGCTTGAGACCGACCCGAACAAGAAGTTTTTACTAATAAACAACCCTCATAAAGGTGGGAACATTTTAAAGGGCAAGCCTCATCGACCTGGAACGGTTTCAGAGTGGAATTTCACCTTGGCACGAAAGCCAATTAAAGGAAACAAGGATATCGAATACACCTTACAGATTCATCCCCGTTCCATTTTCTTCTCAAACATCGAACCTAAACAAAAACCTAAAGGAGCCAATGAAAACCCCTAGTAATTCTATAGCCCTTCCGACTCACTCATAGCCCCTCTGCAAGCTGTGGAACGGATTGCCTGTAAAAGCTCATTGCAGGTAACATCGCCTTTTTTGAAAATTTTCTCGACATCCCCTTGAAGTCGCCCTCTTTCTTCAAGTGTTAGTTCTTTAGCGGAGATAATCATTATGGGAATCGTTCGCCACAATGGGTTTTGCCGCAAACGCTGAACCACTTCGAAACCGTTTATTCCAGGAATAATAATATCCAGCAAAATTAAACCAGGAATTTCATTAGCATTCAATCTTTCGAAAGCAGATGGGCCATCAAAAGCTTCAATAACATTCCAGCCATCCTTTCCCAGCATTCGGCTTAGTGCCTCACGGTTAATGGCATCATCCTCTACAACCATAATGGAGAATTCACGCGAAGTTTTCTTATATTTTTTTAATACCGAAACAAAATAATCCCAATCCAAAGGTTTGGATAAAAATTCAGCCGCTCCTTCTTTTTTGGCGCGTTGTTCTTCATCGGCATTTGTTAACACGACTACCGGTACCTCTTTGAGTTTAGGATGTTCTTGTAACCTTCTAAGAAGTTCCCATCCGCTCAACCCTTTAATCGTTACATCAAGTATTATGATTTGGGGAATGATTTTTTCAGCTAATTTAAAGCCCTCATTTCCTTCCTGGGCAATTTCTATCTGATAACCTTCTTTTTCTAAAAATTTTCGAATTATATTACTGACCACCGTATCATCATCAATTACCAAGACTTGATCCGCTTCAAATTCGACAAGGGAAGAATCTCCTCTCTCCAAATAGTTTCTTTTTTTAGCCAGCCCTTCTTCTCCAAGATATTTTCCCGCCCATTCCGACCACCCCAAACCCGCTTGCTTTTCAAAAGATTTAATATGGGAAGAATCTTGCGGCAAAAACAAAGTAAAAGAAGAACCTTTTCCCGGTTCGCTGGTGGCTTGAATATCCCCACCAAGTAATTGCGCCAAACGTTTACTAATCGTCAAACCCAAGCCGGTTCCACCAAATTTTCTTGTTGCGGAGTTATCAGCCTGTGTAAATTCCTCAAACAATTCTGGAATTCTGTCGGGATCAATTCCAATGCCAGAGTCTGCAATGGTAAAGTGAATCCACTTTTCATGTTCCACCACTTTACCCGTAACCGACAAAGTAACCTTTCCTTTTTCCGTAAATTTACAAGAGTTGCCCAGCAAATTTAATAGTATTTGACGAATCCTAGTGGAATCTGAAAACATATTATCAGGGGCATTTAACAGTATTGCTTCAATTTTATTTTTCTTTTTTTGGGCTAAGGGTCTTATTGTTGTAAGAACTTCTTCAACAAGCTGCTTTGGAGAAAAGGATTCTGAATGAACCTCCATTTTTCCGGCCTGTATCTTGGAAATCTCCAGAATTTCGTTAATCAATCCTAGTAAATGCTGATGTGCCCCTGATTTTCTAGACACCTTGTAGTTTCACATATTGCTGTCGTTCAAAGTCGATGGGAGACAGCATCCCATTTTTGCCATGCTTTCGTTTTGGATTATAGAACAGTTCAATATAATT
>Ga0233439_10001064_pt1 | contig 36739 bp, 37 predicted proteins | sample SI_123_September_6_FD_182713 | JGI IMG/M metagenome (GOLD analysis project Ga0233439, IMG submission 182713) | Seawater microbial communities from Saanich Inlet, British Columbia, Canada - SI_123_September2016_100_MG | ecosystem: Environmental > Aquatic > Marine > Inlet | place: Canada: British... | reverse complement strand
GCTACAAAGCTTCCCCGGCCAAACGCAGCGGAAGCCCTGCCGCCACGCAGCAAAGCCGTTGCGACCTCCGACACGCTGCTCGACATTCAGGCTGCCCGCAAGCAGTTCGGCGGCGTGATCGCCGTCAACGACGTCTCGTTCGATGTGCAGGCGCGCGAGATCGTCGCACTCATCGGCCCGAATGGCGCCGGCAAGAGCACGACGTTCAACCTCATCACCGGCGTGCTGCGCTCATCCGGCGGAACGATTTCCATTCTCGGCCACAACGTCGACAACGCGCCGCCGCAGGATATCGCCAGGCTCGGCGTCGCCCGCACCTTCCAGCACGTCAAGCTCGTCCCCGACATGAGCGTGCTGGAAAACGTCGCCATCGGCACCCATCTGCGCGGTCATTCCGGCGCAATCGCCAGCATGCTGCGGCTGGACCGCAAGGACGAAACCGCGCTGCTCGCTGAGGCCGCAAGGCAGATCGAACGCGTCGGTCTCGGCGACCAGATGCATCAACTGGCGGGAAGTCTCTCGCTCGGCCAGCAGCGCATCGTGGAAATTGCCCGCGCGCTCTGCGTCGATCCGATCCTGCTGCTGCTCGACGAGCCGGCAGCCGGACTGCGCCACATGGAAAAGCAGAAACTGTCAGCATTGCTGCGCCAGTTACGCGCTGAGGGCATGTCGGTCCTGTTGGTCGAACACGACATGGGCTTCGTGATGGACATCGCGGACCGCATTGTCGTGCTGGAGTTCGGCACCAAGATCGCGCAAGGCACACCGGCGGCCATCCGCGCCAATCCCGACGTGATCAAGGCCTATCTGGGGACGGCGTCATGACGACGAAATTGCTGTCCGTCGAAAACGCACACATCGCCTACGGCAAGGTCGAGGCCGTGCGCGGCGCGACCCTCCACGTCAACACCGACGAGATCGTCACCATCGTCGGCGCCAACGGCGCCGGCAAGACCACCCTGCTCAACGCCATTATGGGCATCCTGCCGCTGACCGGCAGTGTCGTTTTCTCTGGCCAGCAGATTTCCCGCTTTGAGATCGAGGACCGCGTCGCCGCAGGGCTCTGCATCGTGCCGGAACATCGCGAACTGTTCGGCACCATGACGGTCGAGGAAAATCTGCAGCTCGGCGGCTTCCGTGTCTCGCGCGCAAAGGCTGCCACCGAGCAGGAGCGCGTCTACACGCTGTTCCCGCGCCTGAAGGAGCGCCGCACCCAGCTTGCCGGCACACTCTCCGGCGGCGAGCAGCAGATGCTGGCAATGGGCCGCGCCCTGATGAGCCAGCCGCGTCTGCTGATGCTGGACGAACCGTCACTCGGCCTCGCGCCGCTGATCGTCGCGGATATTTTTCGCACCATCGGCGAGTTGAGGCAGGCCGGTGTGTCAGTCTTGCTGGTCGAGCAAAATGCCCGCGCTGCGCTCGAGATCGCAGACCGAGCGTATGTCATGGAGCTTGGCGAGTTCATCATGAGCGGATCGGCCAAGGAGATCAGCGGCGACCAGCGCGTGGTGGCGAGCTATCTCGGCTTCCAGCACGACGAACAGAGCAGGCTGTAGCGAGGGAATACGCCGTCACCCTGAGGTGCCGTAGCGAAGCGAAGGCCTCGAAGGGCGACGGCGTTCTGTGGTTTGTCATCCTTCGAGGCTCGCAAGAGCTCGCACCTCAGGATGACGAGGTCTGCGCTCTGAGCGGGAACGCCAAGCCGGCCTTTTCAATGAACGTCGCCCGGCCTTCGCCGGGACGACGTCGAGTATGTGTTGTGGAATTGACGATCCGAGCCACTCTCAGGTCATCCGGCTTCGGCAGCCGAAATCATCTAACAATATGTCTCGTTCTGGCCGATACTGGCTCCGACAACATCCTTGTGCGGGGGCATTTCGGTTATGGATGCGCGGTCGGAGCGAAAACTACGCTTTTTTGCGGCAATTCTCGGAACCGGAATGCTTGGCGGAATCATCTTCGTCATCGTCCACGTCGGATTTGCGCCTCGGCAAATTTTGATCGGCATCATCTACGGGCTTCTGATCAGCGGCGCGATCGGCTCATTCGAATTCCTTGCATCATCGGGACCGCTGCGCGACTGGCTGGGAAGCCTGTCGTTCAGCGCGAGCCTCGCGGTCCGCAGCATCTTCTATGCGGCAGTGATCATTCCGGTGCAGTATTTCGATCTCGGCGTTCTGATCGCAGGCCTGACGCCCGATCCCAGGCAGGATGTCTGGACGCCCATCATCTTCTCGGCGGTGTTTGCGGTTGCACTAAACCTGCTCTTCGCGGTCACCAACATTATCGGCCCGCGGGCTTTCCTTCATCTCGCGACCGGGCGCTATCACACGCCGGTTGAGGAAAACCGGTTCGTGCTGTTCGTCGATATCGCGGGATCGACGACCCTGGCCGAACGTCTGGGTGGTCTCGGCATTCATCGCTTTCTGGACAAAACCTTCCGCACCTTGACGGGGCCCGTCATCGACTATCGAGGCGAGGTTCTGAATTACGTCGGTGACGAGATCATCGTCACCTGGACGGAGACCTCGGGAGCCGTGGATTGCCGGCCGCTGCGATGCTTCCTTGCGATGCGCGCCATCCTGCAGCAGCTTCAGGGACGGTTCGAAAAAGAGTTCGGTGTCGCACCGCGTATCCGCGGCAGCCTGCATTTTGGAACCGTGATCGTCGGCGAAATCGGCGATATCAAACGCGCCATCGTGTTCAACGGCGATGTCATGAACACGGCTGCACGGCTTGAAGAGCAAAGCCGCAATGTTGAAGGCGGCTTTCTCGCGTCCCGCGCCGCCATCGAACGCTTCAAATCTGCACCGCCGGTTCCGCTGCACGACCTCGGAGTGCGGGACATCCGCGGCAAGTCCGACGGGATCGCCGTTCTAGGTCTTGCATAACGCGCATTGTCCTCGCCAAACAAAATGCCCGGCGCAAGGCCGGGCATTTCATAGAAGATATTGTCAGAGATCGTTACTTCACAACTTCATACTTGCCGTTCTTCACGGTCAGGATGATGCGCGAACGATCATCGGTGCCGAAACGATTGGTCTCGGTGAAATTGTAGACGCCCTGGCTAGCTGCGATTTCCTTCTCCGAGAGCAGTGCCTTGCGGATCGCTTCGCGGAATTCCGGGGTGCCGGGCTTCGCCGTCTTCAAGGCAACCGGCACGACACGCTTCAACACTTCGAAGGCATCGTACATGTGGCCCGCGAACTGGCTGCGGGTGTTGGCGCCGTACTTGGTTTCATACGCGGTGTTCAGCGCCATGCCCGGCTTCTTGGTCAGCGCGCTGTCGGCCTGGCCTTCCGGAGCCATCACCGGACCGGCCGCCATGATGACGCCTTCCGCCGATGGACCCGCGATGCGGATGAAGTCCATCGCCGCCGCACCATGGGTTTGATAGATCAGGCCCTTGTAGCCGCGCTCGCGCAGAGCCGACTGCGGCAGCGCCGCGCCGGTGCCCGATGCACCGATCAGGATCGCATCCGGATTGGCTGCAACCAGCTTCAGCACCTGACCCGCCACCGAGGTGTCGGGACGCGCATAGCGCTCCTCGGCAACGACAGTGATGCCGCCCATGGCGCCGGTCTGGGTCTTGAGATCGTTCAGCCACAGATCGCCGTAGGAATCCGAGAAGCCGATATAACCAACGGTCTTGATGTTGTTCTTCTTCATGTGCTCGTAGAGCACCTTGCCCATGATCGGAACCGGCTGCGGCAGCACGGCGGTCCACTTCTCGCGGGCCGGGGTGATCGGCAGCGGCGCGAGGCTGAACTGCGGCACGCCGACTTCATTGGCGACGGTCGAAATCGCGATCGACGGCGGCGTGGTCGAGGAGCCGATGATGATGTCGGCGTTGGATTCGGTCACGAAGCGGCGCGCATTGGTGGTCGCCGCGGTCGGATCGCCAGCATCATCCAGCAGGATGGTCTTGATCTTGGCGCCGCCGATTTCGGTCGGCACGAATTCGAGCGCGTTCTTCTCGGGGATACCGAGCGCAGCCGCGGGGCCGGTGGTGCTGATGCTGACGCCGATGGTGATGTCCTGCGCAGCGGCCAGGGTCACGGCGCCCGGCAACGTCACGGAAGCCGCCAATACCACGGCGGTCCAGGTTAGCTTCTTCATCAAGTCCTCCCTCAAAATACTCTTTTCAAGTTTCATTCAGTGACCGGCAAACGCGGCAGCACATTCCTTGCGGTGCACCATCGCGTCCGGAATTGGCGTCATTCAGATAGAAGTTATCGGCCATTTGCAATGCCTGCGGCCTCTGCCATTGGTATGACAGTTAAAGCGCGCAGACATTGAGCCGGGCCATTGAGCGAACCGCTGTCGCGGTCGACTTTCGGCCCATGGTCGATAGCCTTTTTCCTATATTGTTATCTGGTATAATCAATTTTCAGCGGCGGGCAAAACCCTATTCGCAGGGCCGGGAGTGACACAGGTTGCGGACACAGGTTGCGATCATCGGCGGAGGCCCGGCGGGTTTGCTGCTCGGACAGTTGCTGCACCGCTACGGCATCGACAACGTCATTTTCGAGCGCAAGGACCGCGACTACATCCTGGCGCGGATCCGCGCGGGCGTGCTCGAACAGGGCACCGTCGGCCTTTTGGACGAGGTCGGCGTCTCGGAACGGCTGCACCATGACGGCCTGATCCATCACGGCATCGAACTGGCGTTCGGCGGGGCGCGCCACCGGATCGACATGACGAAAGCGACCGGAAAAACGGTAACCGTCTACGGGCAGACCGAGGTCACCCGCGACCTGATGGATGCGCGCGTCGCAGCCGGATTGACCACCATCTACGATGCCGACAATGTCAGCCTGCATGACTTTGATGGCGACCAGCCACGGGTGCGCTACGTCAAGGACGGCGTCACCCACGAGGTCGCCTGCGACTTCATCGCGGGCTGCGACGGCTTTCACGGCGTCAGCCGGCAGAGCGTCAGCCAGGATGCGCTGAAACTGTTCGAGCGCGTCTATCCGTTCGGCTGGCTCGGCCTCCTGTCGGAAACGCCGCCGGTCTCGCCAGAACTGATCTACAACAATCACGAGCGCGGCTTCGCGCTATGCTCGATGCGCTCGTCACACCGCAGCCGCTACTATCTGCAATGTGCGCTGGACGATCACATCGACAACTGGTCCGACGACAGGTTCTGGGACGAACTGAAGCGGCGGCTCGACCCGGAAGCCGTCGATCATCTCGTCACCGGACCGTCGATCGAAAAAAGCATTGCACCTCTAAGAAGCTTCGTCGCCGAGCCGATGCGGTTCGTCCGGCTGTTTCTGGCGGGCGACGCCGCGCATATCGTGCCCCCGACCGGCGCCAAAGGCCTCAACCTCGCCGCCAGCGATGTGCATTATCTCTCAACGGCGCTGCGCGAATTCTATGCCGAGAAATCGCACGCGGGTATCGACGACTATTCGCGCCGCGCGCTCGGGCGCGTCTGGAAGGCCGAACGCTTTTCGTGGTGGATGACATCGATGCTGCATCGTTTTCCCAACACCGATGAATTCAGCGCGCGAATCCAGCGCGCGGAGCTGAATTACCTGATCGAGTCCGACGCCGCTAAAACCTCACTGTCGGAAAATTACGTCGGCCTGCCGTTCTGAACCGCGCGACTGCTGTTTCAAACGTCCGTCGACATCACGTTTCAAACTTGATTTCGAATGATCGCGCGCGATACCCGCTATATGATGCGGATCATGCGATATGCAACACGCATTGAAGGACAGCTATGACGGTGATCGATATTCCTGCTGACGTTCCCGCCGGCTTCGCGCGCCATCCGCGGCGCAGTCCGCTCACCGAGCCGTGGGAGCCGATCTATTTTAAGGCGACGCCGGGGGCCTACATTCTTGGGCTACTTCTCGCTGAAGCACATACTAATTCGCGCGGGTTGATCCACGGCGGGTTGATCGCCGCGCTGGCCGACAATGCGATGGGACTGAGTTGCAGCCTCAAGGGCAACCTCTCGGGCATCGTGACAATCAATTTGTCGGTGGATTATCTCGGCTCCGCAAAGATCGGACAGTGGCTTGAGATCGACACCAACTTCATGAAAATCGGGGGATCGATCTGCTTCGCGCAATGCTTGGTCTCCGCCGATGGCGAGCCCTGCGCACGCGCCAACGCGACGTTCAAGATCCCAAACCGAAGGCCCTGATGCTGCCGGCGGTTACGCCGTTCCGAAACGCCAGTTCGCCTGCGCGATCACCAGGTCGGCGAAGGCCCGGACCTTTGCCGACAACAGGCGTGAGGTCGGATACACGAGGTGGATCGGCATTGGCGGGGGCTCGTAGTTGGCGAGCACGATCCTGAGCCGTCCAGCTTTAAGCGAATCCGCAACCTGATAGGCCAGCACGCTGATCAGCCCGCCGCCCTGCTCGGCATGCAGCACCGCCGCGTCGGTGCTGTTGGTGGCGAAGCGTGAGGTGTTCGGCACGCGAAACTCGCGGCCATTTTCGATAAAGCGCCACTCGGACAAGGACGTCGCCCCCGAGAATTGTATGACTTCGTGTTTGGCCAAATCAGACGGTTTCGACGGCACGCCGTGCGCTTTGAGATAACGCGGCGAAGCAACCACGATCCGCCGCATGTCACCCACCGCCCGCGCGACCACGCTCGAATCGGCCAGATGCCCGATGCGCACGGCGAGATCGACGCCCTCGTCTACGAGGTTGACCATCCGGTCCGACAGCCTGAGTTCGGCGCTCACATCCGGATACTTTTTCAGGTACGCCGACATGATCGGGCCAACATGCAGCCGCCCGAACATCAGCGGTGCGGAGACCACGAGCCTGCCCGATGGCTGGGTACGTTCTGCCTGAACCGAACCCTCGGCCTCTTCGAGATCGCCGAGAATCCGCCGGGCCCGTTCGAGATAACGCGCGCCGACATCAGTAAGCGTCACCGACCGCGTTGTGCGCTGAAGCAGCCGCGCGCCGAGATGATTTTCGAGGCTGGCGATCAACCGCGTGACTGCTGACGCCGACAGGCCAAGCTTGCGGGCGGCCGGCGCGAACCCCTGAAGATCCGCCACCGAAACAAAGGCGCGCATGGCGTCGATACGGTCCATCGCATTATTTCATATCCCGCAATGATCAACTGTCAATCCTGACGATTATGTCGCCTGCTCCACCCTCCTAAATCAGGGCTATCCTGCGACCGGACACGGAGGTCCGCCATGACGACCGCCCACACCTATTCAAGCGACGTTGCCTTTACGCCTGCCGTGAAAGCGATCCAGACCCGCAAGGGTTCACGCGGAGGCTATGCCCATATGGAGGACGGCGGCGGATTTCGCACCGAGATCGATCCATCCCTCGCCGCCTTTATCGGCGAGCAGACCAGTTTCTTCCTGGCAACGGCAAACGCCGGGGGCCAGCCCTACATCCAGCATCGCGGCGGGCCGGCGGGCTTCATTAAAATTCTCGACAAGACCACGCTGGCCTTCGCGGATTATCGCGGCAACCGGCAATACATCACGCAGGGCAACCTCAGCGAGAATCCCAAGGCATACATCTTCCTGATCGACTACGTGAACCGCCGCCGGATCAAGATCTGGGGCGAGGCGCGCGTGGTCGAGGACGATCCTGCGTTGACCGCCTCGCTGATGCCGAAGGACTACAAGGCGAAACCCGAGCAGGCGATCCTGTTCAGGCTCACCGCATGGGACAGCAACTGCCCACAGCACATTCCGATGAAGTTTGACGCCGCCGATGTCGCGGCGGCCGTCGCCGCCCGTGATGAGCGCATCGCCGAGCTTGAGGCGGAAGTGGCGCAGTTGAAGCTGCGGCTCTTGTCTTCGTGATGACACGAAGCGTCACGCAGGTGAACCGTGCTCCCTCTCCCCGTCTGCGGGGAGAGGGTTGGGGTGAGGGGCGAAAGTCCGTTGGCACAGGAAGTCATTAGCCCCTCACCCGGATCGCTTCGCGATCCGACCTCTCCCCGCAAGCACGGGGAGAGGTGAGAGAGGCGGATACATTCGCTTGTCAGGCTGCTACGGCCGGCCGCTGCCACTGATGCTCCGGATAGTATCGCGCCATCATCCGGTCCACGTAGGCGACGAGGTTGGAGAACTCCAGCGCGTGCTGGCGCAGCGGCGAATCGAAGAACGGCGCCATCAGCCCGGCCAGTGACGAGAAGGCCATGGCATCGGTGCCGCAGGGTCTGTCGCCCATCAGATAAGGCTTCCAGCCGAGCAGCATCGACAGCGCGGACAGCGAGCGGGCGCCGAGTTCGGTGATTTCCTCCGGCGTGTGGCGGGCCAGTCCGGCGATCCGCATGTTTTCCGCGACGCGGCCACGGACATCCTCGCGCAGTGCATCGCGGATACTCTCGGGCGCTCCGTCGAAGAAATGCGCCGGCCCCTTGGCGAAGTTCTCCGGCATCATCCAGCGCGTGTAGGTGACCGCCCAGGTGAAATGATTTTCGATCATGCGCTCGATCGCCCATGCTTCGGCCCGCTGACGCTCGTCAAGTGCCGCGTCGAGATCGAGGCCATGCTTCCTTTCCAGATGCTGGCGAATGAAGGTCGAATCGGCCACTCGCTCGTCGCCGTCGGCGATATAGGGCAACTGCCCCTTCGGCGACGTATCCGGCATCACCTGCTGCTTGACGTATTTCAGGCCCGCCATTTTGAGCTGGACCTCGGTTTTGGTGACGTAGGGGCTGATTTCCGGGAGGCCGAAGCCGGGGCCAATGCCATAGAGGGTGATCATGGAGAGCATCCTTCTGCGTTGAAAAGATGCGTGTTTGTAGATACCCCCTGCTGCCACCATACTGTCAGCAGCAAGCGACCCAAGAGACCGTAAATGAGGCGCGCCGACCGGCTGTTCCAGATCATCCAGGTGCTCCGGCGCACCCGCAAGCCGCTGACCGCCGAGGCCCTCGCCAAAGAGCTGGAAACCTCCAAGCGCACGATTTACCGCGATATCGCCACCCTGATCGGCCAGCGCGTCCCGATCCGGGGCGAGGCCGGCACCGGCTATGTGCTGGAAAAGGGCTTCGACATGCCGCCCCTGATGCTGACGCCCGACGAGATCGAGGCGGCGGTTCTGGGCGCGCAGTGGGTGGCGGGGCGGGCCGATCCGGTGCTGGCGAAGGCGGCGCAGGATCTGATCGCCAAGATCGTCGAGACCGTGCCCGAGCGGCTGCAGCCGCTGGCCCTCGAACCTGCCAGCGGGACGCCGCCGAAATGGGACGCGCCACCCGAGAGCATCGATATGACGCAATTGCGCGCGCATATCTACGCGAGCAAGAAAATCCTGCTGCACTACCGCGACGAGCAGGGCCGCGACAGCAAGCGCACAGTGTGGCCGATCGCGGTGGGTTATCTTGAAACCGTCCGGATGCTGGCGGCGTGGTGCGAGTTGCGAAAGGATTTTCGCAGCTTCCGGATCGACCGCATGACGGACGCCGTGTTTCTCGATGAAAAATATCCCGAGCGCCGCACCGCTTTGCGGACGAAATGGATGAAGACCTTTTCGCTCAACAACATGCGCGAGCGCTGACGTTATGACCGACAATCCCTGCCAGAGCTGCGGCGCCTGCTGCTCCTACTCGAGCAACTGGCCACGCTTCACGGTGGAAGACGACGACGCGCTCGATCTCATCCCCGAGAAGTTCGTCAACGATCGACTCTCGGGGATGCGCTGCGACGGCGACCGCTGCACGGCGCTGACCGGCAAGGTCGGTGCCTTCACCGCTTGTGGGATCTACGACGTACGGCCCGAAGTCTGCCGCACCTGCATGCCCGGCGACCCGGAATGCGGCATGGCGCGACGGCGGTTCGGGCTGCCGGAACTTGCTGCCGGCTCGGCTGGCGGCGAATAGTCGGGAACTAATGTTCCCTTCAGGCGTCAACCTTTGGCCCCTGAACAAGAGGAGCATGACGCCATGCGGGAAATGGAAATTCATGACTATGCGCGTCAATTGCTGGAAGCACACGGGCCTCAGGCCATTGCCGAAGCCGCTCAGAAGGCCATTGAGTGCGAAAAGCAAGGCGAGGTCGAACTGGCCAAAGACTGGCGGCATGTCGAGGCTGCGCTCAAGATGATGCGCGGCCCGCACCAAAGCTGAAGCTGCGGGTCACCATTGACGAGGCTTGTTTGAATACCGGCGTCGCCACGCCGGATCAGGGTAGGCGCGGCGCGGGGTGTGGACCTTTGAGCTTAATCTAAAGTCCGCGCCGCGCCGTCTGCCAGTGGCCTAACGGCCATGCGCTCTGGGAATCGCTCTCCGTTACTGGAGTGAAGCCATGGTTCCAAATTGCTCCTCGACCGAAGATGTCCTCAAGACGATCAAGGACCAGAAGGTCGAGATGATTGATCTGCGATTCACCGACTTGCCGGGTGTCTGGCAGCATTTCTCCGTCCCGCCGAGCGCAATGAATGCCGGCGCTCTCAACGAGGGCATCGGATTCGATGGCTCATCGATCCGCGGCTTCCAGGAGATTCAGGAAAGCGACATGCTGGTCGTGCCCGATCCGACGACCGCCTTCATCGACCCTTTCACTTCGGCAACAACGCTCGTCCTGATCTGCAACATCAGGGACCCGGTGACCGGTCAATCCTACAGTCGCGACGCGCGTTATATCGCCCAGAAGGCCGAGACGTACCTGAAGGGTAGCGGCACCGCCGAAACGAGCTATTTCGGCCCGGAGGCGGAGTTCTTCGTCTTTAACGATGTGCGCTATGGACAAGGCATCAACTACGCCTTCCACGAAATCGATTCCAGCGAAGGCAGTTGGAACACCGGCAAGAAGGAAGCGCCGAATCTGGGCCACAAGCCGCGCCCGAAAGAGGGATACTTTCCGGTTCCCCCGACCGACAGCCTGCAGGATCTCCGCACCGAAATGGTGCTGACGATGGAGTCGCTGGGGATCGCGATCGAAGCCCATCACCATGAAGTTGCGACCGGCGGACAAAACGAAATCGACATGCGCTTCACGACGCTCACCCGCATGGCTGACAACCTGATGATCTACAAGTACGTGGTCAAGAACACCGCTCTGCAGCACGGCATGACCGCGACGTTCATGCCCAAACCGCTGTTCGAGGACAACGCCTCGGGGATGCATGTGCATCAGAGTCTGTGGAACGGCGAGACCAATCTGTTCTACGGCAAGGCCGATTATGCCGAATTGAGCGAGCTTGGCCGCTACTACATCGGCGGGCTTCTGACACACGCCTGGGCCTTATGCGGCCTTTGCGCCCCGACCACGAATTCCTATCGGCGTCTGGTGCCGGGTTACGAAGCTCCAATCAACCTGGTGTACTCCCAGCGCAATCGCTCGGCGTGTTGCCGGATTCCGATGTATTCGCCGAACCCGCGGGCGAAGCGCGTCGAGTTCCGTTCGCCGGACCCCTCCTGCAATCCCTACCTCGCCTTTTCTGCGATGCTGATGGCCGGCCTCGACGGCATCGAGAAGCGCATGGATCCGGGCAGGCCGATCGACAAAAATCTTTATGATCTGCCCCCGGCCGAAGCGAAGGAGGTGAAATCGACGCCCTGGTCGCTGGATCAGGCGCTCGATGCACTCGAACGCGATCACGCGTTCTTGCTGCGCGGCGATGTATTTACCCGCGATGTGATCGAAACCTGGCTCGACTACAAACGAAAGAAGGAGATCGATGCCATTCGGCTTCGCCCCCATCCTCATGAGTTTCATCTCTACTATGATATCTAGCGCCCGTTCAGCCCAAGTCGCGGCGGCTTACGCCGGCATCGCCGCGAGATCGCTGTCGTCATCGATATCATCGGCGATAGGGGCGAACGTGCTGAGCGGCTTGGTCGACAGCGTGATATTGCGGCGGCTGCCGTAAGCCGATGCGGATGTTGACGCCGACGGCGCTTCCCGGGACATCGCGAACAGGGTCGATCCGACGATGCCGCCCTGCTCCACCAGATCGCGTTCCGTGCAGGTCGCGGCAATCGCGAGGCTCATACCGTGCAGATGCGCGCGTTTGTAGCAGAACAGCGCCAGCATGGCCCTGACGTCTGACGATACCGATTCCACAAGCTGAGGAAGGCCATGTTCGCTCGCTCGGTACAGGCTTCCGAGCATTTCGTCGCCCACCGGGCAGACATCGTTCTCAAAGGCTTCGCGGCTGGATAACATTGGAAATCTCCCCAGCACATGATCCGCCAGCATGGGCGGTTTGGCGGAAAATCATGCGCCACTTCGTTCCCGGAAGATGCAATGCAAATTCCTAACGCAGGGTTAACCACGCTCCCCGGTTCGTCCGCGCATTCATTGAATGTTAGAAAGATGGAACCTGTTGCGCGGCGCGAATCAACCGATGATTCGGCGAGGTAGGGAGAAGGCAGAGGTGACGGACCGCACAAGCGCGCGCAGGCGGGGACGAGCGGGATAGAATCTGATTCAAGAGACAGATCTGTTTATCGACTCACGCGCCCTAGACGTGCTTGTCCCTGATCCAGCCCGCGATGGCGCGGCCGATTGCTGGGCCGGAATCTTCCTGGATGAAATGGCTGCCGGGCACCGTGACCTCCGTCTGGTTCTTCCAGCCGCGGCAGAACTCCCGCACCTCGCCGATCAGGATCGCTCCGGGCTCGGCATTGACGAACAGCTTCGGGACATCGTTCTGCGCCATCCACGTAGCGTAGGCATCAACGATGGCGACCACGTCGGCAGGCTCGCCGCCAATCGGAATCTGGCGCGGCCAGGTCAGGGTCGGCCAGCGGTCTTCGGGCTTGAGGAACGGCTTGCGGTATTCCGCCATTTCCGCGTCGGTCAGCTTGCGCAGCACCGAGCCCGGAAGCACCCGCTCGATGAACAGGTTGCGGTCGAGGATCATCTGCTCGCCCTTGTCGGAGCGGAACCCCTGAAACACCGGCGTCGCCGCCTCGCTCCACTCGTCCCAGCCAGCGACAGGCCGCACGATACCTTCCATGTAGACGATGCCGCGCACGCGGTCGCGGTGCTGGTTGCCCCAGTCGAAACCGAGCGCCGAGCCCCAATCGTGAATGACCAGCAGAACTTTTCGTTCGGGCCGATCACTGCGTCGATGAACGCCCAGAGATGATCGCGATGGGTGGTGAAACGGTAGGTATCCGGCTTCACATCCGGCAACTTGCTGGAATCCCCCATGCCGATCAGATCAGGCGCGATCAGGCGGCCCTGCCCTTCAAGCTCGGGAATCACATCGCGCCAGAGATAGGACGAGGTCGGATTGCCGTGCAGGAACAGGATCGGCGCGCCCTCGCCGCGCTCGTGATAGGCCATGCGGTGACCGAGCACGTTGACAAATTTCTTTGCGAGCGGCTGTTCGGTCATGGCGCGTCCTTACGACAGAAGTTGATCGATCAGGGCTTGATCCTGATCGTAGACCCAGCATTCGTGGAGCCGGTCATCGAGGATCGAATACACCAATAGCCGCTGCATGTCCGTGGTTTTGCCGTCATGGCTGAACTGCTCGCGCGCCAAAACCGCACCGCGCTCGGGACCAGCCATGATGTGATCGACGCTGAGCAGCTTGCGGCGGGTGCGTTTGCGAAATTCTTCCAGTACCGCAAGGCAGGCCGCCTTGCCCTTGTGCACGCCGGACAAAGGATTATTGCCCGCATAGTGGAGCGTGAACTGCTCGTGATAGCAGTCGCGGACCGTCGGAAAGTCACCGGCGGCCCATGCCGTCGCGTAGCGCGTGACGACGCGGCGGACACGCTCCGTCGCGGCTGCGTCGTCCGTCGCGTTCATATCCGCCATCGCAATGTCTTTCTGGCGAACCTAGCCGCCGATAAAGGTCACCGCCTCCGGAATGCTCGCGCGGTTGGTGCGGTAGCTGTTGGCGAGATGCGCTTCATCGGCGTAGCCGAACGAAATACCGCACACGACGCGGCGGTCGGCGGGAAGGCCGAGGTGCTCGCGCACCACATTGGACTGGCCTGCCAGCGCCGCCTGCGGAATCGTCGCAAGGCCTGCCGCCTGCGCGGCGAGCAAAAAGCTGCTCACATAGCCGCCACAGTCGACGGCGCCGTAAACGCCGAGCGCATCATCGCTGGTGATAATGGCCACATGCGGCGCGCCGAAGAAGCGGAAGTTCTCCAGCATCTGCTTATGGTAAGCAATCTTGTCGCCGCGCTCGATACCCAGCGCGTTGTAGAGCTGGAAGCCGCTCTCGCGGCGACGATCGAGATAGACGCCGCGATACTCGCGCGGAAACGGAAAGTCAGCCGAGAACTTTCCCTCGCTCGCATTCTTGTACAGAGCTTCGCCAAAGGCGCGGGTCGCGTCACCGCTGACGATCGTCACCTGCCACGGCTGGCTGTTGCACCACGACGCGGTCTTCTGCGCGGCACTCAGCACCCGCTCGATAATCGAGCGTGGCACGGACTCGGGCTTGAACGCGCGGCAGGAATACCGCGCGGCCAGGAGCTTCTCCACGACTTCGATATCGCGGCTGTCGGGCTGTGCAAGCATGGTCCTCAGCGTCCTTTGGTCGGAATCGCGTTGAAGGGAACATCCTTGTCGACGCGGATATCACCCGGCAGACCGAGCACGCGCTCGGCGATGATGTTGCGCAGGATTTCGTCGGTGCCGCCGGCGATGCGATCCGACGGCGAGCGCAGCAGGATCGACTGGAACTGCCCGCCGACCGAAAGACTGTCCGCATCGGTCAGTGCGCCGGATGCGCCCTGAAGATCCATCGCGAACATCGCGATGTCCTGCAACATCGTGCCGGCCACGAGCTTGCCGATGGAATTTTCCGGGCCCGGACGCTCACCGCGCGACAGCGCCGAGATCGAACGGTAGCTGGTGTATTTCAGGCCACTGGCCTTGACCGCCCAGCTCGCAAGCTTCGAGCGCACGTTCTTGTCGTCGATGGCCGGACCATCCTCCAGCATCAGATCATTGCAGAACGCGAACAGTTCCGGGAAGCCGGTCGACTGCCGCGCGCCGATCGACATGCGCTCGTTCATCAGCGTGGTCAGCGACACGTTCCAGCCATCGCCGACCTTGCCGAGCCGTTGCGAGTCCGGGATTTTCACGTCGGTGAAATACACCTCGTTGAACTCCGACTGGCCATTGGCCTGCTTGATCGGCTTGACCACGACGCCCGGCGATTTCATGTCGAGCCAGAACATGGTCAGGCCCTTGTGCTTGGGCTGGGTCGGATCGGTGCGCGTGATCACGATGCCGTAGTCGGAGAAATGCGCACCGGTGGTCCAGACTTTCTGGCCGTTGATGATCCAGTCATCGCCCTTCTTTTCCGCGCGGGTGCGCAGACCGGCGACGTCGGAACCGGCGGAAGGTTCTGAGAACAACTGACACCAGACGTGCTCACCGGATGCGAGCGGCGGCAGATATGTCTTCTTGTCGCTGTCGCTGCCGAAAGCCATCAGCGTCGGGCCGCACATGCCCTGCCCGATCAGGAACACGCCTTCCAGCTTGCCGTAGAAGCCTTCTTCCTGCTGCCAGATCACGCGTTCGATCGGCGAGGCGCCGCGGCCGCCGAATTCCTTCGGCCAGTGCAGACAGGCCCAGCCGGCCGCGGCCTTCTTCTTCTGCCACTTCTTGGATTCCTCCAGGATGTCGCGATTCTTCAGCTTGATGCGGCCGACCGTCGGCTGCGATAGCTCGGCTTCGAGTTCCTTCGGCGCGTTGGCCTGAATCCAGGCGCGGGCTTCAGCGCGAAACGCGGCTTCCTGCGGGGTGTCATCGAAATTCATGTGAATGATCCTTCTTAAGAGGCGTTCTTGAAGCGCAGACGATCGATCAACTGGTTTTCCCAGTAGGTCAGGCTTCCGAGCGACAGCGCCAGCACGTTGGCGCGCCGGTAATACAGATGGCAGTCGAACTCCCAGGTGAACCCCATGCCGCCATGCACCTGAATGTTGTTCTTGGCGCAATGCTGGAACGCCTGCGTTGCGCTGATGCGAGCGGTTGCCGCCGCTTCCGGCAGCTCCGCAGCATCGGTCGAAAGCGCCCATGCGCCGTAATAGCAATTGGAGCGAGCCAGCGTCGCCGACACATACATGTCAGCGAGGATGTGCTTCACCGCCTGGAACGACCCGATCGGGCGACCGAAGGCGATACGGTCGAGCGCGTAGTCGCGGCCCATTTCGAGCGCGCGATCGGCGCCGCCCACCTGCTCGAACGCCGTCAGCACCGCTGCGCGGTCGAGCACGCGGGTCAGGATGCTCCAGCCTTCACCGGCAGCACCGAGCGGCTCCGCCTTCGCGCGGTCGAAAGTGATCTCCGCCTGACCATGCGCCTGATCGAGATTCGAAAGCGCCTTGCGCGTCACGCCATCGCCGTTGAGGTCGACGATGAACAGACCGATATCGGCTTCGCGTCCGGTCGATCCGGTTCGCGCCGCGACGATGGCGAAATCCGCAATCGCGCCATCCGCCACCGGCGTCTTGGTGCCGGATACCGCGCCCTGCGATGCCGAAACCTTGATCGCCTTATGCGACGGATTGCCGACGCCCTCGAACAGCGCCAGCGTGCCGATGGCTTCCCCCGACGCGATCTTCGGCAGCCATTTCGCCTTCTGCGCATCGCTGCCCGCGAGCATCAGTGCTTCGGCAGCGAGATAGATTGTCGACGAAAACGGCGCCGGCGCCAGCGCACGGCCGATTTCCTCGGCGATCACGCACAGTTCGAGATGACCAGCGCCCGCGCCGCCGAACTCTTCCGGGATCGCGACGCCAAGAAAGCCCATCTCGGCAAGGCCCTTCCACAGCGCCTTGTCATAGGGCGCCTTGCCTTCCAGCACCGCGCGCACCGCCTTCGGCGGCGAATGCTCCGCGAGGTAGCGCCGCGCCTGATCGCGCAACTGCTTCTGGTCTTCCGAGAATTCAAAGTTCATCTGGTTTGACTCGTGTTGTGAACGTGAAAGTTATCCGAGAACGATGACGTCCGGCCCCGGCTGGTCTGCATAAAGTTGCTCGACCAGCGCGGCGCGGCGCTCAAGCCCCGCGCGCTGGTTGATGTAGCCTTTGTCGGTCAGTTCATTGCCGTCGATGGACGGCGGCTCCGTCATCAGCATCACGCGGGCGATGGTCATGCTGGTCACGCCGTTGACGGCCTTGTTGTGCGCCAGCAATCCGTCGCACAGATGCGCGCGGACCTTCGGGTTATTCACCACCGTTTCCATCGATGCATCCATGTCGCCGATCAGGCGGCGGCAGGCATCGAGATTTGGCCACGCCAGCAGGCCGATGAAGGGGCGATCCTGCCCCGCGACCAGCGAGTCCTGGATCACCGGCGACGCAGCGGCAATCGCATCGGTGCGCAGCGAGCCGACCAGAACGAATGTGCCGGTGGTGAGCTTGAAGTCTTCCACGACGCGTCCGGAGAAGATCAGCCCCTTCGCGGGATCTTCGGGATCGACGAACACGCCGGCATCGCCGATGCAATAGAAGCCTTCCTCGTCGAACGCTTTTTGCGTCAATTCAGGCTGGCCGTGATATCCCGGCGTCACATTGACGCCGCGCAATCGTAATTCGTATTGCGCGCCTGCCGGCACCATCTTCAATTCAACGCCGGGGAACGGCAGGCCGATCAGGCCGACGCGCTCAGTGTCCCAATAGGTGCCGGTCGATGTCGGCGCGGTCTCCGTCGAACCCCAACCGGTGTAGAAAACAATGCGCTCGCCGGTGGCGCGCACAGCCAGTGCCTGCACACGGTCATAAAGATCGTCCGGCAGCCGCGCGCCGCCATAGGCGATCAGTCCGAGATTCCTGAAGAAGTTGCGGCACAGCGCATCATCCTTCTCCATTGCTGCGGCGAGTGCCGCATAACCGGCCGGGACGTTGGCGTAATAGGTCGGAGAAATCTCGCGCAGGTTGCGCAACGTCTCGTCGATCATGCCGGGCAGCGGACGGCCATCATCAATGTAAAGCGTGCCGCCTTCGACCAGCACCGGGTTGAACAGCGCGTTGCCGCCCATGGTGTGATTCCACGGCATCCAGTCGAGATAGATCGCCTCGGAATGACCGGGCGGACGCAGCCGCACCTGCATCATCATCCGGGCATTGGCGCACATCATCTTCTGGGTGTTGATGACGGCCTTCGGCATGCCGGTCGAACCCGACGTGAACAGCAGCTTGCCCACAGAATCCGGCGTGATCCGGGCAATCGACGCATCGACCGCCGGTGTCACCTTCGTCGCGGCGATATCTGCATAGGCGACACTTTTGATGTTGGCCGGGGGGCGATCGACATGGATCACCGTGATGCCGTCGAGATCGAGCGCGGCGAGCGCCTTCTCGAAGGTGGCGCCATCCTGCACCATCACCACCGCAGGTTTCACGAGACCGAACAGATACTTCAGCTTGGCGTGATCCTGACTCATCAGCGAGTACGCGGGAGAAACCGGCGCCGCCGGTATCCGCGCCTGCATCGCCGCCTGTGTCATCAGCGCATGTTCGAGGGAGTTGCCGCTGAGGATCGCGATCGGCCGCCCTTCGGGAACATTCATGTCGAGCAGCGCCTGTGTCAGCGCATCGACCGTCCGCTTCGCCTCCCCATAGGACACCTTGCGCCACTGCCGCTCGGGGCCGCGGCGCTGCGCCAGCCAGGTGTGATCCGGGCGCTCGGCGGCCCACTTCGCCAGCGACGCCGGAATGTGGGGCTCGTACGGATCGAGCGGAATGCGGGACTTCAGAACGATCACGCCGTCGGCCCGACGGTCGACCGCGATGTCGCGCGGCAGCCACTCGATCTTCCGGAATGCGGGCTTCGTCAACACTGCTGCCGTCTCCGCGTTCACTTCGCTTCTCCCTAAACGCGGCCTCTTGTGAGGCCTTCTGTTTGTTGGTGCGCAACTACATATTGCGGTAGATCGGCTTCCTCTTCTCCAGAAAGGCCCGCACGCCTTCCTTGAAATCCTCGGACCGCGAGGTCAGCACCTGATTGCGGTCTTCCATCGCGATCACAGCTTCAATCGATGACGCATCGACGCTCATGTTGAGGCACTCCTTGGAGAGCCGCAGGCCGAGCGGCGATGCCGCCAGCATGGAGTCGATGTATGGCGCAGCGGCGGCATCGAGTCCGCCGTCGTCAACAACCTCCGACACAAGCCCGACCGCATGCGCGCGCTGGGCATGGATGAAGCGTCCGGTCAGAATCAGTTCTGACGCGACGGAGACGCCGACAAGCCGCGGCAGGAAATAGCTGGTGCCGATGTCACAGCCGCCAAGCCCAAGACGAATGAAGGCGCAATTCATCCGCGCCGACTTTGCGGCGATGCGAATGTCGGCGGCCAGCGCTAGCGCAAAACCGCCGCCCGAGGCCGCACCCTGCACCAGCGCAATGATCGGCTGCGGACAGCGCCGCATCAGCATCACGATATCGGCGATGGAGCGCTGATGATCGAGCGCATCGGCCACGCTGGCCGGCGGCGTGCCAGGCGGACGCCGGCTCATCGCCTCTTTCAGGTCGAGCCCGGCGCAGAACGCCCGGCCCGCCCCTTTCAGCACGACGATCCGGGTGCGTGTGTTGCGCGCCAGATCGCCGAAGTACTGATTCAGTGCATCGACCATCTGATCGTCGAGCGCGTTCAGGCTGTCCGGGCGATTGAGGGTCACCCAGTCCACACCGTCGGCATGCTCGACAAGCAGAGGCGTTGCGGTCATCGCGTTACCGCGGCGCCATGCGGATCGCGCCGTCGAGGCGGATCGTTTCGCCATTGAGCATCGGGTTCTCGACAATCGCGACCGCGAGCTGGGCGTACTCGCTCGGATCGCCGAGACGCGCCGGATGCGGCACCTGCGCGCCGAGGCTCTTCTGCGCTTCTTCCGAGAGGCCCATCAGCAGCGGCGTCAGGAACAGGCCCGGCGCGATGGTCATGACGCGGATGTTGAGCGAAGCGAGATCGCGCGCCACCGGCAGCGTCAGGCCGACGATGCCGCCCTTCGAGGCGGAGTACGCGGCTTGGCCAATCTGGCCGTCAAAGGCGGCGACGCTCGCGGTGTTGATGCACACGCCGCGCTCTTCGCCGATCGGCGGCGCGGTCTGCATGCGCTCGGCGACGAGACGGATGCAGTTGAACGAGCCGATCAGATTGACCTTGATGATGCGCGAGAAGTGATCGAGCGGATATGCGCCGTTCTTGCCGACAGTCTTCACCGCCCCGCCGATGCCGGCGCAGTTCACCAGCACGCGGATGGTGCCGTGCGCGGCTTCGGCCTTCGCGATGGCTTCCTTGACCGGCGCTTCCTCGGAGACGTCGCCGACCAGCGCAAGGCCCTTGATCTCCTTGGCGACGGCTTCCGCGCCTTCCTTGTTCATGTCGATGACGGCGACCTTCGCGCCCTTTGCGGCCATCGCGCGCGCAGTTGCCGCGCCCAAGCCTGAGCCGCCGCCGGTGATGAGTACTGAAACATCCTTGAGCTGCATAAGTCGTTTTCCTTAGGTGACGGATTGTTTAAGTCGTGATGACTTCAGGACGCTTTCGCGGAGGCCGCCTGCGACCACTGCGAAAGGATTTCGGCGGCATCGACCGGCGGCACAGCCGGTGATCCCTGAATGTTTGAAGGCGTCCGCGAGAAACGCGGCGCGGGCGCCGGTTGCACATGGCCATCGACATTGACGAAGGTCTGGCGGGCCGCGAGATGCGGATGCTTTGGGGCATCGAACAGGCCGCGCACGGCCGCGGCGCAGGCGTCCGATCCTTCCAGAATCTCTGCCCACTCATCGCGCGTCTTGCTCTTGAACAGTGCGGTCATTTTCTCATGCAGATGTGGCCAGCCCTTGCGGTCCATCTGCGCGTCGTAACAATCTTCGCTCAATCCGGCGAGCTTGCGCAGTTCCGCATAGAACTGCGGCTCGAGCGCGCCGATCGCCATGAAGCCGCCGTCCTTGCACTCATAGGTGCGATAGAACGGCGCGCCGCCGTCAAGCAGATTTGTGCGCGGCTGATCGGTCCATCGTCCGGTCGCTTTCATGCTGTGGAACATGGTCAGCATGCTCGATACACCGTCGCACATCGCCGCATCGACGACCTGGCCCTTACCCGAGGCGCGCGCCTCGATCACACCCGCCAGCACGCCAACGACGAGATACATCGCGCCGCCGCCGTAATCGCCGACAAGATTCAGCGGCGAAACAGTTTCACCGTTCGCGGCGCGGAATGAATCGAGCGCACCGGTGATAGCGATGTAATTGATGTCATGACCTGCCGCCTGCGCCAGCGGCCCTTCCTGGCCCCAGCCGGTCATGCGGCCATAGACCAGCTTCGGATTGCGCTTGAGCACAACGTCCGGCCCGAGGCCAAGCCGCTCCATCACCTGCGGCCGGAAGCCTTCGATCAGCACATCCGCAGCGCCGATCAAATCCAGAGCCTGAGTAACGTGAGCGGGATTCTTCAGATCCAGCTCGATGACGCGCCGGCCGCGATTGACGAAATCACGCACATCGCGCTTGCCCTGTCCGGGCCGCGCAATCGACACCACGTCCGCACCCATGTCGGACAGCAGCATCGAGGCGAACGGCCCCGGTCCGATGCCGGCGAATTCAACCACGCGTACGCCACGCAGCGGACCTGTTGCCGCCGAACGATCCTTCATTGTTGTTCTCTCCCGAACTCAAGTCTTCTTGTTGTTTGCACGCCGGATTAAGCAATCAGACGCGCCGCTTATCTTCAAACTGGCAAAATCTATCATGCCTTGCCGGACGACGATCCTTCCGTGTCGAAGGACATGGCTGCCTTGTCCGTCAGCAATCCGCCGAGGAACAGCGTCGTCATGTGCTTGATGTATTGACGCCTGACCTCGTCGGTGATGCCATTCGATCCAAGGAACCGCGCATTCATCTGGCGGCCGTAGAACAGGTTGTCGCACGCGCCGTTGAGGCTGATGTAGAACAGCGCGGGATCAACCTTGCGGAATTCACCCGCCGCAACGCCCTGTTCGAGCAGCCCGCGTACGAAATCGAACAGCGGGTTGATGAAAAAGCGATGCACCTCTTTTGAGGTGGCCTCACTGCCCTGATGCAGCAACAGATGAATCAGCCGGCTCAGATACGGCACCCGGTAATAGGCATTGATGATGCCGGCGATATGCCGCCGCATCTTCTCCGTCGGCGAAATCGGCTGATCGAGCACGAAAGCCAGATTCGTCATTTCCGCCGCAGCATCGCGCGCCAGCAGCGCCAGCAGCAGACCATCCTTGTTGCCGAAGTGATATTTCACCAGCGCGGCGTTCACACCGGACTTCTGCGCGATTTCGCTCAGTGACACTTCGGTCGAGTGCCGCTCGATCATAAGATCACCCGCGGCCACCAGCAATTTCGCAGCGGTCGCGTTCATCGGCGCGGCTTCCTTGTCGGGAACCTGCTTCGATGCTGGCCGGCGCGGCGCTTTGGCGGTCAAGGTCGGTGACATGTGCGGTCTCGAGAACGTTGTGAACCGCCAGCTAACCTGATGATCGGGCCGCGCTCAAGAGTTAATTGACCGATTGACTAAATCTCGCGCCGTGCTTTTATCGCGCCCAACCGAAAACAACCCAACAGGGAGCACCACCATGGCTGAAGCCTACATCGTCGCCACCGCCCGGACCGCAGGGGGACGCAAGGGGGGGCGCCTCGCCGGCTGGCATCCGGTCGATCTCGCAGCCTCGGTGCTGGATTCGCTGGTGGACCGCACTGGCGTCGATCCCGCACAGATCGAAGACGTTATTATGGGCTGCGTCATGCAGGCCGGTGAACAGTCGAACAATGTCGCGCGCAACGCCGTGATGGCCTCGAAGCTTCCGGAAAGCGTGCCCGGCACCTCGGTCGACCGCCAGTGCGGCTCTTCGCAGCAGGCGCTTCACTTCGCCGCGCAGGCGGTGATGGCGGGTTCGATGGACATCGTGATTGCCGCTGGCGTCGAAGGCATGACCCGCGTCCCGATGGGGCTTCCAGCCACGCTGGCTGCAAAGAATGGCTTCGGCAACTATTACAGCCCGAACATCCAGGCGAAATATCCGAACATCCAGTTTAGCCAGTTCACCGGCGCTGAAATGATGGCGGAGAAGTACGGCCTCGCGAAAGAAGACCTCGACCAGTACTCCTACCAGAGCCACCAGAAGGCGATCGCCGCAACGCAGGCCGGCGCGTTCAAGGACGAGATCGTTCCGCTCAAGATCACCCGCGCCGACGGCTCGACCGATACTCACAACATCGACGAAGGCATTCGCTTCGATGCGACCATCGACGGCATCCGCGGCGTCAAGACGATTGCCGAGAACGGCAAGCTCACCGCCGCCAGCGCCAGCCAGATCTGCGACGGCGCGTCCGGCGTCATGATCGTCAACGAGAAAGGCCTGAAGGCGCTCGGTATCGCGCCGCTGGCGCGTATCCATCACATGACCATGATCGGCGGCGACCCGATCATCATGCTGGAAGCGCCGCTGCCCGCGACCCATCGCGCACTGAAGAAAGCCGGCATGAAGATCGACGACATCGATCTGTTCGAGGTCAACGAAGCCTTCGCCTCGGTGCCGACCGCATGGCTCAAGGACACCGGCGCCGATCCGTCGCGGCTCAACGTCAATGGCGGCGCGATCGCGCTTGGCCACCCGCTCGGCGGCTCCGGCACCAAGCTGATGACAACGCTGGTCAACGCACTGAAGCAGCGCAACAAGCGCTACGGTCTCCAGACCATGTGCGAAGGCGGCGGCATGGCCAACGTCACCATCATCGAGCGGCTGTAACAGCAGCTTTTGAGGGCGGGTTCATCACCCGCCCTTTTTTTGTGCCGTGGAGCATCCATCGCGGCACCTTCAAAGCCCAACAACGAGCGGCACAAGCCGCCGGAGCATCGAAACCGAGGAAACGCCCAGGGAGCTCAATGTCTCACCCTTCGATTCACGCCCAGTCGACGCCCGACAAAATCGCTTACCAGATGGCCGGCAGCGGCGATGCCATCACCTACCGCGATCTCGATCGCCGCTCCAACCAGGGCGCGCAGCTGTTCCGTTCACTCGGATTGAAGCAGGGCGATCACATCGCGCTGCTGATGGAAAACGCCATCGCCTTCATGGAGATCTGCTGGGCGGCCCAGCGCAGCGGCCTCTATTACACCGCCATCAGCCGCTACCTCACACCCGACGAGATCGCCTACATCGTCAAGGATTGCGGTGCCAAGGTCGTGATCACCTCGCCGAAATGCATCGGCTCGATCGCGCCGCTGCTCGGCGACGCGCCGGGCGCGCCGCATTTCTTCATCACCGGCGCGGCGCAGGGCGGGTTCAAGTCGTGGGACGACGCGCTGTCGGCGCAACCGGCCACGCCCATCGCCGACGAATCCGCCGGCTACGACATGCTGTATTCTTCGGGCACCACCGGGCGGCCGAAGGGCATCAAGCGTCCGCTGACCGAGCCCTCCATCCTGGTGCCCAATCCGCTGCTCAAGCTGTTGTGCTCGACCATGTGCGGCATGAACGAGACCAGCGTGTATCTATCGCCCGCGCCGCTCTATCACGCGGCTCCGCTGCGCTTCAACATGATGTGCGGCGCGCTCGGCGGCACCTCGATCATTATGGAATCGTTCGACGCCGAGGAATTCCTGCGGCTGGTCGAAAAGCACAAGGCGACGCAATCGCAGCTCGTGCCGACGATGTTCGTGCGCATGCTCAAGCTGCCGGACGAGGTGCGCACAAAGTACGACACCTCGACACTGAAAGGCGCGGTGCACGCCGCCGCTCCCTGCCCCGCCGACGTCAAGGGGAAGATGATCGACTGGTGGGGGCCGATCCTGATCGAATACTATGCCGGCTCCGAAGGAAATGGCGTCACCGTCTCGACCTCGAAGGACTGGCTGGCGCATCGCGGCACCGTCGGCCGCGCGGTCGTCGGCGAGCTCAAGATTCTCGACGACGATGGACACGAACTGCCGGTGGGCGAAACCGGCACTGTGTATTTTGCCGGCGGACCCGCATTTGCCTATCATAACGATAGCGACAAGACCCAGCGTGCCTACAACGACCGCGGCTGGTCGACGCTTGGCGATGTCGGGTACATGGACAACGATGGCTTTCTCTATCTCACCGACCGCAAGGCCTACATGATCATTTCGGGCGGGGTGAACATCTACCCGCAGGAAACCGAGGACGTGATGATCTCTCATCCGGCGGTAGCGGACGTCGCGGTGTTCGGTGTTCCGAACGAGGAAATGGGCGAAGAGGTCAAGGCCGTGGTGCAGCCGCACGACATGTCACGCGCGGGGAAGGACCTTGAGGCCGAACTGATCCTGTTTTGCCGCAAGCATCTGTCGCCGATCAAATGCCCGAAGAGCGTGGATTTCGAGGCCGAGCTGCCGCGAACGCCGACCGGCAAGCTGGTAAAACGTCATCTGCGCGACAAGTACTGGGCAAAGGTCAAGAAGGCGTCCGCGCAGGCGTGAGTTCAACGTCATTGCGAGGAGCACTAGCGACGAAGCAATCCAGCCCTTTTGGCATTCTGGATTGCTTCGCTTCGCTCGCAATGACGAGATTTACTCCTCCTTCAACCACTGCTCCACGAGCATGACGTCGGGCGGCTGGAGGTAGCGCGTCGTCCACATATCGACGACCCATTCGATCCGGCTTTCCTTCTCGACGATGACGGCCGTGTTGTGCGGCAGCTGCATCGCGAGGATGTTGCCGCGATAGCGCGGATTGCCGACGGTGTGGTGCTTCAGCAGGCCCCACTCCTGCAGCACCAGCAGCAAGCTGGACACATTGCGGGTCGAATCCCAGCAATCGAAATTCTTCGCATCCGCTCCGCTACGGATATCGGCGCGGGCGATGCGCGTGGTGGTGCCGATGGTCGGGCCGACCTTGCGGTCGAACCACATCACCGCCTTCTGGATCGCGGCGCGCTCGGCAATCGCGGAGGCCTTGCCCGCTGCGATGATCTGGGCCAGCGCCTTCCGGTCCACCGGCGTGAAATCAAGTTCGATGCGGCGGCGGCACACGAAACCGTAGCAGACCGTCATCGTCTCCGCCGTAGGCGGACTGGTCGAAACCGATGTGTAGAGTTCGCTCTGCTGCGGGGTGAGCTGCATGGCGGACGCAGGCTGCGCCGCGAGCGTGAATCCGAACGCAAGCCCGGAAACGACCGCCGCGGCTGAAACGACACGGAACACGAAAGGAAGATGGAACAACGCACGATCCTGAAAAGCCAGCCCCGCAGAACTATGGCGGATTTCTCGCGCGATCAACAGCTCGCTCCACTCGCCGTCAACATTCATGTGAACCGCGATCACACCGGGAGCGGCGCATCGCGTTTCACTTCTTCCATGACAGCATAAGTGCGCGTCTCACGCACACCGGGCAGAGCCAGCAATGTCTCGCCGAGGAACCGGCGATACGCTGTCATGTCGGCAACACGCGCCTTCACGAGATAGTCGAAGCCGCCGGCCACCATGTGGCACTCCAGCACTTCCGGTGCGAGCTTCACCGCGTCCGCGAAGCGCGCGAACACGTCCGCCGTGGTCTTGTCGAGCAGCACTTCGACGAACACCAGAAGACCCAATCCCAGCCGGTGCGGGTTGAGCCGCGCGCCGTAACCTTCGATGAAGCCGTCACGCTGTAACCGCTTCAATCGTTCCCCGATCGATGTCGGCGACAAGCCGATGCGTTCCGCCAGTTCGACGTTAGCGATCCGCCCGTCGGCCTGCAGAATATCGAGGATTTTCCGGTCTATCTTGTCTATGTCGCCCATTTATCCTGAATTTTTTCAGATATTCCGTAATTGATAAGGCAAAATAGCGAATTTGTCTATCGAACCACGGCAGGTATCGGAGATAGAATCGGGCAACGCAAGAGGATGCCATGCCCGACCGCCCCGACCTCGACCAATCCTTTTCAGCGCCGTTTGCAGCCGACGACAGCGTGATTGCTGCGCGGCTGCTTACGGCCGCTCCGCTCTCTGCCGAACAGAATGCCCGCATCGACACAACAACCACGCGGCTGATCGAGGCGGTGCGCGGCCATGACGGCGGCTTCGGCGGCGTCGAGGACATGCTGCGCGAGTTCTCGCTCTCGACCAAGGAGGGCCTCGCCCTGATGGTGATGGCTGAGGCGCTGCTGCGGGTACCGGACTCCGCAACTGCCGACCGCTTCATCGAGGACAAGCTTGGCCAGGGCGATTTCGCTCATCACAAGACGCGATCCCATGCGCTGCTGGTCAATGCCTCGGCGTGGGCGCTCGGTCTGTCCGCGCGCGTGATCCAGCCGGGTGAAACCCCGCAGGGCACCATCGGGCTGATCGCCAAGCGGATCGGTCTTCCGGCCGTGCGCGCCGCAACCCGGCAGGCGATGCGTCTGATGGGCAATCATTTCGTGCTTGGCGAAACCATCGAGGCCGCGCTCGCACGCGCGGCGGATGACGATGGTCCGCATCATCACCATCGCTATTCGTTCGACATGCTCGGCGAGGGCGCACGTACCGCCGCCGACGCCGCGCGCTATTTCGAGTCCTACGCCGCGGCGATCGAAGCCATCGGCGGCGCGGCGCACGACAAGGCGCTGCCGGACCGGCCGGGAATTTCCGTCAAACTGTCTGCGCTGCATCCGCGCTACGAGGCACTGAGCCGCTCGCGCGTGATGGCCGAACTCGTGCCGCTGACGCTTGATCTCGCACGCCGCGCCAAAGCACATGACATGAATTTCACCGTCGACGCCGAGGAGGCCGACCGCCTCGAACTGTCGCTCGATGTCATCGATGCGGTGTTCGCCGATCCGTCGCTTGATGGCTGGGACGGATTCGGGCTCGCGGTGCAGGCCTATCAGAAGCGCGCAGAGGCCGTGATCGATCATGTCTACGCTCTCGCGGAGCACGCCAATCGCCGCATCACCGTACGCCTCGTGAAGGGCGCCTATTGGGACACCGAGATCAAGCGCGCGCAGGAGCGCGGGCTCGAGGGCTATCCGGTGTTCACCCGCAAGGCGATGACCGATCTCAACTACATCGCCTGCGCGCGAAAGCTGCTCGCATTGCGCCCACGCATTTTCCCGCAATTCGCCACTCATAACGCGCTGTCGGTCGCGACAGTTGCGGAACTAGCGAGCGGCGATGACGGCTTCGAGTTCCAGCGCCTCCACGGCATGGGCGACGCGCTCTACGCGCAACTTCATGCGGATAGACCGGGACTCGCCTGCCGCATCTATGCGCCGGTCGGCAGCCATCGCGACCTGCTCGCCTATCTGGTTCGGCGGCTTCTGGAGAACGGCGCAAACTCCTCGTTCGTCGCATTGGCCGCGGACGACAGCATTCCCGTCGCGACACTGCTGGAACGGCCGGAGCAAATGATCCGGGCGCCGGATCGGGCCCGCAACTCCCGCCTGCCGCTGCCGCGTGAGCTTTATCTGCCACGTCTCAATTCGTGCGGCATCGAATTCGGAGACCGCGTCGCCCTGGACCTTCTGCTCAAGGCAGTTGCCGGCGAGATCTTGCCAACCGCCGCTGTGAATATCGCGACCGAGAAAGACGCCGCGGTTGCCGCGGCGCTCGCGCGCACCGGTTTCGCATTCTGGAGCCGGACGTCCGCAGAGACGCGCGCCGCCGCGCTGGAACGCGCAGCGGACCTGCTGGAGCGGCGGATGCCGCGCTTCATCGCACTGCTGCAAACCGAAGGCGGCAAGACCATCGACGATGCGGTCTCCGAAGTGCGCGAGGCAGTGGATTTCTGCCGTTACTATGCCGTGGAAGGCCGCAAGCTCTTCGGTGACGGTCTGCCGCTGCCCGGCCCGACCGGCGAGAGCAACACGCTTCGTTTGCGCGGGCGCGGTGTCATGGTCGCGATTTCGCCGTGGAATTTTCCGCTGGCGATTTTCGTAGGCCAGGTGGTGGCATGCCTGATGGCCGGCAACGCGGTCGCCGCAAAACCCGCCGAGCAGACCCCGCGCATTGCGGCGGAAACTGTGGCGCTCCTGCACGAGGCAGGTGTCCCGGACTCGGCGCTTCATCTCGTGCAGGGCGACGGCAAGATCGGCGCGGCGCTGGTCGCGGACGATCATATCGCAGGCGTGGTATTTACCGGCTCCACCGATGTCGCCCGCTCGATCAATCGTACACTCGCTACGAAGGATGGCCCGATCGTACCGCTGATCGCCGAGACCGGCGGCATCAATGCCATGATCGTCGATGCCACCGCACTGCCCGAACAGGTCGCCGACGATGTGGTGATATCGGCCTTTCGGTCGGCCGGCCAGCGCTGCTCGGCCTTGCGTCTGCTGTTCGTGCAGGACGACGTGGCGGACCGCATGATCGACATGATCGCAGGCGCGGCGCGCGAACTGACCGTCGGCGATCCGCGCGATCCGGCGACGCAGGTCGGGCCAGTGATCGATGCCGAGGCCAAGCAGCGGCTCGATGCGCACATTACCCAGATGAAAAGCACGGCGCGCGTGCATTTCGCCGGTGACGCGCCCTCATCAGGCAACTTCGTCGCGCCGCACATCTTTGAACTCGAAAGTGCGGATCAACTGACCGAGGAAGTATTCGGCCCGATCCTGCATGTGGTGCGCTACAAGGCGGCGGATTTCGAACATGTACTGCAATCCATCGCTTCAAGCGGCTACGGCCTGACGCTCGGCGTTCATTCGCGTATCGACGATGCCGTCGAAACCGTGGTGGAGCGGCTCGCAGTGGGCAACGTCTACGTTAACCGCAACATGATCGGGGCTGTGGTTGGCGTGCAACCGTTCGGCGGACATGGACTGTCGGGCACCGGGCCCAAGGCGGGTGGCCCGCATTATCTGCCGCGTCTCGCCACCGAGCAGACGGTGACCATCAACACCGCAGCGGCAGGCGGCAATGTCGGGCTGATGACGAATGAATGACCTCGCGGGCTAAAGCATCACCGGCTTGTCGGGCAGTTCGTTCTTGTTCGGCCCGGATCGCGGAAAATGCCTTGCGAGCAGCCTGGTGACCGCAGCAATGCCCTTGAGCACCCCGCCCTCGAAATTTCCGGCACGAAACTCCATTTCCATCACGCGGCAGATTGTCTCCCACTCCGCCTGCTGGACCTTCTCGTTGATGCCGCGATCGGCGACGATTTCAACATCGTGGTCGGCGAGCAGCAAATAGATCAGAACGCCATTGCTGTTCTCGGTGTCCCACACCCGCAGATGCGCAAACATATCGATGGAGCGCGCACGCGCGGACTGGTCCTTGAACAGCGGCACGCCATCGAGAGCGCCTTCCGCCGCGAAGCGGATTTGGCCGGTATGCGTCGCCTCGCTGGCCTTGATGGCCTTCTCGATGTTGACAAGTGCCTGCCGCGGAAATGCACGCCGGACCCGCCAGCGGTTGAGAAGAAGATGTTTGCCGATGCGCTTGATACCCATTGCTGTGCTCTCGGCTACCAACTGCCCGATGCGCCGCCGCCGCCGAAGCTGCCGCCGCCTCCGCTGAACCCGCCAGAACTGCTCGACCCGCCGGAACTGAATCCGCCGCCATAGCCGCCGCGGCCACCGCCGGATGACACGATACTATCCCCAATCATTGTGACGACGAAGGCGATCAATCCGCCGACAGCGGCGATCGGCAATACGCCGAGAAAGAACCAGATGAAGAAAGCAACGCCCCCGCCCGCGACAAGGGAACCAAGCAATCGCCCGAAGATTGCCCTGAAAATTCCGCCGCCGACCAGCACGATGATCAGGAGAAACGGGAAATACTCGCCGATCGCGCTGAGATCCGGCAGTTCGCCCTCAGGCTTCGGCGCGGGTAGCGGCTCGCCATCGATCACTTTCAGGATCCGATCCGCGCCGTCGGAGATGCCACCCGTGAAATCGCCATTCCTGAATTTCGGCGTAATGATCTCGTCGATAATCCGCTTCGAAGTGGCGTCGTTCAGCGCGCCTTCGAGGCCGTAGCCGACCTCGATGCGCAGCTTGCGGTCATTCTTGGCGATCAGCAGCAACGCGCCGTCGTCCACCTTTTTGCGCCCGAGTTTCCATTGCTCGACCACCCGCAGCGCGTACTGCTCGATGGTTTCCGGTTGCGTGGTCGGCACAATCAGCACCGCTAGCTGGCTGCCCTTGCGGTCCTCGAACGCCTTCAATTTTTGTTCGAGCGCCGCGACCTGATCCACCGACAGCGTCGCCGTCAGATCGACGACGCGTCCGGTCAGAGGCGGCACCGCGACATCGGCCAGCGCGACAAACGTCGCGCCGGCAAACGCCCAGCACAGCATGAATGTGAGAATGACCGCCCTTGCCGCTTTCATCGCGCGCGCTCGTTGCGCGCCCCTATTTCGCGGGCGCAGGCGTTGTTGAAGGTGCCGCCGGTGTGGGCGCCGGTGTGGCTGGAACGTTGAAATCGACCTTCGGCGCGGTCGAAATCGACTTCTCGTTCTCCACCGTAAAGTTGGCCTTTTCCTTATAGCCGAACACCATCGCGGTCAGGTTGTTCGGGAAAGTCCGGATGCCGACGTTATAGTCCTGCACCGCCTTGATGTAGCGGTTGCGCGCCACAGCGATGCGATTCTCGGTACCCTCAAGCTGCGCCACCAGATCGCGGAACAACTGATCGGATTTCAATTGCGGATAGTTTTCGGTCACCACCAGCAAGCGTGACAGCGCGCTGGTGAGCTCGCTTTGCGCGGCCTGGAATTTCTGCAGCGCCGCCGGATCGTTCAGGACGTCCGGTGTCACCTGCACACTGCCAACCTTGGCGCGCGCGTTGGTCACGCCGAGCAGCACGTCCTTTTCCTGCTGTGCGAAGCCTTTGACGGAATTGACGAGGTTCGGCACCAGATCGGCGCGGCGCTGGTACTGGTTGACGACTTCGGACCAGCCCGACTTCACCGACTCGTCGTTCTGCTGGATCGCATTGTATCCGCAATTGGTGAGGCTCAGCGACGCGAGCGCTGCGAGGACCGTCAAAATCTTGCGCATGAATGATCTCCATTAAAACGCCGGACGCCGGCAAACTGAACGAACAGGCGGGTGACCCTACGATGGTCTTGTGACGGCGAGCATACACACTCGCGCGGGCCGGGTGAACCTTGCGAAACATGACAGCGTTGCGCGAGGTTTTGCTGGCAATCTGCGCTGGCAACGTTCTAGGTTCTGTTTCGAAACCAACTCGACACGGAACAGCGACCATGACAGCCACCGCGATTACCTCATCCGAAACCGCGATCGACACCGGCACCGAGGAACTGCTTTGCGCGGTTCGCGAGCGCGTCGCGGTCATTACGCTTAATCGCCCCCACGCCCGCAACTCGCTCTCTGACAACCTGACCCCGGCGCTGCGGCGCATGATCAAGCTCTGCGGTGAAGACCCGGCCGTTGGCGCCATTCTCATCACCGGCGCGGGCGACGCGTTCTGCGCCGGCGGCGACATCAAGGGCATGGGCGGCAAGAGCGGCAGCAGCAATGCACCGGAACTGACATTCGACGAGAAGGTCGCACGGCTGCAGGAACGTCAGCGCACGTTGACCGGCGCGCTGGTCAAGGTGCGCAAACCAACCATCGCGGCGCTGCCCGGTCCGGCCGCCGGCGCCGGGCTTTCGCTGGCGCTGGCCTGCGACCTGCGCATCGCGGCAGAGTCAGCCTTCGTCACCACCGCCTATGTGAAAATCGGACTCAGCGGCGATTACGGCATGGCGTGGCTGCTGACACGTCTTGTCGGGACGTCACGCGCGCGCGAACTGATGTTCTTCGGCGAGAAGATCGATGCCAAACGATGCGAGACGCTCGGCATCGTCAATCGCGTGGTGCCGGACGACAGGCTGCGCGAGGAAGCATTCGCAATGGCGAAGAAGCTCGCCGACGGTCCTTCGACGGCGTTGCGTTTTCTCAAGGACAATCTCGACGAAGCGCTGATGAACGATTTTCTGACATCGCTCGATCATGAAGCCGAGCGCATGGTGCGATCCGCCGGCACCGCGGATCACAAGGAAGCCGTGAAAGCTTTCGTCGAGAAGCGCAAACCAGTGTTCAAGCGCAGCTAGCTCGCGGGTGAATCAAACACCCTCGAACTGCAACCGCGCCAGCCGGGCATAGAGGCCGTTCGCTGCGACCAGCGAGGCGTGCGTGCCCTGCTCGACGATGCGGCCGTTTTCCATCACCAGGATGCGGTCGCAGGACAGAACGGTGGCGAGACGATGCGCGATCACCAGCGTGGTGCGGTGGCTCATCAGTTCTTCCAGCGCGGTCTGCACCAGCGTCTCGCTCTCGGCGTCGAGCGATGACGTCGCTTCGTCAAGCAACAGCAGTGGCGCATCGCGCAGGATCGCGCGTGCAATCGCAATGCGCTGGCGCTGTCCGCCGGACAGCGTCACGCCGCGTTCGCCGAGCTGCGTGTCGAAGCCCAGCGGCAACCGCGTGATGAATTCGGTGGCGTGGGCCAGATCGGCGGCGCGGGCGACCTCTGCATCGCTGGCGTCGGGACGTCCGAAACGGATGTTCTCGCGGGCGCTGGTGGCGAACACCGCCGAATCCTGCGGCACCAGCGCGATGCGTGAACGCACCGCGGACGGATCAGCCTCGCGGACCGGAACGCCGTCGACCGAGATCACACCGGAGGCGGGATCGTAGAACCGCAGCAACAGATGAAACAGTGTGCTCTTGCCGGCACCCGATGGTCCGACCACCGCAACCTTTTCGCCGGCCTTCACCGCGAACGACACGCCATCGACGGCCAGATGATCGGGCCGCGTCGGATAGGAGAACCGCACATCGTCGAACACAACGTCACCACGCGGCGGCACCGGCAGCGCGCGTGGACTGGCGGGCGCGGCGATGTCCGGCTTGATGCGCAGGATTTCGAACAACCGCTCCGAAGCGCCGGAGGCCTGCGAAATCTCGCCCCACACCTGACTGAGTTCGCCAAGGGCACCAGCCGCGAACGCCGCATAGAGAATGAACTGGCTGAGACGTCCGGCGCTGATTTGGTTGGTCAGCACGTCATGCGAACCGACCCACAGGATCGCAATGACGCTGGCGAAAATCAGGAAGATCACTGTCGCGGTGAGAAACGCGCGCGCGCGGGTCGAACTGCGCGCCGCGACATAAGCCCGCTCGACTTCGCCGCCGAACCGCGCCTCCGCGAGGCGTTCATTGGTGAAGGCCTGCAGCGTGCGGATCGCACCGATCAATTCCGATGCATAGGATGAGGCTTCCGCCAGCGTGTCCTGTGCGCCGCGCGACAGTTTCTGCACACGGCGGCCGAAAGCGACCAGCGGCAGCACGATCAGCGGGATCACCGCGAGTACGAAGCCGGAAAGCTTCGGGCTGGTGACAACCATCATGGTGGACGCGCCGATGAACAGCACGAGATTACGCAGCGCGATCGAGACCGATGCGCCCACCGCCGACTTGATCTGCGTGGTGTCGGCCGTCAGGCGCGAGACCAGTTCGCCGCTGTGCGCGGTGTCGAAGAAGGATGGAGACAGCGACGTCAGATGCCTGAACACATCGCGGCGCAGGTCGGCGACGATCCGCTCGCCCAATGTGATAACGAGGTAGTAGCGCGCGGCGCTGGCGCAGGCGAGGACCGCCACCACGGCGATCATCACCGCGAAGTAGCTGTTGATCAGCGCAAGACCTTCGGGACTGAAACCGAAATCGATCATGCGGCGCACCGCAAGCGGCACCACCAGCGTCGCGGCGGAGGCGATAATCAGCGCCACCAGCGCCGCGAAGGCCTGTCCGCGATAGCGCGCCACGTAGGGCGCCAGCGCCATCAGGGGCCGCAGCTTCACGCCGCGGGATTTCTTCTGCGACGTCTCCGGCGTGTCAGGTGACGGCCCGGCATCAGGCGTGGAAACCCCTTTGGCCGCTCCCGCCTCCCGCGCCAGCGCGGATGGCAGACCCGGGTCTTCAACGCGTTCCACTGCACTCATTTTGTATTGGCCACCGTGTTGCTTTCTGGCCCTCAAATAGGCCCCATGGCAGGCGCTGGCAAATGACGTTCTCAGCTTGTTTCACGGCCTGTCCTGCGATATAGAGCGGCCAAATTCGTCCCGAACATTCCCGATCTGTGGGCGCACGGCGCCAGAGGATTTGCCATGAAAGCCGAAATTCACCCGGATTATCATACAATTAAGGTCGTTATGACCGACGGGACCGAGTACCTGACCCGCTCGACCTATGGCAAGGAAGGCGACACGCTGAACCTGGATATCGACTCCAAGTCGCATCCGGCCTGGACTGGCGGTACCCAGCAGTTGCTGGACCGTGGCGGCCGCGTTTCGCGCTTCCAGAAGAAGTTTTCGGGCTTCCTCAAGAAGGACTGATCCTTCTCAGGGTTCGGACACTCCGGCATTCGACACCAAAACGCCCCCGCTGTCGCAGGGGCGTTTTTCGTTTTGAGCATGCGCGTGACGCGGATTTCTTATTTTCACCTCTCCCCGCAAGAGCGGGCGAGGTAACAACCGGAACGCTTATCGCTCGAACGCGGCCTTCAGCATGTTCATCTGCGGCACCAGCGGATTGCCGATCGAAAGATGCTCCGAGGCGGGCGTATGGATCGTCATATCGAGCCGGCGCACCTTCGCCTGCAGCGCCATTGAGCGGGATACAAGATCCTGCAACCGCTCCGGCAACTTCGTGATGATGTCGTCCGGACCGGGATCGGCCGCGGTCAGCTTGACCTTGGTCTTTTCGCGATTGGCCTGATGCAGCGTCATCTCGCCTTCCTTGACCGCGCGATGTAGCAGCAGCCAGGACGCCAGTTGCATGAGCCGCGTTGTCAGCCGCATGCTTTCAGTCGCATAGCTCAGACTGACAGAGCGCTCGAGCGCCCTGGCCTCAAGCCGGCCCGGCCCGTCGAGATAGGCCGCGGTCTCTTCGACGAGATCCATGCCTTCCCGGAACAAGGTCCCGAAGGCGGGTGAATTGGTGATCCGCTCACTGAGAAGAACGAGATCGGCTGCGCCCTGGTCGGACATGGTTAACGCCTCACGCGGTTACGCTGATTTTTTTATGATGAACAAATGATTGCGCGCCCGTGGCCGGGAGTCCAGCCACTTGCGATAACAATGAGGAGATATGGTTTCCAGCGGGATGCCGCACGCGGCAAAACGGGCCCGCAAAGATTAACGCAGCGGGCAAAAAAGAGCCGCCGTTTCCGGCGGCTTTTGAAAGTTGATAACAGGGAGGCGTCAAACAGAGTGGACAGGAGCCACTCGGTGTCCAAACAAGGACAATCAAAGTCATAAACCCGAAAGCTTAATACGCCGTAAATGAACGATTCCATTTACGGTTCCTTCGTAATTGCTTGGAACCGGATGTCCTACATCCTTCGTTCGTTTCATGTTGCGGCACTCTCTGCGAACCACCGCACGAGTTCACGATTTGAAAAACGCATTCGCAGCCTCGCGGCTGGCGCGTTTCTTCGCGGCGTCGGCTTTCAGCCGTTCGATCTCGGCGGCCAGTGCTGCAATGCGGTCTTCGATATCCTCGAACGACAGCAGCGACAGATCCTGCCCCAGTTCATGGGTGATTTTCTTCCTCGGCTTGTCGTCATCATCGCCGGCCATGCTTCCCTCCTGTGGCTCGCCCGATTATAGCTGACATCCTTCATTCTCGCCCCACCGCCGCAAGGACACATCATGGACAAGCTGCCCGCACAAATGACCGCGATCGCGATTTCGAAGCCCGGCGGCCCCGAGGTGCTCGTGCCAGAACAGCGTCCGGTGCCGAAGCCGGGGCCAAATGAAATTCTCATCAAGGTCGCCGCCGCCGGCGTGAACCGTCCTGACGTGTTGCAGCGCCTGGGACTCTATCCGGTGCCTCCCGGCGCGAGCGACCTTCCCGGTCTCGAAATCTCCGGCGAAGTGGTCGCACTCGG
>Ga0233439_10001057_pt1 | contig 36888 bp, 51 predicted proteins | sample SI_123_September_6_FD_182713 | JGI IMG/M metagenome (GOLD analysis project Ga0233439, IMG submission 182713) | Seawater microbial communities from Saanich Inlet, British Columbia, Canada - SI_123_September2016_100_MG | ecosystem: Environmental > Aquatic > Marine > Inlet | place: Canada: British... | reverse complement strand
TTGTCAACAGCCGCCACTGTATTTATTGTTTGTACGATGCCAACAGCCAGTGGTGGCGAAAGAATGGTATTTGACGGTTTAACATCAGGCGGTAGATTTGCATATTTAAAATCAAGTGGGAACATACATTATATGTATAGAGGTAATGGAGTATCATCAACGACTGTGGATAAAACAATGAGAATGTTTACATTGGTTTGGAATGGCAGTTCAAGTTCACTTGGAATAGATGGAACAGACGTTGCAACAGGAAACGTAGGAACACAAAGCCCAACAGGTCTTAGGCTAGGAGCTCAATACAATTCAGTTAATTTTGGAGATACGGACATATGTGAAATATTGATATACGGATCAGCTTTATCCACGACAGATAGAACTTCTATTGAAGATTATCTCAGTAATAAATGGAGTACACCATAATGAGCCAAGAGTTCAAGGATCATGCAGATACAGGGGAAGAATACACATGTGACAAGTGTAACGATACGATACTATGTGCAGAAGAATATGACAGTTACATCAAGTTCCAATATCACTACTGCGAGCCATGCTGGAACTATATGAGACTAAAGAAAGGTATATGTACATGCGGCAGCAGCATGACCAACAGAAGCGAAACTGTAGAAACTTCTGTTTTATGCGGATGTGGAAAAGAGGTTGTATTAAAATGACTATTGAATGGCTGGCTGGTAACAGACTAAGAGGAACCACCGCGGAAAGACCTGTTGGATCTTTGACAAGTCCAAGCGTAGGAGGATGGGTAGAACTTGCAAGAACTACATTGGGAAGTGCAGGAGATACTATTTCAGTAGCATCATTACCAGATAAGAGATACTATATGATAATATCTTCTAAATTAGTATCAGGCAATGCTACACATCAATTTATTTTGAATAATGATACAGGTTCTAATTATGCGATAAGATATAGTGGAGATGGTGGTGCTGAATATGCAGGTGCATCATTAAGTAATATTAATTTTGATCCAGCAAATGCAACAAACAGTTTTCATGTAGGACATATTGCTAATTTATCATCTAAAGAAAAGATAGGTATTCATCATCTTGTAAATGAAAACACAGCAGGATCTGCAACATCTCCACGAAGGTCAGAGTTTGTATCTAAATGGGCTAATACGAGTAGTTCAATGAATAGAATTGATTTAAAAAATACCGATTCAGGAAACTTTGATACGGGTAGTGAGATAGTAGTACTGGGCTGGGATCCAGCAGATACACATACGACAAACTTCTGGGAAGAATTGGCAAGTGTAGATCTAACAGGAGGAGCCGCGGCAACATTGTCAAGTGGAACCATTACTGCCAAGAAATATCTGTGCGTTCAATATTACACTGACTCTATCGCTTCATCTACAAGACCTGATCTTATATTTAATTCGGACACTGGAACAAACTATGCCAACAGATACAATTACAACGGAACAGAGTCAGTAGCCGCCTCAGAGAACAGCCATTTCGCAGGTGTTTCAGCCAACACCAATCCTTTCTTTGCAAACTTCTTTATCATAAACAACTCTGCAAACGAAAAACTATCCATAGGACATGGCATGTCAAGGGGAGGTTCAGGTGCAGGAACGGCTCCGGTACAAAGATTTGAACTTGCACAAAAATGGACTAACACATCTTCTCAAATTACAAACATTACTTTAACAAATGATGCCTCTGCAAATTTTGGTGCTAAGACATATCTCAAAGTGTGGGGTTCTGACTGATGGCATGGATTAAGAACGGAACACCTGTAACCTTGGGAAGTGCGGCAGGAGTAATGACAATATCTGACATGACGGCAAACGTATTTAATATGATTATGTATCATACGATACTGGCATCAGGGAACGCATCTGACGGTTTAACATTTGACAACAATACAAATACGGACTATTCTCGCAGAATGGAAATAGGCAATACTGACTATACAGAAATAAACGGTGCAAATATAGACGTTGATGGGGCATCATTGGCAGACAATTTCGGGATAATATATGCTGTTAACATATCAGGAGAGGAAAAATTAATCATCAATCCCTCAACATATCAAAACATAGCAGGTGCAGGAAACGCACCAGGATTGGTACGAAGCGTTGGAAAATGTGACACTACCACCAATTCAGGACAGTTCACAAGGATAGACATTACAAACGTACATGGCACTCCTACTGATTACAATGCGGATTCAAACGTTTCAGCATTGGGAACTGAGGGTGTGGAATCATTGAACGTACAGGACGGTGCGGTATATTACGATACCGATCTTAACAAGTCCTACGTACTGTTCAGCAACGCTTGGATTGAGTTATAGTGGCCAGAGCAAAGAACGGCACAAGGATGGCCTACGTCTCCGTAATGTCAGAGGAGAAGGAATCAGCCTGGGTAACGGATCACTATAACGGATTAATTGATACCGTTACGGAATTTACAATAGATACGTTACTGACAGAGACAGGAACGGCATTGCAGACAGAGACGGCAGCAACCATAGAACTTGATGCAACGGATCCTGCCACAGATTCAGAGGTATTCAGCATCTCGTTTGTTGGGGATGACAGACCAACTCCTATCCAAACGGTAGGAGAGTTTAAGGCTAGTTGATGCCTAGCTCAAATTTTACCTGATCTTGTAAAACAGGATCATCAGTAAGCTCATCAAGTCCTGACTGAATTTTTTTATCGTATAATACCTTTAATTCATACATTGTAACCATTCCTTCCATATCCCTTTCCAGCTTAGTCATACTTCTCAACTTGCTGGACCTAGATATTTTGTTCATTATTTAATACTTCTCTTTGTTTTAGTAAAGGGAAGTTAAATATGCTAGATCAGATTGACAGTTATTTCAACAAGCCTATGGAACTGCATGAGACGGCAGAAGGCCTGTCACATCATATTAAGATAAACTCGGACTCTTGGGGATTTACCCTGTGGGACGGCAAGGACGTATCACTTAATTACAATAACATAGTAAAGGACAACGAGAAGTTGCTTCTGGAGGTCCAGAGTGACCTGTTAAACAATCGTACAACCACGCCAAGACCAAAAAAGTTTGAGGCAATGGACAACGTAATACTGTTACAGGGCATCAAGGAGTCAATAGACAGGGACATTGGAGCAGTATCAACGTCATTGGACTATTGCTCATTGGGAAGCAGTTCCACATCAGAGGCGGAATCTCAGACGGACTTGCAGGCAGAATTCAGTGACACCGCATACTCAAGAAAAAGATTCTCCACAACAGGTACGAGAGACAGAGTCAGTCAGACAATGAAGCTTGGAATGATGTGGGATGATTCCAGCTTTGATGCCACGCCAAGAACCATCAGGGAGGCAGGCGTTCACTGGGCATCAACTGGAACTGCCAAATGTCACGCAAGGGTTGTATCAACTGACTTTGTATTGGATGCTGGAGATCTCTTTGTCGTTCAGATCAACGAGCTTCAAGAGAACGGAACGCTTTGACAGCTCCGCTTACAGCAGGCTGGACAGGACTTGTCGTATCAGGAAATTCTCTTGATTCAACTACCTACGGTCAGGGAACCTCGTTTCCCAGCTCATGGGACACAGCAAGACTGTTTTGGCGTTCTGATCTAAAGAGATTATATTACAACAAGGGAACAACGGGAACTCCTCTATGGGAGGGAGCAGACGTTCCGGTTGGAACAATCAATATGTATGCAGGAGCAACCACCGACGTTCCTACTGGATGGCTGCTGTGTGACGGAGCGGCAGTATCAAGAACAACTTATGCTCAACTCTTTGCGGTATTGGATACGGAGTACGGAGTGGGAGACGGATCTGGAACATTCAATGTACCTAACTTTGTAACAAGCAACAAGTTTCCCAGAGCCGCAACAAATGACGCAGGCAGAGGAACGACAGGGGGATCAAGTACGGTAACGTTGACAGGAGCAGAGTCAGGTACGTCAATACATGGTCATGGCACTACTGATCCAGGACACACCCATAGTTATCCAGGGGGAAATGGTCCATCAATGGGCGGTGCAGGAGACACCCCATCAGGCAGTTACACTACAGGTTCATCAACAACAGGAGTTGGAGTTGTTAATTCATCTGAGGCAGATGCAAGTTCTGGACACGAAAACAAACCACCGTTCATAGACGTACACTTTATTATCGCAGTTTAAATAGTTCAAGTCCGTAACGTAACTGTGGCAAGAGGCAAGCAGTCAGGAATAGCATTTGGTCAGAGAACCAAGCAGAAAGGCCAGTCTGATCTGGAGCAGTTGATTATGTTAAAACAGTTTTTAAAGCAAAGATTCCATATGGACTTCAAGAGGGAATGGTATGTTGGATTTGACAAAGAATATGGAAACCTATACAGAATTAGTGAATCGGTTGGTAAACAGGAACTCTCAGAATTTAAGTGGAAAAACCCAGACCTCCTCTGTTTCGATAACCAGCATGGAATTATTATCGTTGAGCTTGATGGTGCAATCCACGATAGAAAGGTCCAAAAAACTATCGAAAGAAATGAGCTGTTTAGAGGAGCTGGAATCAAGCTTGTTGTCCTTAATATCGCAGATATTAAAGAGGTCGGAGAAACAATTATAGGGAGGCTGGAAAGTGACATGATGGACTTAATTCATGGACAGAAGATATAGATACAGAATGTGTGCGTATGGCTCATGCAGGGTTGAATGGGTGGTAGGGGGAGACAGCGGAAGCGGACCAAGAAGATACTGTGCCGAGCATAAAATTCCAGCAAAAAAAGCATATGACAGACTTCGATACCTTGCACTCAAGAAAACAAAGAAAATGTGCAACACCTGCGGAGCGTTGACATCCTACAAGTATTGCGGCAGAAAATGCTATCCTAATTATTATAAAATCAAGAAACAATTAAATAACCATTGACAGATCATACATCAATGATTACAAAAACATTGGCATTGGTGGCACTACTTACAATGAGTGTCACCCTTGCACACGCAGAAACTTCAACGGTAGAAGTACCATTTGATTCACATGGACAGTCCTGCTGGTATGACGATCTTGCAGTAGAGTATCATTGCACATGGCAGGGAGTCGTTGAGACATTCACAATCGAGGATCTTGAGGAATTCAGAGATATTCTGGACGAGACAATCTACAATGAGGAACTCAAGAGACTTCAGGAGACGGCACTGGCTGAAATTGCGGAGGAAAAGGCAATCTTATCACCTAACGAGAAGACCATTCTGGCAATAGAAAATAAACTCAACCAGGGAATTGCAACCGCATCAGACTCAGTATTGATGAATCTACTCAAAGAGTTGAACACATGCCGTCAAGGAATGGATGAAAGGACACAACATGTTCAAACTGCCAGAGAATTTGAAATCAGTGATTTCGAACTTTGGTCAGCAAACAACGTGAAATATGATGGACCTATCGGCAAAATTGTCATGGCAATAGAAGAGTGTCAGGCACAAGAACATGTCTATAAACTTAGCGTAGGCTATCAGAACTTTGACTTTGGTAGCAAACAATACTCACTAGCAGACAAGTTCACACCTGACATACAGGCCGTCAACTATGACAGTCTGGTTGCAACTGACAGTGGAATCAACAAGAGTCTAATCTGTGACAGCAACCAACACAGCCAACAGTACAAGAAACAGTTCGGTTGTTTGGTATTGTATGACGGACTTGACGCAGAGGAAATCAAGCGTCAAAACGAGACACGATTCGGAACTGACGGAAAGATCAGCTACGAGTCACAGGTATTGACCGACTATATGGATTTCCTGAGCAACTATGGAAGCAGACAGGCAACCGTTGAGGACAAGAAGGTACAAGAGGAAATCGCACTTCCAATAGCAAACGAATGGAAAGAGGACCACAACTTTTATAACAATCATAAAGGTTTAGAATAGTACCACTACACACCTTTTTTTTATTTGACCAAAAACTTTATAAGTACCGTAACGTACCTTATTTCGTGAAGGCCTGTCATGGCATATGCTACAGACTAAAGTGTTCAAAGACCACACGACCTATCTATGACAACCACAGACGGTGTACAAAGTGCGAGGTCTACTATACAAAAGACGTAATCATATGTCCCTGCTGCAAGATCGTGACAAGGTCAAAGCCTGCAAACTCGGTAAACAGAGAAAAATATAATAAAGGGACTATACGTATAGACAGTCATGAGACAAAAAGTCATGAGACACGATACCTACATTCCGCCATGCTTTCAGGTTGAATTTGTAAAGTTCAAGGAGATTCATGGCAGGAACACGTCAAGACAGATATGCAATCTGATTAGGGATGCCCTGAAGCAATGACATCCTTTGTAGACAAGGACGGAGAAACCTGCAATCTCTTGAAACTTTCAGAACTCAGGCCAAGCCATGAAAAACTTAAGGACGGCAACGTACTGTTGCAGACGATAATAGCAGGACAGTCTGAGATAGAACACTATGCTCAGCAGATAATCTACAAGTGTCCAAACTGTACTCATGAAAAATTTTATGACGTTCCTCTGCACTTTGAGGACTGGAGGGACATACCTCAAAAGGCAAGATGCGACGTATGCAACTTGGAAATGTTTGAAAGGGAGGTGACAAAAGGACAGCTACGCAAAGTCCTAATGACCGAGCAGGGAGAGACAAACCCCATACACCTTACAGGATTCATCTATGGAGACGAGATTACAAAACTTCAGCCAGGAACCAAACTGAACCTTCGTGGAATACTCAGGTCCAGAAAGAAATCCTCAAAGGACATGACATATCACAGATTCTTTGACATTAACACCTATAGTTTTACAGACGAGAAGCCAATAATACCATCCGAGGAGGAGATACAGAAATTCAAGGACATGGACAAGACCGAAGTCATTAGATCGTTTGCTCCCCATATCAGAAACATGTACCTGATCAAGGAAGGACTGTTATTGACCTGTTTAGGGGGGGTGCAGACGGAAAATACGAGAGGCGACATAAACACGCTATTACTGGGAGATCCAGGACTTGCCAAGACACAGTTGCTCAAGTTCGTTACGAAAATAGTAAAGAAATCAGACTACGTGTCAGGCAAATCGGCATCGGGAGCAGGGCTATTCGGTGGAGTTGACAACTTATCTGACGGAACTCGCATAGGAAAGCCTGGATCCGTAACAATGTGCAACGGTGGAGTTGCGGCAATGGACGAGATAGAGAAGATGAACGACGTCGACAGGACATACTGCCACGAGATCATGGAGTCGCAGCAGTTCAGTCTCAGAAAGATCGGCATTGACATAACGTGGGAGGTCAAGGTGTCCATAATTGCGGCAGGAAACCCAAAGAAGAGCAGATGGAATCCGGAACTCTCAATCAACGAGAACATCAACCTGCCTGACTCCCTGCTGTCAAGATTTGGATTGGTATTTCTTGTAAGGGACATACCAAGCATGGATGATGATCTTGCAATAGCAAAGCACATCATGAAGGTAAGAAGGGGAGAGATAGTGCCAAGTCTTGACGTCGAACAAATGACCAAGTTCATAAACTATGCAAAGACAATAGATCCTATAATCCCAGACGACGTGGATGATGTGTTGACAAAATGGTGGTCGGAGCTGAGACAGGTGGAGCAAAAGGACGAGTCGCTGTCGGTAGACATCAGAACCTACGAGGATCTGTGCAGACTGACTCAGGCATACACGAGACTTGACCTTGAGGAATTCTCAACCAAGGACCACGCACACAGGGCAATCAAGATGCTAAACGACTCAATACAGACGCTTGGAATGAACACTCCAGGGGAACGCAACGCAAGCATCATTGAGCATATGGACAAGGGAAGCTACATCAGATTCGTATTCAGTAATCCTATTTCACACGATCAGGCGGTGGCAAAGCTCATGGAAAAATATAATTGGTTTTCAACCGAGGAGAAGGCGGAGGCGGAGATTGACAAACTGTTAAATAAAACCAACTCACTTATGGAGTCAGGTGGAAAATTGACATGGGTTTAAAATTCTTTGACTTGTTTGCAGGTATAGGCGGATTCAGACTTGGCATGGAAAGGGCAGGTCATACATGCGTAGGTTCATGCGAATGGGACATTCATGCAAGGGAAACATATAAAAAGAACTTTGGCTCATACCCAGAGTATGATGACGCCAAAGATTTGCACCCACAATCACTCCCATCATTTGATGTGCTTTGTGCGGGATTCCCTTGCCAAGCTTTCAGTATCGCAGGAAAGCGGCTTGGATTTGAAGATACCAGAGGTACTGTCTTTTTTGAAATTGCTCGAATTGCAAAAGAAAAAAGACCATCTTATCTACTCCTTGAGAACGTTAGAGGGCTGCTATCTCACGACAAGGGAAGAACTTTTGCCACAATCGTCTCCACGCTTGATGCGTTGGGGTATGATGCGGAATGGCAAGTGCTTAACAGCAAATTTTTCGTTCCACAAAACAGGGAACGTGTTTTCATTGTCGGACATCTTAGAGGAGAACGTACCAGACAAATATTTCCTCTCGGAGACTTCGACTCAGAAACTAATCAATCGGAACCTAAAGAAAAAGTCGGAGTAGTAAATGACAAGGGCAATCTTAGAGAGGTGGAACAAGCAACCTGTCTTGATGCAAATTATTGGAAGGGATGTGACAACCATGCACAGAGAACTATGATATATCTATCAAATACCAATGCTAATATGAAACAAAGAATACAAGAGAGAAAAGAAACATGGACATTGGGAACAGGTACGGACTTTGGAATAAAAGACGGTATGAGAATAAGGAAACTGACTCCAGTAGAGTGTGAAAGGCTGCAGGGATTCCCTGATGGATGGACCATAGGTAGTGACACACAGAGGTACAAGCAATGTGGCAATGCTGTTACGGTACACGTAGTGGAATACATCGCAAGGGAGTTAAGACTTGGGTAAGCTAGCGGATGCGATAAGGGAGTACAAAATATCTCCTGTAAACTCCCCAGCGGAAAGGTCTGCAAAGGAGATCATCACGCAGATAACCGAGTCGGAGTGGTGGGCAACGCAGGTCGGAACAAAGTTCAACTGGCCTAGAAAGTATGACAGCAAAAGATCCGTCTTTGGATTTACAGAGTCAAACGGATTCACCACAGTGGGCAATTTTATCGTTCCGACATCTAGACTGGAGGAATATAAAAGTTTATTACGTAGGACAAAATAATCAGAGTGTATTGTACAGCAAGAACGTTGTTATAGAATTAGACAAAAACGACACAATAGTAGACTGGGAAAATTTGAGTGACGTTCACATTGGCAATACTAACTTTCAGGAGGAACTGTTCGAGAGAAGAGTCAAGGCCATTCTTGACGATCCGTACAGATTCACATCATTTGGGGGGGATCAACTGGACCTGATTCTTCCAGGAGATCCGAGATTCAAGGACGAGGCGGTAGGACTGAGGACTCTGGCGGAACAGCAGGACGAGTTTGATGATAGGTGTAGTGAGTTGTTTGATGAACAGGATTATTATCTTAAAAATTATGGAATGGAAAAGATCTGGTACATGCAATGGGGAAACCACGAGTACAAGTCAAGGGTAGTGACGGAAGGTGACATGAAAAGGTACTGCAAGATCAAAGGACTTACGTTCCTGGGAAGCAAAGCCTTTATACGCTTGGACATACAATACAAGGGTAAGAGTATGATGAAGAAGACTTTGTTTGTCAATCATGGTGCAGGCGGAGGGGGAACTCTCAAGGCACTGGAGAATCTTACGGTAAACTGCGAGGCAGACGTATACCAGATGGGACACCTGCACGATCCGATGGGGGTAAAACGAGACACGTTCTTCTACAACGACAGGAAGAACTCTTGGGACAGCAAGGAACAGATACTTGTAAACTCCGGATGCTTTACTACGGCAGTATCAAACAACGTGGATCAGTGGATGGAGCAGAAGGGCAACAAGCTACAGACGTCAAAGCCTGGAACTTGGACCATATCCTTTGATGCCTACAACGACAAGGTGAGCCAGCATGGCTAAGGGACTGTGTCATTGCTGCTTCAGCAGCAACATGATAATTACTTTAGATAACAAAGGTCTTCCTAAGTGTGAAGTATGTTACGAAAGGGAGGCTACTAAATGCGGATCCACATAGACGAGTCAGAGGATGCACATGGAGAGTATCACAGTCATGACGGAACAACTGAGATATGGCTGGGAGGCCATTTGACAATATGGGGTCTGTTTGACACTTTGGTTCACGAGTCATTGCATCAGGCAATCGAGGAGAACAGCGATCAGGATACCACGGAGAAACAGGATCATTGGGTAATTCAGAGGTTATGCTTTTGAGGGATGGCAAATAAGAACTATGTCTCAGGAAGGGGTTTTGAATATCGTGTCGTCAAGTGGCTCAAAGATAGAGGCTACTATGTGGTTCGGGCATATGCGAGCAAAGGAATCTTCGATCTGGTTGCTGCACCTCCTAAATCATCAAGGCTTCGTGGAACGCTACTCATTCAAGCAAAATACTCTAGGTCGGGTAAAGTTAAAATTAGTTCTAAGGAAAAGAGCAGACTGGCAGCAAGCAGTAGAAGATACAAAGCTACGTGTTGCTACGCTTATAACGAAGGTAGAAAGCTAAGGTTCAAATTAGTTAATCCATATCTGCTAAACTATACGTGCGAGTGCAGCGGCAAGATGGGTATGGAATGGGACGGAGCTAGATTAATATGCAAGGAGTGTGGCGTATAGTTATGGCAGCAAATGAAGAAAGAAACTTTATTGACAAGACAACTTCACTCAAGACGGTAGAGAGAGTAAAGTTCAGTCTAAAGAACTTCAGCAAGGGTTCCAAGGTAGAGATATCATGGGCCTTCAATCCTGAAGATTCAATGCACGTTGACCAATTCCTAGAGCTGGATCCGGACAAGAACAACATCCTTACAGCCCTCCAGGGATTCAAGTCAATGTGCGAGACTACACTAGGTGTGAAAATCTTAACGGACGACGAGTAACACTTATATTCCTTTTTTATTATACGTATGGTAATGATTCCAAAATCAAAGGGTGCTGAAGACAGTTGCCCTTCTTGTCGTCAAATGCTAGTATGCAGGGAGAAGGAATACAAAGGAGAAATCTCTCTGCAATGGCAATACAAGGATAAGGAAGAAGCTCATTTTAGCTTTGACTTTGCGACAAAGAAATCGGCTTGTAAAGAATCTACGGATTCCAAGGCAAGCACAAGTTCTTCAGCAACCAAGACAGAAATCAACCTAGTAGGTATGTCCATATCAGAGAAGGACAAGGATCTAATAGTAAAGTCCGCTGGAGAACTTACCGAAAGAATGATTTGCGTGTACAAGGGAGTATCAGACTCATGTGTCAAGGCAGGAATAACAAACCCAGCAGGCATCGGAATGATCTTCAACCAGGTATGTGCAACACGAAGAGACGAGTAACAGTATATAACGATTTATATACTAAAAACTCTTTTTTATTTTTATGAACCAGGAGGCAAACGTTCTTATAGACAAAATTTCCAAGATTTCAAACGGCATCAAATCAGATCTCAAGCCATTAATAATAAAACTGTCAAAAAACATAGGAGACAACATCAATCATCCCGAAATAAAAAACATGGCACACCTTTGTGGCGTGGACGATCCAAAACTTACGGACGTCGCAAGAATCATGAACAGGATCAGGGAGAAACAGAGATGGGCGTTCGGACAGACCGCAATGTACGAGTATATCGAGCCAAAGTACAAGGACGGAAAGGTGGAGACCATAGGGAACAGCAACCTCGTAAGACTTACCGACAACAAGATAGAGGAGCTGGTCCAGTCATACATATCGGACAACGTGGACATCGTGGACGACCAGATCAAGGCATTGAAGAGGCTGTCGACTCCTGCAAAGGACATCATAACAAAGGCAAGAAAGGAGGAGATGGAACAGTACACGTGGAAGTGTCACCTGGCAAACGAACTTGCCCTGCTTGCTATCAAGATGGAGAACGAGCATACCGCAGTATCACAGAAGGAGGTCATAAACGGCAAGGTAGTGCCAGGAGGAAAGATCCTGCACAATCATGACGACTCACTGTGCAAGGAATATGCAAAGAGGACAAAGCTCGTAAGGGACAGCAGGTTCGCAACGGACGTCAACTCGTACGAGGCAATCATAGTGGCCTGCAACACGACGGACTCACTCAAGCACGCAATAGCGGGAGAGTGGGAGTTCAAGACCGTATGGGAGGTCAAGAAGGACGAGGCGGAGTGCAGGGAGTGCATCCAGGAGAGATGTGCAGACGAGAAATGCAACCACGAGTGTCACAGGGTGGTAAGGCCAATGACGACAAAGGGACTAAAGTATGCAATCAAGACCAACGAGGACCTAAAGAACCTCGACAACAGGATTAAACTATTGACGGAGGTACAGAACGACATATGCAGGCTTGGAAAGATTCTCATAGAGAACCCAAAGACCAAGGACAAGCTGGGTGTCGTGGAGATAAAGAAGCTCATGTACAGCCATGTGGAAAGGGAGGAGTGCCTGCAATGCGACATGTTTCTTACCAAGAACCCACGATTCTTTGAGACATTTAAATGAACGAGTCAAAAATACAGATAGCACTGGAGGAGATCAACTACAAGATAGACGACATACAGTCAATGCTGGAGATATTAGAACCAGAGGGAATGTTTGAAGAGGAAGCAGTTCAGGCGTTCACTAACTTACTAGGCAGGTACAGGGTGATCAAGACATCGCTTGAAAGGTCCCTAAAAAAGGCAGGGGGGGGTGCTACGGATTCATGTCTTAACGGAAAGTGTGCTGCCGATTCTTCATGGTAGCAAAATAAAAAAATTTCTACTCCCCTGTTAGTATATAGGTTTCTCCAGGGATTTTTATGATATATAAGGGTTACTGATACTTAAGTGTTTTGGTACGGTACCATACGGTACGCTATATAAAGGCGTACCATACCATACGGTACGGATTGTTTTTTATTTGGTCCATAAATTTAATTTTATTTTGTTGACTTTAGAAATTAATCAAAAATAATTGATTAAGTTATACTAGTGTCAACTAAATTAAACTAAATGTTATCCGTTGATATTTCCTCCTTTTATATACTCGAATCATGGCACAAATTAGTTTAAAACTTAATAAAAATTTATCTATTTTATTTTTTTATTACATTATGTCATATACGTTACATTCATGTAATATTTTTATCGCTTTTTAATATAATAGTATTGTATAAGGTAATTATGGAACAAAAATACAAACCTCAATTTAGTGAGGATTGGCCAAATCATTGTACGGTATGTCTAAGACATCATAGATCTACATACCATATGGATGAATGTACAAACCAATAATTTTTTTACTTTTTTTATTTTTTTAAGATTCTTCTAAGTCTATTCTTAAATTTTCAATTTCATGTTTAATGTTTTTTCCTTGTAGATTATACGATTGAATTCTTATGATCTTATCAATAAATCTTAATCTTTCTTTTTTATTCATTAGAAATTCCCTTTACCCCTGCCATGTATGAACCATACACGCGGTTTATCATCATAAGTTAGACAAAGATTGCAGTTATTTTCATAACATGATTTTTTATTTTTAGATGTTGATGCCTTACAGTTTGACTCTGTTTTTTTATCTGTAATGTAAGATACTTGAATTTTTAGACTTTTACAATAATTCAAAAATCCAGGAGTTAAGGATTCTTTTTTCACACTAAGTAAGATGTTTAGATTATCGGGTTTTGTATTGCCTAAACTTAAAAACTTGAATAATTCGTTTTGGTTTCTTGTAGTTATCCAAAAATCCTTTCTATTCATTGAATTACACAAAGCGAAAATATTAGAAAGCTGAATTTGTGCAAGATCTGTATTATTATAAATTATATCGCCATCTGAAAATATTCTTAATTGTCCTAAATTAAGCCTCATAATCTCACGCTTAACGGATTTTACAAATCTGCAAGAGCTGATTAAATTAGAATTTCTATTTAATTTTAATTGGTATTTGTGATTTATTTTTTCCTGTCCATATTCATTATAACAGTATTCTTTAGCAAAACAAGATTCAATACAATTACTCTTAACCCTTGAAACGTCAAAAGTGACGCCTACTTTAGCGTTAAAACTAAAGATTCTAGAACTGGGCATGATAATATAATAAAACAAAGGACATTTAAAACAAAGGATTGAATAAGTTTAACTAATTAGTGGACCATGAGTAACAGTTACGTTATAATAATTGACATGAATTAAGAGAGTATGAAAATTACAACATTAGAAATTGAATCAAGCAACAAAAAAGACGTTTATGAGGTTAGCCTAATCTCTTGTACTTGCCCAGATTATGTATTTAGACAACTGGCAAAAAATGGAAAGTGCAAGCATATTAAGGCATTAGACAGATTAAACGCTAATTTGGTATTTTTGGAGGGTGTAGAGGCATTACTACCAATAGTAAATAAATTATTGGAGGTTAATCAATAATGTCTTTTTTCTGTGATAACTGCAACAATACAAAAGCAAAAAAGATAAGATTAAACATATTAGAGATTGAAAAGACACTAATTATTCAAAAATTGTGTAAAACCTCTTTAACTCATTCAGAATTAGGATTTTTAGTTTCATCTTTATTTTATGAGGAGGATTTAGACTAATGAAATGTAAAAAATGTGGCAAGATGTCAAGTAATAAACATTATACTTGTATTCATGATTGGTTAGGAACAAACGGAGATAATGATGCAATATAAGAAACTACAAAAAACATATTTTATCAAAGATGTTGATGATTCTTACCCAATATATGAAGTTTATCAGGTAGTATCAATCAACAATGTAAAATGCCATTGCTGGAACTGTGACACCGTAAGAAACGTATTAAAACCCGTAATAGATACTCCATCAATGGAGATGTTACCCGAGGGTATATGTTTAGAGTGTACATTAAAGGATAAATCTTGCTTAGTTCTTGAGGTATTAGATGAATGATTTGTAAGAAATGCGGGGATAAAATGGATATTATACAAATAGATGATGAATATCAAGCAGAGTGTAATTGTGGGTATTTGATAAATTGATTAACATAAGCGTACCATATACAGAATTTCAACTATCAATGGCTAACCTATACGAGCATAAAAAGAGGCTAAGAAAAGGCTTTAGGTTTACTTTAACGCTATTAAATGACATGATAAAACAAGGGTATAACATGGATTTCCTCTATTATGACTATGATTTCAGCACTAATTTGAGGCTTAATAATGACTAATAAGCAATTTCCTGAATATACAAAAGCAATAAGGGTTTATTTCTCTACTTGTGACGAAACAACCTGTGAATTTCCTTACCACGTGCAATATCTAGACATGGATTTAGAATGCGATAAATGTGGGTTTATGGGTTCGTATTACATACATGAAGAGAAGTATAAAATAGGATTGTGTCACATATGCCTAGTTAAATCAGACATAGTAGATAAGATAATTATAGGTGATCATGATGATTAGTTGTGATTTATGCGGTAAATTAGAATATGAATCTAGTCTAACGCTGATAACAACTAAGGGCTTTTTGTGTCAAGTATGCAGTAACAAGGAGGATATAGAGATTGATTTGTGACGATTGCAACGGGTTAGGCATAACAGAAACTAATGATATTAAAGAAATATGTGAATATTGCAATGGTAGAGGGGAATTATAATGATTGAATCAAGTTTTAGAGACATTAAAGACGTTGTACTTGATTTTAAAAATTATAAAGCAGTAGGATTTAAGAAAATTGAATAATAAACTTTGCAAGTACTGCTTTAAGGTTTTGGAAGAAGAAGCTGATGATGATGATGATTATATCTACACCTGTATTGATGATAATTGTTTATTCTGGGGGGATAAAAATGATTTTGCTAGAGTTGACTCAATCGCTGAAGGCATAAAAAGTAATCTGGATGAATGCGGATACTTAAAGGCCATAGAAGTTAAAGCCGCTCTAACTAAGGTCCTGGAGGCCTACGATTTTAGAGTAATGCAAATATCAAAGCTAAGAGACGATCAAAGGGGTATTATGAAATAATGATTGATATTAACAATGCCTCATTAATCATCATGGGCGTGAGTATGGCATGCATAACCGTATTAGGTGTAATATGTGCAATAGAGGACTTTAAGATTTGCAAGAGGTTGATTAAATGATTAACTGTATATCTTGCAATTTATCAGATTCTACAGAGATAGATGATATTGATCAATCTATTAAATGCTATAGATGCGGCATTCAATGGGATAACCCTTAACACCTTAGTAATGATAGTACACATAACAACATAATACAACTAATGTTATGGTATATCCTAAAGGTATCAAGGGGTATAGATAGCAGTAGAGAACATAGAGGTTAGGATAATAAACACCTATAGCAATAACAATAATCATATATAACAGATACATTAAGCATTAGTGTTAATGTGTTAACTCTATCACAACCCTATCTTAATTGATAGTTGCGTTGATCATGACAACGATATCACATTAACGCTCAAGTCTTATGCCTGGATTTTAATTACTTCCACTAATTTATGTAAGTAAAGTCCGCCCTTTTAATCTATATATATGTTTTGATTTAACGATAGACTTATAAGGAGGATAACGACTGGACCCCTTGTTTTTGCCCTATATGAATGTATCTATAGTATATAAACCCCCAAACACTTATATTACCCTTTAGCCTTTAGTATAATGGCGTTTGACTTTTTTCTGGCCTATGGTACATTACCTCATGCGTACCGTACTTTACAGTACCCGTACCGTAATTTACAACGGGGGGACCGTACCCTCCTAGATTCTAGGATTGCCCAAATCTCCCCTATAAAAACGTATCCGCCCTAGCAACACTTATATAGGCGGAAAAGTCGTTTTTTAAAACCAAAAAATATTTCCGAAAAAGTTAGTTAGTCCGCCCTAATCAGTCCACATACGCATAAGATATTCTTTGGTCAAATCATGAGACTTTGCCACTCGTTTACCACATTTATAACAGCGTTGTCCAAATACAACGTGTTCACACATACTCATATTACTGTCTATAGTGTATTTAATCCTTACTCGTAACACATTGTCTCATGATTATATTTTGTATGAGTACCTTTAGATCTACATCTAAGACTACAACACGTACATACCCACATATCTATAGGGACCCAGATAGCACATTGTCTACAGTAATGTGCATCAATATAGGACTTTGTAAACACTTCATGCTCATGGTTATCTTTACATTTGATTTGAAATCCCATACTTATCTTATGCTATAGTGGTATATCATCCTTTTGGTTACCCCTCTCTATGCCGCTTGCCTTCTGGAACAGTACCTTGTGTTCTCCGTCTCTGGCCATGTGCTGATCATAATGATGATTGCACAGTATGCGATAGACATTGTCAAGCTTCATTCTCTTGCCTGGTTGACCGCATAGTCCGCATCTGGGCATGACATACATACCTGCTTGAAATATATAAACCTATGAGTACTTGATTGTGGCATGAAACTTTACGCCCAGATAGTGACAGTCAGAGCATTGTTGGTTAGAAGTCCAGCAATGAGATTTCTTTGTGACTGAAGAAAATGTGGTCTTTAGACAGATCTTACATCTCATGTTTTAACAATTCTACTTCCTCTTCATAAGTCTTGCCTTTGACTGTACAGTCACACCATACACCGTTACCTTCCATACAGTAACCTACCCCATCTACACATCCATGCATAATCATCCCATGACTACATTTCTTACATACTAGTTTATTCATTTAGATAAATCTTGGATGATAGGATACAAAAACCTATCACCAAAGGTTGTGCGTACGATCAAGTTCACACGTTGTAGTGGTATGTGTTAGTTGTCCTTGTCCTTATTTATCTGTTCTTTTGCCTTGTCTATCATTCTGCCTATGGCTTCCTCGACCAGGTCCATGAAATCCTGATCATCCTCGACCGAGCCTTGAAATTCCATGAACTTTAGAGTAATCTGTACTGTCTGTGCTATGTTCTGATATACGTCTCCTCCCTCGTCCAGTACCTTCTCCTGCATCTGCTTGGTGAGATCTCCGTTACTGTCAAGGATTCCCCAGTCTACAAGCAATATACGCTTCTGACGCAGGTTTCTCATGATAACCCAAGATAACAATAGAATATAAACCATAATAAAATACTATACGTATGATAATAATGATAATATATAATATAATATATAATATAATACTATACGTATACTTTTTTTCCTTAGTGCTTTTCTATTCCATACGTATAGTTTTTCTCCTAGGTGCTTTTCTTTTTGGATGGGCTTCGCCCATCACTTCCTGTATAGTATGTATATGGTAGATATGTATGACTAAGATAGGCCACGTATGCGAGCAATGCAAGGACCACTTTGACCACGAGAAAGACTGTGGCGACTGTGAGTGCTGCAAGGTTTAAATAAGGGCATATTATAGATATGTTGGTTGTCAGGGATTACCCTTAACGGTAGCCCTCTTAAACCATTGACACTCCGAGTTGCGGATTCTAGATACCTGAAAAGAGTGTCTCTTACGGTATTTTTAAAACTATTTTTCTTGCCTGACCATGTCTCTTGTGCCACAGCTTGACCTTCTCGTTGTCCTTGAAATTCTTACATGACTTGCACATGAACGCCCTTGCAGAATCTACCTGTGCATCACAACAGCAACACAAAGACCACTTTCTTCTGCACTTTCCACATCTTACCCTGTTTCCCATTGTCTGTCTGTCACAATGAAAGTTGGCACATTGATTATCCAATTCTGTTTACCACCTTGTGCTTTACGTACTTGCTGGTTGTTCTTGCACACCTGTTACAGTCAGGACAGTATTTCGGCTTGTGTTCTATCCATTTTGTACAGTGTGAGCAGTAGTTGTGAGTAAGATATCCTGACTCTGCCCTTTTTACTCCCCTTGGCGTTGTCATTATAGGTATATTAAGTAAGATTACGTTTAAAAACGTTGTGCTTAAACAGTTTATAAACGGATTGCGAAAATCCTTTAACGGTAAAGACTATCTCAGAGACATACATCAGTGTGAGAAATGCGGCCAGCCAAGCTTTGCCAAGTGGTGCATGGTATGCGAGGTCGAGCAGAGGTACAATGACTCGGACTAGGGGACCCGAACTCTCAAAGGAGTTCCATGACTACATCTTCAACCAGTGGATGTTCTTTAGCGAGAACGCATACGGCATAGCCCAGAAGATAAACAAGGACACATCGCTGATGTCACAGTTTGGCAAGACCACTCCGGCAGGAGTACACTATCATATCAAGCAGATCGAGAAGGAAATGGAGGACAACATATCCGAGGACGCAATGGACACCTATATCGGGGAGTTCATGAGGGCAAGAACCGGATTTGAGAACGACGTAACTGACATACAGATCCTGATGTCACACGAAAAGGAGAAGGGACTTGAGGACATGGACAAGGACCTGTATCTGAGGCTGGCAAGGTTCAGACACGAGATCAAGCTTGACTCGTTCAAGATGTTGCAGGATTCCGCATTGCCATTGCAGGTAAAGAAGCTGAAGCTGGAAAGGGAGAAACTCAGACCGGCCAAGGCCATACCAGGAGTAATCAATAATGAAAGGTCTGGCGAGTAAGGAGACTCACGCAATACTTGCACAGGCCGCAAGTCGTGACATACCGGAAGTTCCCGAAACGTTCTGGTGCAGGAATTCCCTCTCGGAGAAGAACGACTGCTGCTTCTGGCATTACATATTCTATCCGAACGGTGGACCTGAAAGGGACGGAATATATCATCCCCTGTACGCATACGAGATCGAGATACTTGACAGGATGCAGATGGACAGACTTGACTCCCTGAGAGATCATTCCGTTGGCAAGTGCTTCTGCGTCTACAAGGCGACAGGACTGGGACTTACCGAGTTTGTACTTTTGTGGATTCTTTGGAAGTGTCTGACTGACGTATGGTTTTCCGGAAAGGAGGCAATGGTAATTACCGGACCGAACGTTGACCTGGCACAGGATCTCATACTCAGGGCAAAAGGTTTTTTAATGAAGAGAGGACTAGGTTATGTAGATCATGGTGCGTACGAGCTTGACGTCAACGGAGGAAGGATCAAGTGTTATCCGTCGAATAACATCCATTCAGCTAGAGGTAAGCCAAAAGTTAGTCTCTTTTTTGGAGACGAGGCCGCTTTCTTCAAGCTTCGAGATGATAGCATTGTTAGAACCGTCGGAGAGAGATATATTGGAAAGTCAGATTCTTGGGTTATTTGGGTATCTACAGCAGGAGAGCAACCGAGCGGTTTTTTTTACGACATTATGCAAGAGCCTTCCAAGGGAGTCGAGAAGACAATATATGAAAGATTCCATTTCTATGTTGAAGCAGGTCTTAAAAAAGATCCGAAAACAAAAAGCTCAATCTTCTCGCCAAGGTTCCTAGAGGAGGCTGGAAAGGCAAGATCCTATGAAAGAGAGTATCTCGGAGTCTGGGGAAAGAACGTCGGAGACATATTCTCTCCAGAAGGCATTGAACTATGTTGTGCTGAACAGTATACCTGGACAGCCAATGACGACAGCAATGACAGAGTTATTGGAATTGATCCAGGATTCGGTTCTTCGGAATTTGGGATATGCATTATGCAAAAGCGAAAAGGAAAGAAATCTGTTATTCACGCAGAGGCTTTTGAAAGAGCTAGCTACATTGACATCATCAACAAGGTCAAGAACCTCTCCATGAAGTTCAAGACCAAACGCTGCTTTGTGGACGGCTCGTGGCCGGAGGGCATAAGGGACCTTCGAGACAAGGAACACATGAACGTACAGTCGATCAACTTCAATCAGTACGGGGAGAAGATGCTGAACTATGCCGCAAACTCCATAGACTTCCAGCAGGTCGAGATACACCCGATCTTCAAGAAGCTGAAGATGCAGCTAATGACAATCAAGTTTAACAGCAAGGGCGGTACCAACAAGACGACACAGAACCCCTTCGATCTTGGTGATGCGTTTTTGCTTGCGTTGTACTACTACAAGATGGGATCAGGAACTCTTGCCGGAGTCGGCTAGACCTTGTAGCTTGGAATTTTTCGAGTCTGCTTTTTCTCCTTGACTATCTCAAATGATACTATAAACGACTTGAACTGGCCTATCGTCATGATCGGTGTGATTCCCCTCATCAACGCAATGTACAGAATGACATTGGGATCCTTGTTCTGACGTAGCTGTTCCAGACATATTCTGTCAGTCAGGTAAGCACCCCATCTGACCACCTCGTAGCAATGATTCTCTGCAAGTTCCTCAATGGTTTCGTTACGGATTGGAACTTTGGGTTCAAACGGAGCAGGAGTATGTACTGCTAACATACTTTCTATTAATACCGATAACTATATAAACTATTATGGTATTGTTTCTGAAGATGGACCAGATGAACTGGGCAAAGGGAGACTTTACCGACTCCGCATCATTTGACCTGTCAGGTTCTGTATTTGATGATTCGTCATTTGTAACCGCAAGGGACATATCGGGATTTACTGGAACTTTTAGAATCATAGATCAGGAAGGCGGAACAATATTCTCATCTGACGACATTCTTACGCTAAATTCAGACGGAACTTTCCTTGTAAAGTTTCTTGAGTCTCAGACTCCGACTATTTCTGGAATTTTCAAGATCAGGCTGAGATTGGAGGTTTCCGGCAGCAGATTGACGGCTGTTGGGGTAAACGGCTCTGACGACATATACTTAGATTTTGATTAATTCGTTTTTTACTTCTATTTATCAAAAGTAGACTAAAAGTTCTATATGAAGCCCGTAATTAGATCAAATGGCAATGTTATTTACCCAAAAGAGGCAGTTTTACCTAAAAAATCAAAGAAAAAAGAGGCTTATTCAGGCACGATAAAGGTTTTAGAGACATTTAGCAACAAAAGTGAGGTCAATCAAAGCGACTGGCAAGACGAACTGTCTCCAGACAGACCGTTTATAGAGACTTTGGATGCAATTAACAAAGACGGCAGATTGAACCTGGCAATCGAGACATACAACCAGATGATCATAGGAAAAGGACTGAAAGTCACATCCAAGAACGCCAAGATACAGGACATGGTCAACGAGTGGCTTGAGGACTCAGGATTTGACGAATTTCTGGAAGACGGAATACATTCCTATCTTGGAACAGGAAACTGGATAATTGAAAAGTCTCCAACCAATGACGAGTTCGTCGAGATACCGATAACCACCATAGAATCAATTACAAGAAACGCAAAAGGTCATATCAAGCGATACGTCCAGCACGTCAACGACAAGGACATATTTTTCAAGCCGACAGAGGTAATACATTTCAAACTAACCAACGTAGCAAGGGAGCCGTTCGCCAGAGGACTGTTCCATTCGATATTATCAGACTATGAAGATCCTAGAACCGGAGATGTCTATGATTCACCGCTGATTCAGATGAAACAGATAGAGGATGCCATGCCAAAGATATTTCAAGGCCATGCCGATCCTACCGTAATGTTTCACTTTGAGGATGCAGGAGAGCAGTTCATCAAGAGTCAGGCGGATGCATTGAAGAAGATGAAAAAGGGATCAAAGATAGTTACGGACAAGGCATTTGACGTCAAGGTCATAGAGACGGCAGGCAATTCCAAATTCGAGGGCTATATCGAGCATATGCAAAGAGATCTGTTGGAGCCTGGTTCCAAGTTCCCGTTACAGTTCTTCAACGCAGGATTTACCGCAAGGGCGGCATCAGAGAGTACAGATTCCGTCTTGATCAGAAAGGTAAAGAGAATACAGGTCAGACTTGCAAACCAGATCAAACGAAACTGCATTATGCCGTATCTCAGGACCAGAGGCAAGAGGGTAAAGGCGGCAGACATTCAGGTGTTCTTCGAGTCCCCTCAAAAACAGGAGGCATCAATATCTGACGTTATCACCTCATTCAGAGACAACATCCTGAGAAGAAGCGAGGCAAGACAATGGCTTATCGCAAACACAAACGTAAAGATTGACCAGACCGACATGGAGGACGAGGCACCGATCACAAGCGTAACGCCTACCGACAACATACAAGTTCCAGGGGAAGAGCCAAAGAAGGAAGAGCCTGAGAAAGAAACTTCCGATAACAAGAAAGAGGAAATGGTATTTGAAAGAGTAATGACAGATCTTAAAAACATGGTAAACGTCAGAGAGGAACTACAGGCACATGAGAAAAGAAAGAACACGTCAGAGATACTCAAATTCATAAAGGAGCTAAAGTCAGATGATTAAGATTTACACAGATGCTCAGACTACCAATACCATAGAGGCTCTTGATCTGGGAAGGGTATTGCTGGGAGAGACTAAGAAGTATACGGTATTCATAAAGAACACTGATACGCAATGGCCGGTACATAATATTAATATTGAAAATACTAACCCAGAACTCAGATTTGAAGCTCCTCAAACATTGGAAGCAAACGAGGTCAAAGAGGTAGCCGTCTATTGGACACCAAAACTGGACAGCAGAAAGCCACTAAGAACTGAGTTCAAATTTTCAGGCGACATATTCATAGGATAATGGCAATACTAACCGAGGCTGGGTTAGACTTAGAAACCGAAAGCGGAATATCATTAAACAGGGAATCATACGTCGCACCTCCAAAGAGACTGGGCAGAAAGAAGATATTATATTTCCCAGAAGTAAAACACTTTGAACAGATAGTAAAGATGAGAGGAGCAACAAGACTACCACAATCAGATCAGGTAATAACCATCACAGCAAAGACGGCACAGCAGACATCAGGTTCGTTACAATACAAAGGTACTGTCAGGCTAATCAAAGAGAGTGTTCAAGTGTCAGGAACAAACAAGAAAAGGACCAACGACATTAAAGGCAAGATGATAGGATCTAAGGTTAGACCAATACAAGAGTCATTACTGATAGAGGGCAAGAAGAACTATGACGAACTTATCAAGGCCATTGAGATGCTAGAGATATAATACTTCTCTATATCGCTTTAAACTGAAATTACACATGGCAGAACGCATAGCAGGCATTGCCTTAATGCCCAGAGAGTCACGTAACGGAGTGTATTATGACATTGAGGAACTGAAGAAATTTGACGGAGTTTCCGTACCGCTAAGAGTCGAGCATGACAAGGACACCCACATTGGAGAGGTCACATTTACATTTGACGAGATAAAAAGTCAGGTAAGATACGAGGCAAGCATCTTTGATTCCGAATGGCAGCAGATACTAAGCAACGAGCAGTATCAGGTTTCAATAGGAGCATCAGTATTGGAGCAACGAGAACTGTGTGACGAGCTAAGAGCCAAGTGTCTTAACGCACCTGTGCTAAATGAAATATTAGAGTTATCCGTAGTTAGAGTTCCAGGAATTCCCGAATCCACGCTACACGTTATCGAATCATCCAACGTACAGTACATCAAGATACTTTCAGAGGACAAACCACAGTTAATTACTTCCAATATACAAACTACTGAAAAAGAAGATCACATGACAAACGAAACTTTAGACAATAAAGTAGAGGAAAAAGTCAAAGTCACTATCGAGACAGATGGTGAAATAGAAGTAGGTAAAGCAGAAGCAAAATCTGAAGTAGCTCCGGCAGTTGAAGCACCAGCTCCAGCAGCAGAAGCAAAAACAGAGGATGCAACTGCAAAGGTCGCAGAACGTATTGAGAAATCAAACGAAGACACTCTTAAAGCAGTTATTGAAACTGTAAAAGATGCCTGGCAACCAAAATCAGAAGTTGCAGAATCAACTAACCAAGGTTACGTTGAAGAGCAATTTGATGATGAGTCCGCTAAAAAATTCTTAGACAAAGTATTTGAAAACGGATATGGTCGTCTTGTTATCGACAAAGAGGGTTGGATCGAGAATCACACCCAAGAAGGCAGAATTACTGCCAACGGAAGTGTTGAGGAAGCAGTTGGCGTATCTGGAACCATTCCAGGTGTCAAACAACGAGCTAACATCTCAGTTCAAATCGGCAACAAAACCGCAACCAGCATTAGACAGTATGGTCAATTCGAGGCCTTACCAACTGGACAAACTACTGCAAGATTCTACAGAATCACAGTACCAGATGCAGGTGCAATTACCGAAAGTGTTTCATCAGACATTTCAGCAAGTACACACACTCTAACATCTATTGATGTTACGTGTGCCATCAGAGGTTGGAGACAAACCATACTCAAAGCACAACTTGAAGACTATCCTGCAAGTTTCCTTAATGCAATTAGAGAAACAGCAAGACTAGAGGCAATCAGAGATGAACACAAACTCATCTTAGAGGACCTGGCTTCAACTGCTAGAGACTATGGTGGTGTAACAACAGCTCCATATCACATTGGTGGTTCTGACGGTGTAGCAACAACTTCAACATCCGAAGAGGATGCAGACGGAGAATTCGACGAAGACGGTCTTACATTCGCAAAAAGATACCTTCAAGAACTCGGTCAAGACGTAGGACCTGGAAAGTTAGTAGCTTTCATTACCCCACGTGCTTTTGAATCACTTGCAACATCTTCAAGCATTTCTGAATATGCCCAGATTGGAAACCCTAGCGTTACCAAACTCGGACAGTTAGAAAGATTGTACGGTATTGACTTAGTTGTAACCAACGAAGTGAAAGGAGACGTAAGTAATGCAGATCGTAACATTGTTGCCGTAAAAGGTGCAGCATGGGGATTAGCCTCACAAAGAACAATGGAACTGGAATTACAAAAACAAGTCGCAGGACAATACTGGGATTTGGTCTGGACTCACAGAATCGGTGTCAACGTGATTGATCCTAACACATACATCATTGTATCTAGCGTAAACTCCTAGACAGCAATTTTTTTTATTTTTTTACTTCTTAGTATTCAATCCTCATACATTTTTGTATGGATGTAGAAGCTCGCATATTCGAGAAGCTTGACAAGATAGAATCCAGAATAACCGACCTTTGCATCAGACTGTCTGCAATGGAAACAGAATACAACTCACACGTTGAATCCCTGCAAAGAAGACAGGATAGAAAATTAAAAAGGAGAGACTATACTTTGGCATCAATGGCAGTAGGGTTGACATCAATAGAGATACTAAGAACGTTAGGCGTAATATAGAAATAATAGTTATATAGTATCAGACAAAGGAGTTGTCATGGCAGGAAATCTTAGATACTATGCCCTTGGTGCTTACACAGGCTTAATCGCATTGTGGACGACAATGGGAACAATAGAATTGAACGAAACAACCTCAATCGCTTTGTTAGCTCCGATTGCAATCTTAATCGGTGCAGACTACATAAAGCACAAAACAGACTCAGGATAGGACTCTTATACCTATTACTGCTTCTTTTTTTTATGATCAAGTACCATACTAAACACATCAACGAGCAGTTTGTAAGACAGACGATATACCATACCTTAGCCAATCTTTCCGTAACGGACTTGCTGGGCTGGATAACCAAGTGGGACATTCACGTATGGGATTTGAAAGAGACAAATCCTCAATTCTTTGAACACGTAAAGACCACTTCAGGCCAGAAGATCAATACAAACATGCCAAGCGGAGTCACAGGAAAATACAGAATGGATCTGTGGCTTCATGACTCCAACAATGATTTCAAGGCAAGGGAAAACAGCGACAGGATCATGCACGAAACCTGTCATGCCATACTAATAGGCACTCCATATTTCGTATCTGGGGTACATGACAACGTCAGTAACAGATTCCAAAGGGACTTTTGGTACTGGAACAGGTTCAGATGGTCAAAATTCACCCTGTCCATAATAGACATCAGAGAATTTTTATAAAAATAAAAGGGGTTATAGTCCCATGTTCTTTATGATATAGTCAAATTCATCCTCAAACTCCCTGTCTTCTTCTTCCTTGTGTACGGTAACGTTACCGTAATCTGAGGTACTAATTTGTATCAAATTCTCTAAATACTTGTTGGACTGTCTAAACCAATCCAAATTCATATGAAGTTCAAAAATTTGTGACATAAATACTTCTAATCATTGAAGTCTATATAACAATCATTATGACAAAGTATGGCAGTACGGACGAGATAGAGAAACTCGCATGGGGAGGAACCAAGTCAGGATCCACGCCTGCCACAGTAACATCCATACAGAATTCCGTAACGGACATGATCAATCTTATACTAAACAGAAACTCTGATTTCTCCACTGTTCCTACTGTAATTGACAGCATTGCCAACCTTACAGGATCGGAGATGCTAAGGAATCTCGGCAAGAGAACCGAACTAACTACAATACAGATCTATGATCAGTTGGTAGTTCTGCTCAAAAGTTACATGGACCAGGCACCTAGTGAGAACAGTCGCTGGGGCAACGTGTGGTATACTTGACAGTTACATTTACCAATCTTTCAGGAGCAAGAGAGAACCTTGACAAGACCATTGCAGACTTGCTATCTGACAACTGGACAGCATCCAACATTGACGGTTCGGTAACTCCGTACTTTTCATCGGATACGGACGAACCTGACCAACTTGCAAGATCTGACGGTTCTTGGATGAGTGAGATTAGGGTTAACTATTCATCCAGAATGAAATATGACAACGAGGATTTTGAACTAAACGGAGACGACAAACACGCTTGGGTATGTACCTGTTTCATAGAGATTCAGGGAGAGTCATTGCAGGGGTTGTTGGATATGGAAGACGAGGTACACAGAATACTGTGGGAGAACAGACCTAACGGAGCAAACAGGTTAAACAAGAGTGACGGAGCGGCATCAGAGGTAGCCTTCTTTGAGGAAGCAGAACCAGAGTTTGAACGTCTGGAACCTGATGGAGATGATGATCAGACACCTACATCACAGGCGGAACTAAAGATGGTTTACTTTAAGATTAAAACTTAATACTTCTTTATATCAATTTTTTACAAGACTAATCTATGGCAGTTTCAGCACACAACGTAACAACTCAAAGAGATATAGTTAAAGAACTTCAATTCGTAACAGAGGGTAACTCTGTAACTTCTCCGGCATTATACGGAGTAACACCAACAGGTTCAACATTTGCTCTAGTAGGAAACAACAGTGAAATTAACATTCAACCAGACGTTCAGCATATGGATGTCGCAGTATTGGGATCAGAGGATGTAATTGATGCAGTAAAGACACAGTCATTATACGCATTTACAATTAGAAGCAATCCAATAAACTTGGACCTGTGGAAATACCTGTGGAACAGTTCTGGAACTGGAGCAAGTAGCCCAGACAGTTCATTATCATTTACATACTCTTACAATCTAGGCGGAACAGAACACTTCCAACACATGAGAGGTTGCAGACCGACATCAGGAACTCTGTCCGTATCAAGAGGAGTATGGGAACAATCCATGACTTTTATCGCAAAAGATATTACAATACCAAATACATCAACAGGAGACGGAGGAACTCCGACTTATCAGACAGCAGAAACATCATCATCCCCAATCGTACATAGTGACGGTGGAGGAAGTCCTTTCACTTGGAACAGTGTAGGATATGGAGAGAGATCATTCTCAACTACAGTAACAAGAGGCATGGCAGTTATGGCAGTAAACGGAGAGAACGACATTACCTATACCAAAGCAAACGACAGATCAATCAACTTTACTACGGATGTATTTGCAGGAACAGCAAGCAACCTAACTTCAATGTACACAGATTATGAGGGTAAAACTGCAAGAGCAGCAAGTTACAAGTTTACAACTTCTCCAAGCAAGACACTGACATTTGCAAACGCTATCATTACAGACTATTCATATACTCACGCTGCTGGATCAGCAGATGCCTTGATAGAGTCTATCAGTTGCAGAGCAGAATCCTGTACAAACCTATAGATTTAAATAGTTAAAATTTATATGAATTATATTGGTATTTTTAGATATAGATAAAAAGGCTTGGATTGTTAAAGATATAGAGATTCCTGTAATAGAAGATATTCCTATGAAACAGATGAAATGGTTTAGAGATAAAGTAAAATGGACAGCAGAGAGAGAGGAAAAAGGAGATATTACACAATCAGAAGCATTATCAGTTGATGATGAATGGTGGGAAAAAACCTGTCAAGTCGGATTAGGCAAGTCAATGGAAGATATACTAGATACAGGAATATCAGAGCCAGACTTTAGAGAGTTAATGTCGGAGGTATACAATTTTTTAGCAAGTCTTGGAACGATAGAAAAAGCCAAGCTGTTCGCTTTGTACGATCCAAAGATCCTAAAGAAAGATCCAAAGCTTACTTAGACTACCCAGAACTAAAAGAGTTAGTACCGTTAATATCGCTAGTCCGTAACGGATTTGGAACTTGGAAAGAAGTATTTGAACTCAAAGAACAATTAGGCATGGAGAAATTACTAGAAATTCAATATATACTTTCTATTATTCAACAAGAAGAAGAATTAGATAATGGCAGAAATTGAGGGAATGAGTAGACTATTACGCAATTTTAATAAAGTTAATATGAGAATACCAAATATAACATCAAGGTTTTTAGATGTTATCGGAGAGGAGGCACTTGAGATGTTAAAAATCAATACCCCTATAGATACAGGTCAACTTAGAGACTCTTGGATTTTACAAAAATCAGGAAGTGAAATAGTAGTTGCCAACGATCAACAGGACCTATTATCATTACATTTGTTTGGATCTATACATCATCCAATGCCAAGAAATTTTGTTATGCAAGTTAATGATGTCATAGATAGAGAGGTTCTAAATACATTACAAAGGGCATTAGCAGAAAATCATAGATGGTTTGCAAAACTACCAGGAGGAAAAGGTAGGAAATTCCAACAGGTAGGAAGAACCTCAGCAGGATTCAAAGGTGGTACGTCATTTGCAGGCAGATCAACTCTAGTCAGAGCAGGTACAGGCAGGAGACAATTAAAACGTAGATTGTCACTCAGACGTAGGAGAGGTAAATCAATCAATCCATCAAGAAAAGATGTCAAGTTGGGTTAATACTTCTCTATATCATTTTTAAGGAAGTTAAAACATGGTTGGTAGAGACACTGTAACATTTAGATTCCGTCTTGATGCCAAAGAAATGCAACGTTTGATCAAGGCATTAGAAGCAGATGCTAGACGAATGGGTGCAACTATGGATAGAGTTAAAGGTCAATCTGACAGGTTAGGAGATGGACTCGGAGGAGCAGGAAGAAACTCAGCAGCCGCGGCAGTAAACTTTCAGACAGCAACTCAAGGTTTAATGAACTTAGGAACAGCGGCAGCACAAACATTCACATCCGTATCAAACTTAGACAGGGCAGCAAACAGACTGGCACAGGCTAATCTCGGTGTGGCGAGATCAACTGACTTGATGAATAATAAAGAATTGAGATTAGATGAATTACGAGCAAGAGGTTTAGGAAATTCAAAAAAAGCAGCACTATTAACAAATGAAATAGCAACTGCTAGAGCAGATTTGGCAATAAAGACAGATAAGGCAAGAATTGAGGAAGGAGCATTATTAGATATTCAAATATTGTTTGCTACAAACATAGCAAACGTCATGGTATCATCCATTCAGACTATTAAATCAATGAGAGATATGCAAGCAGTATCCGCAATCAGAGCAGGCATAGCAGAGTCAGGATTAATTATGAAAATGAAAGGTTTGATTTTAGCTCAGAGAGCAGTATCACTTAATGCTGTAGGAACTACAGCAGCGTTCAAAGGAATGACAATAGGAATTAAAGGAATGACTTTTTCAGTAAGAGGATTAATGTTAGCATTAGGACCTATAGCAATATTGATAGGTGGTGTAACTTTAGCTATGACAGCATATGAAGAGAATTGGGGAGGATTTAAAGATGCAATGCAATCAGCATTACCATTCCTTAAAGAAACAAATAGTGATTTAGATGATGCCGCAGCAATATTAGAGCAGGATAGAATCGCTATGGAGGGTTATGCAGGAGCAGTAGATGGACTTACAGGATCACTTAAAGATATATCAATACCTCATAGAAATTATTTGGAAATGATGGCAGAGGCAGCAACTAACTTAGGCAATAATACAGAATTAGCTAAACAATATACAGATCAGTTAGGAAAAGTTCGGCAGGCACAAGCGGCTTCGGGTTTTAGTCCGCCCTCTTTCGCAGGAGGGCAAGTCGGAACAGGAGTTGCAGGAACATCATCAAGTGCAACAGCATCAGGTGTATCAAATGCAGTATCACATCAACCAACGGCACCACAAATTCCTGTTGAACACCACGTAGATCAGATAAAAATAGTACAAGATAATTATAATGAAATTTTAGAATCAAGAGGATCATATAATGATTGGTATGCAAATCATGCTTCAAAAGGAATAACTTGGAGTCAATATCAAAGTCAACATAAAACAAATCAAAATATTCAAGATATAACAAACCTTAAATTTACTCCCTCTCCTAGTGCAAGTATTCATACTTGGACAGGTCCATCTTTCAATGTTGCTCCACATCCATTCGGAACACCTCAACAAAGAAACGCTTTCAACTTTTTACCTAAAAAAGAAAGAGAAACTATGGCACTAGAGTTATTCAATGAATATCAAGCATCAGATGATCCTGCTGTATTTATGATGTCATATCAAGCAAGTGATCTTATAGATTCTATTAAAAATGAAAAATCTAATGATATTAAAGGTCCTGCCGACTCATGGAAGGATGCCATGAAGAAAACTACAGGATTCGGAGATGTTGATAATGTATTGTTATCTGATAATGATTTTGTCAAAAACTTTAAAAATTTTACACAGCAAGAAGGACTAAATCAATATAGAATTGATTTAGACACACCTGACGTATTAACAGGCAGAACTCAAAGAGCATCTTTTACAGCGAATGTAAATAGATTAAGAAAAATCTCAGCGGCAGCCACTCTTAAAAATAAGTTAGAACAAGTAAAAAATGGATTATTATCTCCTTTTGGTATGTCAGGGGATAGAGAAGTATCATATGGAGGATCAGGAGGTCACGAAATTTTGAGATTAATATTAGGTACACAGCATACAGAAAACAGATCTGACTCACTTTTAAATGGAATGGTTAACGGTATGCTATCTAATATTGGTTTATTTTCAACTGGAAGTGTGGAAAGTGAAAGACTCAATATTATGGGTAATCAAATCACATCAAGAGGTAGAGTTGGGGAATCAAGTGTCATAGATACGTTAAGACATTTACAGGTAGAGTCTCTCCTTAAAAATAATCCTAACGCATTTACAAAAACTAACACTAATTTGGCAAGACATACTCAAAGTGAATTTGATAATCAAGAAGGAAACGTATCTGATATGTCAAGGTTTCTTGGTCAAGTAACAACACCATTATGGAAGTTAAAAAGAAACGCAACTACATTATCAAATTTCCGTAACAGAGTAGCAAGAGGAAATTCATTTGTAAACGGAAGAGGAGGACTTATGCTCAATGCAATTAATATAATAAAGGGCGGAAGAATGATTACAAGTTCAGCATTTAGAAGTATGAATACACACATTGCAGAAGCAGAAATAATTCAGAAAGCGGTTCAAATGGGAATAAAATCTGCTCCTGGAGGCTGGATGGACATGGTTGCTCAAGTTCCAGAAGTTAATATTGAATCAGAAGATAACATGTCACAGGCATTGTCGGCAATGGGATCATTGGCATCAATAGCAAGCCAGTACATATCAAGAGTTGAAGGAGCAAAAAGTGCAGTAGGATTCACATCATCTACTTTACAAACAGCAAATATGTATGGATTCTCAGGTGTTTCACTGTATCACAATATAATATTGCTGTCAAATACAAAACGTACAAACTTTAGCAATACTGAAATTGCGGAAGAGTCAAAGAACAAGCTAAACCTTACAAACTCACAGACGTTTGCCATCAGATTTAACGCAACCAGAGGAGATACGGAACTTCAGGATAGATTCCGTTACGTAGACCAACTGGAGGCAATGTCGTCGGGAACGTCACCGCTATGACCATTACGACAGGGTATGATCCAAGAGAACTTTCTCCAAAGGTTATCATCACAGACTATGACGGCTCCACTCAATACACGTACGAGTCTGAAACCATAGCATCAAGCCCGACTCAGAACTTCAAACTGACTGATCTTAGAATTAAAATGGATGGAAATGGAAACTATGGATCGGCAACCCTTGTAATAGCAGACAACGGATCAGCACTTGTAGATGCAACGCTAAGACGAGGATCTCTGATCAAGAGACAATGGGACATTCAGATATACCTGGGCAAGACGGCAGGAACCTTGCAAAGGTGGTTCTATGGAAAGATCGTGTCTGCAAACGTGATTCGACCTGGAACCGGACAGCAGGGAATAGCATTGGACTGTGTCGGATGGGGTGTTATACTGAAGGAGAGAATCACAAGGATAGTAAGAAACCAAGACAAGGACGCTGACGGAATAGGCCTGCTTGACTCAGATACAAAGACCAGACTGGACAATCTCATACTGGATCTGTTTACAAAGGTGGACCATCAGGTAGACGAGAACATTCAGCAGATCAACTCCGTCACAGCGGCAGTAGCCAATCCTGGACTGGATTCGGCATCACTTGACATCAAGGTGGCAAACGTAAACGAGCTGGGAAACACATACGCAGGGTTCATATCAAGAATGGCAGGTCTGGCAAACGCTGATTGGTACATAGATTCGGACAAGAAACTTATTGTCAGAGATGCCTTCACGTATGACTCAGGATTTCTTTTCACTAACAATCTGACAGGACTTGATGCAACAGGCTGGAGTCCGACAAAGATAGGATATTTGAAGAATCAGGTATTTGGATGGACAGACTCCACCTTTGACTCACTGTACTCATGGGTTCATGGATTCGGTCACTTTGCTCCGTCAGTTGACGTATCATATACAACCGCTCCGGATGCGGCAGACAACTTGAATGACAACTCAGTTTCAATACCGATAACTCCGACAAGAGACAACATATTCAAGATTGCATTGCGAATGACAAGGACCGGAACTCCAGCGTCAGCACACGAAATTCAAATAGTGGGAGACGATTCAGGAAGTCCGGATGCTACTGACATACGAAGGGTAATCAGAATACCCAAAGAGACTCTACAGGCATTGGGAACAAGCACTCCTGCCGCATGGGCAGAATATCCAGTAACTCCCAAGCTGGAAGTCACTCCAAACGAACAGCTATACATTGTATTCCCTGCATACGGATCGGCATCAAACACAGTCAACATCAACTACAAATCAGGAACAGGAAGTTATTTTGCAGGAAGTTCATCAGTAACAGGATCACCAGCATACAGGGTGTATTCAGCTAAACGACTTATGACATCACTTGAGAATACCGTAGTGTCACAGAAACTACCAGAACCCAGAGAGAAACTGCTCCCGATCAGAGGAGATCTGGAAGAGCAGACGGTAAGACAGGCCATGATTCAGGCAGGATTCATCTTGGGAAAACAAAGAAGGGTATATCAGGATGTCACCATTACCCCAACCACTGACAGAATACCGTTGGCATCATATTGCAGACTTCAAGACTCCAAATCAGGGTTGGACATTAAGGCTATTATTGACTCATACGAGATAGAAATGCACAGCAACAACAACAGGCTGGGTGCTGACTCTATAAAACTTTCCTTAGATGAGCTGTACAGTATCTAGGTATGTCCAGCAACATCAACGACTATGTTAGGCCAACTGACAAGTCCTCACGCAGGGACATCAACAAGATACTATCCTTAATACATGATTTAGTTGCACAGGAGCCTGAATCGGAGGGATTGCAGCAAAGGATATGCTTTACACCTCACGTCAAGCTCAGGACCAGCACTGTTACTTTCGGATCCACCGACGTGTCAAACACCGACGACAGGGATGTCGAAAACTTTGTATTCAGAAAGAAGATACCTCCAGAGGTAATCGTATATGATTTGGTTCACACGACAACAGGAACTCTGACATTCTCAGTAGATTCTACCAAGCTCGGAGCAGGAGCAACCTTTGACGGATCTTCATATGTAACCATTACAGATCATCCAGAGTTAGCACCTACAGCAATATCATTTGGAGGATGGTTCTATCTGCCTGCAACCGCCTCGTCCGATACTGCATCTCAGACCTTAATCTCAAAGGGAGTTTACGAGTTGTCCATAGATCCTCATGCGACAGCGGCAAATCAACTAAGGGCAAAGGTAAATGTATTTGGATCTGAAGACATTGTGACAGAAGCAGGAACTATATTGCAGACAGAGGATTCCGTTACGTTGGAGGGAGACACAATATCGGATAAGGAGATAACTAACTCGTTTAACGCAAACGCCTGGAATCACATATGGGTAACGTTTGGAAGTGCAGGTCTTAAACTATATCTGAATAGCTCACTTGTTGCATCAGATGCAGCGGCAACAGGTGATTTGCAGACAAACACAGACAATCTAGTCATAGGTTAATTACTTCTATTTATGATATTATTTAATCTAAATACATGGTAAAGATTACCGCATTAACTGACGAACCTACCCCAGTGGCAGCAGATCTGGTAGCGATAGTAGACAACGTGGCAGTTACCCCAGTTACAAAGAAGGCAACTTTAAATAACGTACTGGCAGTTTATGATTCTCAGACGGCAACTTTAACTAACAAGACCTTGACCGGATGTACTGGCTTGGTGGCAACCACCGGACTTACGGCAACGGGTACCAAGGACGCAACCACGTTCCTTAGGGGAGACGACACTTGGGCTGTCGTGGATGCATCACCGCTTACAACAAAGGGTGACGTCTATACTTATTCAACAGGAAACGCAAGACTTGGAGTAGGTGCAAACGGTCTTGTACTCACCGCAGATAGTACAACTGCAACTGGACTTTCATGGGCATCCGGTGGCGGTGGAGCATCAGCAGTTCATGCCTTCTCAAATACTACAACTACGACCTATACGGGTACCGCATCATCATTTGGAACGGTAGGAGTGGGAGACAGGGACATTTACATTAAAAAGATAGACGCCAACAACGAGGGTGTATTTACAAAGATCTGGAAGAACGGAGCAGCGGTTGAGGTTCAAATTGCATAGGTGGATTGATTGACTGATGGCTATTACTTATCAAGCAGGTAGAAGGATTCAGGCAACAAGTACGGATTTCGGAACCGCAGGAGCAGGCATACCGGCAGTAGCAGGTGGCTGGAAGGAACTGGGTAGAACTACTTTGGGTTCATCAGGAGATTCCATAGATGTATCAAGTCTTGCAGACAAGAGATACTTGATGTTTTTATTAGACAGTAGAAGTAATGGAACGGCTATATCTACTACATGGAAAGCTAATGGTTCAACAGGTAATGAGTATTCTTTTAGAAGAAACCATGATGGCACAGAAACAGATGCAAACACACAACCATCAGCAGCTACCTCATGGACAAGCATAGTTACAAATGCTTTTGGTGTTGGTTATGCAGCTAATAAATCTGGAAAAGAAAAATTATTTTTAGAACATGAAGTTTATCAAAATACAGCAGGAGCAGGAACATCTACTACTAGAACAGAGAACGCTTTCAAATGGACAGGAACAGATGTTATAGATCAGTTGACAATGCACAATTCATCATCAGGAGATATAGTATCAGGTTCAGAATTGGTCGTACTAGGATGGGATCCAGCAGATACTCATTCCACGAACTTCTGGGAGGAACTGGCTAGCGTGGAATACAGTGGCGGTACTGCATTAACAAGTGGTACGATAACTGCCAAGAAATATCTGTGCGTACAGGCATATCTAAAGATAGCATCAGGTACAGTAGATTCCAACCTTTGGAGATTTAACGCAGATACAGGAAATAACTATGCCGCAAGATATTCAAGAGATGGTGCAACAGACGGTGCTAATGCAA
>Ga0233439_10001052_pt1 | contig 36944 bp, 28 predicted proteins | sample SI_123_September_6_FD_182713 | JGI IMG/M metagenome (GOLD analysis project Ga0233439, IMG submission 182713) | Seawater microbial communities from Saanich Inlet, British Columbia, Canada - SI_123_September2016_100_MG | ecosystem: Environmental > Aquatic > Marine > Inlet | place: Canada: British... | reverse complement strand
AAAAGAGCCGGGGCAAATAGTTCATCCAGATGCTGATCTGGTAGTTGGTCTGAGGGCGAGGATGTTTTGACTACGGTGTTTTCGCCGTCTTCAATGGGCAGTTCAGGCACGGCTGTGTCAGTGAGCATGTTGTCGTGCAAGATGTCTGGGGTTTTGTCGGATGGTGGGTCGTCTGGATTTCCGGTGCCCGCTTGTAGCGGCTTCGTCGATAGGGGGTCCTGGTTGTTGTTTTCTTCTATTATCTCCAGGGGGTCCTGTTCGGCTAGAAGAGCCGAGGCAAATAGTTCATCCGGATGCTGATCTGGTAGTTGGTCTGAGGGCGAGGATGTTTTGACTACGGTGTTTTCGCTGTCTTCAATGGGCGGTTCAGGCACGGCTGTGCCAGTGAGCGTGTTGTCGTGCAAGATATCTGGGGTTTTGTCGGGTGGGTCGGTGGTGTTAAATAGCGTCTCGAGATCCCCCAGCGGGGCAGTGGGCGCAGGTAGGGGGGGCTCGGTTTGCGCCTGATCTGGGGTATGCAAACCGTCAAGCGATATGTGTTCCTCATCATCTTCGTATGAAGAAAGGCCCAAGGGAGAAAATACTGGATCTTCAGCCGGTATTTCTTGCAGGTTTTGTTCGTCCTCATCTTTACTTTCGATGAGGTGTTTGTAGCGGTCTATTACACCATCAATCCGCCCGGCTAAATGGCCATTGATGCTAAACCGTTTCCGAGCGACAGCTAGCGCTTCTACAACTTCTTTGATCTCTTCTTCGGCAAATTCACTCTCTATTTGTTCAAATGGATCCAGTATTGATTCGACCCAGCTCGTAGCCAGTACGCGTTTTTCCGTATGCTCTATATATTCCTGAAGAGATTTAACTTCTTCTTTAAGTTGTAGGGCGATTTCGTCCACAAGCAATCAGTATCCACTCGAGGTAAATAGATAAAAATGGCGGTAATGGCTTGAAAATAGGCAATAGCCAAGGCGAGATCAAGTTAAAGAGAAAATAGACAACTATACGGGAAATAGAATTGAGGGAAGGACGCCAGGCCAACGGGGTTTCGAAGGACGCCAATGAGGGATACCGCTCTTTCCTGAAATACGCAGGGCATCATCATTATAATAGGTGTACACCTGCTTCGTGGTCGCTTTGGCATTGGGTTGATAGGTCGTTCCAGTTATACTATGGCAATTGTCTACAAAGCGTTCTTGCAGGGCCAGTTCAAGAAGAATCCGATCATAAATATCTTCGGTTACTGACTTTTGGCGGACCATCTTGGCGGAGAGGCCATTGGAGCGGGCATACATTAAAAGGCGAATGCTTGGTTTTTTGAAAGTGCAGTTGAGGTATTGGCGGTCGAGGAGGGTCCAATGGCCTTTTTTAATCGGTTGTTTGTAGAAGGGCATGTTGGCATACCAGAGACCTCGATCAGACCCTCCAACGAAGAAAGTGTTAAACCGATCACGCAATGTTGAGAGTGAACATTGCACTTGCACTCCGTCCTTGTTGCCAATGTAGGGGCTGCGCAGAAGTAAAGCGTAGTCGGTAAAAGTGTTCTGTAGGGTTTTAATGCGATTGTTTTCAAAATGGGTCTGAAGCTCTTCGCGATGGTACAACCAGTCCCAGGCTTTGTTTAAACTCTCTTGAACCGTAGCATTAAATTCAGGGGAAAATCTGACGCCAAGTAGTGCTTCAAGGCGGGCAGGGGCCACGAAGCGGTCGCCGAATATCCGCTCAAATCGAGCCTCAAGGGGGAGGTCAACGATTCTTTGCGTTTTCTTTTTGTTATTCGATTTGGCTTCTGGGGCGGCATCTTCGGCGTCGACCTTGCTGACGAAGAGCTTGCGGTCTTTCTTGACTGAGGCAATTTTGCTTTGCAGGTCGTTTAGTATCGAGTGGTCAACTTCTTCACCAATATCTTCAGTGAGGTCTTCAACGACCGCCATCTCTTCAGCGATTTGAAGCTGTAATTCTTGGATCTGATCTCGTTTGGAGACAATGCGATCTACGGGGTTGAGCAGTAGATTGACGGCAACTAAACGATCTACATACGGTTTGATGGCCTGAGCCATCGTTTGCGCGAGGACTATGTCTACAATGGGGTAGTCATAGTCTTCAGTTAAATCGTTTATTTTGTTGGAAAGTTGAAGAACTTGCTCTTTGAGTTGCTCAACCTCAGGAGGGGGGATGGGCAATGCCTCGGCACTCTCTTGGATAATATTTATAGGCACCAATTGGCTCCTCAGATTCCTATCTAATGCTTACCCGCATCGGATTATTGACCGGGCTCAACCATCCATTCGGGTAAGGTGATGCGATACATTATCGCATCACCATCAGGTTTGAAGCTGACTTGGTGGCCCTCCATTTCAGCGCGAAAAACATAGGGATCATCCGATTCGGGCTTGAAGGCTAGCAAGCGCAATCGCGGAAGTTTGCGATTGGGCCAATATTTCCCCACATCTATTTCTATATTGGCTTGGCAAGCAAAAGGCACCACATCTATTTTCCACTTACGCTCTTTTATTACGGCTGCGCCATCTAATTGCACCGGGCCAAACTGTAGCTGTTGACCGCGGGTGTCAACGAATAAATAGTCCTCACACTCGGCATAATCTATACGGCCCGAACCTGTATCTGCCGAATAGACGAGTAATCCCTCTTGGTTCCAGGCGCAAAATGAACCAGGGGCGAGGGTGTAGGTCGTATCTCCATTTTGCACCGCCCAAGATGCCTCCCAGCCTAGATTGGCATGAATTTCAAGACCATTCTCGTATACGATCCTGATCTGTCCCTGGGTGTAAGCACCGGAAAGCAAGGCATCATTGGTGTTGAGGAGTTGATCATTGTGGTGGTATTCGATCGTGCTGACAGGCACTCGCAAGTATTGTTTCTGCAGTTCTTGCAACAAGAAATAGGACTTGACGGTGCTGGCAATACCCCATTCGAATTGGTCCGGTAATAGGCAGGCGTGCCCAAAAGCAACAGTAGCCGCGAGGTAGCGATCGATATATGCGCTGCGGCTGTGTTTTTCGCTCTGCGGAATATCACCGGCAAAATATTGCTCGATCGTGCCTATGCCAGCATCGGTCTCAATGGGATGGAGATTGTTAAGGTCAAAGTCAACTAAGGGGGGAATACGACTGGGGTCAGCGCCGACAATGCGTGCTAAGTAGCCATTGAGCACGCCGCCATAGAGCCAATGGTTGCCTCCCTTGCCTATCGCTATGCCGTGTTTAGACTGTGAGCTTAGGATGGACTGTTGAAGAGGATGGCTATCCGCAAGACTAGAAGCGGAAGCGTTCGGGCCAAAGTCGTTGAATTCCCAAGGGGGGACTTCGGCGTGTTCACTTACATAAAGGCCATCGCATTTATACTTGTCAATGATGCTGCGCCCGTGATCTGGCGCGATGCTTTGGGCTTCGCTTTGCTTGAGTAAGTAGCGGTCAGGTCCTGTGGGAGCCGGAGAGCCGTCTGAAAGTTGTGCGGCGATCTCGGGATTCCATAAGGGATTGCTCGTGGCGATGTGGCGATAATTGACTTGCAAGCTCGTTTTATACCCAAGGTCTTTAAGCGCATCCAGGTATTCGCTTAACGCATCATCGCCGCCTTTGGCTTCGGCACCTGTAAGGGTAAGGGTGTCGTTGCCGTCTTCATCGTGCCAGGTTTCGTCGGGATGGTTAACTAAAAGGTGGTCAAGCCCCATACGTTTGAGGCTCCTTAAGTTTTCGTAAATCTCTACATAGCTCTCTTCGGAGGCCTTAATGTGCGGGATATTGTACCAAGCGTATTCTGCAAGCGTATCCGTTTGGCCTGTTCCGGGGATTGAAAGCGTGGGCAGTACTTCGTCGAATTGAGTCGATGCCGTCAGCATCCACCGTTCTTGGAACCCATTTCTTTTGCCATCGGCTTGGCTCGCGTAACTGCAACCACCGTTGAGTTGTACTAGGCGCTGGGCTTCCTCTGTGGTGGGAGCTTGCAGGGCCGTCGATCCAGAGTGATGCCAGTCGATAAAACTCGACAAGAAATAACCCGAAGAACAAAGAATATGCGGATAATTTTCCCCTAAGTTGAAATAGGGGATCGCAATGAGTTGGGGATGCACCGCACCGCTGACTTGTCCAAGTTTCAGGCCGGTTCCCTTGCCATTGCCGCCTTCAATCTCGACGACGAGAGTTTTGCCGGTTATACGCAGACGATAGAGGAAGTTGGCCTGTTCTTCGCCCAATTTCCACTGCCAACGGGCCTCGACTGTATCCCCTACTTGGTCACATGATACGAAGTGCCGTTCAACTTCTTCGCTGTCTGCCGGCCAGACAGAGCCACCCATTTCGACTGAGATACCGCCGTCTTCCGCGGGTATAATGGGCTCGTTGTTGTTTATTTCCAGTTCGATATCGGCAAAAGTGCCATCGATCGGGGTATAGACAAAATTGAGGACAGCTGATACCGAGCGGCTTTCAAATACGTAGGAAATACCATCTTTGCGGATCGAGGTTTCGACTTCTTCGTTGACCGTAGGATACATCGTGGGGTGATTAGCCGAATTCGGTTCGAGCGAAGGTTCGTTTGGGGTCGCCGTAACCCCTGGAAGGTCTTCCATTTTTGGTCTTAACTCCAGAGTTTTCTTTAAATTAATATGCTTCCATAGAAGATAGGCAAAATAGGCAATAAAGAAGCACATGTCAAGCTACTAAGCTGGGATTTGACCCTGGCTTTTAGGTGGTATATCTTATTGTTTTTTCAAATACTTTTGTCTCTGGTGAACAACATTGAAATCAGTGGATACCATAGTTGTTGGTGGGGGAGCTGCCGGGATGATGGCTGCCATAGTTGCTGCCGAGTCGGGTGAACGGGTGACTTTGTTGGAAGGCAACGCGCAGTTAGGGCGAAAAATTCTAATCTCGGGAAATGGTCGTTGCAATTTGACGAATTTGGCGGCTGACGATAGAAAACATTATCATGGGAATCACCCACATTTTTCCCGCAGCGTCTTACATCAGTTTCGCCTAGATGACACCCTGGCTTTTTTTAACGATTTAGGCGTCGCCTTTCGCGAGGAAAAGCGCCAGCGCCTGTTTCCTGTTTCGGATCAAGCTCAGTCTGTGGTTGATCTATTAGAAGACCAGATGAAGTGCCTCGGGGTGCAAGTGGAGATGAACGCCAAGGTTGTAAGTGGTGATTGTCGTTCAGGTTTTGTTTTGCGGGTAGCAGATGGTCGATCGTTTAAATGTGATCGGCTAGTACTCGCCAGTGGTGGGGTTAGTTTAACTCGGTTGGGAGCGGATCGGTCGGGTATGGATTTGGCCGTCGATTGGGGGCACCAAGTTACTGAATTAAAGCCCGGGTTGGTCCCATTGATCAGTCCGGAGAAATATCTCGCCAAAATGCAAGGGCTCAAGATAAAGGCAGAAGTCAGTGCTGAAATGCAAGGGGGCCGCAGAATTGTAGATACAGATGATCTACTTTTCACTAAATACGGTGTTTCTGGTTTCACGATTTTGAATCTCAGCGCGCGCTTGGTCGCGGAATTGGGCAGCCGGCGAGTCTGCCTCAAAATAAACCTATTCCCAGGTCAGAGCCCGGAGGAAATCAGCGCAATACTTGCGGAGCGCTGGGATCGGCATCCACACCGTTCTCTTGAACTCAGCTTTGCCGGATTGCTCTCAGGAAAACTAGTCCGGCCTTTATTGGATCATTTCGGTTATGAGCGCGAAACGCAAGTTGAACGAATAGACCAGGCGATTCGGTGGCAGATAGCCTGTGTGTTAACGGCGTGGTCTATTGAAGTGAGTGGGCCTCGACCATTTGATTATGCTGAAGTGACTATCGGCGGTATACATACCGATGAAATAAATCCAGACACCCTCGAGTCCTATTTGGTGCCCGGTTTATATTTCGCGGGGGAGATGGTAGATGTACACGCAGATCTGGGGGGGTTTAATTTTCAGTGGGCTTGGGCAAGCGGGACTGTTGCGGGGCGGCGGCACGGTAATTGACCTCATTGACACTTCATAAATAGGGCGTGTAGGATTTAGAGATCATGGTTGCAGGAATCGTATTAGCTGCGGGAATGTCGACTCGGATGGGTGAGCTGAAGCCGTTATTGCCTTTTGAGGGCAAGCCGGCAATCCGATGGATTGTTGAGGTCTTAAGTCAAAGCCTTGAGCAAGTGGTTGTAGTCTTGGGGCATCGCGCCGGTGAGATTGCCCCCGCTTTGCTCGATACTTCTGCGCAATGCATCGTAAATTCCGCCTATCGCGAGGGGATGCTTTCTTCAGTGCAATGCGCGCTGAAATCGATAGATGAGAAGGCTGATTACATGATTTGCCTCGGGGACCAGCCGCGGTTGAACGGAGAGGTTGTTGAACAGGTATTGGCCGCGGCAGAAGCGGGGGATCGTGGTATATACATTCCGACCTTCGCAGGAAAAAGAGGGCACCCTATCCTGATTGACAACGTCTACCGAACAGAAATCCTTAGATTGCCGCTAGATTTGGGTTTAAATGTTGTAACCCGCGGGCACCCTGAAGATACGTGCGAAATACCGGTCGCCCAAGCTGCGATCCTTGATGACATGGACACTCCGGCGGATTATCTGCGGGAATTAGAGCAATGGCCTAAGGAGTAAACGGGGACCTATGGTTGATATAATTGGGGAGATTGGTAGGTTGAGGCAACGTGGCGAGCGGTTGGCCTTGGCCTCCCTCATTTGGAGCACTGGGTCTATCCCCATGAGCGACCGCGCGAAGATGATCATTACTGAAGATGGTTCAATCATTGGCACGATTGGCGGCGGCTGTCTTGAAGCCGAGGTGTTGAGTGTCGGAAGGGCTGTGCTGGATACGGGGGCTAACCAACATATCAGTTATACGATGACCGAAAAACAGGCAGGGGAAAGTGGTTTAAATTGTGGCGGCACCGTTCGAATATACACCGAACTTGTCGAACCAGGGGCAGGAGGGGATCTCTACGACAAGGTCTTAAATGCTAGAGCGGACCGACGCGGTGGAGTTCTTGCGACCTTGCTTAGTACTGACAGTAGCCATCCGTCGAGTAAGATGTGGTTTGGCATGGACGGTAGTAGGTCTGGCTCTTTGCAGTCAGCGGAGGCTGAGCGATTAGTAGAAGAAAAAGGGCCACTCGTGCTGCAGCGGGAACGGGGGTTGATTCAAGCGTTGCCTGCTACGGGCGAACAAAACGGGGGAAATATACTCGGGGACTCTGAGATGGGGAAAGCTGCGCAATCTGAGGTTTTTATCGAACCCTTTCTACCCGAGCCGATACTCTATGTCTTTGGGGGCGGGCACGTGGGGGGGCAGATTGGCGCATTGGCAAAAAATGTAGGTTTTCGTGTCGTAATCATCGACGATCGGCCGGCCTTCGCCAATTCGGAGCGGCACCCTCTTGTCGATGAATGCCGAGTGGTAGAGTTGGGGGAAGGGCTCGCTGATTTGCTAGTAGATGATCAGTCTTACTTAGTTGCGGCGACTAGAGGTCATCAACACGATGAAATTATAGTCGAGCAGGCGATTAAAGCTCCTGCGCGTTATATCGGGATGCTCGGTAGCGAGCGAAAAAAATTAATGTTGTGGAAGCGCATAGAGGGCAGGGGCGGTAAGCCGGAAGGCTTGGATAGGGTTTTTGCCCCAATTGGAGTGAATATCGGGGCGGATACCCCGGAGGAGATCGCGGTTAGCGTTGTGGCTGAACTGATCGCGGTGCGGCGTGGATCGCGCAAGGTTTGGAAAACAAAAAAGTCGGGTGCGATCCCATTTTTAGTTGAATGATAATCGCTTGAAGCATTACACGATCAAGCCTAAGAATTAGAACCATATCCTAAAACAAGCAACGGAGAAGAATGCGGTGGGGTGACCTGCCGCATTTATTATTTTCATGAAACAATACGATATAAAGAAGATCAATAAGACCTTGGGTAAGTACAACTTGAACCAAGTGAAGGTCGATGTACACTCTGGGATGGCATTGAGCTTGGCGATGGTTATCGACCCGTATGTGCTTTTAGATAAAATGGCAGACCAGGAAGCACAAAATAAGAGGGCGGAACGATTCCCCTATTGGGCTGAATTGTGGCCGACTTCCTTGGCGCTTGCCCGCTGGATCTCGCGTGCGGATTTACCACAGCCCGCGGGGTGGGTTTGTGAATTGGGTTGTGGATTGGGGGTGGTGGGTATTGCCTTAGCAAAGCTGGGTTGGCGGGTAGAGGCCACCGATTTCGTCGAAGACGCGTTGGTTTTCGCCTCCCATAACGCCTTGCTTAATAAATTGGGGGCAAACCATCGGGTAGGCTATCTCGATTGGAGGAATCCGGTTGGTGAGCAAAGATCTTGTATTGTGGCATCGGATGTGGTCTACGAAAAGAAGAATCACCCCTATTTGGATCGCATACTACGCAAGTTGTTAATGCCTGGTGGTCGGTTGTATCTAGGGGACCCGCAACGAAAGGCTGCAGGGGAATTCGTAAAGATGCTCGAAGGCCAAGGATATGGCCATCAGGTGGAAACCGAAAGGCAGCTTTGGGAAGCCAAAGAGCACAGGGTTGATATCCATATTTTCACGAAGCCCTAATCTGCCAGCAATGCTTGCAAATGTGCTTCGATGGAGAGAGCTGTCGATGTTAAGTGGTATCCGCCCTCCAGGAGGGATACCAGGCGCCCGCTACAGTGTCGGTTCGCCAATTGGCGAATGTGCAAGGTCAGCGCTCTATAGCCCTCCTCGCTAAGCTGTATTTGCCCAAGGGGGTCATTCCGATGGGCGTCAAAACCTGCAGATATGAGAATGAATTCAGGTTTAAACTCGTCGATAGCGGGGATAAGGTCTTGTTCAAAGTGAAGCAGATAATCAGTGTCCGAACTTCCGGCGTGAACGGGGATATTCATTGTCTGCCCCTGGCCGGGGCCTAAGCCGCGTTCACTCGCTGTGCCGGTGCCTGGGTAGTGCGGGTATTGGTGGATGCTGAAGAAGAAGACGGAGTTGTCGCTCTCAAAAGAATGCTGAGTGCCATTGCCGTGGTGAACATCCCAGTCAATTATCGCCACTCTCGAAACTCCGCATTCGGCGCGCAGATATTGCGCTGCAATGGCGACATTGTTGAACAAACAGAAGCCCATGATCTGTTCGAATTCGGCATGATGGCCAGGTGGGCGGACACAACAAAAGGCATTATCGATTTCACCGGCGAAAATGGCATCGATCGCGGCAATCCCGGCTCCTGCAGCTAATAATGCAGCGCGGTGTGATCCTGGAGACCCCACCGTGTCCGGCGAAAGCTGTACTGGGCGATCCGTTTGATCGAGCGCTGCGACTAGTTCTAGGTGTGCAGACGAATGGACCCTTAACAGGGCGTCGCGCGGAGCTTCATGCGGTTGCCGGTGTAAAAGTTGCTCCCATAGAGGGCCAGCCTGCAAGTGTTGCACAATAGCTTCTAAGCGGCTACTGCGTTCAGGATGGCCATTGCCGGTGTCGTGGAATAGGAGGTCAGGGTGGTAGAAGAAGGCTGTTCTGGACATTGAAATTCCTCAGATACCTGGAGCGGTGATTGATGCAAGTGCTCGTCGGCCAAGAATGCGAATATCCTCGGCGATGGCCGGTTCACCAAGGGCGATATGGTCGCACCACTTCAGTTGGGTGGATTCGCGGGGATTAATTCGGGCTTGCCCGCCCTTTACTCGGGCAAAGTATATCAGGTCAATATGTTGATGGTGTGGCTCGATATCCTCGAGGAGAATACAAATGGGCTGGATGAGAATGGCGACATTTCCCAATTGCCGACTAGAGCCCAATAATTCCACTTCTAAACCCGTTTCTTCGCGCACTTCACGCACTGCGGCATCTTCGGGCAGTTCATTGGGATCAATATGGCCTCCGGGCGGAAGCCAAGCCCCAAGCTTTTTATGCCAAAGCAATAGGGTTGCTCCTGCGTCTACTACGAATGTGGTTGCAGTGAAATCTCTGGTTGTAGTCTTCAATTGGGGCTCGTTAGTGTTTTGCGGCTAAGTCGCTAACAAATAGGGTGTTTGAGAAAAAACTAAGCGCTGGTGTTTGCCTGCCGATGAATAAATATAGCAGGCCGGCAGGCGGGGAGAAAGCCCTTGACAGGCAGCTATTTCGGACACTATACTAGCTAATTGCAATGTAGTGAATGCGGTGTAGGGTCTATTGCGATCTCTTCGTCTGGTTTAGTGACATTCATCAACAATAAATAGAGGGGTTTCCAGATGAGCACACCGCTCGTCACGGAAGAACAATCGACATTGGATACTATCGTCTTAGACGGTGATGTCCCATCCAAGGCTATTTGGCCTATTGCGGGCGGGAAGGGCGGCACCGGCAAATCTACTCTTACTGCCAATATGGGTGTGGGACTCTCTCTGTTGGGCTACAAGGTCATTCTCGTTGATTGTGATTTAGGCGGTGCTGATTTGCACCTATTTTTTGACCAGATAGCCCCCGCACGTAGTTTGAGCCATTTCTTGACGAAGGAAACCGCAACGCTCAAGGAAGTGTTACTGCCCACACCAAGCGAAAATCTCAAGCTCGTCTGTGGAGGGAATGAGATGATTGGCTTGGCAAACCTTCCCTATATGGTCAAGGAGAAATTGCTTCGCCACATCATGACCTTGGACGCCGATTTCGTCTTGATCGATTTGGGGGCGGGAACGACGTTTAATACCTTAGATTTTTTTACGCTTTCAGACGATGGCTTAATCGTTTGTACTCCGGAACCGCATGCCCGTGTCGATGCATACGGCTTTATCAAAAATACGGTTTACCGGAAGTTGCGACGGCAATTTGCGAAAAATGCACTAGTCAAGTCGACTATCGAGGAATTTGCTCGTAAGTCTGGCCGCAAGAGCGGGCGAATTCGCGAATTGCTCGAACGGATCACGCAGATCGACCCTGATGCAGGTGAAGTGGCCAAAGCACTAATGGCCGATTATCGTCCTCGTCTGATCCTCAATAGGGTCCGCTATAAACGCCAAATTGAAGAAGCCCATCGTTTTGTCGCATTGGTGAAGGAATACCTGTCGACGGAGATGGATTATGTCGGCTATGTGCGCAGTGATATGAAAGTTCTAGATGCATGTGAACGTCGACGTCCATTGATGATTGATAACCCGAAGGCTCCAGCGGCTCGCGACATTTATACGGTTTTAATGCAGGGTTTACGAATCCCTGATCGTCTGCATCGCTTTGAAGCGGATAACAGCCGCAAAATGGCCGAAGTGGCCAAGATGGAAGCCAAATACTGGTAACTACAACGCGCCGCCACCTTGGCGGCGCCTTAGCATTCGAGCGACTAGGTGCAGGTATCGTTGAGTAAAGGATCCTTGCTAGACAGGATTGCCCTGCGATGGCATAGTGATGCCGCCGAGCAGGAAGAACCACTCGATTTCTTTTCCGATTTTAAATCGGCTCAAAAGGTTCTGATCGCCCCTAATGATCGGGTGGGTGGGCTTTTTTTGGGTGCTCCAATTTATAAACTCATCCGCCAAGCCTATCCCCAGGCGCATATCGGTTTGCTCGTAGATGAAAGCAAAGCCGCTATTGCAAAACAAATCCCCTTTGTCGACGAGGTTGTTACAGCGGCACTCGATAAATCCCTTTGGACCGGCGCATTTCGCAAGTCGCGGAATGATTTGAAGCATCTAGCGTTTGACCTCCTCTTCTGTTTGGGGGGGGATTGCAGCTTTCGCCTTGCTATATTGTGCAAGGATAGCGGAGCCAAGTTGCGCGTTGGCTTTGCCAGGGAAGGTGTTGCGCCCTTTAATATCGAAATTATTGGGAAAAACTCCGAAGATTATGAGGTGCAGCAGTATTTGTCGATGTTGAGAACGATTGGGCTTGATGGGGATGTGGAACTCCATTGGGCCTTGGCCCAAGATAAGGCGGAGCAAGTTCGGACGCGCTTTTTGGACGAGGACAATGCGAAGTCACCCATTATCGGCATCGATTTGGTCCGCGGCGAAGGAAAGGGATTGGCAAAAGGCCAATTCGACGGTATTGTCGGGCGGGTGATAGAACGGGGGGCGAAGGTTTTATTGTTCTTTTCTCTCGCGGAGAAGAAAACGGTCAATTATCTTAAGGAAGCATACGGCAATCGGGTTATACTATTTGAACAGAACGACCTATTGGCTTCTGCCGCTTTGTTGGAAAGTTGTCAGGCTTTGATTGCTTGCAATACCGACCTATTGCATCTCGCAATATCCCTGCAAGTGCCCGTCGTGGCTATTTTTGCTGAAAAGTCGGCACGGTGGATTGAGACCGGAAACCCCGCTGTCGGGATCGTCGAAGTGCAGGATCCACGGGCGGCTACTGTCGGTCAAATCATCGAGGGGCTTGATATTTGCATTACAGGAAAAGCGTCAGCGTAAAATGAAATCTGAAGTCGGGTCGTTGCAACCCATGGATAAAAGGAGTCGATGATGGAAGAAATGGTCGAGCCCGATCGCACGATTATGATCGTGTCAATTATAGGTCTGATCGTCATTTGGGGTAGTTTCTTCTACCATAAATTCGTTCAGGGAGGGGCAGAGGCCGGAGATAGCGAAGCAAATGCAGCAAGTGGGGCGGTGATAGAGGCCGGACCGCTACAAGGTGGGCAGAAAAAAAACAAAAACAAAAAGAAACGCTGAGAAACGGGATAGAACGCAATATGGCAACTGAGATCGTCATGCCTAAATTGGGGCTGACTATGGAGAGCGGCACGGTTAGTGCCTGGTTGGTGGAGGAGGGGAAAGCCGTTAAAAAGGGCCAGGCTCTATTGGAGATCGAAACGGACAAAGTCACAATGGAAGTCGAGGCGCAGGTCGATGGAGTTTTGCGCAAGATCCTGGTTGAGGTGGGCAAAGAGGTCCCCGTATCTGAAGTCATCGGAGTCATAGCGGCGGCCGATGAAAATATAGAGAAGTATTTAAAGGTCATACCAGCACAAGCAGAAACTCCAACTTCAGCCATTGCGCCTCCGGCCGAGGTGGTTGCCGCACCTGTGTCCGAACAAAGAGTGCAGACTCCTGCGGCGACGATAGATGCTGGGGCTAGTGTTGATGGTCGGCGGCCACATAAAGCCTCCCCCAAAGCACGCAAAATCGCTGCAGATAAGGGAATTGATTTATCGCGGGTTACGGGTAGCGGACCCAGTGGGCGAATTGTGAGTTCGGATGTGATATCCCTGGTTGGCCAAGAACCATCTCAGATAATCGCTGCGAACCCGGTCGAAATCGGCGCTGGAGGGGAAATTACATTGAGCCGGGCTGAGCGGGTGGCAGCGGAGCGGCTGACCTCTAGTTATCAGCATATTCCCCATATCCATATTTCAATGGATGTTTCCGCCGTTTGGCTGCAACAATTTCGTCAAGGTTACAAACTAGAAGGGAAGAAGATTTCTTTTAATGACTTGATTGTTAAGGCCACAGCCAAAGCTTTGGGAGAATTCCCCAGGGTGAATAGCTTTGAACAAGGCGGTGCTTTTCACTACGCGAGCCAGGTTAATGTCGGTGTCGCGGTGGCGTCGGAAAAAGGCTTGGTCGTCCCGGTAATTAGAGGGGCTGGTGACAAAACGGTCGAGGAAATTGCGATGGAAGGGGTACGTCTTGTTGATGCAGCTCGCCATGGGCGGTTGAGTCCCGATGATATGATGGGCGGGACCTTTACCATTTCTAATCTGGGCATGTTTGGCGTGTCGCGGTTCACTGCAATTATCAATCCACCGCAAGTAGCCATATTGGCCGTCGGTGCCATTGAAAATAAGGTCGTTGCGGTCGGGGCCGACGCTTTCGCGGTTAGGCCACAGCTGACAATGACATTGGCTGCTGACCATCGGGTTGTCGATGGAGCCTTGGCTGCTCGTTTTCTTGCTCGGCTAAAAGAAATCCTGGAAACGCCGGGTTTACTCGGGTAAATCCGATTATGGATCGAGAACGCTTGGAAGCCATTCGGGATATGGTTCGCAATACATATTCCGAGATGGAGGTGGTTTCCCGATATGCTCAAATCGGGCTATGGCCAGCTGAAGAGATTCTCGTCCTCGAATATTTTCCCGATGATGCCCGTGTGCTTGACATCGGTTGTGGAGCCGGTCGAACTACGATCCCATTAGCTGAAATGGGGCTGGAGGTTGTCGGTATCGATTTTAGTCCAGCAATGATACAACTGGCGATGGAATTGGCCGCAGTTTCCAACGTCAACCCGGAATTTCAGGTGATGGATGTTATGGATCTGAAATTTCCCGATGATAGCTTTGAGATAGCGTTTTTCTCCTATAACGGCCTAGAATTGTTGCCCGGTGCTGAGGGTAAAAAAATGGCTATGCGTGAAATTCACCGGGTTCTCAAGCCCGGTGGATTGTTTGTGTTTTCTACGCATTCTCCCTTTGCCTTGAATCAATTCGTTCTTTTGAGATTAAAGACCTTCTTGAAATTTATAGTGGGTAAGTTAATGGGGGTCCCCACCCAAGAGCGGGAGTTCGGCGAGCGGTTTAGCCGTGATTCAGATGAGGAAGTTAAATATTTGCAGATTTTACCCCCCTTTATAATCCAACGCATGTTGCTCGATTGTCACTTTGAAATCGAATACTTCAATGCTCGGGGCCGTATTGAAGAAGGGAAGAAATGGCGGTGGCCAGGTATTATTGCCGATGGCGAGCGATTTTATATCGCCCGCAAAAAGTGATAATTATTGGGAAGATGCCGATATAGATTGATATAGGAAGGGAGCTATGCGCTTCGATAGGGAATTTGACCAAAGCGAAAAGGCTGGGTTTGCTCAAGATGGCATTCTATTGAGTCGTGAGCCATTTAGCCCACAACAGATTGTCGAATTATTGGATGTATTAGAAGAGCAAGAAGGTCTTTTGACAAGCCCCCAACCCTAAGTAAGCTCGCTCCTCCGAACGGCTTTCCTTGACAAGGGTCAGTGCGACCGATTATCTTCATTTTCGGTTGGCCATAGATCCCGCAACTGGTTTTAATACAATTTTTTACAACCTCTTCTGCATCTTTCCTAATGGAAGTTTATTCGTCCTCCAGGAAGACTGAAGAGCGCGTTCTGTTTTCCGGAAATAATGCATGAAATTTGATAAGAAGACCCAACTTTCGATAGCTTACGCAATCCTGACCTTGCTTTTGCTGCTCAGTTTGCAAAATTATTTTTCGACCCAGGTCGAGAATGTCCCCTACAGCCAATTTCGCCACTGGGTGCAAGATGGTCAGGTGCAAAGATGCACTTTTATTGGCGAGTTCATTCAAGGCCGAGTGCTTATCGGTGGTGTCGATGGGAATTTCCGTACGGTAGCGATCAACGATCCCGAACTGCTGAGTTTGCTTGAAGAGAACCAAGTTGAGTATACCCGAGAGTCTGACAACAACTGGTTTACACAACTACTTTCTTGGATATTACCCGCGGTGTTCTTTGTCGGTATTTGGATGTTTATGGCTCGTCGTATGGGAGGTGGGTCCGGCGGTTTGATGTCGATTGGCAAGAGTAAAGCCAAAGTCTATATGGAGAAGGGGACGGGGATAACTTTTGACGATGTAGCGGGTATCGACGAGGCTAAAGACGAATTATTGGAAGTCGTAGAATTTTTACGCACGCCGGAGCGCTTTCAAGCTCTAGGGGGCAGAATACCAAGGGGAGTGTTGTTGGTTGGTTCGCCTGGGACGGGTAAAACCCTATTGGCAAAAGCCGTTGCAGGTGAAGCGAGTGTCCCATTTTTCTTTATCAGTGGTTCGGACTTTGTCGAAATGTTCGTCGGTGTTGGGGCTGCGAGGGTGCGTGATCTTTTTGAACAAGCAAAGAAACATGCTCCTGCTATTATCTTTATCGATGAACTTGATGCCTTGGGAAAGGCGCGTGGCGCAGGCTCTTTTGGGGGGCATGATGAACGTGAGCAAACCCTCAATCAGCTTCTGACGGAGCTGGACGGATTTGAAACGAATGCCGGTGTGATTCTTATGGGAGCGACCAACAGGCCCGAGATTCTGGATCCGGCATTATTGCGTCCAGGCCGTTTCGATCGCACTGTGGCCGTTGATCGGCCCGACGTAAAGGGACGAGATGCCATTCTCCATATCCATGCCAAGCAGGTCAAATTGGCCCCGGAAGTCGATCTGCATAAATTGGCGGTTCGCACACCGGGTTTTGCCGGTGCAGATTTAGCAAATATCGTCAATGAAGCGGCATTATTGGCCGCTCGGCGAGACCGGACCTCGATCTCGATGGCGGAGCTCGAAGAGGCGATAGAGCGTTCTGTCGCAGGATTGGAGCGCAAGAGTCGGGTGCTCAATAGGAAAGAGCGTCGCATCGTTGCCTATCATGAGGCTGGTCATGCGATGGTCGGGGAAATCTTGCCCGAAGCCAACCCGGTGCAGAAAATCTCCATCGTATCAAGGGGTGTTGCTGCATTGGGGTATACGTTGAATATGCCTTTGGAAGATCGTTATCTAATGACTCAGGACGAATTGCAGGATACGATGGCGGCAATTCTAGGAGGAAGGGCGGCGGAAGAAGTCGTTTTTAACGAGATTTCGACTGGAGCGGCCAACGATTTGCAGCAGGCGACGGAAATGGCAGGGCGCATGGTCAAGGAATTCGGCATGAGCAAAAAAGTGGGCATGGTTGCTCATCGGGAGGAACGCTCACAACAATTCTTGGGCATGGGGGGAGGGGATCGGTCGTATAGCGATGATACCGCGCGATTAATTGACGAAGAAGTGAAGGGGATCATCGGTACTGGATACGAACGGGCTAAGGAATTGTTGGCAGAACACCGCGAAGCCCTTGAGAGCATCGTCGAGATCCTTTTTGAAAAGGAAGTTATGGATGGTGACGAGTTGCGGAAAATTCTCACTGACCATGGAGTGGAACTGCCTCCGAGGCTGAAGGGTGAGTCTGAAGATAGTGTGGAGAAGGCGGTGGATACGACGAACCTAAAGAGTACAGCCTCTGCTCCAGCAGAGGCTCACGGTGAGTTGGGCTCTAGCACAAATGGTAATACTCCTCCCCCTCCTTCCGAACCCGAGGGGCCGAGTCTCGGCGAATTACCTCGCCCAGAGGACCGTGACGCGTCCTAGCTCATAGCGGCGATAACCTCCAATTCAACAGCAGCACCCAAGGGCAAGCTAGGGGCACCGACCGCTAGACGGGCGTGTATCCCTCTGTTCCCTAGAACCTCAGCCATGAGGTCTGATGCGCCATTGATCACCTTCGCCTGTTCAAAAAAATTGGATGCCGACGCCACATACCCGCCCAAGCGGACGATGGTGACGTGGTCTAGGTTTCCCATCTCGGCATTCAGGACGCTCAGGGCATTTAATGCACAAAGCTGGGCAGCCGCATAACCCGCCTCCACATCAAGATCCTCGCCGAGTGTACCAGGATACTGTAATTTCCCATCGGCGATTGGCAGTTGGCCCGAGACGAATATTAACCCGCCACTCTTCACGGCCCTTGTATAGGCACCTGCGGGCTGTGGTGGGGGGGGAAGTTGCAAATTTAGTTCGCTAAGCCTGTCTAAAGCCGTCATAAATACTCCTGGTTAATATGCTATCGCCAGTAATATAGCTTTATAGATTCACCCGGCAAGAGTGGTATGCGCAAAGGGTTGAAACCCGGCACTTGGGACGTCTTGGCTCCATTGAGCAATGGGGATTTTGTGCGCCTGTGGTTGGCTAATGGGCTTTGGTGGCAAGCGATGTGGATAGAGATGATGGTGTTGGGATGGTTGGCCTTAGAATTGACCGATTCTCCGTGGTGGGTTCAGGTCATCGGTTTTTATCGTTCAATTCCCCTATTGCTTATCGGCTTATTCGGCTCGGCAATCACCGACCGGTTTAAGCGTCGTCATTTAGTTTTGACCCTACAAGCGGCGAATGTTGTCGCCGCCCTGTCGTTGGCGTTGTTGCTGTGGTCTGGCAATCTAAAATTTTGGCATTTATCAGTAGTGGCCTTGGCAATGGGATCCACTTGGGCGTTGGATTGGCCCACGCGCCGAAGCATGATTCCCGATTTGGTCGGTAAGGCACAGACCGTAGATGCGATGGTGCTTGAAAATTTCATTCAGGGTTTTACCCGAATTTCCGGACCCTTGGCCGCAGGGTATATTATGGCGGTTTATGGAAACCTAGGCGCCTTAATTATCCTAGTCGGATTAGGCCTTTTATCGTTGCTATCTCTGTCGGGTTTGAAAACTGATTCGCAAGCGCCGATCAAGAGTGTCGGCATTCGTGCGACATGGACCGAAATGAGGCAGGGATGGATCTATATCCGGGAATCGGCACCAATATTGGGTGTCTTTCTCATTACGATTTTTGTCAATGTATGGGCATTCCCCTATATGAATTTGCTGCCTGTTTTCGCTCGTGATATTTTTGGACAAGGGCCTGAAGGGATGGGATGGTTGGGGGCGGCAAATGGAGTCGGCGCTTTTATTGGTCTTGGTGTTATTCATTTAGGCCGAAGAAAATTAAGCAACGAATGGCTCTTTATTTCAGGGTCATTGGTGTCGTCTATAGGGGTTGTTTTTTTTGCGTTAAGTGGAACCTATGAACTTTCGTTATTGATGTTGTTCTGTTCCGGTTTGGGGCAGGCTGGTTTTAGTATAATGCAGAGCAGTATCATTCTCGTAGAGTCATCGGACGAGATGAGGAGCAGAGCAATGAGCGGGCTGGTTGTCGCCATCGGCGTCGGGCCTTTTGGGCGTTTGCAGAGTGGGGCGATGGCAGAAGTCTGGGGACCGAGGATAGCCGTCGGGGTGATGGCCGTTATGGCGGCAGTAGGGACCTTGCTTGCGGGCCTCTTTGTTCGGGGGTTTGCACGGAATAAAAAAGCGTGTTGAAAAGGGCTGGAGGAAATGAGCGCGGCGATTCGGTTGACGGCGTGGGGCAGGGCCTCTATATTGCGCGGAGCAAACCATAAAGAGAGGTGGAAATATGCCCGCATCAGCTATTGGCGCACAATTATATACCCTGCGAGACTTCACTAAGACACCTGACGATATACGGCAAACTTTTGTCAAGGTTCGCGGCCTCGGCTACGAGGCGGTACAAGCTTCGGCTCTTGGTCCCATTGAGCCTGCTGAACTGGCGGCCATAGGCAAAGATGAAGGGTTGAAGATCGTCGCGACGCATACGAGCTACCAGCGTATTTGCGACGAGGTACAAGCCGTTATCGATGAACACCATACGTGGGGGTGCCGTCACGTGGCCATCGGAGGTTTGCCGCAGGAATACCGCAACCGCGAGGGTTTTTCTCGTTTTGCCGCCGAATCTTCAGTGGCCGCCAGACCCCTGATCGACGCTGGATTGACCTTCAGTTATCACAACCACAGTTTTGAACTCGAACGCTTTGATGGGCGGACGGGGTTAGAGATTCTCTGTGAGGAAAGTGATCCCGACGTTTTTTCCTTTGAGATCGATACCTATTGGATACAACACGGCGGCGGAAACCCCGTCACCTGGTTGGAGAGGCTAAGAGAGCGAATGCATATCGTGCATTTGAAAGACATGGCCATGGATGGATCCAAGCAGCTGTACGCTGAGGTTGGTGAAGGCAATCTGGAATGGGAGCCTATAATTGCCGCCTGTAAAAAAGCGGGAGTCGAGTGGTATTTGATTGAGCAAGATACTTGTCAGACCGATCCATTCGATTGTTTGGGGCTGAGCCTGCGTAACTTGCGTGCAATGGGGTTGACTTAAGGAGGCTACATGCAAGAGGTCTTTGTTCCCTGGGGAGTATGGTACTGCGATACCTCTTTTAAGTTTGAGTTTCCAGAGGAATGGGAGATATCTGTCCACCATATGCAGGGGGGCGAAGATATCGGTGACGAAGGCATTCGCAGGGCAATGCGAGAATCGATTGCAGCACCTGCTCTGAGGGAATTTGCCAAGGGCAAATCCTCTGCGGCGATTCTGATCGACGACCTGTCTCGGCCGACTCCGTCGTTTCGCCTGTTGCCCTATGTCATCGAGGAGTTGGCAGCAGCCGGTATAGCCCGTGACGACGTGAAAATAATTTGTGCCCTGGCGGCCCACCGGCCGTTGACGCGTGACGATCTGATCAAAAAGGTTGGGCTGGATATTGTCGAAAATATGCAGGTGCTCAACCACAATGCCTATGAGAATTTAGAATTTATCGGCTATTCTAGCCGCGGGGTGCCGATATGGGTTAATCGAGATTTGACTTCTTGTGAAGTTCGTATCGCGATGGGGATGATTACGCCGCGGGGCGGGATGTTCGGTGGTGGGGCTAAATTGCTTATCCCTGGAGCCTGTGGGCAACAGACGATAATGCTCAACCACCGGCATATCCACGAGGGGTTCCGAGACCACCTATCCGAAGTGGCGAAGATGGCCGGAGTTGATTATATCGTCAATCCGTTGCTCAATGAGCGTTTGGATATTATGGCCTTGGTTGCGGGGGACACCGACGCCGCTTTCGACTATGGGTGCGATTTAGCGCGTAACCTTTATGCGACTGAAACGCCGGACGCTTTTGATATTGGCATTTTCAATGCCTTCCCCAAGGATACCGAGCTTTGCCAAGCAGGATTGGCGATGACGGCTTTGGGCGGGACTAAGAAAACCCCCTTTAATGAAAATTCTACGACCGTTTTATGCTCGGCCAGCCCGGAGGGTTTGGGTTGGCATTCGGTATTGGGGCCAGGAACCGCGCTGCGGGGGAAAGCCAACCCACCAGCACGGCGAACATTGCTTTTTTCCCCCGGAGTCAATAAGTGGGACGCGATTTCATTATTTGGTGAAGGGGTGATATTCTGTAAAACTTGGGCAGAGGTCTTGCTTGAACTACAAAAACACCATGGAGCAGGCGCGAAGGTGTCGGTCTTTCCGGCCGGCGCTTTGCAACGGCCGGCCGACGCGGATTATTAACAAGGAGAGAAGATGCCACCTTTAGCTCGTTTTGCATTGGATGAAAAAGTTGTGATAGTCACCGGGGCCGGTCGTGGCCTTGGTCGGACGATGGCTTTGGAGTGTTTTCAATCAGGTGCCAAAGTCGCTGTGGGCAGTCGCACCACGGGCGAATTGGAAACCTTGGCTGCTGAAATAGAAGCGGGGGGAGGGGAGTGTTTTTACCATCCATTAGACGTAACCGACGTGGGGTCTATTCAGGCTTTTATGGATGCGGTGATCGCTCACTATGGACGGATCGATGTGCTCGTCAACAATGCCGGCTACAACAAAATTGGCAAGATTCTGGATTGCGATGAGGAATTATATGATCTAATCCTCGACGCCAATTTGAAGAATGTATTTTTTTGCAGCCAAATTGCCGCCCGACAGATGATTGCCCAAGGAGATGGCGGTAATATTGTAAATATCTCCTCTCAAGCCGGAGTTGTCGGTGCGCCGGAAAGAGGGCCATATTCTGGGGCAAAAGGCGGGGTTAACAATCTGACCAAGACCATGGCCGCCGAGTGGGCGGAATACAAAATTCGGGTCAATGCTGTGGCTCCGACGGTGACCCGGTCTCCTTTGGCGGAAGCGGCGATGGAGGCAAGTGCCGCTTTTTCTGATGCGGTGAAAACAAAGAATCTATTGCGCGGTGCTTTAGCCGAACCAGAGGAGATGTCCGCTCCAGTCATCTTTCTGGCCTCCGAAGCGGCTTCGATGATTACCGGCCATACGCTCGTCGTCGACGGAGGCTGGACCATAATCTGATCAAAGACAAGTTATACCATCTCAAGCTCCGCGACGAAGCCCAGATTCCCCATTGATCTGGGCTTCGTTCGTCATACCCATCACAATGGGCATGGACCCCCGGGGTAACCCCCATGCTGTAGCACCTACCGCGCGCATTTTTCCCTGTTTCTTATACTCGGATAGAACATCCATCGGGCCTCGTATTTTCCCCGGCCATTGCTCGCTCATCATACAGTGCAAGAGCACGATGTCGATATAGTCCGTCGCCCAATTCGCCTAAGAACCGGCCGAGGTCGGTGGGGTTTATCGCGGTAGTGCTCTTTTAGGGGTGATCTAATTTAGTACGATACTTCTGCAAACGGCTTGTGAGCATCGCATCCAACTTAGATCCGGATTGTTCTGTGGCAGGACCGATGCCTTGTTGGGCAAGGTGGGTCAGCAGTTGTACTAATCTTTGTGCATCGCGCAGGTCGATATTTTCTGCTGCCAGCTTTTTACCTGGGCTAGCGTTGTGGTAATTGCCCAAGGGGAGGGCGACGGCACCGCTACGGTAGCCTGCTTGCATGAGGGCTGTCGCTTCACATGCCCCACTGTCCATTAACTTTCGCTGATAGTTGAAGTTTGCATCTGCTTCTCTGAGATCGTCGGCAAGAGCAGTGAGTCCTCCACTGATTTGCGGGTCAAATATCGATATCCGATCGCCGACCCGGACGATGGGGCCGGCGCCTTGTGTTGCACCCGCTTTGACGGAGGAGCATTCGATATTGATATAGAAGGCTCGACGGCGGGTAAACTTGTTTTCTATGGCGGCGAGCATACCGACAAACCCCACTTCCTCAGCCCGAGTTAACAAGAGGCTGGCTCGGGCCGATGAACGCTGTTGGTGCAATTGATCGAGGACGCTAAGACCTACGCTTGCACCGGCTAAATCGTCGAGGGCTCTACCGCTTAGGCGGTTACCTCGTAACGTAAGGGGGGGGACATCCCACATGGCGAAAGTTCCAGGACCCCCACTGCAATTGCTCGTTGATTCTATTTCGAGCAGGGGGTAACGGGCTCCCTTTACTGGCGTAGTGTCGATTATTTTCCCCCGCCAACCGCGTTGAGTCGCCGGACGATGCAGATCGTAAATCTTAACATCGGATTTTAACGCCTGGGATAGATCGACCCCACCCAATATCTGGAATAGCGATCGGCCTGGAGCGAGCGTCTCCTGCCATATTAGACCCGGATGGTCTAGGTGGGCGGTCATCACTAGCAGGTCGCCCTGTTTTTGATTACCTCCGTCGTAGAGCAAAAACAGATTGCCATGAGGGTCGGAGCTCAGTTTTACCTTCGGCCTTTTCGCGCAAAAAGAGCGCACATGGTCTAGGGCAAAATGCTCGTGAAAGGGCGCGGTGGGCACACGGCAAAGAGATCTGGCTATATCGATAAATTGAGTTGGCATAGTGGGGAAAAAGTGAAAGAAGTTGTTCGCTGTCAAGTCGCGTTGCTATGTGCGGCTAAGTCGCTTAATTTCAACCGGGTAACTCCCAAAGGAGATCGTCTTGAAAAGATCTTTACCCGTTGCGTACAAAGGCCACTTGGCCGGCCGCAGTCAAGCTATCCTTGCGCAACCCGGCCGTCAACAACTGACGATGCGCGTTTTTTGGGTGGGTGGGTTTCTCAGTTTTTTTCTCGCAATAGCCGCGCCCTATGGCAATATGATCATTCGTGGTTCATATATGGCCCTGGATTTTAGTACGCCCGGTGCCATTTTTTTATTTTTGCTGCTTATAGGTTTTATCAATGTCCTATTCAAAATGACTTCAACAACCCCAATGGCCTTATGCTGGGCTTTGGGGAGTTTGTTGGCCTATGGCTATTATTACGGATGGGTAGAAAAGGCGGATCTTTTCGCACCAGGCTTTATATTTGCAACCTTCCTCTTGTTTTCATCGCTGATCAACCTCGGGTTGATATTAGTCGGCCGGACCATGGTGCTGAACCGGGCCGAATTAATCCTGGTCTATGTCATGTTGCTGATCGTCTCAGCCCTTTGCACCATGGGGTTGAGTGAGCAAATCCTGCCGATGATTACGGCGGTGTTTTATTATGCCTCGCCGCAGAACAAGTGGCGCGAGATTCTTTTTCCGCATTTCTCCAGTCACCAAGTGCTTGTCGATGATGGGCTAGATGGTAAGACTTTTTATGAAGGGCTATCTCCAGGCGAGGAAATACCCTATGGAGCTTGGGCAGAACCTCTGGCGTGGTGGGCGGTCTTTTTATTGGCTTTGTACGGGACAATGATCGCGATATCGGTCATCGTGCGCCGGCAGTGGATCGAGCGAGAGCGCTTGCCCTTTCCCCTGACTCAGGTCGCTTTGACGATGGTCAGAGGGGAAGGGGGTGCTAAGGTAAACGATTTTTTTAAGCAGGGTGCGATGTGGGCGGGTTTTAGTCTGCCGATGTTCTTCGGTAGCCTTCAGGCATTACACAGATATGACGCAATGTTCCCTGCTATTTCACTAAATTGGTGGGCTACGCTATTTGGCAAACAGACTCTGCAGCTTTCGGTGAGTTTTGCCATGATCGGCTTTTCCTATTTTATCAATGCTAATATAGCCGCGGGCATATGGCTCTTTCACTTATTATCCAAGTTCGAAAAGGAATTGTTCTTAATTGCTGGCTTGAAATCCGAGCAGAAGATCGTATATGGCGTGGCGGGTTTTCCGCTAATGGCCTACCAGGGATGCGGTGCCCTAATCGCGATGGTATTGCTCGGTCTATGGGTGGGGCGTTCCCATTTCGCCGACGTTTTTAAAAAGGCGTTCGGTCGAGCTCCAGATGTGGATGACAGCGACGAAATATTGCCCTACAGATGGGCGGTAGGACTACTGGTGGGCGGGGTAACGATAATGGCGGCCTGGTTGTGGCTAATGGGAACCCCAGGATGGGTCGCTGTGGTTTTTGTGCTTTTGGCTTTGCTGATTTTCCTAGGAATAACGCGTATTGTCGCCGAAGCGGGGCTTGCGGCTGTTCGTTCGCCGATGATAGCACCCGACCTTGTCATCATGGGGTTGGGGACTAATATTGTGGGACAGGCCGGCGTTTGGAATCTTTCCCTGGCCTATATTTGGGCGGCGGACGTGCGGGTATTTGTAATGGCGACCTGTATGAATGGGCTGAGGTTGATACAGGAGATGGAACCTAGATTGCGGCGACAGGTGTTTACAGCCATCCTTCTCGCCCTTTTTATCGGGGCCTTGGGTTCGTTTTGGATGATTTTTCACATGGCGTATCAGCATGGAGGGGTTAACTTAAATAGTTGGTTTTTTAAAGGGGGACCCGAAGTCGCCTATAATAATGCCCTGCGAAATATCGAACCGGCGGGTGTTTATTGGCCGGGGCTAGGTTTTTTTACTGGTGGAGGGGTATTGATGGTGGCCATGATGTGGGCTCGCCAGCGATTTGTGTGGTGGCCGGTGCATCCGATCGGTTTTCCCATCGGTGCAAATGGGATGCTCAATTCGGTATGGTTCAGCGTCTTTTTGGCTTGGTGTTTAAAAAAGTTGATCTTGCGATTTGGCGGAGTGGCTCTTTATCACCGCAGTCAGGCCTTTTTTCTCGGTTTGATATGCGGGCAAGTTTCCTGTAATGGAGTTTGGTTGATTGTAGATTATTTCACGGGTAAGGTCGGGAACAGTATCTTCAACTTATGAACAGACTGGCTTTTATTCCTCTTGCGTTCCTGATTCTGTCCGTGGATTGTTCCACGGCAAAGGGGGAAGATCTGAGTGAAACCGTGCGTTTTTTATCCTCCCTTGGATCGAGGATTAGCGGTTATCCCGGGGCAGAGGTGGCTGCAGACTTTGTCGAAGCTGAATTGCGGGCAATAGGGGTAGCCGATATAACTCGCGAACCCTTTGAGATTACCGTGCCGATGGATAAGGGGGGGGAACTAACTCTAACAGAAAGTGGAGAGCGGTTCACTCTTTATGGCATGTGGCCAAACCTCGTGCGAACGCCCACATTGCCTCCTGAAGGATATCTGGGCGAGTTGATCTATGGCGGGGCAGGGGAATGGGCAAACTACAAAGGCCAAGAGCTCGAGGGCCGAGTTGTATTGATGGAATTCAACAGTTGGGGCCGGTGGCTGCAAGTCGCTTCGATGGGGGCGAGAGCTATCGTTTTCATCGAGCCGGAAGAGACTACCGGTGCTCAGGGCGAGGCAAAGTATTCGACCGCCCCGTTGGACATACCAAGATACTGGATCGAAAGGTCCGCGGGTTTACAGCTTAAAGAAAGCCTGCGACAAGGCCCTTTACAGACAATACTCAAGGGGAGAATGGACTGGCAGCGACAAACGGCGTGGAATATTTGGGGTGTGATCCCAGGTAGTGATGCAAAACTGGCCAATGAAACGATTATTGTAGAGAGCTATTACGACGGTATTTCTGTCGTGCCGGCATTGGCGCCTTCTGCCGAAACAGCGAGCGGTATCGCTGCGTTATTGTCACTTGCCCGCAGCCTTGTAGAACAACCACCCAAAAGGACGGTGCTGCTCGTAGCTACGGGAGCCCATTTTCAGGCGCACCAGGGCATGGTCAATTTTATCGACCGCCATGCCCGCATTCACCCGCACTACGCTCGGCAGATGGACTTCCCTTTGAAACCGAAGCTATTTATCAGCCTCGATCTGACGACGCAAACCGATGAAATGGGTATTTGGAACAATACCTTGAGTTATGACCTAAAACGTTTCTTTGTGCCATTTGGTCGGCGTTTTACCGCTTATGCCGAGCAGGAAGCAACGCTATTGGGGCGTGATCCGGCAAGGGCATTGGTCAACGGAATCAGCCCGATTCGCGGCATGGACTGGTCGACCTTTGTGCCTGGTGGGGTGTCCGTCAGCGGGCAACACGCAATGGCCGCGGGTATCGTCTCGCTCTCTTTTGTCACGGTCAATGATGCTCGCTATGTGGTTGATACGCCGCTCGACACCCCGGATCGAATGAATTGGGGCAATCTCGAACGGCAAAGCCAACTGTTGAACCGGCTGATCGCCCGGGCGGTTAACGATGTAGATTTATTCACCGGCCTAGAAGATTTTGCTCCGGTGTTGAAGGATCGTCTGCGGTCGTTGAGGGTCAAGGTGCGCGCCTTTCCACGGCGGAGTCAGGTGCCTGATCGGCCTATCGCTAATGCTCTTGTCGTTGTAGATCCCTGGTATAAATCGCACAAGGGGGTGCGTGGGGCGCAGTATCATCTCACCGACGATAGAGGTAACGCGAATATACACGGCCTGTTGACTGGCGCTTATCCCGTTTCGGCATATTTAATTGACTCCGAAACGGGTGATATTAATTACGCGCCCGATTTATCGCAACGCTCCCAGAAATTTAGTGGTAAAACCGTCGGCGGTTGGATGTTGGAGAGTCGTATCCGCTGGAATACCAACGAGAAAACGATTGTTGTTTTCCCCAGTATATCGCGGCCTTTCTATGGCTTAATCGACCCGCGATTTCTGCGATCCTTCAAGGGAATATCAATCCTCGATCGCACCGGCATAGCACCCAGGCAATTTGGTTTAGCCCGTGGTTTTGACGATGGAGAAGCGGTGGGCGTTGTCTTCGGACCACAAGATGCGGTGGAGGACGAGGGCATCAAGATGGTCATAGACAACCGCTTGCTCTTACTCAATAGCGAAGGAGGAGAAACCGAAGAGAAAGCCCGGGGAAAGGGTTATGTGCTGAGTAGGGATTCGCTGGTCCGAACGGGGATGCTTGCGCTCGAGGATATGTGGAAACTCAATGATGCCCGCCTGCGCACTATGCGTTTACACGCTATCGAAAACCAGCGCTTGAGCCGTTTGCACCAGCAGGGTAAAATGCTTATCGAGGAGGCCAAGCAAGCAGAATTGAACCGGGATTGGGAGCGTTATGTCGAGAAGGTCCGCGCGGGGTTGGGGGTGACTTCGCGGGCGTACCCAGAAGTGCTCGAAACGCTCAATGATGTCATCGGCGGCATTGTCTTTTTTCTCGCCTTAGTCATTCCTACCGCCTTCCTTGGTGAAAGACTACTTTTTGCCTCCTCCGATATTCGTTTGCAACTGGCGGGTTTTGGCGGGTTGCTCTTCCTGATTTGGATGGTTATTTCCCAGATCCACCCAGCGTTTGCCATCGCCCATCCGCTCGTGATTTTGCTGGCTTTTGCGATCATGGTCATGGCGGTGTTCGTGTTGATGATGATCGTATCTCGCTTTAATCGTTTCATCAAGATCCACCAAGCAAAAGAAGCGCACGTGCACGAGACCGACATCAACCGCGCGAGCGCGAGTTATGCTGCTTTCATGTTGGGCATATCCAATATGCGCCGTCGCAAGACGCGTACTGGACTTACGCTTTTGACGCTGGTCCTGCTGACCTTCACCGTACTTTCATTCACCTCGTTTAATTCCCAAGTCCGCTTTATGGCTTTTGCAATGGATCATGAGGGCACTTACGAGGGCGTCCTGATCCGAGATCGAAGTTGGAATATACTGAATCGGCCAACGCTAGATTATGCCCGCTCGCATTTTGCAAGCAAGGGCGTTGTTGTGCCAAGGAACTGGTATATCGCCTTCGATGACGAACAGAAGAAATATATAGAGGTGATCGGCGATACGTCGGTGGTCAGGGCTACGGGGATGTTGGGCTTGATGCCAGAGGAGAAGCAGGTTACAGGCTTGCACAAAACGATAGTCGCCGGGAGCTTTTTCTCTGAACCAGACGAGGCGACCTGTCTGCTTTCGATACAGATGGCGCGATCATTGGGTATTACCCCGGACTCAATCGGGCGGGCGAGCGTCAAGGTTTTTGGCCAGACATTGGTTGTGCGCGGCCTATTTGACTCTGAACTCCTTGAAGCCGTGCACGACTTGGACGAAGAATCACTGTTACCTGCAGATTTTCAGATGTCAAGCGCGCAGGCCTTGGGGCCGGATTCTGGCGACAATATGAGTATTGAGCTGCAGACTTCCGGGTTAAGCGTTCGTCCTTTCGTACATCTTGAGGCCGAAAATGTTTTGGTGATGCCCTATGGCACCTTGCGCGAGGCTGGTGGTACTTTGCGTTCTGTCGCTGTGCGTATTGACGACGGGGATGAAGTGCAGGGTTTAGTGGAAGATTTCTTAACGCGCTTGGCGATTACCCTTTTTGCCGGTTTAAAAGATATCGGCGCCCCGACGATCAACGTATTCTCCTATACCTCAATTGGTCTGACCAACGTCGAGGGGCTGGGTGCATTGATTATCCCGATGTTTATCGCCGCCCTGATCGTGCTGAATGCAATGATGGGGGCGGTCTACGAGCGATTCCGCGAAATTAGCATTTATTCCTCTGTCGGTCTAGCTCCTATGCATATCGCTTTGCTTTTCGTGGCGGAGGCCTGTGTCTATGCCATCATCGGTGTGACGCTGGGTTATATTATAGGCCAGGGTCTGGGCAAGGTGTTGATTGCTCTTGATCTAGTGCGGGGGATGAATCTTAATTACTCATCGATGTCTGCTATCGTTTCCTCTATAATCGTGATGGCGGTAGTATTGTTGTCGACGCTGTACCCTGCTCGGGTGGCTGCGCGTTCGGCCGTGCCGGATACGGTTCGGCGTTGGGTTCCGCCAAAACCAGAGGGCGACGATTGGGAAATGGAATTTCCCTTTGCGGTCAGCGAGAGGGAGGTCTTGGGGCTTTGCGGTTTTTTTGCCAATTATTTCAGTGCCTATAGCGAAGAGTCGATCGGTGATTTCTATGCCGAAAAGGTGCGAGTAATAAAGGAGGAGAGGGAAGGCGCTACTGAATACGCGGTGCAATTATTGATTTGGTTGGCGCCGTTTGACATGGGGGTTAGCCAATTTCTGCAACTCGAATTCCTGCCCACGCCCATATCATCGGTCTACAAGGTTGAAATCTATATCCAACGGATTAGCGGCCAGGACACGTTTTGGCAAAGGGTGAACCATCGTTTTATAAATGGTTTGCGTAAGGAATTCCTGCTTTGGCATACGATGGAAGAAAGCGCCAAGGTCTTTCACCGCGAATTTGCGGATAAAACATTGCAAATCGGCGGGAATGAACCAGAGCGGGATTTACAAGAGCTTAGTGAATGAGTGAAGAGCAAATAAAAAAGGCGGAAAAACGCAAAAAACGGCAATGGGAGGAGGTCGAGGAATATCGTTCCTTGCTCGAAGCCCCGGATCGTTTTGACGAGGGTTTCACGCTTAGAACAATCATTGGGGTGTTGTTTATCTCGTTAATCATGACGCCTGGTGAGATGTTCTTAGGGTTGTTTACGGGCGGGGGAATTGGGGCCGGGGCGCAATGGGTGACGGTGATTCTCTTTCTCGAGGTTTCTAAGCGCTCTTTTACGACGCTCAAACGACAAGAGATCTACCTGTTGGTTTATGTTGCGACCGCCCTTGTTGCCCGCGAGGAGGGTGCGTTTCTCGATTTGCTCTGGCGGCAGTATTTCGTGCGGTCCGCAGAAGCTGAACAATTTGGTATCGCGCGCCTGTTGCCCTGGTGGTGGGCGCCTTCACCGGATTCGGAAGCGATTGCTGAACGGACCTTCCTGCATCGGGACTGGTTGGCGCCGATCCTATTGCTGGTCGTCGGCACGATTATGGGCCGAATTGCCTGGTTTACTTCCGGGTATATGCTTTTTCGCCTGACGTCAGACCGCGAGCAACTGCCTTTTCCGACGGCACCGATGTCGGCGCTCTCAGCGATGGCGTTGGCCGAGGACGCGGGTTCAGAGGAAGAAACATGGAAATGGCCTGTATTTAGTATTGGCGCAGTTATCGGCTCAGTCTTTGGGGTTATCTATGTGGGGGTGCCTGTAGTTACTGATCTTTGGGGGAGCAAAATAGAAATCCTGCCGATCCCTTTCTGGGACCTGACGCCCTATTTGGGCAATGTATTCAAGGCGACTCCCCTGGGAATCGCCCTACACTTGGGGCCGATTTTTTCAGGGATGTTAATGCCTTTCTGGTCGGTGGTCGGTTCTTTTGCCGGGGTGATGATCCATACCTTTGCAAGTCCTTTTCTCTATGATCTGGGTTATCTCCCTCGCTGGGAGATCGGTATGGATACCATTCGCACCCAAATCGCGACGGGGATCGATTTCTGGCGGGCTTTTTCAATCGGCATCACCTTAGCTGTAACCTTTGTGAGTTTTTACCAGCTCTTTACTATTGGCCGCGAGAAAAGGGCGGAGCTGGACAAAAAACTCTCGATGGAGAATAATGACCATCCCACGACCTGCAAGCATTCGGACTGTCTGCGATCCGCCGAAATTCGCGGATATTGCCTTAAGCATTTGGGGCGCGGGGATTTTAATTTGTGGGTATGTGCAGCCCTATTCTGCGTCGCGGCAATTTACCCGATCATCCTTGCCAAAACACTTTTCCCAACCCTTGTCAGCACGGGGCTTTTGGTGATTTTTGTACTGATCGCTTTTGTTTATGCGCCGATTCTATCCTTTGTCAGCGCGCGTTTGGACGGCTTGGTGGGCAAGGAGATCGCGATTCCATATATCGATGAAGCGATCCGTTTCATGACCGGGTTCCGCGGAGTTGAAATTTGGTTCGTTCCTTTTCCAGCTCGCAACTTCGGAGGACATGCGGAGGGCTTCAGGGTAGTCGAGCTTACGGGTATGAAGTTTACCAGCTTGCTCAAGGCTGAACTCTTTATGCTGCCGATCGTCTTTGGTGTAAGTTTGATGTACTGGACTTTCCTATGGAGATTGGCCCCAATTCCATCCGAGAGCTATCCCTATGCCCAGTTGATGTGGCCCCTGCGCGCCTTCGACCAAGCCCTCTATCTCTCTAGTACTATGTACAGTAAAATGTGGCGAGCCGGTGAGGAATTGGATGGAATAGCCGTGCCCGTTGGACAAGCCGTATGGAGTCCAAGCAATTTGCAGGACGGACGATGGTGGTATTGGCGAGCACGGACGACCCGAGACTTGCGAGTGCCAGACCCGGTGAAACGCGAATATGGTTCTTGGTCGCGCACGGGATATTTCTTTACCAGTTTCGATGGGGAGTTGGCACCGCCAACACCAAGTCTGGCTAATGAATGGGCCAATGATTTTAGGAATACAGAGCTGAGTCGTGATATCCCGCAATTGTTATGGCCGCCCGATGGCTTGACCGTCGATACGCCAAACCCCAATTTTCGCTTATCCGTAGATTTGGCGGCCGGGGATTCTGTCGATTTCTATTTTGAAGTCGATCGCTTGCCGACCTTTGATGGGGAATTCCTCCAGCGATCGTCTGACGTGCCATTGCTCTTCGAAGTTCTATGGCAGGACCTGCGGTTTACCGGTGACCGCAAAGACAACGATGGCGATCTCAATATTCAAGTACTAGTCGATGAAGTCATCGCCGAAGGAGGAGGTGTCGAACTAGGCCTTGAGCAAGAGGATCGCTTACAGTCTATTAGTGGTTTCAAATTACGTGTCCAGGATTGGGACGATGAACTTATTCCCGATCAAATTCACTCGTATTACCTGCGTGGCCGCGATTCTCTGTCGGTTCGATGGGACCGAGCTGATCGGATTATTCGCAAGTCGGTGAGTCGCGATGGTGATGAAGCTCTTGGCCTGGTATTTCGCGCCGATACCTCATGGGTCGAAAGTTGGACAGATTACAATGGGGTGACCGTCGACGACGTGGCTTCCAGTGGGCTCGGTGGACGTTTGGGATTGCAGACTGGAGATCATCTACTGTCGATTAATGGCGTGGGCTTACAGCCGGAAATCTGGCGCAATGAAGATGTGGTTGCTGCCATTGCTCAAATCTTACGGGATACGAGAGACCATGCGCTGATTGAGTGGGAAAGGGACGGGGAGCATTTTGCTGGGCGATTGCCGATCTCGGCCAATGGGCAAATGGGGGTGACCTACAAAAAAGGGGCTATTGAGGGCATAGATGAGGAGTTGCTTAATGGCATAGATGATGATGGGGATGAACTTATCGATGAGGATGTTGCTCATCCGATAGACGGTAAAAAATGGCCGATTATCCTTTTTGGTGCCGGCTTTGGCTTGACGGCCTATTTTATGCTGGCCTTTTTGGGCATGCCGATCTTTTTAGTCTGGGGATATGTGCAAAGTGTCAATGGCATCCCCCATTTTCTAATTCCGCAAATCATCGGCGCTCTGTTGGCGAAATACTACTTTTGGGATAAATACGGTAAACAGGAGTGGCGTCGCTACGCGATGGTGTTGAGTGTGGGGTTTGGGGTTGGCATGTCGTTGATTGGCATGTTCTGCGCTGCTTTGGCGATGATCAAGAAGGCTGTTTCATCGCTCGCGTACTAGGAGGTCTGGACAAAGTCCGCTAGGCAATATATCTTCCGGAAAAGGGGATATTAATGGATGTATTTAGCCGTCTATACCATATCTTGCGGGCTCGCAGTGCAGGGGATGGCGACGAATTGGGCGAGCCACCGGTTGCGGGTACTGCTGGGACGGGCAGGTCGACTTGGTCCGAGTCTAAACAGGCCCAAAGCGAGCAAAATGCAACGCCCCGACAAGACCCTGTTTTGGCTGGTTATTACGCCAATTTGGAAATACCCTATGGCTCAGATATATCTACGGCCAAAGAAGCCTGGAAGAACATGATGAAGCAATACCACCCAGATCTGCATTCGAGTGACCCGAAGCAACGCAAGGTTGCCAATGAACTCTGCGCCGAACTAACCCGAGCGTATCAGGAGTTGGCTCGGTTGTCGGGTTAGTGGCCCGATTGCAGATTCGATTGCCAGAGCGGCTGCGAGCCGTGTTTGATTTTAGTCAACGAATAGTGTTGGACTATTAACATGTGGAGGAGCGTATGTCCGATTTTAATACGGTAAAGGATTATGTCCTCGAGTTGGGTTTTGCTATCAGTAAAGAAATCCCCGACGAAGAGATCCTAATTATCAATGACGAAGAAAGAGGTATACAAAGTCTGGTTATCGACTGCGAGGATACGGTGCTTGTCGTCGAGCAATTAATATTGAAACTCGATTCTGCGGCCTCAACTGTTACATATAAACGGTTATTGCAGATGAATCGCGACCTAGTTTTTGGCGCTTTTGTACTCAACGAGGAAGGGGATTCCTTGTTATATAGAAATACCTTGGCCCTCGCGAATCTAGATCTAAACGAATTGGAAAGCACAATTAATGCGCTCAGTCTCGGTCTAGCCGAGAATGGGGAAGAATTATTGAGTTTTGCCGACAAATAGGAGCAATTAGATATGGCAGGAATATTTCAGCGCTTGTTTAAAACCGGTCAGGCAGAAGCCCATGCGATCGTCGACAAACTCGAAGACCCGATAAAGCTGAGTGAGCAGGCGGTTCGCGACTTAAAAAAGGATTTGCAAGAAAGCATCAAAGCCTTGGCTGAAGTTAAAGCGGTTTCGATTCGGCTCAGTCGCGAGTCGGAAGATCATCGTCGCCGAGCTGTAGATTACGAAAGAAAGGCGATGTTGTTGGTGCAAAAAGCGCAAGGCGGGCAAATGGAGGAAGCGGAAGCGGATCGGTTGGCAAGGGAAGCTTTAACGCGAGTCAGTGAATCGCAGACCCGTCACAGTGAAAGTGCGGGGCAAGCCCAAGCTCAGCAGGAGACCGCCAATAAGTTACAGGTTAATGTCAATGAGTTAAAGTCTAAGATCACATCCTATGAGAATGATCTAGTTACGCTTAAGGCGCGGACAAAAACCGCCAATGCGACCCGTAAAATCAACCAGCATCTGGCCAATGTCGATTCGAAGGGGACGGTCGCATTGCTTGAAAGGATGAAAGAAAAGGTTGAAGAACAGGAAGCACTGGCTGAAGCCTATGGTGATATGGGTGATTCACAAGCCTCAGTTGATGATGAAATTAATAAGGCGCTTGCAGACGGCAAGGGCGCTGTTGTTGATGATTCGCTGGCGCAACTCAAGGCCCGAATGGCCACGGATAAATAGGGCTTTTGCCCTAATATGCAGAGATTCAGTCGCAGAAAATTCCTCCGTATGCTCACTGCGGGTGGCAGTGCAGCCGCCTTAGCAGGATGTGCAAATGGGGGGGCGCGTAGGGAAATACCAGGTAGGATCGTCAATGCAGGCCCCCCCAAAGGGCACACACTACGCAAGGCACACCGCTGGTCTGATTTTTCCGCAGTTGATGAAGATGAATACGATGTGGTGATCGTGGGGGGCGGGGTCTCAGGTTTAGCCGCGGCGTGGAAGTTGCGCAGGGCTGGTGTTGATAGAATTCTCTTGTTGGATCTTGAAGACCAGTTGGGGGGGACAAGCCGTTCGGGTGAGTTTGCCGGCAAGCAATTTTCCTGGGGCGCGCACTATATCAATATCCCTCCAGTCGAAGCGGATTGCATACATGAGGTTTTGCTCGATATTGGGGTTCTTGAGGGGTATGACCCGGCGGGTAAGCCCCGGGTTGCTGAAGGGGCGATCCTGCCGTGGCCGCACGAAAGGCTTTTTTATAAGGGCCGGTGGGTTGAGGGTATTGATCCGTTCGTCGATGCCTCTGCCCGCGAAAAAGAGGTATACCGGCGTTTTGAAGACGAAATGCTTCGCTGGGCACTTTATAAGGGACGAGATGGTCGTAAGGCTTTTTCACTCCCTCTGCAGTATAGTACTCGTGATTCGCGCGTCCGTCGTTTAGATCAAATCAGTATGGCGCAATATCTCGATGAACAAGACTGGCAAAGTCCTGGTCTGCGCTGGCTAGTCGATTATGCCTGTAGGGACGATTATGGCAGCCTATCCCAGCAGGTCTCCGCCTGGGCAGGTATTCATTATTACGCATGCCGATTTTACGACTATAGGCTTCAGGACCAGTATCCTGCCGATACTCTGACCTGGCCGTCTGGCAATGGGCATTTGGTGGAGCGCATGGCCGAGGTGGTCGGTGATGATTCTATTCGTTTAATGTCGCCAGTCGTCCGTATGGCTCAGGAAAGAAATCATGTAAATTTGGGCTATGTCGATCTAGCCACTGGCTATCGGCGAAAATTAAAAGCTAAAACGGTGGTATATGCCGGTAAGTTACATACCGTTCCGCATATACTCACGGATCTACCCGGCGAGCAGGCACGTGTCATGGGAGCTATCGAATACAGTCCATGGTTGGTTGCCGCCGTATACCTCAAGAATCGGCTCGAAACCGAATCGACCACTTGGGATAATGCTCTCCATGGCAGTGCCTCTTTGGGGTATATCGTCGCAGATCACCAAGGGGCCGACGGGGGAAAGGTCTTGATATATTATTGGCCTTTTGTCGAAAATATCCACCAGGCTCGCAGAGATCTCCTTGCAAAGGACCATCAATTCTGGGTGCGGCAAATTATGGATGATTTGCGGCGCGCACACGATGATATTGACGATGTGGTCGAACAGATCGATCTATATCGTTGGGGGCACGGGATGATACGGCCAAGCCCAGGCTCGCTTTGGGGGGAATCAGCGAAATTGCGCCAGCAACCACTAGAGCGGGTATTCTTTGCATCCTGCGATACTACGGGGTTGCCTCTATATGAAGAAGCGGTTTTCGCCGGCATCAAGGCCGCAGAACAAGCGATGGATCGACTAGGGGCCACTTACGCGAGTTCACTTGGCGGGCTCCATCGTGCTTGAAAAGCGGTTGCAAACCCTGCCCCCATCAGGGGCAATATTGTTGCTAGCAGCCATTTTCTTCGCGGCCATCTGCGCCATTATCTATGAATTGCTAATTGGCAGCGTCGCCTCCTATTTTCTCGGCGATAGCGTCGAACAGTTTTCCCTGACCATAGGGGTCTTTCTTGCATCTATGGGGTTGGGCTCCTGGTTGTCACGGTTTATCGCGGATGCTGCATTACTCAGACGATTCGCGCAGTTGGAAATATGGTTGGGGTTATTGGGGGGGCTTTCTGTTGCAATTTTATATCTCTTGTATGGGTATACTGATTCTTTCCGTTTGGGTATGTTATCCCTTATTGTAGCGATAGGTGCTTTAATTGGTCTTGAAGTACCTTTGCTTACCCGCCTGTTGCGCGGGGTAGATTCGTTACGCACGGCTCTTTCAACCGTTTTATCCCTTGATTATTTGGGCGCTCTTGTCGCCGCGTTACTCTTTCCTTACGCGCTATTGCCCTTCTTGGGGACGTTGCACACGGCTTTAGTCACAGGTCTCGCGAATACAGCGGTCGGTTTGGCGGTTGCCTTATCTTTTAGATCGCTGTTATCAAAGCGCGAATTCCGAGGTTTATTGGCGCAGGCCACCTTTGTAATAGCACTGT
>Ga0233439_10001049_pt1 | contig 36977 bp, 40 predicted proteins | sample SI_123_September_6_FD_182713 | JGI IMG/M metagenome (GOLD analysis project Ga0233439, IMG submission 182713) | Seawater microbial communities from Saanich Inlet, British Columbia, Canada - SI_123_September2016_100_MG | ecosystem: Environmental > Aquatic > Marine > Inlet | place: Canada: British... | reverse complement strand
TCAGCGTGGAACCAAATTTCACACCGGCAGCAATGTTGGCATCGGCCGTGACCACACCATCTACGCACTCGTCGATGGTCAAGTCAGGTTCGACTACGCTCGTAAGGACACCAAGCGAGTCAATGTCGATCCTGTAGTTTCCTAGTCAGGTATACGAGAGATATGAAAGCCAATATTCACCCTACCTACCACGCCAATGCAACAGTTGAATGTGCCTGTGGTAATTCTTGGGAAGTCGGGTCTACCAAAGAAAGCTTGCGGACTGAAATCTGCAGCAAATGCCACCCTTTCTGGACTGGCGAACAGCGAATCGTTGATACCGAGGGTCGTGTCGAGCGCATGATGCGCCGTTACAGCCTCGGTTCTACCGACAAGAGCTAATCGAATAGGGGCGCCAGTATGGCGCCTCTTTTCTTATCCTAAAAATTTGTCCTCACCTCAACCTTCACAAAAATCACCTGTCCTCTACGGTGGTCAAGCCGTCATCGAAGGCGTGATGATTCGAGGTCAGAGCCGAGCTGCACTCGCGGTGCGCCGCGCAGACGGCATAATCGTGCGTCGATCAATTCCGCTCGAAACTTGGGCCAATTCTGCACTCCGAGGTGTTCCGTTCCTACGGGGTGTGCTAGTTCTCCTAGAAACTCTTCTGATCGGCATGAAGTCGCTTACGATTTCGGCTAATGAAGCTGCCTCCGACGAAAATTCTGAGGATGATCAACAAATATCAACTGTTGCAATGGCAAGCCTGCTAACGGTTTCGCTTGTTCTAGGGATCGGGATATTTTTCCTAATTCCAGTACTCGTTTCTCGAGTAATAGAGAATGCCGGTGCGAACGACTTCACCGCCAACTTGGTAGAAGGCGGAATTCGTCTAGTATTGTTCATTGGCTACGTGTGGATCATTGGCAAGATGAACGACATTAAACGAGTGTTCGGCTATCACGGTGCTGAACACATGGTTGTTCACGCCTATGAAGCGGGTGAACCACTTACGGTCGAATCGGTGCGACAATTCCCTCCGGCACACCCACGCTGCGGTACATCGTTCCTGATGACCGTCGTTATTGTTTCGATAATAATGTTTATGTTTTTTCCACGTGATCCGTTCTGGTTCCTTGTGGCTTCACGGATCGTTCTGGTGCCGATCATTGCAGGAATTAGCTACGAATTTATTCGATTCGCGGGAAAGCATCAGAGCAACATCTGGATTCGGTTAATCAACTCACCGAACATTTTGCTTCAAGACCTGACAACACGTCAGCCCGACGATGGAATGATGGAAGTTGCGATTACAGCTATTGAGTACGCAATCGCAATGGACGATGATCGAGCAGTTCCGAGCGACGATAAATCAGAGCTATCTTCTGCCCCGTTCGAACCGGTGACTGCCGCGGCAACTGTAACGACTGCCGCCCAAGATCCACCGCCCACGAGTTAACTGATTAGCGATCACGCTACCTAGCCGCGTCGTTTTGCGAGAACTTCCCACACCATGTCGACCGGCATCTTCAGTGATGCCAGTAAAACCATGCAGTGGTACAGCAGATCGCCCATCTCGTTGGCTACATCATCGTGCGTCTGACTGACCGAAGCTATGGCCGTTTCTCCGGCTTCTTCGACAACCTTCTGCGCAACGCGACCAGGCCCTTCTTCAATTAGCGAAACCGTGTACGAGCCTTCAGGCTTCTCGGATACACGCTGATTAATCACGTCAAGAAGTTCCTGTAACACACCGGGTCCGAGCTTCTCAGCTGAACCACCGGCTTGGAACAACGCGGCATCAAGCACGCCTGAATCGAAGCACGATTCTGCACCTGTGTGGCAGGCAGGGCCAACTGGGTTCACTTGAACGACGATGGCATCGCCATCACAATCTTGCTGAACCTCGATCACTTTTAAGAAATTGCCCGAGGTTGCACCTTTGTGCCAAAGCTCTTGACGACTGCGTGAGTAGAACCATGCATCAGGGCCTTCGAGGGTTCGCTTCAGCGCTTCTTCGTTCATGTACGCGTGCATCAAGACACGACCGGAATCAGCGTCTTGAATAATTGCTGCTAGCAATCCGCGATCATCGAACTGAATCATTTCGAATATCCCCCTAGGTATGAAGAGAAGCTTTGTTGAACTGCAAATCTTGCAAGATCAACCGAACCGTAACCACCGACTGTAGAAGATGTAACCAGTCACCCGCCGATATGTTCGAGTATCGATGATAACTCTCGCAAATCGCTGATCTCGATGTCGGGTTCAGGTTCTCGATCGACTTCTTCGGCATTACGGTTGATCCACACTGTCGTGGCTCCCGATCTATATCCGCCAAGAACATCATCGAACAGCTTGTCGCCAACATACCAAATCTTGCTCGGGTCGGTCTTGAGACCATCGTAGAGATACTCGAAGGCAGCTAGGGCGGGTTTATACACCTGAGCAGATTGCGAGCTTGCTACGAAGTCGAACTCAAGCCCTTCGCTAGCTAGCAACGGTAGGAGCCCTTCGTTATCGGCATTTGAAAATACCCCGAGCTTCACTCGAGATTTCAGCAGGTTGATTGCCTCGACAGTTTCTGGAAATACCGGGCGATCGGTCATGTGTAGTGCCGCGCGGTTTCCTGCTGCGTTCGCATCTGCTTTATTTAGCTTGAGATCATCGAACACCTGTTGGAAGCACTCGGTCCAAGCCTGTCGATACGACTTGAACGGCGGACTGTCGTACGGTCGCCCAAGGTCGGTTCGGATCTTGCGAAAATTTACTTCGTACTTACGCCAGTGAGTCCAAAACTCATCGGGTGATAGCGGAATATTTTGATCCTCGATAATTTCGCCAAATGTGACTTTCCAGCCATCATGATTGTTGAGAAATAGAGTGTCGTAGCAGTCGAACGCTATCGCCTCAGGCAATACAGGCTCACCTGATCTCAGTGTTACTGGCAACTGCTAGACCTCCCGCATCGGAATGCCGCGCTCGGCAAGATACGACTTGACCTCGGAAACTCGTAGTTCACCGAAGTGGAAAAGTGATGCAGCTAAAACGGCGTCGGATTTACCTTCGACGAGCGCATCATAAAAATGATCGAGTTCACCCGCACCGCCGCTGGCGATAACCGGAACTGTCACTGAATCTGAAATTACCGACAACAATTCGTTGTCGTATCCGGTCTTTTGGCCATCGGCATCCATGCTGGTTACCAAAAGCTCTCCCGCCCCGGATTCGGTCGCTATGCGCCCCCACTTCACTGCATCAAAGGCAGTCGGGCGTCTACCACCATGGGTGTAGACCTGCCACATCGCTTCAACAGGAATGCCGCCGTAACCTTCCATCTCGGAAATAACTGGGTCGTCAACTCGCTTTACGTCCATCGCAAGAACGACACATTGAGTACCGAACTCTTTGGCGCAGTCTTCAATCAACTGCGGGTTTGCTACCGCGGCAGAGTTGACCGCTACTTTATCGGCCCCAGCTTCGAGCATCTGTCGCATGTTATCGACAGAGCGGATGCCGCCACCGACTGTTAGGGGGATAAATACTTCCGACGAGACTCTTTCAACGACGTCGATCATCGTGTTCCGAGCGTCGGACGATGCGGTGATGTCGAGGAACACAAGCTCGTCAGCACCTTCTGCGTTGTAGAACGCCGCGAGCTCAGCCGGGTCTCCTGCGTCACGAATGTCGACAAAGCTGACACCCTTGACCACGCGACCGTTGTCTACGTCGAGACATGGTATGACGCGTCGTGTCAACATCGAGGGGTCTCCGGTCTACTTGCGGGCGACGATTATGTAGCGGTGAGGCGTGAGCTGACGTGAAGTGAGAGTCGTAAAGCCAAGTGCCTCGACGGCTTCTCGCAGTTCTTGCTGAACCAATCGCTTTGAACTAGCTGGACCAACCTCGGGTTTGCCTTCGACAGGCAACCACTCAACTATCGACATCCATCCAGACTTCTTCAAAAGTCGGGCAGCTTCTTTGATGAGCGTCTTTGGTCGTGCTGCTTCATTCAATACGTTAGAAAGAGCTACACCATCAAGCGATTCGTCGTCGAGCGGAATTTTATTTTCCTGAGAGACTAGAGTTTTGACGTTTTTGAGCTTTGCCCCAGTTGCCTGATCGGCGACATGCTTCAGCATTTCTTGCTGAATGTCGATCGCGTAGCAGGTACCTGAGTAAACGTACTTGGCGAGCGGGATCGACAACCAACCTGGGCCTGAGCCGATGTCGGCGACTTTATGGTCGTTGTGAATCGGGACCAACGCGATCATCGATTGAGGGTCGTAAGTTTCCTCAAGCGTTGGGTGCAGCAGAGCTTCAATTTTATCTACTGAAGTTTTCGATGGCATTCGTGTCTTTTCCGTTCACCAATTGTTTGCCGACTAGTTGCCAGCAGTTGTCATTTCATCAATCGTTTCGATGGCTTTCTTCAGATCGAGCGCTCCCGAATAAATCGCCATGCCTGATATTGCACCTTCCACACCCAACTTAGCCAGTCCGACAAGGTCGTCAATGGACGCAATTCCACCAGCCACAATAATAGGATATCGCAGGTTTTCACCTAGTTCGGCAACCGCTTCGAAGTTTGGGTGGGTCAATGTGCCATCTCGACTGGTATCCGTGTAGATAAATCGCCGAACTCCGAGCTTGACCATCTGCTGAGCAAGATCGATAGCGGTGACAGTCGATTCTTCGATCCAACCGCGAGTCTGGACCATGCCGTCTTTGGCATCGACACCTACGATCACGTGCACGGAACCGACGTCTTCGACAGCTTTTTGAACTTCATCGGGTGCTTCAATAGCGGCTGTTCCCATGATTACGCGGTCTACTCCGAGGTCGATCAGGCGGCGTGCTTCGGCGGCGTCTCGTACGCCTCCACCCAACTGCACCGGTATGTCGATTGCTTCGACGATGGCTGCCACAGCGTCGGCATTTGCTCGGATGCCCTCACGCGCACCGTCAAGATCGACGACGTGTATTCGTCGAGCGCCCTGATCTACCCATCGTTTGGCTACCGCCGCGGGGTTGTCGTCGAAAACGGTTTCACGATCGTAGTCGCCCTGAGTTAAGCGGACGCAGTGTCCGTTTCTCAAATCAATTGCTGGGAATATATCCATTTTGGTCGGGTTCGTAGTTGTTTTGCCCTACGTGCTAGGAAGCAGGGTTGTTAGTTTGTTGGATTCCAAGCGATGTCGAGGAAGTTTTTATAAATCTGAAGACCGACATCGCCGCTCTTCTCAGGGTGAAATTGAGTTCCAACAACGTTGCCACGAGCCACCGCTGCACAGATTTCTACGCCGTAGTTGCTGGTAGCGGCGACTTCCGCTTGCTGATCGGGTACACATCGGTAGGAGTGCACAAAGTAAAAATGAGAGCCTTGCGGAATGTCTTTGAACATCGGGTTTCGATTCGCGTCATCACCGGTGAATTGAACTTCATTCCAACCCATGTGCGGAACTTTCATTGCTGTACCAAGTTCGTCGGTCATTCCCGTTGGAATGAGTTCGACATTACCGTCCACAAGACCGAGACCCGGTAATTCGCCTTCTTGAGAGCTATCGAACAAAACCTGTAGCCCAACGCACACACAAAGGAGAGGTTTCCCCGAAGCGGCGAATTCTTTCACCGGATCAGCCATTCCGAGTGTGTTTAGGGCTTTCATTACTGCATCACTGGCCCCAACACCGGGGAGAACAGCGGCATCGGCGGATTCAAGCTCAGTAGGATCGCTCGTCACGATAGGGTCGGCTCCAACTTTGCGTAGCGCCTTTTCAACGCTGTGGACGTTTGCTGCACGAGTGTTGAGTACGACGATGCGAGGTTTGCTGGAGTTTTCAGTCATCTGGATGAACTAATCCGGGTGCGAAATGTGTCTGGCGTGCATTTGTTTTTGCACTAAGCATCAATTGTAGTTCTAAAATCATTAATTCACCGTCTTTAATGACTTAACGCGACTTTTTTGCGCGAAAGTAATTTCCACGCGAGAATAGACAGCGTGAGGCGTGAGTAGTACTCGAACCTACGACAGCAGGTGAAGATCGATGACGATGGCTCCGGAACGCGCAGTTCCAATCAACACTATAAAAATCACTGAAAAAGCAGCGAGCAAGGTAACCCAGTTCGCCGCTGATAAAGGCATGGAAAAATTCGGCCTGAAAGTTGCAGTGAAAGGTGGAGGTTGTTCGGGCTTAACGTACGTTCTCGACATCGTCGAAGGCGCTGAATCTGACGACAAGGTCATTCTCCAGCATGGTGTTGAGGTTTACGTTCCGAAGAAGGCATTCGTGTTCCTCGCTGGAACTGTATTGGATTTCTCCGACGGACTGAATGGTAAGGGATTCGAATTCTCGAACCCGAACGCTGCTAAAACTTGCGGTTGCGGCACTTCTTTCTCGGTTTAGGCCAGACGAACCACTGATTCTTGAGCCCTAAATGGGTTTAGGTTTATCTCTTGCAACAAATTACTTCCCAAACGGCAGATACTTCCCAGCTCGACGCGCTCGCCGATGGGTGCGGAATGTTCATGTGGGAAGGTGCGACGGTTATTTCGCATACCGGCCCCGACGCTTTAGATTTGCTCCACCGGCTAACTACGAAAGACCTGCTTAGTGTCGGCACCGGACGATCGTGCAGGACTGCGCTTACTTCCGCCAAAGGTCGAGTGATCGACGTTTTCTTGGTTGCTCACATTCTAGAAGATGAGTTGCTATTAGTCTCTGATTCTTCGAATTCCGACCGGTTGGTATCGGCGATCGACTATTTCACGATTATTGAGGACGCGGAACTCACTAATCGCACCGATCAAAGCACCCGAATCTCACTTGTCGGCCCTAGTGCCAGAGCGGTAGCTGCGGCGGGAATGGGCGTGAAGATTGATCTTGACGACGCGGTTCAGGTTTCTATCTATGGTGATCTGGTGCAGATCATTTCCGATTCGTCACGGGGAGTTGAGTGGGTCGACGTTATTTGCAAAGATGCGTGTGCCACCCGCTTATCAGAATCTCTTACGACTGGGGGGGCGATGGCAGTGGATCAGGCGAATTTCGAACACTTCCGGATCAACGCTGCTATTCCTGGTTCAGATCGTGAATACGGCGAGCACGCTAATCCGATCGAAGCCCATCTACTTCATCTGATCGACTGGGACAAAGGGTGCTACGTTGGGCAGGAAGTCATCGCTCGACTCGACGCTTACGACAAGGTCCAGCGGAACGTGCGGGTTCTTGTTTCTGATATTCCGCTTAGTGAAAACGTGAAGCTTACCGCTGACTCAAAACCAGCGGGGGTTGTGACCAGTTCGTCACAACTAGCAACCTCGGACGGCCATTACTTGAGTCTGGCACTCATTCGAATGGCACATTTAGAACCGGATACAGAGTTGATGGCTGGCGAAGTCGTCGTTCGAGTTCGTTAGCAGTTCATTCGGTGAGTCGCCAAAAGACTATTCGTGGCGCAGCGTTTCGCCGCCATCGACCATGATGACCTGCCCGCGAATCATCTCGGCATCGGTACCGCACATCATCGCGACTACCTTTGCTACATCCTCAGGGAATATAACTCGTCCTGCTGGTGTAGGTCTTGAAGCGATGTCTTTTACGCGAAGCTCATCCGGGAACGCGTCGATGGCAGCGGTCATCACGAATCCAGCCGAAACTGTGTTCACTGCGATGCCTTTTGGACCAAGCTCAACAGCAAGATAACGAGTCACAGCCTCGATAGCCGCTTTCGACACACCAACTGCGAAATAAGCTGGCAACACTCGTGTTGAACCGGGGCTCGATAGGTTGATGATACGACTGCCCTCGGGCATCAGCCGTGCGGCTGCTTTAGCTAGTAACCACGGACCCCGTGCGTTGATATCGAGAGTCCAGTCCCAGTGCTTCGCTGAAAGTTCGGCAGCCGGGCGCATGACTCCGGAAGCAGCGTTGTTGACCAGAATATCGAGATGACCAAACCTCTCATCGATTTTTTCGACCAGCGATTCGACTGCTATTTCGTCGCCAACGTGTGCTTTGATTCGAGTTGCGGATATGTTGGCAGCTTCTAGCTCATCTACCGTTGCCTGTGCGGCTTTGTGGTTCTTGAGGTAGTTGATTGCGATCGTGGCGCCACGCTTACCCAGTTCGAGAGCGATTGCCTTGCCGATTCCACGCGAACCGCCAGTGACAAGCGCAATCTTCCCCGAGAGGTCGTTGCTCGATCCCGTGGACTCGTTGTTAGGCATATTTATTCTCGTTCAAAGCCATGTAGACAGTGCTAAATCGCCATTCCGCCGTCGACACGAATGATGTCGCCGGTGATGTACTGGGCTTCGTCAGTGGTTAGGAAAACGATAGTTGGTGCGACTTCGTCTGGCTCCCCGAATCGGCCCTGGGGAATCCATGTCATCACTGTGTCGCGCTGCTTGTCTGAAATATCGGCCGAAGTAGCAGTTGTGATGTAGCCCGGAGCCACGACGTTCGCTGTGATACCCCGAGTAGCAACTTCCTTGGCGATCGATTGGGTAAATCCAAACACAGCAGCCTTTGAAGCTGAATAGTTCGACTGCCCGATGTTACCTCGCATGCCGACAACTGAAGATATGTTGACGATTCGACCCCAGCGGCCTTTGACCATTCCGGGAATTACTTTGTGAGTGCAGTAGTACGTGCCGAACATGTTCACCTGCATGGTGTACTCGAACTGCTCGTCTTTCATTCGCATCAGAAGCGAGTCGTTGATAACGCCCGCGTTGTTGATGAGAATCTCGATCGGGCCGTGCGCTTCAACAGCTTTGTCGATCATCTCAACAGCGCTCTCTTTTTCAGCGACGTTTCCGCCGACGGCTACGGCGATTCCGCCTGCAGAGCGAATTTCTTCGACTACGGCTTCAGCCTCATCAAGGTGGGTGTTGTAGTTGACGGCGACCCGGTGTCCATTTGCTGCAAGTCGAAGAGCGGTTGCTCGTCCGATACCTCGAGAACCCCCCGTTACCAGCGCACTTCTTGGCTCATTGTCGCTCAAAATAGGACCCTCAACTCACGTCGTGTATTGCCCAAACAAGTATCAATTACTCGGGGCGGCTAATTACTAACTAACTTCAGCTCTGATTCGATCGAGTTCAGCCTGCTGGGCTCCGATCAATCCGGTTTCGACAACGAACTTGGCTGTTCTGATGGCATTTGCCACAGCGTTCACGCCCGATGCTCCGTGTCCGACGATGGCAAGACCGTTCACTCCTAAGAGTGGCCCCCCACCAAACGCCTCAAGGATATTCATTCGTTCGAATATTTCTTTCGAAAGCTTTTTGCTCTCTTCGGTCTCACCAAGAATACTCTTTACATGGCCGACAATTGCGTCGCCGAGCCCTTCGGTAAGTTTGAGAATAACGTTACCAACGAATCCGTCGCAGAGAACTACTTCGGCTTTGCCTTCTGGCAGGTCGTTAGGCTCGATGTTGCCAATGAAATTTAGATCGGTTGCGTTCAGCAGGCGTGTGGTCTCTTTGACCAAAGCGTTGCCTTTGCCTTCTTCTGAACCGACGCTTAACAGAGCAATTCGTGGATTTTCATTCTTGTAAATAAGCTTCGACATAGCGTTGCCGAGCGCTGCAAAATCTACCAGTAAACTCGGTTTAGTATCGACGTTCGTACCGAGGTCGATAATCACCGTATTCGGCGCGTAGCCGACAACTGGGCCACCGAGCGCACCGCGATCAATACCTTCGAGAGTTCCGTAAACGACTGTCGCTGCTGCTATTGAAGCACCAGTCGATCCCATGCTTACGAAACCGGCGGCTTTGCCCATTTTTACTACGCCGGCAGAAACGAATATCGACGCTTTGGGTTTCGATCGAAATGCGCGTGCAGGGCTTTCACCCTCTTCAACTACGCCATCGGCGGGAACGACCTGTATTAGCTGTTTGGCAGGTGTGTCGTATTTTTCAAGTTCGGTCTGGATCTCTACAGGATCACCGACGAGCGCGACTGCTACGCCACCCTGACCGATAGCCTGAAGGGCGGCGGGCACCATAACCGATGGGCCGTGATCGCCACCCATCGCATCGAGAGCTATTGGGACTATACCTTCGGGAATACCTGTCATTATCTGATCCGTATTTCTAATCCACAGTAATAATTGTGGAAGAGTGTTTTATATTATTCCAATGGCACGGTTGCCTGCCCGGCAACTGCGTCCGTACCATCGGGCTTTTTGCACCCAATCGTGCAGGTTACGATCAATTGACCATCTTCTTCTTTGATCTCGGTGATCTCGCCATATGTTGTTACTATCTCGCCGGGGAACACGGGAGCGCTGAATCGAACCTTCAGTTTGCCGCCGTGGTGCCAAGAATTTGGGAACGCTGAAGTCAGCATTTCCGTTACGAGCGCAAGACTGAGCATGCCGTGCGCAATGCGGGTCCCAAACTGTGTTGTTGAGGCATATTCTTCGTTGAGATGAATAGGATTATGATCGCCCGAAGCTTCGGCGTAAGCATCGACTCGATCCTGAGTAATATGCCGTTCGAATCCGGTGAGTGCGTCTCCCACTTTTCTTTGCGAGTTACTGGTGGTCACTACGTCTCCTCCCCACTGACGATTATTGTGGTCGACGACGTTCCGATCTCAGATCCGGTCGAATCCTTGTAAGAGACCGATACCGTGGCGAAGTGATTACCTCGTCTTATCGAGTTGGCTGCGAGTCTGCCGATGGCATCGACTTTCTCGCCGATCTTCACTGGTCTATCCCAACTGGCTTCCTGACCCGCATGAATTGTCTGTAATCCGCCCGAGAATAGCCCGAGATCCTCGATCAATTCGGTAAGAGCCGCGGCTACCACCATGACCGGCGCTAGCGAATCGCCATAATCCGGCGATTCATCGCCTCCAACAGCTTTTGCGTACGCAATTGCACGTTCAGTATGGATGGTCACATCATACGGACCAAATTCATGTCCTACTACTGCGGTTGAAATCAGGGGAACAGCCAAAGAAATCCTCTTGTGATTCTGCTTGCTCAGACGCAGTAGCACTTGAACGTAAAATAGCATTGTAAATTTGCCCTGCGTGCGGGGCAAAAAACAACGTTCTAAATCAGGCTACACACCGGATGTCATGCTCCCACCGCGCTGCATAGAGATAACTTCATCGACAAGCTCTGCCGCTAACTCGAATGAAGCCGGATTTCGGAAGTCGAGTTGCGACAGTGTGAAAACCCTATACGACAATCCTGTGGAGATGAGCCCAGTGTTGCTCTGACCGAGTGCCGGTAGCTTGATCGCCATCGCCTCTAATATGGCTACGGCAGCATTCATACCGCTTCTATTCAAAAACACCCGAGTGATGATTCCCGATATCAACGAAGCAGCAACGGCAAAGACCCCCACTCAGGCTTCTGAAATTTCGCGAAGTTCCACCTCGTTTGCCACGCATGTCACGGATCTAGAGCCTTGTGATGGTTTAGTCGAAGCTAATCTGAGGAGTTGGGACCCGCTGATTTCCTGATAAACAACGCTTGTATCGCCGGTTCAGCAGGATGGCAAACACGTTCACATTCGACTGAGGATGATTGGAAGCGCACCTACCAAGTGAATGTGATCGTAATGGCGCAGGTTACTTCAGTATTTCGTGCCCAGATGACCAAACGTCGTAGTGGATGAATCGTGAATCTGGCATCGATCACAGGTAACGAAGGGCGACACTCTCTACCGCACTATTCGGCTTCGAAGGCTGCAGTTATCAGAACTGGCTGGCTTCAACATTACCGTCAATGCGATTTGTACCGGCCTACTTTGGATTCCTATGTCTGAGCAAGTAGGTGATCGGTACGCAAACGACAATCCTGCGTGTAAAGGAATGAAACCTCGCCAAGTCATCGAAACGATTATTGCTGACAATATTCTGATGAAAAAGGAACATACACCCGAAGATGCAGCGGATGCGGTTGCTTTCCTGCTATCGGAAGATGCAAAGAATATTACTGGGCAGTCATTGAACGTTGATGTCGGCTTTTTCATGAGCTAAAAAGCGCTATTTATTTCATCGATCGTCGGTCGAGCTGGTCGACCCGGATTCGCCTCATACGCGGCGTCAAAAGCCGGCGCTATCAATTTATTGCAGGTGCGGGCGTTCAAGCTGGATCCGCAGGGCATTAATGTCAACACGGTCTGTCCAGGATTGATTTGGACTCCGATGTGGGGGAATACCGCAGAGTGGAGACAATCTACACACGCTCAGAATCCGGGATTATTTCCTCGCCAAATTTTCCAGAAAACCGTTACTGAGTTGGTGTCGCTCGGTCGTGAACAAACCGTCGAAGACATCCGAAAAACACTCGCATTCCTCGCATACGATCGAGCAAAATCGATCACAGGCTTGGCTCTAAACGTCGACGGTGGAATTCGCCAAAACTAGGGAGCTTTGTATGGTTGCGTTCGGGACGCTAGGAGCGATTTATCCCAACCCTAGCGGTCTAACTAGAAGGAACGATTCCCTGCGCTGCGTCGGTCATGTCAGTCAGAATATCGTCGAGAATTCGGCTGGTGTTTGGTCCAACAACCTTCTTAACGATTTCGCCTTCTGGGTTGATAAAGAATTTTTCTGGAATCCCACTTACACCGAAATCGATTGAAATTTTTCCAGAGGGGTCGATACCGTTCACGTAGTTGATCCCGTTACGTTCGATGAATTCCTGAACGGGGTCTTCGGTGTCCCAAATAGCTACTCCTATGAACTCAACTCCACGTTCTCGCCATTTGTTGTAAGTTTCGGCGAGAACAGGGCCTTCCGCCCGGCAAGGTGCGCACCACGAGGACCAAAAATCGATCATAACGATCTTGCCTCGGTAGTCGGCGATTGAAATCACTTCGCCATCGAGGGTTGTTAGCTGGAAATCAGCGAACGGTTCGACTGAAAGATCGACTTCACCGAAATTATCGTTGATGCCTGGACGACCAGCTACACCATCATTCTGAATCACCCCCCATGCGAAGAGCGAAAGCACCAATAAGACTGGAATTCCCACCCCGATTAGTACCTGTCGTCTCTGCCCCACGATTACTTGTCCGAATCTTCGGGCTTGGTTTCTTCCGGATCAGAGTTTTGGTCTGAGGCATTCGATGTGTCGTCTTCGTTGTCATCCGAATCTGTATCAGATTTATCGAGCTGCTCTGACTCGTCGGTAGGATCATCCGCAATGTCGCTTAACTCAAAGGCAAGTTGTTTTAGTTCATCACGGCGGTGGTTGTATTCATCTTCATCGATATTGTCCGCTTCGTATTCTTTATCGAGTGCGGCAATTTCAGCGATGATGTCGTCACGATTCGCCAGCTCATCGTCATCTTCGCTAGCAGGATTAGAATTTTTTCGTGTTGAGTACATGGCGTATCCAAGGATTGCCAAGAAAGTCATGCCAACTATCCAGATGATTACGATCACATATGTTCGTCCCCCGAAAAAGTCAGAAACCGCTTGCAATATCGTCGGCTGAGGCAGATCTGAGAAGGACACTCCAAGTTCAATCCCAGCAGCGTAAGTGTCACCTTGATACTGGTTGAACACGCTATCTCCAACAACAACCGGCTCTGGTCCATCGAAGCCGTCAGCATCGATCGACCCGCCATCATCCGGCAGTAGCATACGCACCTGATCGGACCCATATGGAAGCTTCAGATTGAAATCGAACGAATCACCTTCGTACTCCAAGATGTAGCTAATCAAGATAGCGAATTCACCCGGTGGAATCGGGTTAGTGAGCGCAAAGCCCGTGTCGATCTCTAGAACGTTTCCAGTTGGAAGTTCAGATTCAATCGAAAGATCGATAAACCCCTCAGGAAGGTTGAATCGAAGCAGGTCTAGTCCTGTCAACTCGGGGTCGGTCAGGTCTGGAACCCACACTTGGTCGCCGCGGTTATCAACGTTGATAACTGTTAGCACGCCAACTTGTCGGCTTCGGGCATCAATGGTCGGAATCATCATCACGTATGAACCGATAGTGATGTCGTTTAGCGACTTTGTTTCGTCGTAGATGCTCATCCTGACGTTCTGCCAGTTTTCTACGGTCGACATGTCGACAGAAGGTGTGTACGAACCATGATTCACCACAACCCGGTAAGAGAGGCCACCGCCGGAAATCAATTTGCTGAACCCGAATATGCCATCTTCATCGACGGTAGTAGTTTCCTGCTCGATGATTTGATTGCTTGCGAGGTCGATCGACATCAGCAGTACTTCAAGGTCCGCGGGTAATTTACCGCCGTCAGTTCGGTTGGTCACAATTCCTGAGATGCTGTCAGGCTGATCCTGAGCTGAAATGACTGGTATGTCAGATATTTGGACAACTAGGACTAGTGCCAACGCCGTTATTGCGGCAAACAGGAACAGTCGGATAGGCAGAGTTGTGATTTGAGCGGCCATGAGATTTCGAATTTGCTTGTCTATCACAGGGTGTCGCCGCCCTCGGGTGCTTCGTTTGAAGTGGCAGACTGTTCCCTTAGACGGGATATTTGTTTTTCTAGTTCTTCGTCACGTTTTACATTCGATATGGATGAGCCAGATTCTTGTTTTAATATTTCCGCTGCTGCGATTCTCAACTGGTCTCGCTGCTGTTGATAGTCAGCTCTAGTAAGATCGCCCGATGTGAAGTCGGCCTCTACATCACTTATTTTGCGATAAATTCGCAATCGCTCGGCCCGCAGTTTTTCGCGTGTTACGAAGGAATCTGAAACAAGGCGGTATTTTTTCGAGCCTATAAACGGGTAAACGATTACTACAACCGATACCAAAGCGAGCAAAGTTCCAAGGAGAATCGGCATTAGATTTCGCCTTCCGATTCACCTATAAGCCGTTTGCGAGCGGGGCGTCTTTCAACTGCGGCCTGGGGCCATAGTGCAACCATAGTGCCAAGAATGAAGAATGGACCCGATGCCCACAACCACCACGCCAGCGGGTTAATACTCACTGCGAGTGAAACTCTACCATCGGCAAGGAAGTCGCGCGGGATCACGTACAGGTCTTCAACTACAGTCGAACTGATGCCCGATCGCACCGACGCCATGTTGAAATCGATATAGAAACCGTGCCAGGGTTCGATCGTGTCGATTACCTCGTCATTCGGCCTGATTCTGCTGTCCTTCAGTGTGAATCCTAAAGAGCCCTTGGCCTTGGCAAATGAAATCTCCTGTTTGTAATCATCAGGATCTATTCGATATATCGTCATTTCTGCCCATTGAGCGATACGGTCGGGTCGGCTGGAATCATGTGCGTCGACATATTCGATGCGATAATTGTCGATCACCAGACTTTCGCCAAGGGCGAGCGCTCCATCGGTGCGTTGCTGATAGAAGTTCGTGCCGATAATGCCTAAGGCGAGCATCAGAATAGAAATGTGGACGATGTAGCCACCGTGCCTTGGGCGGTTACCGTTGACGAGCCGCCACCACGCGAGTGCCCAGTTGTCGCCAGAACGATGTCGACCCACGGTTCCACGCCACCATTCCTCTCCTATAGCAGTCGCAACGAACGCTACGACGCCGAACGCGAAAATCGCCACAGGGCGTTCAACGCCAAGAGCTATAAGAACGCCAATCGCTATCATCCCAACTACCGTTGGCCAAACGAACCACTGCTTCATTGATCGCGCCGAAGCTTTTCTCCAAGGCAGTAGGGGACCGATGCCCATCATAACGACGATTCCCAATAGGACGGGGCCATTCACTCTATCGAAGTAAGGAGCTGAAACGCTGACTGATACGTCTCGTGCAAGATCAGAGAATAGAGGGAACAAGACGCCCCATAGAGTGACCACCATTACGGCGAGGAACAAAAAATTGTTGATGAGGAATGATGCTTCACGTGACACGAACGATTCCATCGCTCGATCTGACTTTAGCTGCGGCATGCGCCATAGAAACAGAGCGAACGCGAACACCAGACTCGCTAGCATAAACGACAAGAAGATCGCACCTAATGTAGAAGCAGCGAACGAATGGACGCTAACTACAGGGCCGCCTCGATTTATGAACATTCCAAGCTGAGCAAGCACGAAGGCGATGTTTAATAACGCGACGTTCCACAATCGGAACATGCCTCGACGTTTTTGGACCATGATCGAATGAAGGAATGCTGTCATAACTAGCCATGGCATGAGCGCCACGTTTTCTATCGGGTCCCATGCCCAATATCCGCCCCAACCAAGGATCGTATATGCCCACCATGCACCAAGGAGCATTCCAGTTCCAAGGACACCCCAGCCGATGATCGCTGAAACTCTGGCGACATCGACCCAATCGTCGCCGTAGTTTCCAGCGATCAATGCGCCGGAGACGAATGCGAACGGGATTGTGATGGAGATGAGTCCACCCATGAGAAGAGGAGGGTGGCTGAACATTCCAGGGTGAGTCAGCAGCGGGTTAATACCACGTCCATCAAGGGGAACTGTGTCGAGCAATTCGAATGGGCTTGCAAAGAATGTAAGAACTCCGAAGTAGAACAACTGAATTATCGCAAGAATGGCGATTGTCCACGGCATGCTTCGTGCCAGACGCTTTGGAGCGAACCAAACAGATATTGCTGAAATAACAGAAAGGGCAAGCAGGATGTAGAGCAGTGAGCCTTCGTTACCTGCGTAGAACGCTACCCAAACGAATGCTCTGTCCATGAGAGTGTTTGAATGATCGGCGACATACGCTATCGAAAAGTCGTTTTGTACAAAGGCATTTATCAATGCACCCGATGCGACTATTGCGGTAACAGTGGTCATGTACAACGCACGTCTTGCGCTCACGACGAGTGCTGCCATACCGATCTTTTCGCCAATGACGACTCCGATGGCCGAGTACGCACTCAGGGCAAGCCCGAGCAGTAGCGCCATTACTCCCAGATCAGCCATTAGGACTTCGCCTTTTCTGAGCTTGGTGCGTCGCCAGATTTGTTCGATTCATCTGATTTGATGGCAGAACCAACACTGAGGTCACGGTCGACATGTGCTAGATAGTCAGATAGATCGTTTTGCTTCTGCTTTACAACCGTCGAAGTGCCGCCAGCTGATTGAGCTTCGAGTCCTGATCTTCGCATGCTCTTAATGCTCAGCAACGCGATTACGACGCCACCTAAAACTATGAAAACGGGAACTATCCATGCCAGCAAACTGAACCCGCTGCGTTCAGGGGCAGCAAGAATATCTTGACCATAGCGAAGTACAAAATAGTCTTTAACTTCTGCGTTGGTTGAACCTTCGTCGAGTAAGTCACGAACTTTGAGTCGCATGTCGATGGCAATTTGTGCGTTTGATCCGTCGATAGTTTGACCGTCACAGATAGGGCACATCAATTCGCCGGCAAGCTGGTGTGCGCGTTGTTCGAGCGTAATATCAGACTCTCTAATGCATCCAGAAAGTGCAAATAGTACAGAGAGCAGTAGTGCTACAAGAATTGCAGTTATTGGGTTTGCGGGGAGAGCACACTGTTCGATAACTGCGAACGAGAGCCGGGGTGCCATAACTTTACTTTCCCCGTGCAGGGATTCCCGCGATTAGTAATCGGGGGTAGAAAACGGTGCGGCCACATGCCGCACCGTCATAATCTTTGACGACCTACTGACTGAGACCAGTCGTATCATCAAAGATGTAGTTCACAATGTCCCTAATGTCTTCTTCAGCTAGGAGTTTGCCAAATTCAGGCATTACTGGACCGTTCCATCCTGAAATGAAACTGTACATAACCTCACGCTGGTTTAGGCGGCTAGCTGCCGAATCTACGAGGTTGGGGGGAGACTTGTACGGGGTTCCTTCTTTTGTGGCGTAGAAGCTCGAACTTGAAGTTATGTGTCTAACAGCCTTGCCGTCACCAAGTCCTGAAACACCGTGGCAAACCGAGCAGTTGACTCTGTAGAGATTGCCTGCGATTGCTGGGTCGTAAGTTCGCTCTTGCTTGTCTGGAACGTTGTAGGTTTGGCTAGAATCACCTGCAGTTTTGAAGACAACAGAATTTGCCGGTGGTGCGAGACGTGGCGGCTCCTGTGATTTGAACGCCTGCGAGTAGTGCATTTCAGAGAACGTCTCCACAGGGTAGGTGTTCGATTCCTGAACTGCACAAGCAGATGTTGCCAGCGTGCCGAGCATCATTAGCCCAACAATAAAAACTAGACGACGGGTGAGTATTGATTTGATATTCGTTGAGAACGAAGTCATTACGCGTGCTTGATCTCCAGAGCGCCTGCCTTGTTGAGCACGCTCTCCGCATCGGCGACTTTAGATTCGTCGTCGAATGTAATAACTACGCCAATCCAGCCTTCAGTGATACGTGTGTCGTAAATCCCAGGCTGCATATTTGGGAGTCGAGACTCGAATACGATTCCGATCACGGTTGCGATCACACCCGCAAGCATCGTCATTTCGTACATGATGATCAGCATTGCGAAGATCGACATGATCGGCTTACCACCGGTCACCATCGGGTATGCGAGCTGAGTCACCGCTGTCAGGAAGACCGACAGTGTGAAACCGATAATTGCTCCGAACGCAGGGAAGCGGAACAGACGGTGCTGAGGAACGTATTCCCCGAACGCGCCTTCCGGGTATGGGGTACCCGTCAGCACATCGAATGTGCCGAGTTCAAATCCAGCTTCTTTCAGTCCGTCCATCGCATCTGCGGCGGGTTCGGGCTGCTGAAACAGGCCAAGAATACTTTTACTCATCAAACGATCCTCTAGTCAGCTTCCCTAACGATAGCCGGAATCTTCGCCCGACCAATCATTACATCTTCAGTAAATACCTGGCTCTCCTTTTGCTCGAATAACGGTACGAGCGGGAAGAACTTCGAAAACAACAGCATTAGGAACGTAACCCATGCGAACGACCAAATGAAGATTGTCCATTCAACCGGGCTTGGGCGGTACGCCTCCCATGTGTATACGAACGGAGTCCTGCGGGCCAAACCAGGCACGATAATCAGGAATCGTTCAAGCCACATGCCAATGTTCACCAGAATCGAAGTCCAGAACATCAAAGCGATGTTCGTTCGAACCCTCTTGAACAGCCACATAGGCACGGGAATTGCATATGCAGTCAGGAAGAAGATGATAAAGAGTGCATTCCAGGGCCACTGGAACATCTGCATCTCACGCAGTGCAATTTCTGGAGCATCTTGGCCGTAGAGGGCGAAGGTAAGTTCCAAGAAAGTGAATGCGAGCCAACCTGTTGCTACAACAATAAGAAGTCTGGCGAGAGCATCGAAGTGTTCTGGGCGAATGAAGTCATCCCACTTCCACAGCCATCGCATCAAAGCCATCATCGTCACCACAGCCGATACACCAGAGTGCACAGCACCAATAACGAAGTAAGGCGCAAATATAGTTGAGTGCCACCCTTCAACCGCTGAAGCGACTGCGAAGTCCCAAGAAACGATTGAGTGAACCGATACGAAAATCGGAAGCATGAGAGCTGAAAGAAGAATTCCACCAACTGTCTGCATCTTCCACTGCCGAGGGTTACCTCTCCAGCCAAGCGACAGAACGGTGTACATAGCGTTCTTCCAACCAGTCGTTCTGTCACGAAGGTTACCGAGGTCAGGCAGCAAAGCGATGTACAAGAATAGGGTTGAACCTGTGAGGTACGTGCTAATTGCGACCGGGTCCATGATCAGTGGCGATCGTATGTTTGGATATATGCCACGAGATATGTCATAAGGCATGATCCAGTAAGCAATTCGCCAAGGACGTCCAGCGTGAATAAGCGGGAACACCAGGGCTGTTAGTAGCGAGAAAACCGTTAGAAGTTCTGCTGCTCTCGTAACCGGTCTTCGCCATTCAGCCTGGGTAAGGCGAAGAATGGCCGAAATCATAATTCCTGCGTGAGAAATACCAACCCAGAAAACGAAGGTCGTGATGAATAGACCCCAGTAAACAGGTCGTGCAAGACCTGTTACACCAAGGCCTTTGTTGACCATAGTGGCGATTACTACCACTCCAATTAGAACCACGACTCCAAGAATGCTGACTGTTGGCAGCCACCATTTGGGCGTGTCTAACTGACCGTTTAGGAGTTTACGGTTTGTATAGACCTGATCTAGTTCTCGTCGCTGTTGCATCTGTTAGTGAGTTACCTGTAGTTATGCGTCAGATTCGTTGCTGAGGTGTTATTAGTCTGGCTTCGCGACCAACGTAGCGTGGCCTCGAATGTACTTGATTGGCTTCGAAAGTAAGTTGAATTCCTGAACCTGCCATACCGACAGAACAGGGACCACACGTGTCATCATCATCACGATGAACGCGACGAGTGAAATTCCACCAGCCATGATCAAAATGTCGAATATATCTGGCCAGTACGTTTCTGGAATAACTTTGAGCCACTTCTCGTGAATTTGATCACCTGGGACAGACCATGCAGGAACGAACATGCGGATACGGTCAAGCATAAGACCAACAAGGATTACAAATGATCCCATCACCATAACGGTTGTACCGCGACGTACCTTGTTCCAGATCAGGATCCACCATGGAACGAACCATAGGAGAATCATGGCTCCGAAGAATGCCCAGATCATAGGCCCCTTGATCTGATGATTCAGAGTGGCGATGTCGTTTTCCGACCTGCCGTACCAGAACACGATGAACGAAGAGTAGAAGAAGTAAATCCACAGCAGAGTCAAGGCAAACAGTAATCGACCCAGCGACCAGAAAGCATCCAAATGAATGAACTTCTCTAACTTCATGTACTTGCGTGAGAAGTAGAGAGCGATAACCACGCCAGCTACACCAGCCTGGAATCCCGAAACCGTGTGGTACATGGGGAGAATAGCGTCACGCCATCCGGGCACCATGCTTTGACCGAAATCGGTCGTAAACAAAAAATTAGCGAATACGAGAATAAGGAAGTAGAAAGTGCCGAACATGCCGATACGCATTCGTAGCGTCCGCCACTGTGCGTCGGTACCAACCCATCCACGAGCAAGACGTTTCCCCAAGCGTTTGCGCCATCCAGTCGAGTGATCACGCATTGAAGCGAAGTCAGGCAGCGCTGCCGAGTAAAACAGCATAATTCCGGTGATGAGAAGCATTACTAACGCAAGTGTTGTCCAGATATGCGGCGAGTAGTCGGGGGCTTCGTACCAAATAGTTCGGCGTCGGGCACCTTCAGTAACCAGCGGAGGCAGAATAGCCACGAGCGGGATAAGCATTACGAGAGTCACTACACTTGCGAACGAAAATAGCGAAGCGATTCGGGTTATCGGTCGTACCCAGTTTGCTTTTGCCATTACAGGAGCCATGGCCACCATAGGTGCGCCACCAGCAACTGAAAGCAAGAACGACACCAGTGCAGCTACATAGCCCCACTTGGTGCTGTCGTCACCCTGATCAATGAATTTGATAACGAGTGCGACGATACCGGCTATCGAAAGAATACCGAGTCCCCATACCCACGCCTTGAAACGACCGCTTGCACCTGTTGTGGTGGCGATCAATTCCCGCGCAACCATGTCAGCATCGACGTTAGGTGGCGGTGCGTGATGTTCAGACTCGTGTGCTACAGCTTGACTAGCCATGCGTTGCAGCTTCTCCTGCGCTGATCTTCTTGTCAGCATCGATCTTCGCTAGGTAGATAACGTTAGGGTCGGTTCCGAACTGGTCGAGAAGCGTGTAGTGACGCTTGTCATCCTTCATCTTCGATACCTTGCTATCTGGGTCGTTGAAGTTTCCGAAGTTTAATGCACTCGTCGGGCAAGCAGATGAACATGCAGTTTGAACTGCGCCATCAGCAATTTCGACACCGGCACTTCGGGCGTTACGTGATTCTCGACGGATACGGTGTACACAGAAGCTGCACTTCTCCATGATTCCACGGCTTCGGACTGTTACATCAGGATTCAGGTGGTTGCGGAGAGATTCCGGCCACACAGGCTCCCAGTAGTTGAAGAACCGAACAATGTAGGGACAACCGTTTGCGCAGTACCGGGTACCAACACATCGGTTGTATACCTGAACGTTCAGGCCTTCCGAGTTGTGGTAGGTGGCATAAACCGGGCAAACGGGCTCACACGGTGCGTTCTCACAGTGTTGACACATGATCGGGATGAACCGAGCTTTTGCGTCAGGGAAGTCACCTTCCCAGTATCGTTCAACACGAATCCACGAAATTGATCGAGCTCGCTCGACACGATCTTGGGTGTTGATCGGAATATTGTTTTCTGCCTGACATGCGATTACACATGCGTTGCAACCGATGCACTTGTCGACATCGACAACCATGCCCCAGTTATGGGTTCCAAATTCAGCTGTTGTCATTGGGCTACTGCCTTTAGGCACTGGTCTTGCATATTACTCATGGTCGCCAGACTCCTTGCCTTCACCGAGGAACTGTTCTTGGTACAGGTGATGGTTGGCCGTCTGCACATCAGATGCAGTCTCGCCAATACCAACAACCAGAACTGGTACGCCCGGTTCAACAGGTCGTGCTACCACGTCACCTTCGAACTTCGGAACCTTGACCCGCTTGCCCGCTCGCTGAATTCTTACTCGAGTTGCAGCCCATGCGAGTGCACCGGTCTGTGAATCTTTCTCATCTACGAGAATAGAAAGAACATTCGAACCGCGTTCCTCAGCGTATCGGCCACTTCTGAGATGACCTTGTCCCATAGGGATTCCGATCACGCCAGGGCGAACACCGGGGTGTGGGTAGGCGAGGACTTCGATCTCACCTGAGGTTGAACGAATCAAAAGGACGTCGCCTTCTTTGATTCCGAGCTCATCAGCCTGGATGCTGTTGATCTCTCCCCAAGTTGACCATGAAGCAGATGAAATAGGGTCGGGCGTTTGCTGTGCCCAAGGAGCGGCAGCGAGCCGACCGTCTAACAGAGAGTTCGAGAGAAACGGAACGAGGTGGAAATCATTACCTTCACCAAGTGATCCGGTTTCTGAGTAGTTGGCGCTCTGGGCCGATGTGGCTATCTTGCCTACGCTACTTGAACCGTTGTTATTGGTGTCCCACCAACCACCACGCTGTAGGGCGCCGTTGGTGAAGAGAGACGACGTCGATGCTGATACCGATCCACGTCCTGTTGAGTGAAGATCGGAAAGTGCACCACGAACAAGACTTTCCATGTCTCGACCGTACGAACCGTCTGACATAGCGAGTAGCGTGTCACCGAATCCGCGAGCGTCACTGGTGAGGCCTGATTCGTCCCGTGAAATAGTAGGACCTACGACCGGCTGTTGTGTTCCAACAACCTGATACCCAGGACCTGGTTCTGGAATTTCGGTTCCCCATGACTCCAAGAAAGTCTCTTCAGGAAGAATGAGATCAGCGAAATCCATCGTGTCGTCATGTATCGCACCAAATGCGATGACATTCGGAACGTTTCCGAGTGCTTCACGAATAGCCACTGAGTTGGGCATTCCGTGAACGATGTCGGCACCACGAATGATGACCGTTTCGACGTTACCTGCTCGCCAGTTGGCGATCTCCTGTTCCCAAGCTTCGAACGAAGCACCGGTTGCAGTAGCTGGAATATCGTCGATTGCCGATCCAGGGTTGGAAGTAACGCCGCCCTTGGAGTCGACGGCTCCGACCAAGATGTTCAGTGCGTAGATTGCTCCGAGGTTGAAGCTACCATTGGTGTGAGCACCGGCTGAGCCGCCACCGAAGGCGACCGATGGGGTGTGCTCTGCAAAATGTTTGGCAGCTTTGGTGATTCGCTCAGCGTCGACACCCGTTCGGGCTGCAACGTCACTGAGAGATACATTGCTTACGCCACCGGGAATCGCTGCTTCAAATGCTGCAACGTTCGAGGCGCTGACGAGACCTGCGTCGATGATGACCGATGCGATACCAAGTGCAAGGTGCCCCTCTGTGCCTGGTACAGGAGCGAGCCAAAGATCTGCAGCCGCTGCTGTCAACGACATACGTGGCTCGGCGTGAATCATGTATCCACGGTCATGCTGCTCACGGAATTCACCGTACTTCACACCAAACTGAGTCGGTGACCCCCAGGTACCCAGCCAGTCAGCACCGAATGACAAAACTGTCTGTGCGTTAGAAATATCAAATGTGGGGAGCTGGTCTTGACCAAGAACCGATTTTACCGCTCCATGGAGTACGCCCTGCTCAACAGGATCGAACGCCATGTGCTTACCGTTGTACTGCGCAGCAAACTTGCTCGCAACGCTGCCCAAATGACCTCGTAGAGGGTTGGTTACAACTGTTAGCGCACCATTGGCGTCATTAAGAGCCTCGGTGAATAGCGCTTCTGCCTGATCCCAAGAAATGTTGGAAAGATTTCCGGCTTTGGAATACCGAAGTTGCGGGCTACTAATACGATCGGGGTGATAAAGAAGCTGAAGAACAGCGTCGTACCGAGCTGTTGCCTTGCCGCGAGTTATGGGGTGGTCAGGATTGCCCTCGATCTTCTTTGCCCGACCTTCCATAACACGAACAAGTACGCCATCACCGTTCGAGAAATCTCCCATTGAAGTTGCGTACCAAGCGTCCTCACCGCGTACCAAGTCTTCTGGTAGGTCTACAGGACTCTGAACAATTAACTCGCGCTCGGGTAGTCCACAGGCTGCAAATATCACAGCTCCGACTGCCGTTTTACCGGTAAGCGCTAGGAATTCTCGTCGATTTAGCTTCATCTGGTCAGTGGTGTTCCTGTTATCGCAGTTTATATAAAACTGAGCCCGGGTAGTACCCGAGTAAATTTCCTAGTAGTGGCAAGCCGCACAGTCGGTCGGTGCACCGTTGTCACGGTGGCAATCGACACACTGGCCCATTTTGAGAGATTCAACCTGTTCGACCTGCTGCATAGCTGCGACGTTTCCGTGGCAGGTTGAACAGACGCCGGAAGGTCCTTCAGTAACGCCATCCGTAGAGTTTTTGACTTCCGATGGGTTAGCGGTGAGATATCTAATGTGTGGTTCGTGAACGAAACGTACATGGTCGGGTAGTCGGTGAACACGCCGCCAGTTAACTGGCGAAGGTCCATCATCGCCAATGATGTCAGCTGCGTCTCGCAATATCGTTAGTTCTGCGTTGTCTTCAGCGCCAATCACTCCGTGACAAGTTGCACAGAAAGCTACGGGTGGAACGCCGGCGTTTGCTTGAGTAGTGACAGTGCGGTGACAGAAAGTACAGTCGAGTCCAAGACCTTCCATAGTTTGGCCATCGGCAGCAACATGATCAAGCTGCTTAAGAGACGCATGAACCGTGTGCGGGAAGTCGATCGGCTGATCAAAAGTCTGCTCGAATCCGAGCACAGGAATCGGTTGGCCAAGCCACCCAGTGATTACAAATGCTCCGACTACGCCCATCACGGCAAATACACCGAGACCGCCGAGGGCCAATACCGGCACCAGCATCTTTGGTAAAGATGACGATTTGGTGTTCGAGTTATCGTTTTCCGGCGCCAAGCGTTCTTTCCAGTCTGAGCGAGCCGAAGCTAGCTACTAGCGTAAGTGTGGGAAGCAGTATTTACTGCCACCACCGTGAGTAAGTGCGGTTTAGGAAATCGATATTCTCGGATGCCATAAACAGGGATGCGAAGATGCCAATCACACAAATGATTCCGATTACATATAGCGGAGCTCTGAATTTTGCCCACTTGGCAGCGACTGTTTTGGTGTCGACTACTGAAGGAATAATCGCGTGCGCCGTCATAAGCGAAGGACCAGCGACTAACGCAAAGCCCAAAGCAAGCCATAGAAACTTGAGTGCTGTACCCACTTCAGCCCATTCGGCTGTGGTTAACGGTTTCGGATCCATACTCTTTTTAGGAGCTCCCGTTTCAGTAATTACTAGAAGTGCCAAAAGCGAACGCGAACTAATAGCGCGTGCCATGTTATATAGCGCAAGTGAAAACTATCACGAAGGATTTTTCAGTGTCAACAGTTCGAGGGGGCAAATAGGGGGACCTCAGAATTGAACGTCCGTGTGATCATGAATAAACGAGTTTTACCGAGGTCTGTAATAGTAGGTATGACTCGCCTATTTGGTCGTTCGACCCAAGTACCCAAGGTGAGTCAGAAGATGTGGGGCGGAGCCTGATTCCTTCGTCTCCTCCATGGATCATTGCCGCCTGTACCGAGCCTGAATATCCAACCAGCACGGCGGTCACTTCACAAGGCATTCCGCCGTTATCTGAGCACCATCCAACAATCTCTTGTGGTTCGGCGTTTTCTCGGATGCTTTGAATGGTGATTAGAGCCGCTGTTTGCGGCTCGCTTTGCGTTTCGAAAACTTGAATCGGAAAGTATCCACAGTTGTCGTCCTCTTCGAAGTCGATCATCAATTTATTAAACGATTGATCCATTCGAACCCTCCCAATTTCCGGTGTACACGTATAGACGATTCTTGCACGTCTGATTAATAACTATTTCGTGGCCGAGTAAGATCAGAGTTTGACGTGGTATTCGACAGAGGAAACTGGGCCTGATAATCCGACCTTCTCGTACGTACTGCGGACGGGAGCCTGCGCTTCGAAGCCTCCAGTATTAACGATCGCCGCCTTCATGCCAGCCAGCTTCATTTGCTCAAGAATGAACTCGTACATTTTCGTGCCAAATCCTTTGTGATGGTGCGCAGGTGAAACAGCATTATTACCGATTTAGGTAACTTTCCTATTGTGATGGATGCGGGCGGTGATGAAGCCAACTATCTCAGAATCGATCTCTGCCTTGGATCATCCTCTAGGCAAGCGCCTCTGACCTGCTCACGTTTTCTGGAGTCGGAGTAAACATGAATGATTTCGAATAGTTTTTCGCCAACGATATCGAGAATCGCTTCGATGTTCGCAGGTTGAAGCTACCGTGTACTAAACGCCACTGATTATCCTTAACGATTACGTACATTCGGTAGACAGTAACTGTTCGAGCAGTGAACGGCTTTAAGGTCTCTCGATATCACGTCGTGATATATCACTAATGGAAGACCGTCCGATCCTATTGTGATCGATGTGTGCTGGCCGACATTCCCAGATGTATCGACATCAAGGGAGGTTGCACTTGTACAGGTTAGATCGTTACAGTGTGCCACTTCGAGATAGCCATTGAATGAATCGTAGTAACTGATGATTGCATGGCCATCTGTTCCGATTGTCAGTGAGTTCCAGTCGCCTACACCCCCGGTTGTTACAGCAGCTGAAGTGGTTGACTCCGAGCACGTTATGTTCGAACAATGAGCGGTTTTAAGATCGTTACTCGTCACATCGAAGTAGCTGATTAATGCTCGGCCATCTTTACCAATAACGATACTAGTGCTCTTACCAACGTCGCCTAAAGAGTCAATCGTGGGGTTCGAGGCTTCAGTACAGGCAACGTTCAAACAATGAGCAACTTTCAAAGCTGTATTGTCAACATCTTGGTAGCTGATGATCGGGAAACCATCGGCTCCTATAGTCAATGACGTATAGCGCCCAACGTCGGTAGACCCGTCGACTAATACGATATCGGCTGAAGTGCAGGCGGTGTTGTTGCAGTGTGCAACTTTTAGGTTTCCATTTGTTGTGTCGTAGTAACTGGCAACACCTAGTCCGTCAGTCCCAATAGCAATAGATGTGTATGCTCCAACGTCGCCTGTTCCTTCAACTACAGTCTTTACGCTAGTCTCGCAACTTACCTGTTGGCAATGAGCGATCTTGAAGTCAGAAGTAATCGAGTTTTTGTAAGCAATGAGTGGAAGCCCATCGGTTCCGATTATCACTGAAGCATGCAAGTCGCCAACCCCAGTATTCTCAATGAACATTGACGTTGCTGAAGTGCATGCGACGTCATCGCACTTCGCAAGATATAGCGCGTTGTTTGCTTCATAAGCAATCACTGGGAAGCCGTCATCATCAATAGTCACCGAGTTCCATAATCCTGTATCTCCAGGACCTGTAGCGAGCGCAGTGATTACATGCTTGGCACGCTGGAACGGAACAGTGTCACTCGACGACAACGTGGCGCAAACAAGATTTCCTGTAGCATCGATTCCTGTTGCTATTAAACCGGCGACACAGGATTGGCTAGATATTGCGTAGTCGCCAATGGATGGTCCAGTATCGCCGCAAACCCAAGTTGAACCATTAAAGATGGCTATCTCAGACGATCCACAGGCCATACCGCCGAGGGTTGTATTAAGAGTTGCCGGGCGATTGAGAATTTTGTTCCATTCAATGGTCTCTAAGAAGTCGTCTCCATCGTCTAGGCCTGACGGCCTACCTGCGATGTCGTCCCATTCGACTGATGATGCGACACCACCGGAGCTAAGATCTTCGGGTACGCCAGTAATCGATTCCCAAGCAACTTCGGCAGTTCCAGCCGTGAGTTCAAGTGCGGTGTAGTAGTCGTCGTCATGGTCATGGTCATGGTCATGGTCATGGTCACTTCGCGCAGATGTATTAGCTTCACCGGTACCGTCGAAATCTACTGAAGCTACATCACCTTCAATTGCGCCAACAGTGGTGAGTCCAACGCCTATAGCTAGAACACCTGATTTTCCATCTTCTCCTGATGCCCCAGTTAGGCCTTTAGTCCCTCGTGGTCCTTCAGGTCCGGCCACTCCAGGGAAGCCTTGAAGGCCGGTCGAACCAGGAGGTCCCGCAGCACCAATTTTACCTTGGACACCGGCAGGACCCGGCGGTCCAATCTCGCCATCGCTTCCGCCACAAGCAATACCGACCATTAGTGCGAATGCGAGGGCGAGAATCGTGATTCCGGATTTCGAGGGTTGAGTAACTCGATGATTCATGTAATTCCACACTGAATATATGGTTTGTCGCGGCTATTTAGATATGTGCTCATGCGTACCCGACGCGATTGATTTGATTGTACTGTCGCCCAGAAATTTGGTTCAGTTCAATCCAGATACCGGAATTCGATGACAGGATGATGTTTACTGGGAAATTTTTTCGATTTTGAAATACACAGTTCAATAGAGCTACGAAAGCAGTTGTTCACGATAATCTTCTCTTAGTTCGCCCATTGTGGTGACCATTGGGTCGGCGAATTGGCTTATTCTGTGCGCTTAAAGACAAAAGGATTTTCGTAAGAATGGCAACTGTTACAGATAACCGAATTTCGCTGAGCCCACGTGAAATGCCTTCACGTTGGTACAACGTTGAGGCTGATCTGCCTTTCAGAGTTCCTCCGATGATGTCGCCTTCGGGCTATCCGATTACTGCTCGAGAACTCGCACCCTTATTTCCTAAACAGATAATCGAACAAGAGCTAAACGCCAAAAGCCGTACTTTCAACATACCTAAGGAAGTGAAACAGGCCTATCAACAGTGGCGTCCGACTCCGATGTTTCGAGCTAGAGCTCTCGAAAGGGAACTGGGCACTACTGCCAAGCTCTACTACAAAGTAGAAGGCGGGAGCCCGAGCGGGTCGTATGAATCGAATACTGCCATCCCTCAGGCGTACTACACGAAGAAGACCGGAGCCGATGGCATCGTTACAGGGGGAGCCGGTGGTGTTTGGATCAGCGCTATCGGCCATGCCGCTTCCCTGTTTGGCCTAAAGAGTCGCGTTTACAGCGTTCGAAAGCTCGGTTCTGATCGGGCATGGGGTGATGCTTATGGCCGGGTTTGGGGTGTTGATGTACAGGCAAGCCCATCGGAGAACACGCGAGTCGGCAAGCATCAGTACAAGAAGAAAGGCGCCGATTCAGGTTCGATCGCAACTGCGCTTGCAGAAGCCTACGAAGAGGCGACACTGAACCCCAACGTGAAGTTCGCGATTCCAACCTTGATGGGTAATACGCTTATTCACCAGACGATCGTTGGACTCGAAGCTCAACGACAATTGGCTGCTGTGAATGAAGCGCCAGATCATGTCATTGGTTCTATTGGAGCTGGATCACATTTTGGTGGTCTTATCGCTCCGTTTATTCCAGCTCGAATCCAAGGTCGTAACACTAGATTCGTAGCAGTCGAAGAATCTTCATCTCCAAGCCTTACTCGTGGCGTGTACACCGAAGAATCAGCCGATGCCGCAGGACTTATGCCGCAAGTTCCTATGTACACACTTGGTCGCGAATACGCACCGCCGGGAGTGCTAGCGGGTGCAATGCGATATCACGGAGTAGCACCGATCGTTTCTTCTCTTTATCGAGAGAAGTACATTGAGGCAGTGGCTCATGGACAAATCCAGTCGTACAGCGCTGGATTGATGTTCACTCGTGCAGAAGGCATCGTTCTTTCTCCGCATGCTATGTACACGGTGAAGGAAGTTATTGAGCAGGCTCTACGATCGAAGGAAGCTGGTACCGACGATACAATTTTGTTCACGGTCACTCCGGCGATAAATGCCGAGTCTTCGCCATATGACTCGCTTCTTGACGGCGTGATGCATGACGAGAAGCCTGAAGAAGTCTCCTTGAAGAAATCACTTGGTCGATTTATCGGTCGTGGGTAAATCTCTTAGTTAGTTCCGCGCCGCTCGTCGCTTCTCGATGCTAAAGTTTCACTGTCGTTTTGCTGCCCGTCGATATGTCGGTCGATTTCGACAGAGCTACGATCTGAACTTTGCGCGCACTAGAGGCAATTCCTCGTTGCGGACGCCAATCGAATGCCGGAGGCACTTAAAGATGGATATCTCCAAAGAGAAGCTGGAGTGGATATACACGACGATGTATCGAATCCGCCGCTTCGAGGAGACGATGCTCGAACAGACTCTTAAAGGAAACTCGATGGGTGTGGCTCACACATCCGACGGTCAGGAAGCACCGCCTACTGGTATATGTGCTCACCTCACCGATAAGGACTGGATCGGCTCAACTCACCGTGGGCACGGTCACTGTATCTCCAAAGGTCTCGAAACCGACAAGATGATGGCTGAAGTTTTCGGTAAGGCGACTGGGCAGTGTGGTGGTAAGGGTGGCTCAATGCACATTGCTGACTTCTCGAAGGGCATGCTTGGTGCCAACGCAATCGTTGGTGCTTCGATTCCATTGGCCGTTGGTGCAGCGTTGACTGCGAAGCTCAAAGGCATTGAAAGCGAGTCAGTTGGAGTTTCGTTCTTCGGTGATGGTGCGTCCTCACAAGGTGTACTTCACGAATCTATGAACCTCGCATCTGTCTGGAAGCTTCCAGTAATTTTCGCTTGCGAGAACAACGGTTATGCGGAAGCTACTCCGTCCTGGTACGCCGTTTCTGCTGAAGACATTGCTTCTCGAGCCGAGGGCTACGGGATGCCCGGTGTTGTGGTTGATGGCATGGACGTTTTCGCCGTTTACGACGCAGCTGGTGAAGCTATCGCTCGAGCTCGTGCAGGCGAAGGACCAACGTTCCTCGAACTCAAGACGTACCGATATCACGGTCACTTCCACGCCGACGATACGAGCAAGTACCGAAAGCCAGAAGAAGAAGCGTATTACAAGAACTTGGACTCGATTAAACACTTTGAGCGCACTGTGCTCAAGCAGAAGCTGATGACCGAAAAGAAATTGAAGAGCATTCGTGATTCTATTGAACAGGAGATGCTCCACGCCGTTGAGTTCGCTCTGAACAGTCCTATGCCAGATATCTCAACTCTGTACGACGATGTTTACGTTAATTATTCGAACCCAATTTTGGGACTGCGATAACAGCGTATTCCTTTCAACCTGATTTTTTAGTACCCAGAATTCAAGAAAACTAGATACAGATATGACGACCTCACAAGCAAATAACCCGATCGGACCCGGATACGAGGGTGTAGCAGGTTCGGAAAAGCGATTCCGAGATATTTTCCGTGACACTCTCCGCGCCGAAATGCTCAGAGACGAAGATGTGTTCCTTATGGGCGAAGACATCTCAGGAGGATTCGACAAGGACACCAAAGAGCCGCTCGATGCGTGGGGTGGACCCTTCGCTGCCACCAAGGGATTAGTTCAGGAATTTGGTGTCGAACGAATCCGTGATGCACCGATTTCCGAAGCTGGATTCGTTGGTGCAGCAGTGGGTTCAGCACTCACCGGCATGCGCCCAGTTGTCGACCTTATGTACTTCGACTTCGTAACTGTGGCATTCGACCAGCTGCTTTCAAATGCAGCCAAGAGTCGCTACATGTTCGGTGGTCAGACCAAAGTTCCGCTGACACTGTTTGCACGATCTGGTGCAGGAACGGGACATGCTGCTCAGCACTCCGAGAGTTTCTACTCGATGCTGGCGCACATTCCTGGTCTTAAGGTTGTGGTTCCTTCAGATCCTTATTCGGTAAAGGGATTGCTCGCTGCTGCAATTCGTGACGACGATCCTGTGTTCGTTGTGAACGACAAGAAACTTATTAACCTCACCGGATTTGTTCCTGATGAGGAGTACGTTATTGAACTCGGGAAAGGCCGTTACATGCGACGTGGCACCGACGTTACGTTGGTAGGAATGTCGTACACAACGGTCGTCTGCCAGAAGGCTGCCGATCAACTTGCTGAGATTGGAATCGATGCTGAAGTGGTCGACATGATGTCGCTCTCACCGTTCGACGAGGACATTCTTATCGAGTCGGTAACAAAGACGCATAATGTAGTTATCGTTGATGAAGATACCCCACGTGCGTCGATGTCTTCTGAGTTCGCAGCGATTATCGCTGATAAGGCATTCGACCATCTCGATGCTCCGGTAAAGCGTGTAACAGCGCCTCACACCCCGGTTCCGTACAACAGAGACCTAGAGCAGGAATTCATGCCTCAACCAGGCGACGTTGTTGGAACGGTGAAGAATCTGCTCGGACGAGAGTAATCGTTCATAGTCAGATAAGACTTAAATGAAAAGTGGGTAGCCCTTACGAGCTACCCACTTTTTTTGTTTGCGTTAAAAGTTTTCGCTACGCTCAGCCCACCGGCATCTGGCGGTTGGTCATTTTGCGACCAACGGCTGCCTTCTCTTCGCCGCCACCGGAGAAGATGTTAGCGCCCATGTCGATAAGAACCTGAATGTTTCCAGCGTCGTCCTTGCTGGGGTCGTTCCAAGAGCATAGGAATTTGAGACCGTTGCGGTCGGCTGCACCCTTGATCTGTTCACGAACTCGGTTCATTTCTTCTGGGTAAGGTGGGTCGTGAGCATCAGACAAACCGAATGACATTCCCATGTCGCCAGGACCCCACTCAACGAACGCTAGACCTGGTACTCGACAAATAGCATCTGAGTTTGCAGCCGATTCTTGGTTTTCAAGCTTCAGACCCAAGAAGAGTTCGCCTTCTGGGTTGAGTGGCCAAGGGTCGGCAATCTCGGTATATCTCTGAGGAGTTACTCCCCAAATTTCGGCAGGCTGTTTTTGTCCGCCAGCTCCACGTTGACCTTCTCCCAAGCCTTCACGGCCTTCTTTGTGGAACGGGTATCGGCACTCTTCGATGAACGCACGAACTGCGTCGGCCTGTCGAGCGTGAGTGTGGAGAATTCCATGAACGCCAGCGGAGAGGACTTGCCTGATCTGCCATGCGTTAGCTCGAACTTCTTCGATGGTTCGGCAGTTGGAAGGGAGTGTTGAGATAACAGCCGGTGTACGGTGACCAGCTTTTGTTGGTCCTCCATCGACGAGTCCTCTCATGAATTCCGTTAGCCCTGCAACATCGAAGGCGTGGTGCTCGAAATCGGTAATGAGGAAGTCAGCCCATGTACTTGCCTGCTTCAGTCCATTTTCGTACGTCAAATCGCCGGTTCCGGTGTAGTAAACCGGCTCGCCGGATTCGATGAGTTCAATAACTCGGTTAATTCGTTTTGCCATTTTTTGTTCTCAAAAGTTACTGGTATTCGTTATTTACGTCGATGGTTCGCGCCTCATTGTTGAGTCACGAAGGGCCGTTTGACAGCAGTTTTGACAGCAACAAGACCATGGAGCACGCCAAAGTCGCGGCGAATACTACCAGTGCAACCGTTGGTGCGACCGTGATGATCTCAGCCTTCCGGCGCGTTTCCACCGTTTCCACCAAAAATTTTGAACATCGAACTTTTTTGTCGGTCAGTAACCGAGTGGTCTTAGAAGAAAACTTGGTCAACGTAGCGACTGGCACGGAACCCCATCGTGGTCGCCATCCAGTCGATGTGAGTCTGAGTTCGGACCACCTGCGGCGATGAAGAAGTCATTAGCTTCTTTCCAAGTGGCGAAATCACCACAGTCACGATCTAGTCCGGTCGGGTCGTAGTCAGAACTGCTCGTCGAGCTATAACCCGCCCACAGGCAGCCTGCATGATTCGCCTTGGCACTGTCTTCTAGATCGACCAATACATCCTTATGCTGACCGTCCCCAGTCCATGCCTTAGCGAACCCAGCCGCAATCAACTGAACATCGATGCTGTTACCTGACCAGTCGAAGATGTAAGCGAGTCGCCTACCGTAGGTATCTTCGAGCCGTGGACCATCTTCAAGGCGCACCTGGCTGCCTACCAGCAACCGAGTGAACTCGCTCGCCTCTGTGAAGCACCCTTCCCCTCTTTCAGGAGTGTCTACTCCGAAGAAACGTACCCGTCCGATACTGGTGTCGATTGTGTCGCCGTCTACTACTCCAGTTACTTCCACAAGTTGGCAGTCAGGACAGAAAATTGAAGTTGCAGGTGGCCCAAACTCGATCCCGGGTAGCTGGGTTGGTGTCCCATGGGCGGTAATCGTTTCGGCAATGGCTGTCTCGACTTGGGAGCCAATCGCATCATTACTGCTCTCAGTGCAAGCCAAAAGTAATGGAATCAATGTGATCAATAAAAGCCTTGGGGGCAACGGCATGGGCGAATCTTAGCAACTAAGACCCAGCGACAGGCGATCCAAAAATTCCCACAGCCAACTCAACCCAAAGTATGGCCAGAGTGAGCAGGATCGCACCGATTACGATCTTTCGCCGATTTAGTGTCATGATGACTCGCATCATAGCCCAACCCATCTCCTGAGATCGCTCACGTCCACACAGCGCGCTTGGAGGCTACGAGTGTAACTAGATGTTGCTGTGATGTGGGTGGTTGATGGTGATAGTAGTTGGCTGTGGTTGTATTGGTGGATGGTATGTCTTAGTGGGTTAATGGTTAAGTGATGGTGTTGACCTGCATAAATTCCGCGCGCAATTTTCAGTTTTCATCCAAACAATAGACGGTTGTGGCCATCGTTGCCGATAGCCCGTATACAGCGCAGGACGCCGTAGACCTTGTACGCGTCGACTACGAGCCACTTTAAGCCGTGATTGATGGCGAATTGACGACAAAAAAGTGTGCACCGCTACTGCACGAATACGAATCGCAATCCGTTGAGCTTAGCGTGGGCAAGATTCAAGCAAATGTTTCTTGAGCAGAGGATCGATAGCCGGGTTTAGTCACTGTTAAGTTTTGTTTAGTTCTCGCTAAGTTCTTGCATAGACGGTGGGGGGCAGGGTGCCGAAGTTAATACTGCCAATTTCTGGCCCTTCCTATGTGCGTACGTGTCCAGTCACCACAACCAGATCGGCATCATCTAAGGCACAATGCGGGTAGTTTTCTCCTAGGCGAGAACGTGCCACCTTAATTCTGGCGTCCGACACGCCGCACTGGTAACCTCCTGCAAATCGGCAAACGAGCAGTGGCGGAGAACCATGGCAGACATTACGAGATCCAACGCCTCAGGTATGTCCTACCCTGATTCCTGCAACGTAGTTAAGTCCTTGCAATAGCTACTCTAAGGAGTTGAATCATGGCGACAGCAGAACTAGTTGAAATTGGGTTGATGAGAATTGAACTAGGAGATTTCCTAGAAGTTATATCTGGAGAAGGCGAAGGGATTAGTAAAGGGGCACAGTTGGCAATTGGGATCAACTCGATTAGCTTAGAAGGTGAGAATATACAGGCTGCTATGGCTATGCAAGATGCCTCAGTAAACGCCACTGTAATTGGCGAAGGATTGGCCTTATTAGAAGCTAGGGTGACCCTGAAAACTGATGACGGTGTTTTTATCCATGCAGCGTGGAGTGGCAGGGCATACCTCAGTGAAGGTTTAGTTGCTATCGCACCAACTTTCAGAACAGCTAACGATAGCTACACATGGCTTAACAGGGTTCAAGCTGTTGGAGCAGGCGAGGAAGATATAACTGCAGGGAAGTTGGTGTACAGACTGTATAAGGTCAAATTGACTTCCGAGCCTGATCTTCTTTAATCACCAATCTCGATTCAAACTTAGAAGCCCTTGCAGAAATGCAGGGGCTTCTAAGTTAATTGTTCCAGTAGCAGATTTAATTCGCTTCGTTTTGCCATTTTTATCTCTGATAGATATTCGTAAAATCAGTTTTGGATGCCCGATTTACTCCCGAGCGCCGAATTCGTGTGGTCACAACTTCGTTCCGGCGGGGTATCTTAACCCTGCTTAGCGATTCGTGCGCAAGCAACGGCGTATATCTGATCGTTTCTAAGCGTGGAAACCAAAGACAGGAAATCGAATTGAGCAATTCAGCAAAAGAAGCGATCGAGACTTTTACACGTTGGGCGCAAGCGTTTAACGATCGTGACGCGGATGCGATGATCGCCGAGATGCATTTCCCTCACATGCGGCTCGCCGGAACTGAATTTCAGTCTTGGGTCACTAGCGACGATTTTAAAATACCTCAAGACGATATGACTAAGGCATTGATTGCTGAAGGTTGGCACACAACGATCACGAAATCAGTAACCGCATCGCAGGCTGGTCCGGAGAAAGTACATTTGGTGATTCGTCAGTCACGTCAGCGCAAAGACGGATCGGAGTACAACGGATTCGACACGCTGTGGATTTTCACAAAGATAGACGGTCGATGGGGTGTTCAGTTCCGGTCGTCGTTCCTTGCGAACGCAACTCAGGCGTACGGAGCCAGTAAACCAACGTTTTAGTTCGCTAGGAGTGTTGTGCCGTGAGTCCCTGAGAATCCCACGTGTAACTGCGCACTAGCGTGGTCGCGTTCAGGCAAGTCGGCGACAGGGCCGGATCGGTTGTGGCGAACTATTTAGTCGGCTCCGTAAGTGCTTCGGGCCATTCACCGGTTTCGGTCATCCATAGTCTCATGGCAGATTGAACATCTGATGCCTCTGAAATCAAAGTTCAATTCAACGTCGTTGAAGAGAGCGTGGCTGCCAAGTTCGCAGTAAC
>Ga0233439_10001046_pt1 | contig 36994 bp, 52 predicted proteins | sample SI_123_September_6_FD_182713 | JGI IMG/M metagenome (GOLD analysis project Ga0233439, IMG submission 182713) | Seawater microbial communities from Saanich Inlet, British Columbia, Canada - SI_123_September2016_100_MG | ecosystem: Environmental > Aquatic > Marine > Inlet | place: Canada: British... | reverse complement strand
AAATGGCAGATTTCATTCGATTGGCAAGAGCCTGCAGTGCCATAATAACACCCCTTAGGGATGTTGACTTGGACCTTGAAAACGAGAATGACGATCCGTACCCTGACAGCGGTGATGATGCCCCACCGGCCATGTGCTGTAATACGTGTGGTGCTCTCTTGGATGGTGATACACCCACGTGTGATTGTGTAAATATGAAATAGTAATAAACGAACACTCAGATCCAAAGTAAATATATGTGTCCCAGTTTCCAGACTTGTAGACAGCATGGCAGGGCAGAGTGCAGTGGATGGGATAGATGAACGGTCCATGGTGCTGGCGTGGGAGAAAATAGTAGCGAAAGTAGACATGTACTGTGAAACAGTACGAGAGAACTCACAACACATGCGCAAGTTCACATCACAATTCAATGTTGTAGACAATGCCATCCAGGCAGCCACCACTGAAGACAAGAAAGTGAGTGTCATCGACACGCGACTAATGCCACTGTGGAGAGAGTACTGCCGAGATGCAACGATTGGCACACATTTGTCACAATACGTACTCATGCTGAGTGTCAGTCTTATGATCCGGTGCAATATGGAGTTCACGGCGACAACCATACGCCGCATGGTGCTGATTGCATTTACAACATAGTAAGATTCCATTTGTTTTGTGTATATATACATGTATATCTCACCCCTGACAGTCCCATAGCCCTGTTGTTGTGCGGTGTGGGGCCGAGGATAGGTACATCAAGATCATCAAGGGCATAGAGACACCGGAAATGTACGAATTCATGCTTAAACAGACACGGAAGATCATACATACCCGGGTGGAGGCGGCCGACCTCTTGGATGATCGCATTGAAATCAAAACGTCCACGATTCCAGGCGCAGGACGGGGGTTGTTTGCCACAGACCTCATTCCTAAAGATGCATGCATCACAACGTTTCAAGCACACGCCGTCAACGTCACAACAAACACGGATGGGTTCTACTCAGTCTACCCAACTACATTAAAAACAAACATCACCGACACGATGCTCAGGGTAAGTGTATCATGTATGTAACCAATCGTTCTGTGCGTAACCATGTGTTTACACTGTGTTCTGGGTTACAGTACGGGATTAACATTAAAGGGTATCCGCGCATCATAGCAATCATACCCGACCCAGACCACACGGCAGATTCTAGATTTGTGGCACACATGGCCAACGATGGAGGCTTTGATGCATCGAGTATGATTGTTGCCAAAGGGAAACGGTTACCCACACGTGATGAACTGAATGATATTGTGGAAATGTATGTAATGAACCATACAATGACTATATACATATACATACTAACAAAGGTCTATGTACAGGTATTACAAACGCTGTTTTGAAAAGTGTAATGCTTCATACACTGGATACGACGGGTTTATAGGGATCCGTGCCATTCGTGACATTCAACCAGGCGAGGAGATATTAGTGTCCTATGGGGATGCCTACATGGCAGCCGTGTGGCTCATGCCTAATATGCACCCTGATGCGGCCAGGAAACTGTTCACAGACACAATCGCCCCCGACATGGATGCTAGACTCTTACACAAAGGGTACGACGTGCTTGTCTTTGAACCATACATGTCACGGAAGCCAGGTGGTTATATGGCACGCCCACAGCCAACACGGAGCGCATAAGACGACACAATTCGCACCATGCCGGAAACATACGAACTGGTGGCACCAGAGACCATACATACACACTGGATCGGACAATTGGATGCACCGCCCACACTCAAGACTGGAATGCGATATGTGAAACTCGCACTCCGCCATCATGGCGCATGGTACTATACATTCTACACTGTAGTTAACGTCCGTGAATCTTCGGCCGATATAATGTTGTGCGGGTATGCGGATAATATCATATTACACGCCATAGGTGAGAAAGTACGGTATTCACGGCAATGCCCAGAGTGGGACGCATATCAAATCCCAATGACAGTCGATTACCCACTGGTGAACACGGCGAATATCCGGTATGCAGAATACAATGATGACGAAGAATATGTAGAACGGCAAGTATATACAGCGTAGGAAGGGGGTTGGCACATGATGTAATGTTGAAAATTAAACGTATGCTGTTATGATTATAATAATATAAATGTTCGCATAAAAGCAGTACAATAAAGTCCATTACAATGCCGGATGATTCGGAATGGGTGCCACCAGAAACCATACGTACATGCTGGATCAATCAGTCAGACGAACTTCCCACACTGAAAGCTGAAAAACGATTTGTGACACTCCTAATATTACCCGATGGCGCATGGTCGTATGGATTCTACACTGTAGTGGCCGTTCATGCATCTTCAGTCGATGTCATGATGTGTGCTGACGTAACAGATATTATACTACACACAACACACGAGAACGTACAATATGTACGACAATGTCCACAATGGGACGGAGAGCAAATTCCCATAAGGATTAAGTGTCCTCTATTGAACACGGAGGAGAATCGGTATGCCAAGTATAATAACAACGAACAATATATAAACCGGAACGTGCCCACGAGTCAAACATATTCCAGATGACAACAATATACATTGCCAATATACTGTCATTGTTGTCTATAAGAATATATATGTTGGAATATTTATACATAGAAGTGGTACGATGGCGGCGCCGTTTAGCAAGAAACGGAAAGAGCTCCATGACAATGCCATCGACCCACTGTTCAAGGACAAGATCCCCCCAGAGTTTGGCAAGGGAAACAGAGCATTCTGGGATGATCTCAATGCACAGGTATGGGGACACATTGAAACCATGATCACGATACTTGGCGGCGACATGGATGCACCCAAAGACCCACACATGACCAACATACGGCATACGCACCTACTTCAACTCATGGGCGAAGCCAAAGATGAATGTGCCAAACTAGGGCTAGACTGGGCCGTCGAGAAAGTCAAGTCAGAGTAAGAAACTTTATTCATCATCTACACTCCAATACGGTGTGTTGTCCGGTAACGGTGGTAATAAATCTGGTATATCATTGTCTGACGTATCATTTGTATCCGACTCTGATAACTCATCGTCGTCCGATGTCTCATCCGTTTTAGAAGCCTCAATTTCAGATTCCCACTTACGGTAGACGTCCGCATTGGCATCACTTAAGATGTCCAACGCCTTGGTGTCTGTAGACAGCTTGATAACACGTACTTGTGTACAGACGACATACCACCGCCGGAGGCAGAATAGACCCAATACACCGGCACACACATACAACACGTCCAGAATCGTCTCGGATGACGACGGAATGTCATGTGTCTTTGTACCATTGTGCGTATCACCACCCGTCACAATAGACAGCAGGCACATGTAAACACCCTGCATGATGTGGTTATACTATGATTAGAAGATGCATCCTCTATATATATATAATATTGGACAGCTGTATGCAACCCAAAAAAATATACCCTGTGTGGGGTTCGAACCCACGGCCCTCTGGTATCATCTGGGCATGCCGCCCTTAAAAGCCAGATGCTCTGACCAACTGAGCTAACAAGGCATGGGTTGACGCGAATGTTAACACTTATAAACAAGAAATCTATACAACCAAGTCCGGACGTGGAAATATACATACATCAGTACAACATATATCCATCCAAGTCAGGGCTTGGAGATATATATGTATATAGATTCATTCATGATAGTGGACTTCACGTATGTACGTAATATTTATATAGTTATATTTATATTTTCATAATATTAATATGTTGTTTATGCAGGTACACACCATGGCCATTTACAAACAATGGGGCATCCCCGAACTGAACGAACTGATTGACAACCCCAACAAACGTGCAGTCTATGGGGCCAAAGCATACAAACACACACGTGGGACATCTGCGTACGAAAAGGCATACCTCGCGCATTCAAAGGTACATATAACCAGGGAACTGGTCACATCCACAATCGTTTTATAATTCATTTAATCTGTATACCATATATTCACTTAACCTGTATACCACATCATCAGATGCCCGGTTCAAAGCTTGTCCATGGGTTTGTATGGGAGAACAATGCCGTCCCAATCCCACATGCTTGGGTCCAAGACAAACGTAACAACGTCATCGAAGTCCACGACCCGTTACTGCGGACCGGTACATATGTTGGCCGTGCATTAAACACATCCTCGTACATGAAAACGCTGTTGAACCCCCGGCGCCACCAGTGGGCATTTCAGGCCATGCACACCAACACAGTTTGAAACTTTTGGATTTTATTCTAATAAATATTTACATTTTGGGTCTGAGTGTTCGTATTTGGGTGTATTTACATTTTGGATCTGGGTGTTCGTCAACTACATAGGTGTGCATATATCATTCAACAATGGATACGTGTGGCACATGCCATGCCGATTGCCAACGCACCAACATCTGCGGGCGGTGCAATCATGCCATATGCACGACGTGCATGGACATTACATGTTCTCATTGTGAAGCAGACATTTGCGATTCATGTTGGACACAGCACTCACATGACATGGCAAGATGTACAGAGTGTGAAAACAACTTGTGCACCACATGTGTGGGCCCCATGAATCGGTGTGGGGAATGCACGCAGGTCATATGCCCTCGTTGTATTGGCGACACACAGACGTGTGGCATTTGCAAGGATACACTATGTAACGCATGTACCGGGGTCGGATGCCATAATTGTGGTATAGATATCTGCAGCAGATGTTGGGCATCGTATTCCGACATGGAAACGTGTGCCATCTGCACAGACAGACAATTTTGTTCAGATTGCGCAACCTTCCATGTGGGCCACTGTGGCGCCTGCAACAACCTCACCTGTTCCGATTGTGCCGACGGATTTAGGTACGTTATGTTTGTATTTATACACAACCGTTTGTTTATTGATTCTAATATGTCCATATTACAGAGTGCCCGTCGACGACACGACTGCTGCTATATGCTGTGGAACAGAATGCGACACATGCAGTGATTATCTTCTGGCCCCACACGTATGCGGAAACTGTGACAAGGCGTATTGTAATACTTGTACTACTGTCACAAGGTGCCAAGGGTGCCACGACAATGAATGGTGCGACGACTGCGTAGACAGGCTAGATATTACGACGTGTGACGAAACGGGATACGAAGTGTGCTGCGCAAGGACATGTGAACAGTGTGAACGGCATGTATCCGACACTGAGATGTGTTTTGGATGCAAAGGCTTCCACTGCACGGTCTCGAATTATTATGAAACCGTCTATACATGCGCATGTGGAAAGAAACACAGCAGTACATGCCCAATTAAAAAAAGCAGTTGCAAGTAAGTGTTTATATGTATCCAATGCATGTATAATCCATCCCTAACATCCACACAGTGATGTATACACGTGCGCAGGATGTGATATGAAGCTGTGCCCGGACTGTTGCCCGCAAGACCTTGCACTGGACCAGCCCATGTGCATCAAATGTGCCAGTGTCATTCCATTGGCGGTATGCAAAACCAAATGCCCCGAATGCTATCTAAATGAGGACGGTGCATGCACTGGGATTCACAAAACAGAAATATGTATGTTGCCTGGCCAATGCCGACACGTTCGGTGCCGTCTTGAAGAACTGTTCAACAAGTCCGTACCTCTTGACATAGTGGCCATGGTGACAAAGCACCTCAATCGAATAAAGGGACGATTTCAGATAAACATTGATCTCAATCGAATAAAGGGACGATTTCAGATAAACATTGAACCTCCAACAGTCATGCCGACAGCCGGAATACTGAAAGGTATGTACAACCCACTGCCCATGATTGTAGTGAAGTGTCGCACACGAGAAGCGAAATCCTACATCGAAAACGTAGCCAAAGACCTAAAGGGTTATAGTGTAATGTATTATAACACATGGCCTTATACCAGGATTTCAACCAGGCATACGTTTGGCACTAAAAGAATACATGACTATACACATGTATTGATATTATCAGCATTTACTATGAAGTGGTTTTATTATAACCAACCATATGTGTCATATTTCAAAATAAACAGGTAACATGCCCATGATGGCCGCCGACATATTGAAATATATGTATACTCCACTCCCTGTCATTGAAGTGAAGTGTAATACACCCGAGGCAAGAACGTACATAAATATCATAAAGGCTCATCGATCTGATATTCATGTGATGTACCATCGCAAATGTCCATACAACATGAGAACGGAGTACACCGATAGTATCAAACTAAACGACTTTACACATGTACTTTTGATATCCAAGTTCACCCTGAAGTGGTTTTACGAAAAGCTACCATATACAGATTACTTTTTAATACATTAAATGGGTTTACGGTAGGCGGGTATGACGAGCAGTTGTATGACGGTCACCCCTGTTGCGAATACAAATAGCACCAGTACCAAGTCATACACTACATCGACGATACTATTCGGTCCACATGCTGCGTCCGGTCCTGTCGTTTTACACGCGCGTATTTCGGTTCCACCCGGGCATATAGTGCATGCCAGACACTTGTTAATGTCGTTGAAACTGTTGAGGTAGAACCCCTCATTACATTTGGTAGGCGGAGGATCGTCTACATCAGGCATGCCCAGCGTGGGAAGAACACACATTGTATTGGACGTGAGGGTACAAGGAACATCCTCAATCAAATTAGCGCCGCAAATGGTACACAGCATGCATGCGGCTGTGATGTTCTGCGTGACGTCGAGCGAGTGCCGCTTGGATGAAAAATACGTCACACCCGACATACACGGTGAGGTTAAATCCTCAATCCATGTGCACGACGTCTGGGTATGCATGTCATACATCCAATCTGTGCTTGTCCATGATGACATTCCCGAAGGACATGCCGTGCACGCATTACTATAAGCAGTCTCACCAGGTGCCGCGTCAGCTTGAACGGTATAGTAAAACCCATGACGGCATGATGCGGTACGCAGGGCACACCCACGGTCGGTCGTTGGTGTCGAACCAATGGCCACATAATGTGAAGCACTGCAATGCGTGAGAGCAGTGCAAGCCCGATCAGTCGTAACCGTGGGCCGGGTTGATTCGTATGCTGTGTTCCCACACGATGTGAGAGAAGCACACTCCCGATCATAAAAAGGACCCGATGGACTTGTTTCGTATTCGTACCCAGACGCACATGGCGTGAGAGGTGTGCATGTTCCACTTGGGGCCGTATAGAATACATTCGACGGACAGTGCAACGGTGTGGACGTTACTGTCCCAAACCATGATTTGTTGAGTACCCCTGGCTGAATGCCCACATGTGTAATGATGGATGAATTCAGTTTTCGGATTGCTTCCATGTTAGCAGATGTGGCAGTCGTAAGGGTAGTCCGGCGACCACACCGTACAGTCGGATTGTACCCATGCACCATGCCCCCAGATGCGACTCGAACGACATATGGAACATAGCCACACCGTGGAACACGGTACACCCTCGGTACAGCCGACACAGGGTGTACATCCACCGCACGGTGTCTTAGTTTGTTAATGGTAGAACCAGATTGGTAGGAGAATACACTTGGAACGTGGTAGTGTGTGTCTTCTAGATAGGATACAGAGTTATTTGTACTCAAGAATGAATGGTACTGATGCATGGTGACGTTGGCCGTGTCTGTGGGACAAACCACATCGGTTAGATTAATCGACGACCCCGGGCTGACAACCGCATCCAAACTGCTGTTGGACACATCAAAATAATAATGCCCGAGCCCATAGTTGACCGAATTTAACAGAATGCCAGGGCCACGCCGAATCGACGTGTATGGTGTACAAGTTCGATCAGAGGTGATGGTGGGAGTGATGTCCTCATCTTCCACCTTGGAGCACGGGGTAAGCTGAACGCGTACCCACCCTGTTGGACTGAATGTGGGCACACTGGTCGGAGAGGTTGTAGGAATATATGTAGGAGATGCAGTTGGAGCCGTTGGTGGTGCAGTGGGTGATGCAGTGGGTGTAGCTGTTGGGCGCACTGATGGCGTGGCGGTGGTTGGAGCCGATGTTGGCGCAGCCGTGGGACCCGTGGGCGTTGATGTAGGAGCCGATGTTGGTGCATCCGTGGGATCAGTGGGCGTTGATGTGGGAGCTGCCGTCGGGCGCACTGATGGCGTGGCGGTGGTTGGAGCCGTTGGAGCCGCACTGGTGGGAGTCGACGATGGAACAGATGTGGGGACAAATGTTGGAGACGTCGTTCCACCCGTCGTATAGGTCCCTAGCGTGTAATGTGCATTGAATACCTCTGGTGCGTGATAGATGCGAAGCGAATCCCAGACACCCGGATACCCATTGCAATCCGACGATGTCCCTTGAAACACATCGTTAATAGACGCGCCCATTGGGATGATATGCCGTGCTCGTTCGGCATAATCTTCTCCCCACTGGGTTGTGTCGGATGCATGGCGATACCGATGAATATGTCCGTTGGTATCTAATACTACAGTGAGTGGTTCCGCGGCCGATGCATTGACCCAAGTGTTTATGACAACCGTATCCAACGTAGCATGCTCGGACACCTTCTTGTTGTCTGTGCCAACCCTGCATCCTGTGAACACATCCAGAGGAGATGGTTGGGCAGCACCATAGGTGATTGGAAGATGGGCAGCCGGCACATCACCGAAACACCACCCTTCGGATAAATCAACAACCGATGTTCTGTTATGATGACGTTGGACAAACACGAGTGGCGATGAAACGGACCGATGCAGCCCGACACAATCGGTCCAGAGCGGATCGGCCCACCGGAAGTACGTGCCATTGGATGTACCAACGCGAAAGGATCCCGATGTCGAACACACACCAATGACAGGCGTGCCTACAGGAAGCCCAGTCGAGGCATCCTTGGATACCCACGCGGTCATACCGTCATTATCCCAATATGGTACATGCTCGTGTGTCCCAATTTCCGTGAGCGTGTCCCCCTCAATGGTAAGTATGCCCGTCGATTCAACCATGGCCACATACACGGACGTTTGTGTGATGGCACCGGATGATACAGCGGCCCGGTACGTTTCCGTGTTAACATATGTATTCCACGCGTCATCCACAACAAGCGACAATCCTTGGCAAACACCCAGCTCATAAGTGGTTATGGTACCCATCACACCACTGTTTACGATGCCAAAGTATGCCCCCTCTGAACCACAGATGGCCACTGTACGACTCGTGGAGCTGATACGAGCCGACACGCCTGTTGCGGCCGATGATGTTTGAAGTGTCGATGACAATGCATAGGGTATGGCCTCTACCACACCAGTCGAAGATACAATGACAGTGGTACCTTCAGGTGCCCACCCGCCAGGGAGCCCTGTCACATAAATCACAACAACCGCATCGAACCCATATTGATGTACACCTGCTACGGATTCGTTTCCTGGTGGCCCACTATACAACACGTCCCATGTATCACAGTCTACAACAGACCCATCGTCTAGAGCCGTGATGCCTATACCACCCACCTGTGGAAAGATACCATCACGTATTGGTCGGACTGGCATGCGTACACCCCGTCCGTTTGACCCTAGTTGTAAGGATACATCCGGGGTGAACGGTGGCCATTTGTTGGATATACCATCATGCAAGAGCAGCCAACGGTCATGGGGAGCATCAGGTGCATACACCATCCGCGCTTCTAGCTCAAGGGGTGTGTATGCATCCAAGGTAGGCGCCCATCGGGACCAACACGCATCCGGTGACAAGACCCCACATACACCAGAAGTCCGGGTTACATTAAGGTAACTTGTCGGCATGGAGGTAGGCCTCCCCCCAGCCATGCTACGGAAATGCAGCCGGTGGAACGCCAAGTTCTCATACACAAGTGTCGAGGCATCAGCACCGTTGACATAACACGAATCATACAAACTGACGGAATGTGTGCCTCGATCAGGCGCAGTCGATTCGGACCGATGCACTCTGGCAACCGATCCCCGCGTGGATGTCTCAAGTTCAACACCCAACATATTATTATTTGTACTGGCATACCACAGTATAGTAGGGCTCCCATCCACCCTGCCATGGTTCGCATGATGCCGTGTGTACACATCCGTAATAAACGGTGACCCACCTTCCCACACGGCAATGTCTGTTGGGGCATCCCAGAATGTATCGTATGGAAATGTAGTTGAATCTTTGAGATACATACTCCCAGGCGATAAGACAGCAGCACACGGATCGGCTGTATCGATTAACAAGCCGACGATCCGATTATGGCCACAATTGAATGACAGGTCCAAGACAATTTCTACAATCGTATCATTAATGGTATTAATACCATCACGGTACTCTACTTGAGTCTGCGTACCGGATATGTCCCACGCCGCGGTAACAACTTCCCACCCACCCGACACCCATCGTTCCAACGTGGATGGACCAGAAGACGACCCCGGGAGCGTGGATACCCGTAACCCACAAGTGGGACTTGGGTATAGCTCGGTGGACCCACACGTGACAGCCGTTGAGGGATGCACCACAACACCCCCGACAAATGGGAGAAGGAGGACCACATACCACATATTACCATGTCACAAGACACAAATGAACCACTGATATATTACTATGAAGTGTACATTGATTTGATGTATTGGGATATCATAAATAAACGATTGCTTTCCAAATGCCACGGTAGACTAAAGGCTGCAATGTGCCACATCGTGTGTGCTATGACATGTGTGGTGTGTAGTGAGACCATCTCGCCGATAAGCATGACAGTCATGGCAAATTGGGCGTGTATTTGGCACGACCGCGGCCACGACCGTATAGGACCAAACCGGTTCAGCGTGCCTACCATGGCCAGGAATGCAAACAATTGATCAAGAAACAACCATGTGTCCGACGAGTATTGATTGTGCGTGCCGTCGAACCCAGTATGCATCATCCGCCCATAGAACGTCGATACAGTGGCGCCCACTTTAGCATGAAACACAATAGATGCCATCATCGACATATGAAGAAGGACACGATACACAGTGTCGTCACGGATGATAATAATCGCTGGCACGGCAGCCACATTGGTGGCCACCATCATTACGCGGTCCATGATGGGGCGTGTGTAAACTATGGGTCTGACTATTCGTTCGCACGGTTCAACTATATGAACCAACTGGTGTACATCTGCATCCGGCTACGACTATACACAAGGGACAAATCGACCCTCAATTCCGACGCCATGGCAGAATGGGTAGACCGGCTTGCAGAGCTCATACAACAAATACAAACAGTCCGACTGGAGAAACTTATGGCATATGTAAAGAATGACGACATGGCGGATCTCGTTGCACAATTCGAAGACGGGAAAACAGACCGTGATATCATATTGGTATCTGGTGTCGACAATTTCGATATGTTTACAGAACGGATGCAGGAAGAATACAATACATTTGTCATGCCACCATTGTCAAGCAGTAAGGAAATGAAACATCATTTGTATTATAATGATACAATTGACAAAGAATGGAAAGGCATTATCATCATTGACATTCCCGCTACCGTTCAGACGATGCTTGAAATGTCATTCTTCCTACTCCACATCAAAGACATACAACGTGGACGCCTGTACGGTCCAAATTACAGGGACAAGCGAATCATCAACCCGCCTCAAATATGCTGTTTCACAGGGAAGGTATCGCCATGGGCTATGAAGCATAAACCCGAATCTGGGACCATCTCGTTTCAAACCGACATTGGAACAGTATAGTATGAAAACATAAACTAACTGATATGATTAAATACGAACACAACATTACCGTGACAGCTGTTTAATAGTATATGTCCAATGGACAAGAAGAATGACATTATATACCACATACCGCCATGTCGGAAGAACCGCCAATCTATTACTGTGAAGCGTGCAAGTATGAAATTGATCTGCACACCGACGATGTGTTATACGGACGTGTGTGCTCGTGCTTGTACCACAACACACCAGAATGTGCACACACAACGTGTATTATTCACAAACGAAAGACAACACTGGCAGCATACCATCACGACAAATGCATCATGTGTCAGAAGAACCCCACGCAGCCAGGTGAAATGTGTGACAACTGTATGACATATGTCAACCACTCAACAGCCACATATCTAGGCGAGAATGGCCTGGGAGTCAAGATCAACACATTATATGTGAGTATGATAGTTTATGCGTAATATGTATGCCAGTAACCGTCTCACCGTTATATATGTGTAGGAGTACCTGATGCGGCTGAACCGATGGCCCAAGTTCTTTCGGAGCCGTGTTACCGTGCACGACATAAGTGTTACCAATGGAACCTTCTTCACGAGTGTACATCCCATGATCATGGCAGCGTGGCCGGTCACCATAGAAGTAGCATTGGCACCCGAGACAGTGTGCCTTCTTCCATCCAAAGGAACCGTGTGCCTTGTGGGTGCATGGATTGAAGCCATGTTCCTGAGCCTCACACCGCGTCTTTATCCCCTGAGCATAATGGCAAAATTCCCAGGAATAGAAGAACTGCATATAGACACCGCCAGACTGATATCCATGTGCCGTGTTTACATACGTGAAAAGACTGCCCCCGAGTTGGATCTCATCGACACGCACACGGTGCGTAAATTAACACCACTCAATATATACTCGGAGAAGACCTTCAAGTCGGTTCTTATGCAAGCCTCATACGAAGGCATCTCATTGACCATGCTTGCATCCGAAACACCGCAAGCCATGGACATGCTAGACAAGTTCAAGGATGACATTATTATCCACGAGGGCCGCGTGTACAGCAACACACCTATTCGACACATCCCCACATTTGAGTTAGACAACCACACCTCCAACATAAACTTGTAAACTTTGAAAATGTCACATTTAAACTTTTATAATCCAATAAGACACGCAGAGTCACAACCATCACCACGTGCATCGTCCAGTATACCACCCATGTCCAGCACCAAACCACCGGCGCCACCAACGATGGATGTAAGACCATTGTATACCATGTAGAGTGTGCTGCATTGTTACCGTGTTATTCCCTCCCGCGCCTCTGTTGTAGCATGTTATTCCCTCCCGCGCCTTTGTTGTACCATGTTTTGTTGTACGAGCGAATGACCAGACCCAATGTCACAACAGCCAATCGCCATGGGATGGAAGCGTAAACGGGACCCAACCGACGAACCCCATCGTACCACAAAGGAAACACTGTTCAAAGAAGCAACACTTGACCGACTTGTACAACTAGAGGCACGCCTTGCGACCGAACACGAAACGCGGTCCGATCTGGAGAGTCAAATCAAAACACTGACGTACGTTTGTATCGTCTCATTTCCACCATATAATGTCCACTGACACTGATATACCTTACAGGGAGGAGCTCCACGACACCAAATGCGCGCTCCAGGTTGCACATAGCGTTGAGAACGAGTCGACTGGTAAACTTGCTGCCGCAACACAGGAAACGGCCATCTTGGCCGCCAAACTCGAGACCGCCACATTGAAGAACGGGTCACTTGAGCGACTTCACGCTCTCAACCAAACTGAAATGGTACGTTGTAGATGCATGCGCCACGTGTGTACATCCATTCACATTGTATGTGGTGTGCAGATGCGGACGCATGACAAGATGACGATAGCACACCAAGATGAACTTGCTGAACAGGAACGCATACACAAAGACGCACTTGACACCGAGTACAAGAAGGGAAGGGACGATGAGTATGCTGCCATGCATGATTCCATGACTGCCACATACAAAACAGAGTGGGACACCAAGACCAAAGCCATGCTCATAGAACAAGCAAAGAATCACGCGGATGCAACCGAGCAGAAACTAGAGAAGGAGCGGGCCAAGCATAAGGCAGAACTTGATACTCAGTATACACTGTATCAAAAAAACTTTATGAACCAGATCAAAGTGTATGCCGACGTAGACGAAGCAACACACAAAAGACACGAGCGTGAGAAAACCGATCTATCTGAATGGCACCAGAAGAACGAGGATATAATCAAACAACGTACGTACACATGAATGGCTGTATGTATGTATATGATATTCTGATAAGATTCCCATGTACCCATTCTAGATGTGTGCACACCCATCGCATTCCATCCAACCACAGTGGAGGTCGGAGCATCCGTATCTGTCGAGGACAATGGTGAATGGTGTAACGGTGTTGTCATGTTCGAAACGATACCTGCCAAGATCCACGTGCATGAAGATGGATACGCGCTCATGTCTGTTCGGACTGTAAAGTTTAAAGTTACACACTATAGGGTAGACCTGCAATCCATCGATCCTACACTACCTACGGCAAGACTGGTATGCTTTCCAACAGACGCAACGTTATATTTGTATGATTTATCACCAGATAATTTATGGTGTAGACCCAAACCATCGAATCCCAAATCATGGATGCCCACCGTCCCCGAGTGCTCGACATTCCCACCGCTTACTTGAACCCTTCCACAGACATGTGAGCACAACTGAAAGGATGTTAGTGTGTGCCCTGACCCTTAGTGTGATACATGTTCAATAAATAAGAATACATACCTTTTCACACGTGATAAAGCTGTAAGCACATTGCGCCGGTCTTCAGGTCGACTGTCGTCACATCCGTATAATCGAGCATGCACAAACTCTAGCGTCCTCCCTCGCACAGCACGAACCGGTAGCCACCATGCTGATGTAAATGGCCATTTACGAGATTTCGACTCGGCAACGATACCACCCATAGCTTTGAGTTTGGTAATCCATACCGGTTTATCTGAAAGTATATATATGGTATGATTCATATTAGCGCTGCAATCATATATAATACATATTCACATTCAGAATCGTACCATAACCAGGCACATCCACCATGACAACCATCTTGGGTCCTGGTACAATCACTTTGAACTCCTTTGTATCCTCATTGTGAAACACATGTGGGTCTTTCCCAGTCCAATAGACAGCGTTCAGCACACCCATGGTTCCCTTGGGAATGGTCCGATCCGCCTTGTACCGTTTGGATGCGTGGCTGGCATGAGATGCCGTTCCAGTATCATCATCGTCGCCCGTTGGATGGAACATGTCATCAGATTCCTCATCATCCTGGTCATCTTCCACAGACTCCCCTTCATCCGTGGGCTTTGGCGGTGGGAGGTCGAGTGGAATCACATACTCACGTGTGAATATGATGGGACATTGGGGCGTTGCACCGAATCTATGGACACTTTTGGTAGCGCCTTCGTGTGGCATGAAATCAGACGGTGCAAATAAATACCGTGGCCCGTCGTCCTTGGAAACAATATCCAAGTTTAGCTCTGCGGCTTTGGTTGCGGTCAAACAGAGCCCAGTCACATAATCGGTCCCAGGTTTCCGATACCGGGACTTGTCCATGAGGTACCCATTCCAGAAGGACTTGAGGTGTGCTGGAAACGGCTTGGCATTCCCAATACACTGCAACCCCAAATCATAATCATCTTCCTCCTTGGCATCAAAACGAAGCTGGGTAGTAAGTTCAAACGACTTGTCAGGAAATGGAAAGAACTTGGATCGGACGGTTAAGTGCTTTCCAAGGGGCCCTTCGAGAAGCAACGTGGGTGGCAACTTTCCTTGCATCAGTGTACCAAGCTCATTGAACGCCTCGGGTGCAACAGCATCCGCTTCATCGAAAATCAACATGGCGATACTGGATGGCAAGACTTCCAGATTCAACCTGAACACACACACACATCAATCGTTATACATCATATACATACACAACCATTTCGTATTCAAATACATGTACATACATTCCATTAAATGTCCCAGGCTCCGTGCCACCCAACAGTTCCGCTACCGACTTAACCACTGTTCGTAATCCACACCCGCCAAGAATGGCACGCACGACCGTTGAAAGTCCAACACCAGGTTTTGACCCCTTGACGACCGTCAGACGTGGAGCTTTGGCAACAGGAAGCATGTGTTTGACAATCTCGCATTGTGGTTCGGTGAGTGGCTCGGTCACGTCCACATCGTCATACAACAACTCCATTCCCCGCACAGGGACCACCACCAAGACAACCGCCGCCATGATCGGCCGTTGGAATTTTGGGATCTGGCTGTTCGTTCGTACTTACCAGTTGGTATATGTGACACACATAATCCTCACACATTCCAAGAAGGAGGGAGGTGACCCAGACGTGCCATGAGTGAAAGCACCGCTCGACCCACCAAGCGGCCACGGAAGGGTTCTGCATTTGTGGATACCGAGGCAGATGTTTCTGGTACTGACACGGAGGACGATTCCGACAACAGTGATCTTGACAGTGACGCCAGTGATTTGATTGCAGATCATGATGCACCATCTAATTCCGAAGAGGAGACCGACCACATGGCAATCCGTGCAGAAGTGGAGGAGAATGAGAACCGAATACCAGACCCTTTGGGTGATGGACTAGATGACATTGTAAGTATGAGGTGGTATCATGAACCTCTGCCCGACACATGCATGTACCGTCGTTTCCTGTTATACATCTCACACCCAAAAAAATGACCGTTACATTGTTGAATATGAATTACAGGCGTCACACCCAGCAGGGTATGCAGGACTAAGGATCCCACTGAACCGGTTAACAACACTACCGTAAGCATTAACAGGGTTATGGTTATAGAGCCCATGTGTACATGTATGTGATATGGTTTCTAACACTATGTTCCCGCCCAGGTCCGACATTGACATGTTTAATGAAATGGCAGTCACATGGGCACATGGACCTGATGACCCTTTTAGAGATAAACTCACAGAGTACAATCTGCCAGTGCCTGCCCATAAACTGGATGTTCCGAAACGCCGCACGAGGGGGCTCTACATGCACGCGAGCATCGATGGCGCAAGTGTATGTCACCTGAATGGTATCTCCAAAAACCGGTCTGTTATCTCACTAGGCGAACCAGATGGGTCGATTGCATGCCTTCGAAAGGGTAATACAGATTTACGGCCCATTGCATTGCTCGACACCCCACACAACACCAAGGCCATTTGCATCGGCCAGGTCGCAGGGCTTAACAACCGGTTCCGGTACATTGTCAGGTACTGTATGTGTGTATCGAATAGTACCAGAATAGGAGGTTGTTCGTATCTAATAGTACCAGAATAGGAGGTTGTTCGTATCTAATAATATGTACTCTCCAGGTTAATCGCAATGGCCATTGATGCGAAATCCGATGTCGATGTAGACGCAGACCCAATAGACGAAGTGCCACCCTATGTCACCAAAGTATTGGACTGTGACATGGGCCAACGCATTACAGCGTTAATGGAAGAGACGGGATTCTCTGAAGCCATGGTCTGGTCTGCAGTCCAAAAAGCATGCAAAGGCGAAAAGATGGCGAAATATAATATGATCACCATGGCCAAACACAACGGCGTCAAATATAACAATCTGCGCAAGAAGACGGATGCCATAGCCGATAATGTTGTCCAGACATGCGACTGGTTAAAAGGTATGTATGATGTTGGGAGATGTTTTATGTACAACCATATACTGACGTTTGTGTTTGGTTTTACAGGTCTACCACAAACCAACCCGTTGACGCAAGATGTGATTGCGTGCTTTGCCGATCTGAAGGAACCCAACAGAATCCACGAAACTGCCACTGGACTTGTCGGCGGACCACTTATGATTCATATCATCGGTGCACTATTCGAGAAGTTCGAATCAGTATGTTATGGCACAATCACATCCAATGGCGACCAAGTGATTATGATTGCACCAAATGAAATCACACCTATGGAATTGACCGACACTGTCAATCAAGCAGCACATCAGTTTGAATCGTCTGTGGTTGGCTTTAATATAACAGAGGATTGTCATGTCATGGCCATCCGAGGTTGCAATGAAGCCCAACACATTCTCAAGTTTACCAATCAGACCATTATAACCACTCTCAATGGCGAGGAGATGACATATAATACAAATGTACCACAAGATGATTACATGGAGGAGATCGAAGAGCCAATGCACACAGAGGAGCCTGAAGACACGCTCGGTCAGTTGAGCCCTCTGTCTGAGAATGAAATACTGGATGATGAAGATCTGGATGCGGCATTTGGACCATCAGACGAAGATGAACCCACTCCCACAGAGGAACCCATGGACGAGATACCAAGTGACATACTTGTCAACGAAGCAGCGGCAGCATTGGACGACGAGGAAGCATTCGAACCAATGGACGATCAGCCTACCTGGGTGGACGCGTTAATGGCGCAAGCCCCAGACGAAGAAGACGATAGTCAAATACCACCATGGAGCATTGAAGTGGATCATTCGTCGGAGATTCAGATTATATTACCACACATGTTACCAGAGGACGACTACAAAACACTTAAAGATGAACATCTCCGAGACAAACTGATTGAAGCACGACACCTTTTCTCTGCTCACCAAAAATGGATTGGTGGTAACAAAGAGCCCTGGATTATGAAAAAGAGCCCAGAATACAAGTGTGCACTGTTTGACCTGACGGCCGCCTTGTTACAAGTGTATACTACATATGCCATCGGATCACTGGTATGTTACATTATATAGAATATATTTATAGATGATATAATATTTACCACATACAATTCCACAGGTACCCAATGGAGCCGACATGCCGACCGGGGTACTAAACGCTGACATTATTGTGCAGTTAGAGTGTGGTTCGCTGGTCCCACGCGTTGTTGCATTTCCAAACCTGGCAACTGCACGATCTGGAAAGGATCGCAGTGAAATGCGTGTGATGATCCGGTCTGAATACAATGCCAACCATTATGACATTCTTCTTACCAAAGAGTATCACAATGGGGTATCCATCGAGACACTGGTGCAACACTTTGTGGAGATGCTCAGAGAAATGGGATGCTTCTTGCCTGAAACCGAAGAGGCGGCACTGGGTGGAATGGACTTTGATCTTGCATACATTCCAGGCGAACTGAACAATTCTAATTTCCAAGAGCGATTTGTCGCACATCTCGTAGGGTCGTCCACCGGGGACGGCAAGCCACCAAAGCTTAAAATCAGTGCGTCGCACGATATACACATCAAGGAGGTTCCACTGATCCAGCGGTTTACACTTGGGTTGCCAGACAACAAAATCCTAACACTGACAAATGACAATGGAGCCACAGCACGAGGCCCTCGAATCATTGAAGCAGATGGGAATTCGTCGGTGCATCGGTACCTGGATGCAGATGTACCGACCGTCAACAAACTAGTGCGTATAACAGGAGAATGTACGTAATGTGTGTATTGATTTGGGGGGGTTTTAATATACACATTACTAACATTCCATGTATTATAGATTACTACAAAACACTGCAATTTAAAGACTTGGATGACAATGAAGCGTCCGATGTATTCCACAGTTCGATTGTGATTCCATTCTTCAAATTGTTTGTGCAGTGCTGCCCAAAGATCGCGTCACTGATCCTGACACAGTACACCACACTTCGCATTCCGACCGACAAAGCATGGACGCCAGATATGGTTCATGAACTTACAGCAGATGAGCGGATTGTTACATTGTTTACAATGGGAGCTCTCACGCGTGTGTTTGCCAATGCAGACGAAGGGCAGCAGATTACATCCATTCAAGGAATAGGGGGTGCATCGAAGACATCCGTGCTGCGTATATTCCAACGCATTTTCAATTATTGGACCATCAATGTGAACACTGGGAAAGATGATGTGTTTTGGGCATCCTATTTTTACGATGAGAATATATGTTTTACAAAAGGTGTATATCCATATGTTGGGTTTTGCAGCACAGATCGGAAGAACGACATGGGTGCACACATCCCGGAACCCATCCGAGACGAAGTGATTGGAAATTCGGGCGACCAGACACTTACAGTAAGTCTATACATAATGGATATAACATGCATGTTTATAAAAAATGGATATAACATGCATGTCTGTCTATAAATAATGGGTATACATGTCCTATTCATTATGCATTGTATTGTCTTGTTTACAGACCGAGCAAAAATTCAAAAACAAGAAGCAAATCATGTTCCGACCCATGGGCGTATGGGACGCTGGCAATGGATGCTGTGCGTCCGTTCTGAAAGAAGTGGAAGACGGGAAAATAACGGCAAATGAGGCGTGCTTAAAATGTGTCATGGGAGAACGTGAAGGCGTTGGCAACTCGAGCAAACGTCGTGTCAATCTGTGTGCCCCATTTCTGAAAGTGGTGGATCCGAGCTGCGATGCGTGTGAGATTACGAATCCATATTTTGAACGCATCGAAGACATATTAGATGACGACGATGAACTTGTGTGCTTCTTGTTGCTCAGCTTTTGTGCCAATCTGATTTGCCGCAACGCCAACATTGCATCATCCAAGACAGACCTACACCATGAACTGATGAGCAAATGGGTATACATGAACGCGAATCTGATACGCGAAGACACACAAAGCCACTTCGAGCCGTACTCCACGGAAAAATCAGTTAATGTATGTTATACCTTTGTTATAAATTGTTTAGGGATTCCCACTAACGTGTTATACTAATGCACACAGGTGATTGACCAATTTGGACAAATACTGGTTGTCAAAATTGGACTCGTGGTGCCCTTGAATGCCCTAAAAAACCTAATGACAACATCGTCCAACTTTGTGAAAACCGACGAACTGGGCACTGTGTTTGGTGAGAAATCCAGAGCAAGACGAAGTTACGCATGCTCCATGTGTGGCATATGCCTTCATGGCATCAAACGTGCTCAACTGACCGCTGTGATTGTGAACATGGACCCTAATTCCGAGATTGGTAAAATTGTTGGAGATGTGTGTCCTGGTTCCGGTTCACAACAAAATCACACATTCGGTACACCCACAACATCGCCGCTCGGATTCCGTTTGATCCATGGCGGCGCATACCTATAAATCAGGGATATACATGTATAATAAACCCGATGCTGACTCAAGACGGTGCTGAAGCCATCAACTTCAGTTTGTACATTGTAACATGTGTCGGTTTGCTTGTGTATGGGTACTGGCGCTGGCGACGGGAACCCTAGGCCAAGGGTGTGCGCCCGATTCCTCGTGCAATGCACATAGAGCTTGTGAGTTTGGATCCATTGCGGGGTACGAATCGACGTATCGCCATATTCTAGCCATTACCGGATGCTCGCCTGCTTGTGTAAACCAATGTGCATGCACTAGTTGCAATACATCTGGAGACGTGTACGACGCACTGAGTGCAGACCCAGTCACATACTGTCAAAACAACATTATTTGCCAAGACGCGCAAGTCAAACGGGCCCTGAATTTCCCCGCCACCCAGTTTGAATGCGATGCCGTGTTTTCGATTGCACTGACAAGTCTATATCAACTCTGTGGAACGACCAACGGACAATGTCGAAATGGACAATGCGACAACGAAGATTGCATTTCGACTGTTGCCAATGCCTGTGACCAACAGACGGGACTTGATCGAGCCACATCATTCATAGTTTCATTGTATGCGGCGACGATGGTGACATTGTTCATATGGGCATATGCAAGTCTCACACACGATGTAGAAGTAGAAGAAGCAAAGGAATTTGAACCTCCACCCCAATACAGTGCGATCACAAAGGAAAAAATAGACATTGATATTATGTAATAAACAACATTGATATCATCTTTGATGCTGCACATGGTGTTATATTAGAGCATAATTTATACATAAACAAAGCGAGTAACATGTTGGTCATCGCGGCCATGGTGGCCAATGCGCTCGGATCCGTGAGTTACTGGAAACCACGCGGCAGTCAGATTACCGGAGAGAATGTAGCTGCCGGGTTTGGCAGCGGGCTCAAAATGGATGCCACTGGATCCAGGTTTGTCACATGCACCACCAAACCACGCATAACAGGGGATTTCAATTGCTCTCGTATGGACATATATGATTACACTGCTGGCGAATACGTATTCAGTGGATTTCCAGAATTGACACCAGAGTGTGTCGTGAGTGAAATCACAACATGTGTTGTAGCTATTTCAGGGGATGGGACCCATGTCGCACACGTCGTTGATGAGAGTCCGATTATGATACATGAATATATCAATTCACTGTGGGTGCCCAAAGGCACATCGACATATGTATCACCAGCCATGTATGCATCACTTGCTCTCCCAGCCGTGGGCAGTGACATAGGAAGTCAGCTGCCACTCATTGCCGCCAATACAACCGAAAAAGGATCTATTGATGCATATGAACTTGACGACGCAGAGCCTCTATTGTCCTTGCGTGGCGCCGAAGTATCCGATGGTGATCCACCCTATGGAACAGATAATTTTGGAACAGTGCTCGACATTGCGTGGGATGCATCCGAAGGTGAAACCGTACGTCTCTGTGTTGGCGCACATGATACAACAGGCGAATCCATCTCAGCACACACACTCGACTCGACAGACGGGGGTCTCACATTTACACTCAACAATGGAACAATGGTCATGTATTGCGATACGGCCGGGCCACTCTCAGGTCCACAAGTGGCCATCTCATCCGACGGATCTACGTTTGCACTCTCATGTTCTGTGGGTGCTTCGGGATACCCATATGGAAGAGTAAGTGTTTACAAATATGTATCCGGGGTATTCTCGGAACGGCATGACGCCATCTACGGAACAGCAACCACTCCTGGATTCGGTACATCCCTTGCATTAAACGACGATGGTACCATATTAGCCGTTGGTATAACCGGAACCAATACAGAAGGGACTATTGTACGTACATATTCAGACAATGACGACGCATGGGTCGACAATGGAGGCTCGGCTCTGTTTTCAACCATTAATTTAAGTACGCCACTAACAACATACAATAATGCATACGGACCACAAGTACAACTCTCAGCAGATGGTATGTTGTATATAATAATGTATATATTGAGATTTATTATAAGTCTAATTTGAATATATGCCCATACAGGTACCATTTTAGCAGTCGGTGTACCCGGACACGACACTACCAATGGCATTGGAACTGGGTATGTGCAGGTATACACCTGGACACCACCTACAACTTCTTCTGCTTCGGACCACCAGAACGTTGCCATTATTGTAGGGTCTATTATGGGGGTCCTGTGTGTTGGTCTCGCAGCATATGGTCTGTATGTATGGGCAGAGAGATCATCATCGTATGGGCCATTTTCCTCCACATAGAATTAGGTAGAGAGTGTATCCACAAACTTGCACACGACTGTATCACTGTACACGTTATCAATATCATCAATGTACCGATCGCCATCCGATAAAAACAGAATAGACGGTGTGTCTCTGACTGTTTGATTTGTAATCACGCGAACACTTCCTGTTGTAACCGCATCAAGGGCCTTGCGTTCTGGTTTAGTGATTAGCATAAACGCAATGCGTTCTGTTACCCCTTCGAGGAGTTCCGGAAACACACATACGACCAACGTAAAACTTGCGATTTCCTGTAGTGCCCGCGTCGCATTCCGTGCAATCTTAAGCTTGCTATGAGAAGATGTGTCAGACGGACGGACGGATGCAGCCAATTGCTCCAGGAGCCCCCCGGTAAGTTTAAGAAGCGGCTTGGGGTTCTTCCCAGCCCGCCGCTTGAGCTCGCTAAAGCTGAAGCGTTTATTTGTAGGCATGGCCCGGTTATGTAACATATAAAAGACGGAAACTTATATAATTTACATTGCTCATCCCAGCTGGTGTCATGATAAAATGGGAGTCTCGAGATAACATCAATGAGGCGAAACGCCTCACACCCATGACGACAATGTCGTCGAAAGAGACGAGCATGGAGGAAACACCACGACCGGAAGTGAATCCAGATGAGGAAGAATGTGAACGCATCCGGACGATACTGCCACCCGAGGAGGTACATTATCTCATCACACATGATGGATGCCCGGATGGCATAACAACCGCCACACTCATGTCCATGTACAATCCCAGGTGTTTGATTCTCTTCTGGACCCCAGGCACACAATTGGATGCCGTCACCACCAGTATCCTGACCGGGTTGAATGTCCTCATGGTGGATATTGCACCAGCCAGTCTCACCGAATACCATAAATTCATGGACATTACAGCCAAATTCGCCGTGCTTGACCACCACACTGGAAACAATTCCAAGTTTGATGCATTCCTTAACTACGGGGCATGCACTACACTAAGTGGTGCCACTGCATTCCAGACATATGCACCCATTAAACTGCTGGATTGCGGTGAACAAGCACTGCAGTACATCCAAGAGTACGATACGTTTACATGGGACGACGCGAGCAAACTCGCATCCCAGAAATGGTCGTACGTATACTGGAATGCAATCAATACATACGACGACACCACCATGGCCATGAAATTGTGCCATGCAGTATTGACAGATCAAAAAGCATTCGATGAACTAGCAGACGACAAGGATGGATTATTCGCAGCCCTTCAACTGGCTAAAGCACAACTCTACAATCTCATGGTCCCATGTACATTGACGACTACTGGTCAAACCCTCATGGGTATAGACATGGAAGAGCATATGCATCTTGCGCACGCGCAAAACTACTTTGGAATGGAGGAAGGAATCGAACATGGTCACCCCATTCTATTTACAAAGTACAAACACGGTGAGTTTAGCGGCATATCCCTTCGAGGTCCTGGGAGCCCTGAAGTAGCCACGGAATGTGGTGGAAGTGGGCATGCGATGGCTGCCGGAATCAACAACGTATCCAAAGACTATTCTGCAGTCTTACTAGATGGTATTTTTGTTAAACCATGCAAAGAGCATCTGGTTATGGTCAATAACATAACCGAAACAGATGGAATGTTGCATGGAAGGTGTCACCATTGCTATCGCGACGTCATCCAGCACCTTCTTGACCTAAACAAAGATGTCCCTGGTGTTGATGTGTACGACGACGACATGCAAGGCTCGCATAATGGTGCACTAGAACTCTGCATGTGAAACAGACGTTCATTAATTTGTATTATTAAATCTATTCGACCAACTGGGATTATAAGTAGTTACTATATGTTTACTAGTATTGTATGTACCATAACCAGCCGAAATGCAATACAACAAAGACGAAGGTCGGCCATCGCCAGAAGATGAGCACAAACTATTCAGTGATCTTGTGGCCAGGTACGCGGCGGATCCAAGCACTGCCCATAGTGCAGATATCAACTATGCCAAAGATATCCCATCAATGCACATAAAGGCAGAGAATGAACGCGACATTTGGGAGATGACAAATGCGTTGAACCTGCATAATGTCAGAATTGGCATCACCCGAACACTCATACATCCATGGACACTCATAAGGTATACATTCACATTGACACAAGATCCGGCTCCGTCAATGGGAAACACATTCCCATTCACACCTGCGTATAATCTACCAGTAGAAGACACATCCCCAATGACACCTGATAAGTTTGTACTAGTAGATCGTGTACCTACAGCTCCAGGCGGTGCAGACTAACACCATGCATACCAACTGGGAATAAAAGTGGTTACTATATGTCCATGTAGTATGTGTACCATAACCAACCGCAATGCGGTTCAACGCAGACGAAGGTCGGCCATCACCAGAATATGAGTACAACACACTTAGCAGTCTCGTTAGCAGGTATGCAGCAAATCCGACCATTGCACACAGTAACTATATTGATTATGTAACGGGATGGGACCACCACCACCTGCAGACGAACAAACCACGCGAGATTTTGGAAATGCTAGATGCGTTAAATCTGGAGGCGGGTGTCAACATGTCCACAACAACTAGAGGTCATATTGTTACATATATGTTCACACTGAAACCCCGACATGTTCTACCAGTAGAATGCATACATGCAACTCCAGATGGTGGAGATTGAAATAATTATACCAACTGAAACTATACATAGTTACTATATATCCATATAGTATGTGTACCATAACCAGTCATAATACAATATAACAAACAAGAAGGTTGACCAGCGTTATTACAACGGCCATGTGCAACAGCTGTATTTGCATATATATATATATCGTCAGTAAAAAGGTTGATGTCCCCATTTACACACATACTCGTACAAGATGCGTACCCGCAGTGCAGCACGTGTGATGAAAAACAAACGGAAAGGTGCACGCTACAAACAAATTAAGACAATTGTTTACAAGGGTGCATTGACAGAAGATGAGCAACCAGTTATCATAGCCCTCGGACTCCCAACAAGCGCTAGAAGCAGTGATGGGGACCAAACAAACAAAAGACGCACATCCAAAGCCTACACACTTGCCATCAGCCCCATTACCACCACCATTGAGAGCATCGAGACTGGGAACGAGAAAAACATCGCCCAGATTGAGAGCGGGCAGTTGTTAGAAACAGCATATTCGTGGTATGATAGTACTTACGAGTACCATGTTGGCGGGCGCCAGGTCCCAAGGAAACCGTTCAACACAAATTACAGCTTAACATGCGCCAGTGGCATCCACTTCTTTTTTAAAGCCAAGGATGCCGTACAATACTTGACCTCTGACATAATGAACTCTGTGAGTGGGGCAGATGTTGTACTCGGTGTATCAGAGTTCGGAATCGTCGCCAAAAGAGAGCTTGCACGCATGGTTGCAGGCGACATTTAAACCACAACCAATGTACTATTGAAAATACAACTGTTCTCACTTACACGCATAGCCGTAAAACATGCATACCATCTGGTATAATACATGTACAACCATATAAACACAATTAGAGATACCCATAACCAGCGTTGTTGGGATGACCACCCCGTTTGTAGACGTGCTGATGGCATGTGTAGAGCATGTAAACACTCAATTAGGACCATACCTTAGAGAAGTAGCATACAGAAGAGCAATGGTAGCGTGCATCCGTTCATACAAATACAATGTGCTAGAGGAAGTTACCGTACCCGTCATGTACGAAGATCCCCAACATGTACTTGTCAAAGTACAAGACATCATCATGGACATAGTCGTCGTCGACCCGGATGGAAACTTCACACATGTCCTCGAACTCAAACACAAAGACACCACACCAAGTAGTGTCAAAGAAGCGTGCGATCAATTGCAAGGCTACAAGGACGTTCTTGCTAAACAAGGCCAGACAATTGAGGAGTGTTGGGTTTTATTCTTTCAGAAGAAAGCAGACTCTCAACCTAAATTGATTCAAGTCTAACAAGCAAATTGACCATCTGTGCCATCAAGTACCACTGCAGTATGCCGAAGAATCGGGATACCATCCATTTGAAGACTCTTGACCATGTCTTCGGTTATCAGGCTGTTGAATTGCTGCTCTGCCAGTTCTTCTTCTACCACAAAAGCCGTCTTCTTGAACCAGTAGGCAGGACCATATGCATAGGTAATAAAATCACCCTCACAAATCACTGGTGGCTTGTTCGGAAACTCTTTTGTATCCAAAGGATCATCATACCGTAGATCCTCGGGTGGCATAGAAATCAGAAGCGGCACGCCCTGTTTACATACGGCAATGCGTGCATTACAATGTATCGCGGCACTATAATACGTGCGAAGAATCCGCTGAATTTTTTCACGGGCCGCTGCCACGTCACGTTCCGTGTCCACTAGAATGGGATACCGAAGGTCCTCTAGAAACGTCGCAACACCGTCATCGCCCAATGTAACAGCGCCATCGTTGGCAAATCCAGCATAGCAGCGTCTCTCGACATCTTTGACGACTGTATTCGAAACAATGGCAATCACAGGACACTCGTCGGTTGGAACCATTGGATGACTGTGTGTCTCCCGGGCAGACGTCATGTCCTTATTGTTACGCCCAAGCACCCACGCGCCCCTTGCAACCTTATTGCCATCAAGACGATCGAACAGCAGAACAATCCCAGTATAATCAAACGTCGTAAGAATTGTATGTGGAGTGATAGTATGATTTGTCTTCGTAGAATGTGACGGACGATAGCAAAGCCCGCGCAGTTTGTTGGCAGGATCTGTCGCGACACGAAGAGACCTATGTACACAATGAAAAAAATATTAATACACATCCGATACTTGTCTTCTTACCCACAACAACAGTATGCACTCACCGTGCAAATGGTAGAATCGCCTCGGATTCACATGCCTCCATGATAGACCACGTCTGTTCGGCAATATGGCCCATTGCAACCTCCTCTACGACCTTTACATGCTGTAGCATTTCATGTGATATTGGCGTACACGTTGATGGAGTATGCACTACAGATGCATGCAACAGAGCGCATAGTGTTGCATCGGACGCAACGGTAGGGTCCAATCGCTTCTTCACTTCCACCTGAACCTTGCCCCACAAGATTTGCCTTGCGTTTTCAAGAATGTCGGATGTATCATCACCATCATCAATGCATTTCTTGAGATATGCAAGCTGATCTGGCAAAGGCACACGAATGTCGGCTGGAACAGGATCCGTGGGTGTATCATCAACATCTGGAACAGAATCAGTGAATACATCATCGTCGTCTGGAACAGGATCAGTGAATACATCATCGTCGTCTGGCACAGAATCAGCGGGCGCATCATCGTCATCGCCCCACTGTTCCTCATCGGGTATGGAACCAAGTGCCTTGCCACGTTTCACTTGCTTGGGCTCAAGATCGGTGAGTACATCATCATGTGGCACACAATCAGCGGTTGGATCCAACGTTTCGCGTACAAGCTTGGTCAAAAGCATCTGGACAAATACACGTATAGTACCATCAGTGGGGTTCTGCTGAAGATGGTTTGTACATGCGCGAAGTACCGTTGCAGTGAGCATGTGTGGATTCTTGGCCATCCGGACAATTCGTTTATCAAAGGCGACAGATGGGCTCACTGGGACGGGAGGAGATTCATCCTCACACCCCACTTCATCAGGCACACACGGGGAGTCATCACCCCACTTCTCTTCATCGGGTGTGGAACCAAGTGCCTTGCCACGCTTCACTTGCTTGGGCTCAAGTGGACGTGTTTCACCGTCTTCGGGTACGGAAGGTAATTCATCCCTCCAGTTATCTTCATCGGATGCGGGCGTCAACGTATTGCCAACCTTCACAGCCTTGGGCATCGTTGAGGTCATACACCTTCTCATGTTCCACCTCCACAACACTTATACACTTTGGGTCTGGTTGGGCGGTCGTACATTTATACACTGTGGGGATTTGTGGACTTTGGGTCTGGTCGTTCGCATACCACCCACATTAAGGCGAATTATATAAAACACACATTTACTCAACCACCACAGGTATCATGAGCAGCAGCCGCGATATCCGGACATGGCATGACGCGGTAGGTGGAGTGCCACATGGATCCCCCAACACTACTGACAACCCAGAAGAAGCATTCACGCGCCTCATCCGAGCACGTGTACTCCACATTGGGTTGTATGGGCCACCAGAATGCGGCAAAACAAGACTTGTCAATAAGTTTGTGGACAACGGATTGCTCGTACGACTGGGGCACTTGTCGGAGACGTCAAATAGCATATCAGCATTGTATGGATATGCCAACACATCCAAGATGGACACACCAGATGAACTTGCGCTACGTATGGACAAACTGAACGTGATTACAGACAACAAGAGCACAGAGTTGGTAGCCGGATCACGGTGTTCTTGTATCATCACAGAGTCCTACAACAAAAGGGACGACATCCCCGAAGGACATCAAGTGGATGTTAGTGGCTACCATATATATGCCTAGAACCATACATGAATGTACATAAATACATTTCTTTATTTATACGGGTTATTGTATACGAAACGTAATTTAAGTTTAAAATGCTCCACGTGGTGCGAACGAATAGTCAGACCCATAGTTTACACATACCCCCACACAAAGTACTTTGATATGCCCGTGATACCTCATACCCCCACACGATGATATCCCGCACCAAACAGTACCGAAGGGTGAAGACACACACGGCTGGCAAACGGCGGCGTAGGCCCGTCTCGCCCATCGATACACTCACTATTCCATTCAACCCCATCTACTTTGTCCCACCAGATGGAACATGCCATGTAGTGGACGCGGTTGGCAACTTCGCATCCATTGCCAGTCGTCTTCTCCACACCCCTGATGTTGATTTTACGTGCATAAGAGAACATACAAATGGAAAGTATACCACAATGGTGTGGACCGATACCAACATGTTATTCACGGATACATTAGAACCAAATGCACTATGCAGCCACATCAAAGGTGCATTTCTCATCGTTCGTGTGGACGCATCCATGACATACCTTCCAATCCCAGAGCACGATTTCTTTGCAGTAATCAAGAAAATCCCAGAATCACTCACACAATGGGGAGGCGAAGGCTATCGAGACAGAACAAATGCAAAGGTCAGGACCACGTGGTACGTCACACGCATTCTGCCACACACAGATGATATGAAATATCAAACAAATCAATTACAATCAAATGAACGACCCTCTATGGATACCATACACATAGCACAAGGCGATGGCAACCCAGCCATGGGCATCAATGGAATCCATCAACACCCAGATGTAAGTTTATAACACACCATAACATATACATATGTCCAAGTACTAATACATGTATACATACCACAGACATATGGACCTCCACGGAATCCAACCATTTATCGAGAAAGTGATATATGGATTGCACAATGGGAGTGCCTGAGGTTGACCGAATAACTATGGTGGTCCATTGATGCGTTGTTTTTTATGCCGCCTTGCAATGTCATCAATTTCAACAATCGCCTTTGCTAAATCAGAAAAGCTACCACACCCAGGAACAATAAACCGCGACGGATTGTTTGTGTGTAGGCCTGGTGCTCCTGTTTTCGCAGTCCGTAGATTGATTGTGATGCCAGGAAATTTCGTGTTGTGGTTTGCCTGTACAAGTACATATATTTAGTATGACTCCAACACAACATGTGTATTCATAATAGTACCTGAGGGTCTTGGATTAACTTGTCCCGATCCAGTTGCGTCTTGAGTGTACCCGTCGCGACAATGTTAGGAACATTAATACCAGTGTAGAATTGTTGATTGATGAACGTGATAAACACAATGGTGTTTAAGAGTGCCAATGAAATCGAATTCTTGCCAATCCGTATCATGTAATGAATGTATTGCAGTACCTATGTGTATTACATGTTAGTATACGAATGTAGTATATTGTACCATCAAGTCGTTTACCTTTCCCATCATGTTTGTTGTTATGCACGTATGCACAAACGTCGAGCGCATGTTTGTGTTGGACAACACACGTAGTTCGGCCGTAGTCCATTGCCGACGACGATTCACCTTTGGACACTTTGCGCCAATACCAAACAGATTTCGTGCGTACGACACGCTCGGAGATTCATTCGTGGCCACGTGAAGTACCACATTGACGGTACTGGACACACAATACAATGTCAGTATGATATTATTACATATATGATGTAGGTACACTTACCTGAATTCTTTTATTTCAGGAAGTTTACTCGGCTGGGTGGCCGGGTTCCTCCTCCATGTTCGCCCGCTTAACAGCGGTGGCAGAGTGTCCGTCATCCGGAAATGAGATCAGTGTATAAAAGTTGCAGTGTTATTGACACAAACACAAGCTGGCATGGACCTCGAAGAATACAAAATTGGAAAGCGTGGTATGCTCGCTGCACTTATACATGACATGGACAGTGAGAACCCACGGTCTGCATTTAGTACGGTTGTCAACAAAACAGTGTATGCTGACCCCATGGTCACCGAGACGGCAACCGACGTGGCACTCCGGATAGTAGCCAAATCCCCACAGACACTTGCGATTGTGTTTGGACTCGTTGTCTGTTCGGATGGGACATGCATAGAACACACATGGGTGACATGCAAACAATCCCGGAGTGCGTTTGAAGTATACAATGCGTCATACCAACCGTGTCGGTATTATGGATGGATGGTTACATTAACCCACTATATTAAATTAATCAGTGCACACAGGTGCATAAAGTGGATATGGGACTATGCTGCCGAAATCCCATCCCAGACGTTTGGACTTTTCAAGGAAACCACATCCAAAGTTCGATGCATACCAGCAGCATTTCCGCAGCTCGATGTCAAGTGATGACGGGTAAATCTATAAGTGTTGCCCGTCTTTCTAACGTATAGTGTAATCAAGACACAACACCATGCCTGTTCAAGTCGGAGCCAAGATCGCTCTCCCGATGGGAGGCCTTGCATTGTTTTCAGTCGGAGCATTCCTTGTATTCTTTGCTGCAGGATGGGACAACTTCATTACCATACGTACAAACAACATTGCAGGCATTTGGGAAACGGACCATTTCGGAATCTACACAGCACATCTCAATGGTCCACACGGTCTTCCCAACTCGGGCACAATCCTCGTCGATTGCGGCAAGGGTATCAACGGTCTGTGGGGCCCAGTCGTAAACGAAGTCGGGAGTGACTGTGAAACCGTGTGTAACGCAAAGAAGATCTGCCAAGGATTCTCCATCTTCTTCTTTTCCGCTTCGCTGCTCATCTTCTTCATCCACGCCATTGTCCCTTCTGCTGCAAAGGCGAAATTCTTCCGCAAGGCAGCCGTGGTATGTGGCATCATTGCGGTTGCATTCATTTGGGGTGTCTATTTCACACTCTACACCGAAATGGGACGCGAGTATACCATGAATACTGGCAGTGGTGCAACCTATGATGGCGATTTTGGAACGTGTAAATACAAACTGGAGATTGGTGATGGTGCAACCCTTACGGATGTACGCCAGCCACAAATGGGCAACAGTTTCAAGATTGGATGGGCAGGTCTTACGTTTTCTACTGTTGGCATTCTGCTGTCAGCCTTTGGCCTGATGCACGACCAAGACAACGAGTTGTACGACCCATTTAAGATGTAGACCATATTTGGATTATCTTTTGTACATACAAATAAACATACATGCCATCCAGTTCTATAAGACAATGTAATATAATTCAACACAAGGTAGTCAGCATGACTGATCTTTTGGGTGCGACAGAGGTGTTTGTGCCATTTGGGCTGGCCATTCTTTTGCTGGTTGCAGTGCTCTGGGTCTCGCACATCCCACAACTACTCAATGACAAACTCGCAGTCAACACGAAATGGTTCATTCTCAGCATGGCAACCATGGTATGGATTACAGGCGTCACAGTGTCCTCCATCTTTTGGTCTGACAGAATGGAAACACTCCGAAAAGACATTGACAGCATAGATGACGCCACTAACACCCTTAAGGCATGGTATACCACATACTGCGCTTGTCTGGATCTCGAGATTAACACACTGATTGTAAACGAACTACACACCATAGTCGATTGGGTGGATGGCGGTATTGGCATCATCATTCCAATCATTCTGTTGGCAGTCGTTACATTGTCGGCCATGATTGGCGGAACATTGTTCATGTCGCTGTCGGATCAGAAGGGTGGTCACCTCACACGCATGCTCACGCTTGTGTACATGATGGCACTCTACTCGGTGTTAATTGGAGCCACCGCAATCAACGACGTGTTTGTGTATTCAAAGTATGTATATATATATACTCTATGATGTTATATGTATATTTCGTACTCTAATTATTGTGTATGATAGGACGGACATCGCCACATCCGACAGCATCCTTACAAAATTTCTATCCGGAGACTTTGCGTGTACGGCCAGTACATGGACCACCCCAAGCATTCCCGACACCACGTCATGCCCACGGGATGATGCAGATCATGCTGCCAATTGTTTCTATGGGGATACCTATTTTACACAACTCTTACAACCCATTGGAACAACACTGAAAACAAGAGCGTGTATGAACAATACCAAACGGCTCTCCAGTGCCGCATGCGACTCGTGTGCCGTCGGATGCTCTGATACACCATCCGCAGCAGTGTCGTGTTATTTGAACTGCGCACAGGGCGCCACGGCTGACCCGGAAGCATTCTTGGGTGTACTGTGTAATCTACAAAGAACTGTGCAAGATTTCATAGACCGATCCGAGGAATACACCACAGCAAGAACCAATGCATTTGTGTACACCATTCTGTTTAGTAACCTGCTATTTATTTTGATTGTAGAATGGGTACAACCCACACGCCACAAACTACGGCTGTGGGGTGATGTCTACGACAAGGTGTAACCCTATACAAGCTAATATACACCACTACATAAACCATGGGAAAACAGACGTTACAGTGGGTGGGGATGGTTGTTACATTGTTTCTATCATACCAAGTAGCATGTTCTTGGTTTGGACCAGACACTGTTGCTTGTCACATGTGGGGAGCGTGCCTACCAGAAGTGTTGTGCCCGTGTAGTCATTCAGGCATTGCAGCGTTCCATGGGTTGTACCGCGGATATGCCCGTGCATTCTTTGTCTCAACACAGACCACACCAGCACTCACGTGTATCAAAACCAGACTGATGGCAGCCAACACACCGGAAACATACCAACCACTCACACAGGTGGAACAACTCGAATCGACAGGACTCATGATTTCCACCAACACCAAAAATATGATGCACGACATTGAACACAAAACACTATGGCCACTGGAGAAGCTTGCAGAACACATCACACACGAGGTACCACGTATACATACACTTGTGCAGACATGCAATGCCACCAATTGTTCTGTTGTGATCAAAAAGGAAACCGACGTATTCTCCATGTACATTGCCCGGGAATGCATGAAGGTCTCATCGGAAATCACAGTCCAAATCACGGCCGCCAACGACCTCGGGCTTGAAATGGATACATTTGCATCAAACGTGAAAACATTTGGCGACACACTCAAACAAGAATGGATCCCACTCATGCAAAGCCACAAAGATGCAAAGGTGGCGACATCGTTTAAAGTAGTAGGCGTTGCGGGACTCGTGGCAGCCGGTGGGGCAATCATCGCATCGGCACCCATTACAATCCCGACACTGGCCGCATATGGTGCATCCACTGCTATACTCGGCGCATGTGGAACCTATACCATTGGTTATTATGAATCCAAGTGGAAACACGCTGGGGAATTGGTCCGGACAGCAGGGTCTGATATACAAACCTACAGTACCATTATGCAGAATGCCATTGCACCAATCACCGAAGCAGCACAAGGACTGCATGCTATAACCCAGAATCTGGCGGATCTCAAGAAAGCAACAGGAAGTGCCATAAGCGCTGCCGACCCGAAACATACAACGCAAACATTACTGGACAATGTAGTTGAAGCTAGTCGTGACATACGAGAAAAGGCATGGCCTGTTAGAATGTCTATTGATAATGAACGCAGAATCCTTGTGTCACAACGGGAATATGCTATTAGTAACGACGATTCGAATTGTATTTGAATAAATTACATTGACACAGAGGAACCACCAATGGTATCCACCGACATGTATGCCATCTTGCCCCAATGGCGAAGTTCATGTACAAACAGATAGGCCATATCGAGACCCGATGAAGCCATAAACAATTGAATAAGATAGAACCCATACAACAACACAAATGAAATGTAAAACCATTGAAAATTCGCGTTGCCGGCCTCATACGATGGGCACGCAGCAATGTTGTTTGCAAAAATAAACGTGTATGCAAATGGCCCGAAAAGTGATATGTCCACAAATTTCTGGCACACAAAGCCACCCGCCTTCCAGCCGTTGAACGTCACACCCATAATACTCAGACCCTGGCCAGGGACCCATAGTATTTTTCCATGCTCTTGTGCCGTTTCAATAACATGACACACGCCTTCCAGTACCAAGAAACACATCATGGCCAATGCCAAGCCTTGCATGGTTCCATTGATCGAGCACGTTTCTGTTGCAGTGGTACAATCCGCCAGTTCAATTTTTTGATACGATCGAAACTCGGGCGTCTGAAAAACAACCACATCATGAGAACACAACCACACAAAACACAAAACAGTCGTATACATACATTAAAATTCGACTCCGAGAGTGCCTGGAGACACGTGTTTGATCGAAGAGTGCCCCATGGCTTGTAATGGTCTTGGAAATATGTTCCAGATACATTGGTAATCATCAGGAGTGCAATGAGGGTTTGGAACCGATATGCCCACAGGAACGCAGTGGTTGCAGTAGGAGACGCAACAGAATACACACTTGTTTTCCAGTTTGGATGAATATTAATGAACACTGCCATCATCACACCGGTCGCAACAATGAAACTCGCGTACACTTTGACGTTGGCTACACTTCGGTTCTTAGCATGTCCCAACGGATATGCACACACGCCCGTAAGCGATACCAAGAGTGCAAGGAGGCCACCACACACCATGCTCACAATGCCAAGAATAATGGTCGACTCGCGTATCCAATCCTTCTCCCACACCCGGTGAAGAATACCAATGGTACCAAACAACAACACAAACAGCCCTGCAATGAACAGACCCCCAGAGGCTTCGCCTACAAGCTGAATTTCACTGTAAAATGTGGTGTTGCAATACGTGTCTTCATACCCTTCAAACAGTTTGACCGCATAAAATGTGGACCCGGACATGCCGGCTGCCGCAAGGGCTAGCCCAAACACCGCAAGTATATGATGCCACTCCATCGTATGAACCTTAAGAGTCCACATGACCGCGCTTAAATATATACGTCTTGTGTACACTATAATATATGTGGCAACATGGCCGCTGTCTGGGACCATTTGACTGATGTCCGTCAAGATGGTGCACTCCAAGACTACCCACAAATCACTTCCATAAACCCAACAGATCCTTCGGCCACAGACCTGGGTATACAGGACCCGCGGTTTCAAGTGGACCTACACGATCCAGCCAGCATACAATCAGACCGACTCGATATCCATCCTTACACCATCTACCCGAACAACCCACACGGCCGTCGCCTCCGGCAAATCAACGCGCCAACTGCAATTACAAATTACCGAGAGGAAATACATACTGCATCTGGTACTACATATCGAGACCATCTCCAGGTACATCCATACACAGATGTATACAGTCCAAGCACCGAGTTCTACGATCCTACATTTGACACGGGACGGTCGGAACGGTTCGGAGAGGCAACTGCCATCAATGCCACCAACGAAGAGGCATTGATGGGACACGAAGAAAATCTCGCCGCGTCTGAACAACACTTGAT
>Ga0233439_10001044_pt1 | contig 37033 bp, 31 predicted proteins | sample SI_123_September_6_FD_182713 | JGI IMG/M metagenome (GOLD analysis project Ga0233439, IMG submission 182713) | Seawater microbial communities from Saanich Inlet, British Columbia, Canada - SI_123_September2016_100_MG | ecosystem: Environmental > Aquatic > Marine > Inlet | place: Canada: British... | reverse complement strand
AACTTTTCCACAACCGCTCAATCAAATTTCCGGTGCCCAGGCTTGGGCCCTGTTGCGCTGCCTTGCTGCCATAACTTAAGGGCCGCGCGGGCATTCCTTTATGCGCCAGCTTCATGAAATCCCGCCATAGCCGGGCCGGCGCGCCGCCGCCCGTAACCCGGTGCATGGGCGCGCCGTTGTCATTGCCCAGCCAGACGCCGGTGGCCAATTGGTTGGTATAACCCAAAAACCAGGCATCCCGGTAATCCTGACTGGTCCCCGTCTTGCCTGCGGCAGGACGGCCGATCCTGGCATTGCGCCCGGTGCCCGCCCGGATTGCCCCTGCCAGCATCTTGCCCAATTCGTTGACATGCCAGGGCCGGGCCACCTGGCCACTACCCGAGAACGCATCGGCACGGCTACGCCGGTACAACACGTTGCCTTTGTTATCCCGCACTTCCAAAATGCCATGGGCCAGAATGCCCCGCCCGTGATTGGCCAAGGTGGCATAGACGGAGGTCAGTTGTAGCAAATTGACCTCGGCCGAGCCCAGGGCAATAGATGGATTTCGTGGAATAGGCGTGGTCAGACCCAAACGCCGGGCCGTGATTACAACTTCATCTGCGCCGACTTTTTCCAGAACCTGCACGGCAACGGAGTTGGAGGAAAAGGCCAACGCCTGGGCGTAGGTGATGCGACCACGGTATTTGCCGGCATAGTTTTTTGGCGACCAGCCGTTAACGGTGATCGGTTTATCTATGAACTTGCTGTCCGGACGCAGGCCTGCTTCCAGCCCAGCCAGAAAGACCACCGGTTTGAAGGCGGAACCCGGTTGCCGCCGGGCCTGGGTTGCCCTGTTGTACTGGCTTTTGCCATAGTTGCGGCCACCAACCATGGCCCGCACCGCACCATTGGGGGTCATCGCCAGCAAGGCACCCTGGCCAATCTTTCGTTTTTTGCCGACGCTCGCGAACAGTGCCGCCATGGCGGCTTCCGCTGCGTTCTGCATATCCCGGTCCAGCGTGGTGGTGATTACCAGACTGCGTTCCGTGGGGCCCAGATAATCGGTCAGACGGTCCACCACCCAATCCGCATAGTAGCGGGCGGGGCGGGCTGCGGGACCATTGCGGCTGCGCGGGCGGCGCAAGCTTGCCGGCCGGGCCTTGGCACCCTTCGCCACGGCTGCATCGATATAACCGGCGGCAACCATGTTGCTCAGTACCACCGCCGCCCTGTTCCGGGCCGCTTTCAGATCACGGGTGGGGGCCAAACGGGTGGGGGCCTTCAGCAGACCGGCAAGCATGGCGGCCTCCGCCAAATTGACCTTGGTCGCCGGTTTGTTGAAATAACGCCGGGCGGCGGCATCCACCCCATAAGCCCCCGCACCCAGATAGACCCGGTTCAGATACAGGGTAAGGATTTGGTCCTTGGAGAAATTCGCCTCCAGCCACAGGGCCAGCAGGACCTCTTGCGCCTTGCGCTTGAGGGTACGTTGATGGGTCAAAAAGACATTCTTGGCTAATTGCTGGCTGATGGTGCTGCCGCCCTGGACCACCCGGCCGGCCATCAGATTGGTCACCATGGCCCGGGCCAGTCCAATGGGGTCAACGCCAAAGTGGCTGTAGAAACGCCGGTCTTCCGTTGCCACGACGGCACGAGGCAGATGGGCCGGCAATTGATTAACCTGCACCGGTTCCCCATAGACATCCCCCAACCGGGCAATCTGTCGGCCTTTATAATCCAGCAATGTCAGGGTTGGTTTGCGTTGAATGGCGGATAGTTTATCGACGGACGGCAGGTCATAGGCATACCAGACGACAACGCCCATGGCGGCAATCACACCCCATACCGCCAGCACGATCGTCCAGTAGACCAACCCGGCCAGCCAACCCCGTCGGGATGTCCCGTCTTTTGATTTTGGCCCCGGTTTTGATGGCGGGGCCGGTCTTTCCAGACCGTCGCCATCAGCGTCATTGCTCACGGCCTAGATATCCAGGTTGACCACATTCAATGCATTCGATTGGATGAATTCACGGCGCGGCTCCACCACATCACCCATCAGTGTGGAGAACACCTCGTCCGCATCGTCCAGCTCCTTGACCTGAACCTGCAGCAGGGTGCGGATGTCCGGATCCAGGGTGGTTTCCCATAATTGTTCCGGGTTCATCTCGCCCAGGCCCTTATAGCGTTGGATGGACAGACCTTTTTGGCCCAATTTCAAGACTGTCGCCAACAGCTCCATAGGCCCGGTAATCCGCATCTCGTCATCCTTGCGGTTCAAAGTGGCTGGGCGTTCGTAATTTTCCTGCAATTCCTTGGCCATGGCATCCAGCTGCCGGGCCTCAGCACTGCGGATCAGGGTGGCATCAAGGACATGGGTTTCGGCCACACCACGGGTACTGCGTTGCAGGGAAAAGCCGCCATCCGCCGCTGCCTCCCCTGTCCAGCCGCGTTCTTCGTCGACCTCCAGGCCATCCAGGCGGGCCGCCAAATATTGCGCCACCTGTCCCGCCTGGGTCGCGTCTTCAATGACATCCGGTCGCAGCACACCCAAAATGGCCGCTTGTTCGACCAATTTTTTGTTATAACGCCGGCCAATCGCCTCCAACAAGGCATTGGCGCGGCGGGCTTCATCAACCATGGCCCGTAAATCAGGCCCTGCCCGTTGGCTGCCGTCATGCAGAGTTAAAACCGCATCCCGCAGCCCCTCGTCGATCAAATAGCCTTCCAGATTCCGATCATCCTTCAGATAGCGGCCCGCACCGGAATTGCCGCGCCATACTTTGTACAGCGGCGGCTGGGCGATATAGAGGTGGCCGCGTTCCACAATCTGCGGCATCTGGCGATAGAAAAAGGTCAACAACAAGGTCCGGATATGGGCCCCATCCACGTCGGCGTCGGTCATGATAATGATTTTGTGATAGCGCAGCTTTTCGATATTGAAATCATCCCGGCCAATGCCTGTACCCAGGGCCGTTATCAAGGTACCGATTTCCGTCGACGACAGCATTTTGTCAAAGCGGGCCCGTTCCACATTCAGGATCTTGCCGCGCAGGGGCAGCACCGCCTGATTGGCCCGCGAACGGCCCTGTTTGGCAGAGCCGCCGGCGCTGTCACCCTCGACCAGGAACAGTTCGGACTTCGCCGGGTCACGTTCCTGACAATCTGCCAGTTTTCCGGGCAGAGACGATATATCCAATGCACCCTTGCGCCGGGTCAGATCACGAGCTTTTCGGGCCGCTTCCCGCGCAATAGCCGCATCCACTGCCTTGCCGATAATATTGCGGGCGTCCGTTGGATGTTCTTCGAACCATTGGTTCAGTTTTTCACCCAGCAGGCTTTCCACCACGGGCCTAACCTCGGACGAGACCAGCTTGTCCTTGGTTTGCGAGCTGAATTTTGGATCAGGTACCTGAATAGACAGAATGCAGGTCAGCCCCTCGCGGGCATCGTCACCGCTCAGGGTCACCTTTTCCTTTTTCGCGATGCCGGAAGAATTGGCGTAGCCATTAACGGCACGGGTCAATGCGGCGCGAAAACCCGCCAGATGGGTGCCGCCGTCACGCTGGGGAATGTTGTTGGTATAACAAAGGACATTCTCGTGGAAACTGTCATTCCATTGCAGGGCACAGTCGACGCGAATACCTTCACGGTCGCCCGTCACGGCAATGGCCGGGGTATGCACGGCCGATTTGTTGCGGTCGAGATATTCCACAAAAGCGCCAATGCCGCCTTCATACTGAAAGACGTCTTCCTTTGGCTCCACACCCCGTTCATCGCGCAGCACCACCAACACGCCGGAATTCAGAAACGCCAATTCACGGAGGCGATGGATCAGGGTGCCGTAATCGAACTCAATGGCCGAGAACGTTTTCGTGGACGGCATGAAAGTGACTTCCGTGCCGGTGCGATCTTCTGCCGGGCCTACCACGGCCAGGGGGGCCTCAGGCTCGCCGTCGCGGAAACACATGAAATGTTCCTCACCACCGCGCCAGATCCGGAGTTGCAGGGTCTCGGAAAGGGCATTGACGACGGAGATACCGACCCCGTGCAGCCCACCCGATACTTTGTAGGAATTTTGATCGAACTTACCGCCCGCATGCAGCTCCGTCATAATGACCTGGGCCGCGGAGACCCCTTCTTCATCGTGAATATCCGTGGGGATGCCGCGGCCATTGTCGCCAACAGTTGCCGAGCCGTCCGGGTTCAGGGTTACCGTCACCTTGTCTGCGTGCCCGGCCAGGGCCTCGTCAATGGCGTTATCAACGGCCTCATAGACCATATGATGCAGGCCCGAGCCGTCATCCGTATCGCCGATATACATGCCAGGGCGCTTTCGCACCGCATCCAGGCCGCGCAATACTTTGATCGAAGACGCATCATAATCATCGCCGCCTTCGCCCCCGCCCACGTTGGGATCCATATTGGGGTCCATGTTCGGCTCTTCAATTACCGGATCGCTCAACTCAACCTACCCTTCAGCCTAATCTTCCAGTCTAGTCTTCAAGTCTCGTACTCAAGCATTGTCTTCAAGTCTCGCCCGGCCCCGGTCCACCGACACGAATTGCGCCTGCCCAAACAAAGGCTCGAACAACTCGCGGTCAGTACCGCTTAACCAAGCCTGACCCCCCAGGGCCAGAATTTCACCGAACAGCGCCACCCGCCGTTCCCGGTCCAAATGCGCCGCGACTTCATCCAGCAACAGGATGGGGGCCGCGCCGCGCCGATCCGCCTCTGCCCGCGCATTGGCCAGCATCACCGCGATCAACAAAGCCTTTTGCTCCCCCGTGGAACAAAGGGCCGCGGGCATATCCTTGTCCAGATGATGCACCGTCAGATCCGAACGATGCGGGCCATCGCAAGTGCTGTTCGCCTCACCATCGCGTTGCCTGTTGGCCGCCAGCATAGCTGCGAACCGGCTTTCAACCTCGACCGCCGGTTGCTCCGCCAACCAGCTTTCGATCCGCCCTTCGATAGCCAAACCGGCTTTGGGAAATTCCCCGGACGTTGTCGACAACAGCCGTTGCAGGCGGCTCAAAGCCTCCCGCCGGGCGGCGGCAACGGCGACGCCGTCCGCCGCCATGCGCGCTTCCAACGCCGATAGCCAGGCCGGGTCCGCGCCACCACCTGGGCCCATACGCAACAGTTTCGCCCGTTCCCGCAGACTGCGTTCATAGGCCCCGACACGACGACCATGATCCGGGTCCAGTCCCAATACCAAACGGTCCAGGAACCGCCGCCGCGACGATGGCCCCTCTAAAAACAGGCGGTCCATCTGCGGCGTCAGCCATTGCACGCCAACGACCTGGGCCAGACTGGCCGGGGAGACGGTTTCGCCGTCCTGTCGGGCCAGGCGCCGGTCCGTGCCCCGTTCCGTCCGCGCCAGGCTACTGCCCAGTTTGATCAAGCCATCAGGGCCCTGCACCGTCGCCGCGACGGCCCAGTCAACTGATGGGGCAACCGACGGGGTGCCTGACGGGGCAACCGGCGAAGCATCATGCCCAGTCACATCATTTCGGGCCACATCATTTCGGACCGCATCCCGCAGGCGGGCCCGACGCAAGCCACGACCCGGCGATAGAAACGATATGGCCTCCAGTAAATTGGTTTTACCGGCACCGTTCGCGCCACTGAGCACCACCACCTGGGCCGACAGATCCAGGGCCAGATGCTCGTAGTTGCGAAAATTTCTCAAACGCAGGCGCTGTACGGCGCAGGCGGCCGGAGACGCAACGGGAGCAGAATATTCGTTTTTGTGCGCGGCCTCCAAAAGACCTCTCAAACCCGCATGGGCATCAGGACATAAAGCGCACCCTGATCAGCGGCATCCCGGATTATCGTGGGCGATGCCCCATCTGAAAGATCAAAACAGGCATTTTCGCCATCGATCTGGCCGGCAATATCCAGCAGATACTTGGCATTGAAACCGATTTCCAGGAGGCCGTCGCCGTTGTAGTTGACCGCAACCTCGTCCGTGCCACTGCCTTGTTCGGGGCTATTGGCAGAAAGCACAACGGCATCGCCATTTACCGCCAGTTTCACCGCCCGGGATTTTTCCGAACTAATCGTCGCCACCCGATCCACCGCCGCCGAGAAGCTTTTGCAATCGACTTCCATCAATTTATCGTTGCCTGCCGGGATCACGCGCTGATAATCCGGGAACGTGCCGTCGATCAATTTGGAGGTCAGGACAATATCGCCCAGGGCAAAGCGAATTTTGCTATCGCTCAACGCGACCTCAACCGCGCCTTCACCGTCTTCGATCAGCTTGTGCACTTCCAGGGCCGCCTTGCGGGGCACAATCACGCCAGGCATGCCGCTTGCACCCTGGGGCAGGGGCACCTCAATATGGGCTAGGCGATGGCCATCCGTGGCCACACCGCGCAATACAGGCGCATCTTCGGGTGCGTGCAAATAGATGCCGTTCAGATAATAACGGGTTTCCTCTGTTGAGATGGCAAAGCGGGTCTTTTCGATCAAGCGTCGCAGATCCGGCGTCGGCAGCACGAACTGGTGCGGCAGATCGCCATCCGCCATAACGGGAAAATCCTCTCTCGGCAGGCAGGACAGGGCAAATTTTGAGCGCGCGGCCCGCACCACCAAACGACCGTCTTCAGCGCCATAATCCAGCTCAACCTGCGCGCCATCAGGCAATTTGCGCACAATGTCGTGGAGGATATGGGCCGGTGCCGTGGTCCCGCCGGGGGTCTGCACCTCACACGGGACGGTTTCCACAATGGCCAGATCCAGATCCGTCGCAGTCAGGCTCAACCCAGCGCCATCTGCGACCAACTGCACATTTGACAGGATGGGGATGGTATTGCGCCGTTCAACGACATTCTGGACATGTCCCAGGGCGCGCAAAAGGGCCGAACGTTCAATAGTCAGCTTCATGATTTTTTCGCTATTTGTTCACTAAAAAAGTATGTCAGGATTTCGATGCGAATGACTGCCCCGCCCCGGCAAACGTACGAGAGAATCACTGCCTGCCATGTCGGGGAGAAAGAATAACAGAAAGTGCGATAAACCGCACTCTTTTTGCCTTAAAAGCATGTTCACTTTAAACATGTCCCGACCCTCAAGAAAACAGCGATTGAACCAATAACTTGGATCACGAGAGTGACTCCAAGTTATTGAAGAATGCTCTAAAACGACGGGGCGTTTACGCCAAATTTATGGGCCAAATTTGGCGCTATATAAGCTCTATATCAGCTTTTTCAGGGCCCGCCCGATTGCCCGTTGCTGGGCCGTGGATGCCGCCGGCATCGGCGCCCTGGGATAGCCGCCGGGCACGCCCTGTTCGGACAGGGCAAATTTCACCGTCGCAGGCAGATTGTCATCAATCATGGCGTTCCAAAGCACCAGTAGTTTTTCATGCAATCGGCGGGCCGCCTCGTGCTCGCCGGCCTGGACCAGATCCCAAAGCTTCACCTGTGCCGCGGGTGCCGCCGTCAAAATCGCCGCGATGGCCCCATGGGCACCAATGGCAAAAGATGGATACATCAAGGCATCAACGGCGGACATGATCCGCGAGCCCTTTGGCGCGCCGAGCAGCAGGTCCGCCAACAGCTTCATATCGCCGGCACTTTGTTTGACGCCGACGACCTGGGGTATTTCCTTCAAAATCCGTATCAACAACGCCGGTGACAGATAGCTCCACGGTATAACGTTGTAGATCAGGATCGGAATTTTCGTGGCCCGGCCAACTGTGCGAAAATGCTCCAGCATGTGGTTATCATCGGGGCGAAAGAGGTAATGCACCGGGGTAATTTGCAAAGCGGCAGGGCCCAGATCGGCCACCGCCTCGGCCCGTTCAATGGCCTGTTGCGTGGAATCAACGATAATGCCCGCGACCACGGGTACCCGGCCCTTGGCCTCCGTCATGGCGATACGGACCAGACGGGTCGCTTCCTTGGTGCTCAGGGTATGGCCTTCGCCGGTGCTGCCGCCCACGGCGAGGCCATGCACACCGGTTTCAATCAGGAAATTGACCTGTTTGCGAAAGGCCCCTTCGTCAACGTCCCCCTTGCGGGTAAAAGGCGTGGTCATAGGCGCAATGATCCCGGTAAGGTCTTGCGCGCCGAATAGCGACTTTTTCTTTGCGGCCATGATTGATATCTCCAGATTAATGCATCGCCAGATCAGGCGACCAAGAAATGAGTTGATGCAGTGGCAAACAGCTTATCCCGATTTTTTTGCCAGGCAATGGCCTGCACGCTTGCAATTCGCCGGCCCTGTTTTGTGACAATCCCGGTGGCAAAGCTGTCCAGGTCCCGACCAGGCCGCAGATATTGCACCGTGATATTGATAATCTTCGGCAAGGTTGATTGATCTTGGGCCCCGATCAGTGAAATCATCGCCGCGCTTTCCAGCAGCGCCCCGGTTGTGCCACCATGCAACGCAGGCAACATCGGATTGCCGATCAACATTTTCTGAAACGGCATCACCGTGATCAATTCATCGCCCTGGCGGTCAACCCGCAGGCCCATCCAGCGGAAATAAGGCACCGCATCGATCAGGGGCTGCAGGTCGCCGCTTTGCCGTGCCGCAAGAATGCCGTCTGAAATGGTTCTATTACCGCTCATCCGGCACCTGAATTAGCCAAACTGGGATCCGTTAACATGAAAGAGCCGGTGGCGTGCGCAATGGGATCATCAATACGCCCCTGATAGGCGACCCCACGGGTAAAGGCAATATTGCGCGTGGTCTTGTAACAATGCACCGAGGCAAAGATATCGTAGGCCGGGGCGGCAGGCTTCAAATAGTCGATGCGCAAATCAAGGGTCGCCACCTGCATGGCCTTGGCTAGGGTCGGCAGGACGCACATGCCGCTTAAGCTATCCAGCAAAACCGTGACAATGCCCCCATGGACGACACCTGTATCCGGATCACCAACGAATTCGGGACGATGGGGAATGCGGGCGAGGATGCCGTCTTCATCAATCGACATCACGTCAAGGCCCACGGCGGCCATGTGGGGAATGCCAGCGGTCATCATTTGCCGCAGATTTTCAAGATCAAATTCCATACGGCGCGACAATGGTTGCTTGCAAGGGAGCTGTCAAATACTCAAACCAGCCCCCTAGCCGCACTTCGATTTCGGTCGTATACAGGTGGCCATGTGGAACAGCACGATTGGTAAATGAACCGCCATGAACGCGACAACAGCAAGGTGCCCCGGGTTGTGGGGCAGACAGAATGGCCGGCGAAAACGCTGGCTGGTGCAGGCGTTGATCTGTTTGGTCGCTGTAGGGGCGGCTCTATCTTCGCCGCAATCCCGGGCTGCGGACGGCGGTTATTTCCGCATCGCGACGGGTGCGACGGACGGCACCTATTTTCCCATCGGCGCGCTGATCGCCTCGGCTGTGTCCAATCCGCCCGGCTCTCGTGATTGCGCGGCGGGCGGCTCCTGCGGGGTACCGGGATTAATCGCAGTCGGGCAGGCGACCAAAGGCTCGGTCGAAAATGTCAATCTGATCACCAGTGACGCCGTGGAATCCGGCTTAAGCCAGGCCGACGTCGCCTATATGGCTTATTTCGGCCTAGGCCTTTTTAAGCAACAGACGGGGCATGACAACCTTCGGATCATCGCCAGTCTTTATCCGGAATTGGTGCATTTGGCGGTTCGCAAACACAGCGGCATTTACGCCCTGGAGGATCTGCGCGACCGGCGGGTCTCTCTGGGTGTTAAGGGTTCGGGCACCAATTTCGATGCGGCGGCCATCTTGGCGGCGCACGGGCTGAAAGAGGGTGATTACAAGGCCAAGCATTTCGATTTGGGCGAGTCCTCAGACAAGTTGCGACTGGGTAAGCTGGATGCATTTTTCATTATTGCCGGTGCCCCGGTGCCCGCTTTGATCGATCTGGCGGAACAGGCGAATATCAGTCTTTTGCCGATCCGGGGCCAGGCCAGCACGGACTTGCGTCGGAAGTATCCGTTCTTTGTACCGGCAAAAATCCCAGGTGACCTTTATCGCAATGTCGCTGCCACGGAAACCTTAAGCGTCGGCGCGTTGTGGCTGGTGTCTGAGCATCTGGATGCCGACCGGGTCTATGAATTAACCCGTTCGTTATGGCACCCATCGAACCGACGGGTGCTGGACAATGGCCATCCCGTCGGACGCATGATACGCCTGGAAAGTGCTTTGGCCGGGCTGTCTCTGCCGTTACACGAGGGCGCAAAACGCTTTTACAAGGAAATTGGCGCCCTTCCATAATTTTCGAGATTTGCGCCCAAAATCAGCTTTCCCTGTCTGTGTATTTTATTATGGAGCCTGCCGTGATCAGCAATATTGAGTTTAACTTCGACCCGGCCGCGACACCTATATGGCCCGTGCGTAGTGCTGATTTGGCAGCCTGGCAGGCAGCGCACCCCGGGCCCATGTCGGCTTGGTGCGACAGCAACGATTTCACCGCCGTCGCCGGCAAGTTCATCAGATTACCCGGTGATGACGGCACTTTGGCCGGGGTATTACTGGGTATGGGGGAGGGCGGTGATAAAGCGGCTGACTATTGGGCCTTCGGCAGCCTGGCCAATGCCCTGCCGCCGGGGCTGTATCGTATCGAAGGCGATCTGTCATCCGCGGCGCAATCGGACCTTGCCGATCATGCGGCCCTGGCCTGGGCCCAGGCCGCCTACCGCTTCACACGATACCACAGCAATGATGACGCCCCCAGTGGCGATGGCAGCGATGACAGCGATAAGGTGGCGCGATTATGCCTGCCGGAAAATACCGCCGCCGCCGCCCTTCAGGGTGCCATCAAGGGTAGCTTTCTGGCGCGGGATTTGATTAACACGCCGGCATCGGACATGGGACCAGAGGAGTTGGCGGATGCCGCCGTGGCATTGGCTGATGAATTTGGAGCCAAGGCTAATGTCATTGTCGGTGATGATCTGTTGGCGGAAAACTATCCCGCCATCCATGCCGTGGGCCGGGCCTCTACCCGGGCACCGCGCCTGATTGATCTGCGTTGGGGCGAAGGTGACGCGCCGCGCCTGACCCTGGTCGGTAAGGGCGTTTGTTTCGATACCGGCGGTCTGGACCTGAAGTCCGCAGCCGGCATGCTGAAGATGAAAAAGGATATGGGTGGGGCCGCGACGGTGCTGGGCCTGGCGGCCATGATCATGGCGGCAAAACTGCCCGTGGCATTGCGGGTGCTGATCCCGGCGGTGGAAAATTCCGTCGCCGGCAATGCCTTCCGCCCCGGCGATGTGCTGGCCACCCGCAAGGGCCTGACAGTGGAAGTGGGCAATACGGATGCGGAAGGGCGTATCGTCCTGTGCGATGCCCTGGCCGAAGCGGACAGCGATGATCCCGCGTTGATTATCGATGTCGCCACCTTGACCGGCGCGGCGCGGGTTGCCCTGGGCCAGGACGTGCCTGCCATTTTCACCGGCAGCGATGATCTTGCCGCAGACCTGATGCGCCTGGGCGAGACCTTGGACGATCCCAGCTGGCGGCTGCCATTATATGCTCCCTATAAAGAGCGTTTAAACAGCAAGGTGGCGGATTTGAACAATGTCTCCGACGGACCCATGGCCGGGGCCATTACGGCAGCATTGTTTATGCAGGCGTTTGTCAGCCAGCCGGACCGTTGGTTGCATATGGACAGCTATGGCTGGAATGACAGGGATCGTCCCGGCCGGCCGGCGGGGGGTGATGGCCTGGCCATGCGGGCCCTGTTCGCCTTGGTAAAGGAACGATTTGCCTAATTCGCACAAGGATCATTTGGTTTTGTGAACAAATAATTAGCAGTTGATCAATATTCTGTTGCTATATTCAGTACGCGTTCGCTTCGGTGCCGGAATGATCAAAATTGGCATGATCAGGATCGGCATGATCGTGGAAAATGGGGACAATGGCAGACAAACTCACATCGCAAGAAGCGCTTAACCTTTGGCATCAAGCATTGTTATCCTCGGTGCGGGGCGAAGGACCCGATCTATCCGCCCGGCAGATGGCTTTGTTTTTACAGGTCTATCTGGCCCCGGCGCCGCACACGGTGCGCGGCCTGGCGGAGACGTTGCAAATATCAAAACCGGCGGTGGTGCGTGCCTTGGATACCTTGGGACGCCTGGATTTCACCCGCCGCAAACGAGATCAGAGCGACAAACGTAACGTTTTGATCCAACGTACGGTGAAAGGCTCTGTCTTTCTCAGTGAATTTGCAGATTGGGTCGTCGCGGCATCCGACACCCTTTGATCGACAGCCCCAGACGACCACCGACAGTCGCTGACGGCCCCAGGCGACCACATTTAGGAATGGCAGCAGTCATGGATACGCGCATTACACCGGCCCGGGAAGATCTGGCAGCTGATTGGCTGCGCGATCAGGTCACAGCGGCACGTTATGTGCCCGGTACACCGCGCACGGTTATCCGCGACGGCGCACCATTGCGGTTTTCACCCAACAGCTCTGCTGGGTTGGAAAGTCAATTGATCTATGGCGAAGTCTTCCAGGTCTATGAAGATCGGGACGGCTGGTGTTGGGGTCAGAACCTGACCGACGACTATGTCGGCTATGTGCCCAGCGTCGACCTGGCGGTGGACGTGCCAACAGCTGATCATCAGGTCGCCGCCCTGCACAGCCACCTTTACACGGAACCGGATATAAAGCGGCCCACCGCTGGTTCCATTTCCATGTCGTCGCGGGTTAAAGTCGTCGATGTATCCGGGCAGTTTTGCCGCATTGCCTCCGGCCAGTGGTTGCATTCCCGGCACCTGGTTTCATTGGATTACACCACCCATGATCTGGTCGGCACCGCGTTGAAGTTTCTCGGTGTGCCGTATTTGTGGGGGGGCCGCACGGCCATGGGGCTTGATTGTTCCGCCCTGGTGCAATTGGCCCTGGCCATGGCCGGCATGACGGCACCGCGGGATTCGGATTTACAGCAGAACAATCTGGGTACCAAGGTGGCTATGGACGATGATCAGGATTTTTCCCGTATCGAACAGGGCGATCTGGTTTATTTTCCCGGCCATGTAGGCTTTTTTGTTGGTGATTGGCGTTTCCTGCACGCAAACGCCTTTGATATGCAGGTTTCCCTGCATGGTTTTTCCGAAGTGCTGGACCGGGCCATAAAGGACAACGCCGGGGTCACGGCCATTCGACGAATTCCCCAGACCCGCTAGCGGCATGTCCGCATCTGTTGAGACGTCTTGTCAGGCCCCATGCTCTCTCTATATGGTCGGCACAACGCAGCAAGCACTGACCAGACCAGATATCTCTTAATCGAAAGAGGGCCATCGCCTTGAACGCCGACCCCAACAAACAGCGCGAAGAACACGCCCCACAATCCGACCTGAACGCGCTTCTCCCCCTCATGCAGATGCGCAATATGGTGGGCTATCTATACGGCAGTGAGGATATATCGCTGTTGTTCTACGCCCTGATCCGCCGGGAAAAACCGCAGAACCTCATAGAACTGGGTACCGGCGTGGGGGTGACCGCCCTGTGGATGGCCCAGGCCTGCAAGGAAAACGGCAGCGGCAAGGTCTGGACCATCGATGACGGCAGCCAGTGGCAGGACGTGGCCCACTTCCGCACTGCCATGATGCCCCTAAGCACGGTGCCGCCGTTCAACCAGATCGATTTCAATACCGTGACCTATGTCGAGTTTATGCAGCAGGCTATCCAATTGCTGGACCTGGGTCCGCATCTGGAATTCATGCCTGTCCACCTTGAACTTGATAGCGGCCTGAAGCTTGACCCGGACAAATATCCCTTCATGCGCACGCCGTGGGATTTCCTGTTCCTGGATATCAACCGTATGCCGGACCACATCCTGGATATTTTGCATCAATTTTTGCCGCGCATGGGACCCTGGGGATCGATCTTTATCGACAGCGCCTCTACCTCCGCCGTGAGTTTCCTGTTCCTGGAAAACCTGGTGACCCAGTTGAATGCGGGCAAAGTGCCCAGGCGGTTTCTGAACGAACCGGACGCAGAATGGCGCCGGCAATTGTTCGATGCCGTCGCAGCCCATCGTTTTACCCTGATGCATCTGGTGGAACGCCTGCAGCGGGAGCAAAACAGCACTGCGTGGTTAAAGATCGAACCCAACGATTATGTGCCGCACCCCGATGCCTTGATGAAGTGGGTATAGGGGCGGTCCTGATATGTTTGAACAAAGCGTTGCCCTGCCCATCTTTCCCTCGCACATCTGGTTACATCAGGTGGCGGCGGCGGCGGTTGCACCCCTGAACCAGCAACTATTGGCGTCACTGGAAGATCTGATGGGTCCGCGCCCCGCATTGCCCCCCGGTGCCACCTGGCAGAGCGAGCAGACCCTGCATCAATACAAAGAGTTCGCCGATCTGGTTGGCCTTGTTCGTGGTGCCACCAAAGGCGTCCTGGATGCCCAGGCCATTATATACAAGGATTTCGTCATTACCGGCTGTTGGGCCAATATGAACCCGCCGGGCGCGCCGCACCCGTCGCACAATCATCCAAACAATCTTTTGAGCGGTGTATACTATGTGGCAGTGCCCGATGGGGTCGACATGATCTCATTCCATGACCCCCGTCCGCAACGCCATATCATCGAACCCCGAACCAGCCAGCAGAACGAGTTCAACCAATTCGTCCACAATGTGCAGGTACGGGAGGGCACTTTGGCGATTTTCCCGGCCTGGCTGCCCCATTCGGTTATCCCCAACAATACCGACGCTTTGCGGGTCAGCATCGCCTTCAACATCATGCTGTCGGATTTCGCCGAGACCATTTCACCGCCCATATGGAGCGGCGTTAAACTGCGGCGGCCACCGCCATAGCTCCCCCCACCAACGCCCCATTTCCTTCCACCACATCGACCTCTGCGATGGCACCCTTTGCGGTGCGCAGTTTTCGCTTTCAGTGGCCGGCTGATCTGTTGACATCCTGGGCCTTTGAGATGGAGACGTTGATCCTGGGCTGGTACGTCCTGGTGGAGACGGACTCGGTCTTGTTGCTGACCGCCTTCGGCTCCCTGCAATTTTTGGGCACCTTGATCGCGCCCATGTTCGGCGTCGTTGCCGACCGGTTTGGCCGCCGTGTGGTGTTGTGTATCATGCGGGCGATATACGCAGTCCTTGCCCTTGCCATCATGGGCTTGGCGTTGAGCGATAACCTGAATGCCTATTTCGTTTTTGCAATCGCTCTGCTGGCCGGCTTGGTACGGCCATCTGATCTGGTCATGCGAAATACCCTGATTGGCGATACTGTCCCCAGCGGCTTGCTGGCCAAGGCCATCGGACTGTCCCGGACAACCATGGATTCCGCCCGCATTGCTGGTGCGCTGGCCGGCGCGGGGTTGTTCTCCATCGTCGGCATTGGCCCCGCTTATATTGGCGTCGTAGCATTGTACCTGCTCTCTCTTGCGCTGACCTTGGGCGTCGGGGGGAACCTGCGCTCGGCAATACAGACCGCGTCCCCGTGGCAGGAATTGAAGGCCGGGATGGCCTATGTCTGGCATGCGCCGGATGTTCTGGCCCTTATGCTGTTGGCATTTTGGGTCAATTTGACCGCTTATCCCATCTCCATGGGACTGTTGCCCTATGTGGCGCGCGAGATCTATGCCATCGATCAAAATGGCCTGGGGCATTTGGTGGCGGGTTATGCCTGCGGTGCCCTTGTAGGCTCCATCGCCATGATCCTGCTGGGTGGGGCCCGGCGTCCGGGGCGGTTCATGGTGCTGTCCATCGTCGCCTGGTATATCCTGATGATGGTTTTTGCCATGCAGGAAAGCAAATGGCCCGGCTTCGTCATCTTGCTGATCATCGGCATCATGCAAAGCACCGCCATGATCTCCATGTCGGTGATGCTGTTGCGCCTGACACCTGAGGAATTCAGAGGTAGGATTATGGGTGTGCGCATGTTGGCGGTGTACGGCCTGCCGGTGGGCCTGTTGGCTGCGGGCGCTTTGGTCAATTGGTTTGGTTTTACCGCTGCGGTGGGCGTTTACGCTCTATTGGGAATTTTCTGCACAGGATGCATCGCCTTAAAATGGCGTAAGATTATGTGGTAACAGACAATGATGGATAGCGGCAAATGATCACGGATTTACACGCCGATAAAAACATTCTGGAAATTGACGGCGCCCGGCTGTGGGACAGCCTGGAAGCCTCGGGCGAGATTGGCAAATTGCGCGATACTGGTCTGCGCCGCCTACCCCTGTCTGATGCAGACAAGGAAATGCGCGATCTGTTCTGCACCTGGGCCCGGGACGCCGGATGTACGGTGACGGTGGATCAGGTCGGTAATATCTTTGCCCGCCGGCCCGGCACGGAAGACAGCCTGCCTGCTATCGCAACGGGCAGTCATCTGGATACGCAAATGTGCGGCGGAAAATACGATGGTGTCCTGGGCGTGATGAGCGGCCTGGAAGTTATCCGCACCCTGAATGATCGCGGCATTCAGACCAAACGGGCAATGGAGGTCGTGGTCTGGACCAACGAAGAAGGTGCCCGTTATACCCCGCCCATGCAGGGTTCCCTTGCTTTCATCGGCGATCTGTCTTTGGACGAAGTACTGCGGTCGGAAGATGCGGACGGCCTGGCGTTTGGCGAAGAGTTGCAACGCATTGGTTATGACGGTGCCCGCGCCCTTGGTGAGAGCAAGTTCGCACAATATTACGAGCTGCATATCGAACAAGGCCCGGCCTTGGAAGCCATGGGCATCGATATCGGCATTGTGGTCAGCGGCTTCAAATCCCACGGCGTGAAAATTGAGGTGACGGGCCGGACCGCCCATGTCGGCCCCACACCCATGGATCAGCGGCAAAACGCCCTTGTCGGCGCGGCCCATCTGGTGACGGCGGTAGATGGGATTGGCTGGCAGCATCACCCCCAGGGGGGCAAGGCCACCACATCGCAAATCAGCTGTTTCCCAAACCTGCCGGGCATAATCTCGGAGAGCGCAAATCTGACCGTGGATTTCCGTCATCCGGAACCGGAGGTGGCGGATCAGATGTTGAGCGAGGTGAAAGCCGCAATGCTGGAGGCCGCAGACAAAGCCAATGTGTCGATGGCGATCGTCGACAGCTGGAGTTTCGGCGACAATCCTTTTGCCGGGGAATGTATTCAACATCTGTCAGACACGGCGGATGCCATGGATGTCAGCTATATGGAGATCCGCAGCCAGGCCGGCCATGATGCCTATGCCATCGGCAAGATCGCCCCCATGGGCATGATATTCACGCCCTGCACCGGCGGGATCAGCCACAATGTAGAAGAAAGCATCGAATTGGACAGAACGGTGCCAGGCGTCAACCTGTTGCTGAACGCCATGGTCACGGCTGCCAATCGCTAAATTTTATTGGCTACGCTTTTCTGTTGATAGCGCGCCAGATTTTTTCCGACGTCATGGGCATATCAATATCTGTGACGCCGAGGGGCTTCAATGCGTCCAACACGGCGGCGACGATTGTTTGCGGTGCACCGATGCAGCCGGCCTGGCCGGAACCTTTGACACCCAAAGGGTTCGCGCCCGTCGGTGTCTGCCGGAAATGCACTTCGAATTGCGGTAACAATGTCGCACGCGGCACCGTGTAATCCATCAAGGTGCCGCTTAACAGCTGCGCGGTTTCACTGTCATAGGCAACTTCCTCCACCATGGCCTGGCCAATGCCCTGGGTCACGCCACCGTGGACCTGTCCTTCGGTCAGGCGGGGATTGATCATTGCGCCATAATCATCGACCATCAGATAACGTTCCAGACGCAAGGCACCTGTATCCCGGTCAATCTCCACCTCCGCCACGTGGCAACCGCTGGGAAAGGTAAAGGGCGCATCGTCCCGCCGGGCATAGCTGTCCAAGCTTTCGCTGCCCAATTTTGGATCCCGGGCAGCGGCGGCAACCTCCAGCAAAGGTACGGAACGTTCGCTATTCGCAACGCGGAATTCGCCATCCCCAAACTCCAATGTGTCGACATCTGTCTGCAACATTTGCGCTGCAACCACACGGGCCTTTGCCAGAACCATATCCATGGCCGCCACCAGGGCACTGCCCCCCATATGCATGGACCGGGCCCCGCCATGGCCGTTGCCTGCGCGGACCTGGTTTGTATCCGCCTGAATATATTTGAAGCTGTCCAGTGGCAGGCCGAAATGATCTGCCGCGATCTGGCTGAATGCGGTCTCGTGACCCTGGCCATTGGACTCCGTCCCCAGACGCAATTCGACCAGCCCATCGGCCCGGAAATTAACTTCCGCCCCTTCTGTATTCGCACCCCGCGCCGTTTCCAGAAAACAAGCCACGCCCATACCGCGGAGCAAGCCGCGATCCGCCGCCCCTCTGCGCCGGTCTTCAAAGCCGGCGCGGTCGGCCAGGTCAACGGCGGCTTCAATATTGCCCTTGAAATCACCGGTGTCGATTTCCAGGCCCATACCGGTCACATGGGGAAAACTGGGAATGACGTTCAACAAGCGCAAAGCAACCGGGTCCATTTTAAGGCGCTGTGCCGCAGCCTCGATCAGACGTTCAATGATGTAATTTGCTTCCGGTTTACCTGCACCACGATAGGCATCCACGGGCACCGTATTCGTAAAGGCACCCGCCACTGCCATGAAAACATTTGGGATGGCATAGACACCGCCCATGGCAGTGGAAAAGGCATTGGTGGAAACCCCCGGCCCGAAGGATGACAGATAGGCCCCCATATCTGCCGTAGTTGTCGCCTCAAGCGCCAGGAATTTCCCTGCCGCATCCAGGCCCAGGCGGGCTGTGGCATGCAGATCCCGGCCTTGGGTACTGCTCATAAATTCTTCGTTGCGATCCCCGACCCATTTTACAGGCCGGCCCAAGCGCCGGGCGGCCCACAACAACATGACCCATTCGGGATAGACAAAGTTTTTCAGCCCAAAGCCGCCGCCCACATAAGGGGCGGACACATGTAGCTTGTCTTCCGGCACCTTAAAGACGGCATTGGCCAACTGCCCCCGAATGCCGTGGACGCCTTGTCCCGCCACCAGCAAATTCAAAGTATCCGTATTTTGATCATATGAGGCGATGGCGGCACGGGGCTCGGTCGGTGCGGGGGAGACACGATTGTTGACAATATCCAGCGCTACCACATGGGCCGCCTGGGCCATGCCATCCGCGACGCCCGCACGATCACCTTTTTCAAATCGGTATGACAGATTGCCCGGTGCCTCGGCCCAGATCTCGGGCGCACCGGGTGCCAATGCCTGGCGGGCATCCGCCAAAGCGGGCAAGGGATCATAATCCACCTCGATCAATTCCAGGGCGTCCTGGGCCGCGGCCAAACTTTCCGCCACCACAAAGGCCACCGGGTCACCCACATGACGGACCCGGCCATCGGCCAGGGCAAAACGGGGCGGCACGATAATGGGGTCAACCGTAGCGACCACCCCAACAGCGGCGCAAGGCAAGGCACCGATACCATCTGCCGCCAAATCCGCACCAACATAGACCCCGACAACGCCGGGCAAAGCCGCCGCGGCCGTGATGTCCATGTTCGTGATCAACGCATGGGCGTGGGGGGAGCGTAGGACAGCCGCATAGGCTTGGCCGTCCCGGTTCAGATCAGCGGTGTATTTGGCGGCACCGGTCAGAAAGTGTTCATCTTCGCGGCGCGGTATGGATTGACCAAACAAGGCATCGTTCATCATTCGGCCTCCCTATGTGACTTGGGTTTGTGTTTTAGCTATGCGATTCGAATAAAGCTATTATCCGCCAATATTATCCATCGGTCGCCTCGATCTCCACAAGCAGATCATCGGCGGCAACTTGCACGCCGGCCTTGGCATGCACCTCCAGCACGTCGCCATCGACCTCAGCCAGAATATCGTGCTGCATTTTCATGGCCTCAAGCACCGCCAGACGATCACCGGTTTTGACCGCATCACCGACCGTCACACTGATTTCCAACAAGGTGCCGTGCATGGGCGCTACGACGCGGCCACCGCCCGCTGCTTCCTCGACCGAGGCGGGGAAGGCATTGCGGTTCCTGAAGTTGGAGGTCTTCCCATCCAGGGACAAATAAATATGTCCCGGTGTCGGCACGGCGAAATGCACGGTGTGACGACGTCCATCCACCCGCAAACGCGCCATATTTCCATTCAGCTGCAAAAGCTCCAGGGACAAGGCGTCGTCCCCTGTTTGCACCTGATAGGTGGTCGGACCTGCCGGGCTGACCGTCAGCTCAATCTGGCCCTTGTCCCAGGCGCTTAGATCGTAAAGATAGCGCGTGACCAAGGGCCCGCCTGACGACCAATTCATCAGGCTGGGTGCGATGTTCAGGCTTTTTCCGGCAGCACTTTGCCGCTCTGTTTCGTACTGGATAACGGCAGCCATGGCCGCTTCCTTTTCGTCCGGGGCCGGTTCCGCCAGGGCTGCTGCATCGAACTCATCAGCAATGAAACCGGTCGTCGCCTCGCCTTTGGCAAAAGCATCCTTGCCCAGAATATCGATCAGGAAACCGCGATTGGTAGTCAGGCCGAACAGCACCGTGTCCTTCAGGGCTTCGATTAATCGATGGCGGGCTACCTCGCGGGTTTCACCCCAGGCAACGGCCTTGGCAATCATGGGATCGTAGAAGGGGGAGATCTCCTGCCCGCTTTCGATGCCCGCGTCAAAGCGCAGGCCCGGGCCCACCGCCGGTTGCCACAAATCGATAGTGCCGGTGCAGGGCAGAAAGTCCTGGGTGGTGTCTTCTGCATACAGACGCACTTCGATGGCATGGCCGGACAGCTTGACGTCATCTTGGGAGATGCCAAGAGGATGCCCTTCGGCAACCTGGATTTGCAGGCCGACCAGGTCCAGACCGGTGATCATTTCCGTTACCGGGTGCTCCACCTGCAGGCGGGTGTTCATTTCCAGGAAATAGTACGCGCCTGTGTCATCCAGCAAAAACTCAACAGTGCCCGCACCGCGATAGTCGATACTGCGGGCGGCTTCAACCGCGGCCGCCCCCATACGGGCGCGCAGGTCTTCGGTCATCACCGGGCAGGGGGCCTCCTCCACCACCTTTTGATGCCGCCGTTGCACGGAACAATCCCGCTCACCCAGATGAATGACATTGCCGTGACTGTCGGCAAAAACCTGAACCTCAACATGGCGGGGGCGGATAATCGCCTTCTCCAATATCAGTTCGTCCGAGCCAAAGGCATTCAACGCTTCCGATCGGGCCGAGGCCAGGGCATCAGGCAAGCCCTCTGCCGCATCAACCAGGCGCATACCGCGACCACCGCCGCCTGCCGCCGCCTTGACCATGATGGGATAACCGATGTTGTTTGCCGCGTTGATCAGGACATCGTCTGTCTGATCGGCATCTTCGTAACCGGGCACACACGGCACATCGGCCGCAATCATTCGCCGCTTTGCCGCGGCCTTGTTTCCCATCAGGTCTATGGCATCGGCACTGGGCCCGATAAAGACCAAGCCCGCTGCGTCACAGGCGCGGGCGAAATCCGCGTTTTCCGACAGGAAGCCATAGCCCGGATGAACAGCTTGCGCCCCGGTTTCTTTCGCCGCCGCCAATATCCGGTCCATATCAAGATAGGACTGCCCCACGGGCCCCGGCCCGATCCACACGGCGTCATCAGCCATCTGCACATGAGGTGCTGTCGCATCCGCCTCGGAATACACAGCGATGGTCTTGTAACCAAGAGCTTGCGCCGTGGTCATAACGCGAACAGCGATTTCGCCTCTATTGGCGACAAGTATATTTTTAAAGGATCTCATCTGTTGTACCCCGCCTACATCCGCGCCACGCCAAAGGCGTTCGGAGCTAGGTTTCTGTTACGCGCTTCCCAACAGGTCTCCAGGGCAAAGCCAATGACTTTGCGGGTATCGCGTGGATCGATGACCCCTTGATCCAGCAGACGGCCGGAGGTGTAGAAGGCATCCGATTGGCTGTCGAAATGATCCGTCAGCCGTTGTTTCTGGATCGCCAGGGCATCCTCGTCCGTTTCCTCACCCTTACGCCTGGCACCATCGCGCGCCACCTGATCCATGGTGGAGGCCGCCTGTTCGCCGCCCATGACCCCAGTTGAGGCATTGGGCCAGGCAAACAGAAAGTCCGGCTCGTACGCCAGACCGCCCATGCCGTAGTTCCCGGCCCCGAATGAGGCCCCGATATAGAATGTGATTTTTGGCACCCGGACGTTCGAGATGGCCTGGATCATCTTTGATCCATGTTTGATCATGCCCGCCTGTTCATAATCCTTACCCACCATGTAGCCGGTAATATTGTTCAACAGGATCAGGGGCATTCCAGCCTGATCGCACAGCTGGAAAAAATGCGCTGCCTTTGTTGCACCATCAGGATCAATCGGGCCATTGTTACCGACGATGCCCACAGCCTGGCCAAATATCTTGGCCTGCAGGCAGACAACGGATGCACCATAGCGTGGTTTGAAATCCTCAAACTCGGAACCATCAACCAATCGCGCGATGACTTCACGGACGTCATATGGCCTGCGATAGTCCACCGGCACCAAACCGGCAATATCGTCCGGGTCATGCACAGGCTCGACATAAGGCGCGCGCTCCGGCTTCGGGCAGCGGTTGTTCCAACCAAGGCCACCGATAACATCCCGCGCCATCAACAGACCATGGGCATCGTCTTCAGCTAGGTATTCCACCGAACCTGTGGTCGTTGCGTGCATTTCAGCACCGGCAAGCTCTTCTTCATCGGAGATTTCACCCGTCGCAGCGCGCACCAACGCCGCCCCGCCTAATGAGGCCCGGCCCCGGCCTTTGATGCCGATGACGTAGTCGCTCATACCAGGGAAATACGCACCGCCCGCTGTCGACGGCCCATGCAAAACCACGAAGGTCGGAATGCCCGCAGCGCTCAACTGCGCCAGGCGGTAAAATCCACCGCCGCCGTGGGCCCAGGATTCCACCTGATATTTCATCAGATTGGCACCAGCGCTTTCCACCAGATGAATAAAGGGCAGGTTCAGGGCAAGGGCCGCATCAAGGCAACCGCGAAGTTTCTCACCGGTTTTCTGCATCATGGCACCGGCGGCGATGCCGCTGTCAGAAGCATAGATCATGCAGCGGACGCCATTGACGAAACCAATACCGGACAGGGCAGAAGCACCGGGGACACTTTTTTCCCGATCCGCCACATCGACCATATAGTTGGCCAGGCCATAAAGCTCCAGAAACGGCATGCCCGGATCCAACAGCGTGGCCAGGCGCTCCCGAGGCGTCAGTTGCCCCCGCTCCACAAACCGTGGCCGCCGCCGTTCTGACAATTGTCTGGCCCGATCCTTCAGCGCGTGGAGTTCGTCCACCAAGGCCAGCATCTCAGCCCGATTGCTGGCATAGCTTTCCGAATTGGTATTCAGCTTTGATGGATAGGCCGTCATTACAGGTACTCCGCCATTCGATAAGGTAACTCGATCTCGCGGCTATTCCCCTCGAAATGCCGCCTGGCGTTTTTCAAGGAAGGCCGCCACGCCTTCCTGGGCATCATAGCTGACCCGAAGCTCGGAGTTTACCTCCAATTCCCGCCGAAACTGGGTTTCAAACGAATTTTCCTCAGCCGCATCCACCATGGCCCGTGTCTCCGCCAAAGCGCGGGTCGGACCCTTGGCCAATTTCGTGGCCAAATCACCAGCCGCCGCCATCAGGTCATCGTCATCCACACATTCGCTGACAAAACCCCATTCAACAGCCTGTTCCGCCATCAAGGGTTCGTTGGTCAACATCATACGCAGGGACCGCGCCCGGCCAATGGCCTGGGGCAGCAGGTAGGTGGAGCCGCAATCAGGGATCAGACCAATGCGGCTGAAGACCTGAATAAATTTGGCGGAGCGGGCCGAGATCAATATATCCCCCGCCAGGGCGAGGGAGAAACCAGCACCCGCCGCCGTGCCGTTGATCGCCACAATGACCGGCACCCTGGCAGTGCGGATCGCTTCGATGGCACGGAAATAGCAATCCATGTAAACCTTGACGATATCGGTGCCCGCAGGGGGGCGGTTACGCAAATCCTGGCCGGAACAGAAACCACGCCCCGCCCCGGTCAGTATCATGGCACGAATAGAGGGGTCCGCTTTAATCTGCGCCAGGGCCTCTTGAACTTCATACATAAGATCAAGGGTCAGGGCATTCAGGGCTTGCGGCCGGTTCAGGGTCAGGGTTGCGACGCCATCTTCAACCACAAACAGAATATTCTGAAAATCGCTCATATCGCTTCCCCTTATCCCTTAGTTCTGCGCTTCTATCTGCGCCACCACGGCCATAACGTTGCGGGCCTGCTTCAAGTGCGGCATATCGAGCATTTTGCCGTCCAGGCCGACAGTGCCGAGGCCCGGGTTCTGCTCAAACACATCGATCACCCGTTGGGCATGGGCGATTTCTTCTGCCGAAGGCGTGAAGGCGTTGTTAATCACTTCCGATTGGGCCGGATGGATGGCGATCTTGCCAAAGAAGCCGGCCCGGCGGTCCCGCAGGCACTCTTTCTCCAGACCCTCCAGATCCCGGAAGTCCACGTAGACCACACCCACGGGCTGCGCATCAATGGCCCGGGACGTGGCTAGGCAGAGGGACTTGGCCATCAGATAGGGGTCGTCATACTCACCGGTGTCCGGGTGGCGATTATCCGTGGCCCCAAGGGCGGCTGCCAAATCCTCACCACCCCAGGTCAAGGCGACAAGGCGATCGGAAACATTGTCCAGATAGGTGTGGAAGGTCAGCAATGAGGCTGCGGTTTCCGTGGAGACGCAGTGGATCTTGGTGGAGCCGAGTTCCAGGCCTTCCCGGGTCTCCAACGCATCAAGATACTTTGCCAATGTGTTCACATCCGCCGCCGAATAGACCTTGGGCAGGAGGATGCCGTCCGGTGCGCCGGGCATGACGGCGGCCAAATCAGGCAGTGACAATTCCGTATCCAGGGGATTGATCCGCACCCAAAGCTGTTGTTGGGAGCGGTCCGGACGGCCCATGAGATAGTCACGGACCATCTCACGGGCAATGTCCTGGCGGTCGTCCGAGACAGAATCCTCTAAATCAAGGATCAGCGCGTCGGCTGGATTGCCCTGACCCTTGGCCAGTTTGCGTTCGCTGTCACCGGGCACGAACAACCACGAACGGATCATCATGCCGGACGCTTCATCATCAGGCCGGTACGGATGCAATAGGCGATTTCTTCATTCCGCTGGTTAAAGCCGAAATGTTCGAACGTTACGATACCGGAATCGGGACGAGATTTGCTCTCCCGCTTTTCTTGGATCTTGGTCACCGAGCGGATGGTGTCGCCATGAAAAACAGGATTCTTAAACCGCACATCGGTCATCCCGAGGTTACCCAGGGTGGTTCCCAGGGTTGTGTCGCCAACCGTGACGCCAATGACCAGGCCCAGGGTGAACAGAGAGTTCACGATGCGCTGGCCGTACATGGTGTTCTTGCAGAACTCCTCATCCAGATGCAGGGGCTGGGGGTTATGGGTTTGGGCACAGAACATGATGTTGTCCATTTCCGTCACCGTGCGGGTCAGGGAATGGTTGAATTCCATCCCCGCTTCAAACTCTTCAAAATAGAGACCTGACATTTTGTTCGCTCCTCTATGCAGCTATGTTGCGGGTTTAAAGACGGGCAAGGCCTGATCGCCCTCGGTCGCCCGGAACGTGACTTCAACGGCCTGGCCAACAGCCAGGGCATCGTAATCACAATCAACGATATTGGTCATCATCGAGACACCTTCCTCCAACGTGACGAAGGCAATGGCATAGGGCGTCGGGCCCCGGCGCATGACCGAATAACTGTAGATCGTGCCCTTGCCGGAGGCATCGTACCATTGTGTATCGCTGCTCTGACAATGGGGGCAAATGGCGCGGGGATAAAAGTGCGTTTTGCCACAGGCATTGCATTTTTTCAGGATCAGCTTGCCTTCCTTGGCAGCGGCCCAATAGGCCTCTGTCTCCATATTGATGGAGGGTTCGGGGTATGTACGTTCGGCCTGTGTCATGCGTCGTTCCTTCCTAGAATAACTGTAGAGCTGCCCATGCGCGTGGCGATGGAGCCACCCGTGCCATGGGCCAGGGCCAAGGTGCAATCGGGCACCTGAACCTTTGGATGTGCCTCGCCGCGCAGCTGGCGCACGGCCTCGATCACTTTTGTTATGCCGCCCCGGTTGTTGGGGTGGTTGTTGCACAGCCCGCCGCCATCGGTGTTGAACGGCAGTTTGCCGACGCCCGATATCAGGTTGCCGTCGGAGACGAACTTGCCGCCCTGGCCCTTCTCGCAAAAACCCAGATCCTCCAGGGTTTCCAGGACCGTTATAGTGAAGCTGTCATAGATCGAGACATAGTCGAGATCGGCCTGAGTCACGCCGGCCTCTGCAAAGGCAATGGGGCCGGATTTCACAGCACCGGTGTAGGTCAGATCGATATTGCCTGCATTCAGATGCTTGATCGCCTCACCATGGCCCAGGATTTTGCTGCAGCGGTCACCCAGGGTCTTGGCAATTTCCGGGCTGACAATGACCAGAGCACCGCCGCCGTCCGTGATGACGCAGCAGTCCAGCCTGTGCAGAGGATCGGTAATAACGGGGGAGTTGACCACATCCTCCACCGTCACCACATCGCGCAGCAGGGCGTGTTCGTTATGCTGGGCGTGATGGGATGCGGCCACCTTGACCCAGGCAAGCTGTTCCGACGTGGTGCCGTATTCATACATATGGCGCATTGCAGCCATACCGTACTGGTTGGTCACTACGGGTCCGTAGGGGGATTCAAAACCTTGATCGGGCAGTATATTGCCATAGTCCCGCGGGCCCAGGGTCGCGATCCCTTCGGCCCGGGGCCGGCCAGCCAGAGTGATCAACGCGACAGAGCATTTGCCCATGGCGATGGCGTTGACCGCATGGCCAACGTGCACCACATAGGATGAACCACCCGTCTCTGTGCTGTCGGTATATTTGACGTCCAGGCCCATATATTCGGCCATGGACAAACCACCCAATCCCGGCGCATCGCCGGCACAAAAATAGCCGTCCACGTCAGCCATGGTTAGGCCCGCATCCTGCAAGGCACCCCGGGCGCTTTCCGCGTGCAGTTGAGGAATGGTCTGCTCGACCGCCTTTCGCGTGGGATGTTCATATACCCCCGCAATATAGGCTTTGCTGTTTCTACTCATTATTTTTCCTTTTCAGATTGAGCGAATTTATTCTAGTAGGATTTCGGAAGGTCCAGGGCTTTTTCAGCCAGATAACTCAGGATCAATTGTGGGCTGATAGGGGCCAGGCGATGGATCAGGCATTCCCGGAAGTAGCGTTCCACATGGAATTCCTTGGCATAGCCCATGCCGCCATGGGTCATCACTGCGTTGGTGCAGGCACTATAGGCCGCTTCGGCTGCGAGGTATTTACCGGCATTGGCTTCCTTACCGCAATCCTGCCCGGCATCGTAAAGCCTGGCTGCCTGAAAGGCCATCAGGTTGGCGGCTTCCAGTTCGGCCCAGTTTTTGGCCAGAGGATGCTGGATCGCCTGGTTCATGCCGATGGGTCGATCAAACACCACCCTCTCGCGCGCGTAGTTGGCCGCATGGCGCAGGGCACAACGACCCAGACCCACCATGGAGGCGGAGATCAGGATCCGTTCAGCGTTCAACCCGTGCAGCAGATAGCGGAAGCCTTTGCCTTCCTCACCAATCAGATTTTCTTTCGGGATCGGCAGGCCGTCGAAAAAGACCTGATTGGAATCGACGGATTTGCGGCCCATTTTTTCAATAGGGCGGATTTCCACATAGTCCCGGTCCAGGTCCGTATAAAACAATGACAGACCGTCAATCGGCTTTTTCGTTTCCGAGATATCCTTGGTCCGCGCGATCAACAGCATCTTGTTGGAGGCGAGCGCGGTGGAGGTCCAGATCTTTTCCCCATTTACGATGTAGTTGTCGCCTTTTAGGACGGCGCGGGTTTTCAATCTGGTTGTATCCAGTCCCGTATTCGGTTCCGTCACCGCGAAACAAGCCACGTCGTCGCGGCGGATGATCGGCGGCAACCATTTTTGTTTCTGTTCTTCCGTGCCAAAGACCACCACCGGGTTGAGGCCGAAGATGCCAATGGCCAGGGCCGCGAACCCGGCGTTGCCGCAGCCGGCTTCAGTGATCGCCTGCACCATCACCGCAGCGTCCGAGATGCCAAGGCCACTGCCGCCATATTCTTCCGGCATGGCAATCCCCATCCAGCCGTCGTCGGCCATGGCCTGGCAAAAATCTTCAGGGAATTCGCCGGTCGTATCCCGATCCAACCAATATTGATCATCAAAGCGTTCGCACAGCTTCATAACGCTGTCCCTGATCTGATGTTGTTCCGGTGTCCAAAAATAGCTCATGCTCTTACCCGCTCAATGGTTCAGTAATTCAATAAATCAATGGAATGTGGATGTGCCGCCCGCAAGCCGGCTGCACTCCGCCGCGGCCTGTTGCAGCAATGTCTGGTTCATTTTGGCGTTGGCCCGCATGCGCGCCGACGGACCGGCCATCAACAGTGCGGCGGCGACTGTGCCGTCGGGAGAAAATATAGGTGCCGCCAGGCCTGAGGCTCCGGGGACACGTTCATCCCAGGTGGCCGCGATACCGGTCTTTGCAATGGCCGCCAGTTCGGCCCGTAGATCGGAAATCCGGGTGACGGTCGTTGGGGTGAATTTTTCCCGCGCTGTGGTTTTCAGGTACTGTTTCAAACGCTCCGGCGCAAAATAGGCCAACAGCAGCTTGCCCATGGCGGTACAATATAACTCCCGCCGCTCCCCCACCGTAACCGCATAACGAATGGGGTTGGTGCTCTCCACCTTATCCAGATACAGCGCCACATCCGCATCCGGCGCCAAGCTGCCCAGCACCGCCGTTTCCCCTGTCGCAGCAACGAGACTTTCGAGAATTGGCCTGGCCAGGGTAATCAGCTCCCGCCCCGCGCTGGCCCGCATGGCCAGGGATAGAAATCGCGGGCCCAGGAAATAACGCCCGGCGGGGTCCCGTACCAGACATCCTTCCTCGGTCAGGCCCGTCAGCAGGCCCACCAGGGAGGTCTTTGGCGCGCCGGTGTTGGCGGCCAGTTCCGAGAGGGTCACGCCACTGCGTTCGTGCGCCAGGGATTCCAGAATGGTGAAAATCCTACCCACGGATTGCGGGCCGCCGCGTGGCGTTTGTAGGGTCGCTTTGCTATCGGGTGATGCCACGGGCATATCCGACCTAAACGCCGATGGTATAGCCGCCGTTGACAGAAAGATGTTGCCCGGTGATATAGCTCGCTGCTTGCGAGAGTAGGAAGCAGACCGGTTGGGAGACTTCTTCCGGGTCAGAAAAACGCCCCATGGGGACCTGTGCTATAACCCCGTCGCGGAATTTCTCGCCGCGAATAACCTCTGTCATTTCCGTTTCCACAACCCCGAAACAGACGGAGTTAACCCGAATGCCCTTGGCCGCATATTCCCGCGCCGCAGACATGGTAATGCCCATGACGCCGGATTTTGCCGCACCATAGTTGATCTGCCCAATGGTGCCCCGACGACCGGCGTCGGAAGAAATATTGACGATGGACGCAGGTGAGGTATCACCACTTTGGGCCCGTTCATACATGTGTCGGCCCACCGCCTGCAGGCAATAGAAGACTCCGGACAGATTAACGTCGATGACCTGCTGCCAGGTTTCCACGGGCATCTTGTTGATCATAGCCGCGCGTACGATACCGGCGTTATTGACCAGACCGTGGATCGCGCCGTTGGTGCTGATGGCATTGCCGACCATTTCCTGGACAAAGCCAGGATCAGCAACAGAGCCCACATGGACCTCCGCATTCCCGTTGCCAAGCTCTTCGGCCAAGGCATTGATCTTATCGCCCTGGACATCAACCATAATCGCCTTGCCCCCCAAATCCACTACCAGGCGGGAGACGGCCTCGCCAATACCTTGGCCGGCACCGGTGACAATGATGTTGCTGCCTTCTAGCTGCATTGGATTCTTTTGGGGATTTTTCATAGATCGACATCCATATTTTTTGGGCGCGGGAGACATGCGCAATAAATGATAATACGCATATGCGTATAATGTACGATTATCGATATCGTACGGATAATGAGGAGTCAATAAGGAAGCCACATGGAAGCTTGGGATCAGGCCTCAAATTGATTGCCCAACACTGATAACAGTGTCCATAATCTCAGCAATGAAATGGGAGAGAGCAATGCCGGAAAAAACCGAACTGAGCGCGCGGCAACAAGCAATCAAGGCCGACTTCATCGAAAATCGCGGCTACTGGGCCGAAATCATGGAACAGATCCTGACCCTGAGTCCAGATTATTTTGAGGCTTATACGAACATATCATCGGTGCCGTGGAAACACGGGGTATTGGAGCCGAAGGTGAAGGAGTTCATGTATATCGCCATCGATGCCTCGACCACCCATCTCTATAGCATGGGCACCCGTATCCATATGCAGAACGCCCTGCGCCAAGGTGCGACGGAGGAGGAGATATTTGAGGTGCTGGCGTTGACCTCCGGCCTGGGCATTCATTCCTGTACTGTCGGCGTGCCCATCCTGATGGAGGAACTGGCCTCTGCCGGGATGCTGGAAGAGGTGCCCCCGAATGAATCTCTCGATGCGCGGCAATTGGCGCTGAAGGAAACATTCACCAAAAACCGCGGCTATTGGGCACCATTCCTGGATGGGCTGTTGCAACTAAGCCCGGAGTTTTTCGAAGCATTCCTAGATATCTCGTCCGTGCCCTGGATCTCCGGGCCGCTGGAGCCAAAGGTGAAGGAATTCGTCTATATCGCCATCGATGCAGCGACGACGCACCTATATGAACCCGGCCTGCGGCAACACATCAAAAACGCCATTGGTCATGGGGCGAGCAAGGAGGAATTGATGGAGGTGCTGCAGCTGGCCACCGCGATCGGGGTGCATACGATGACCGACAGCGTACCGATCCTTGTGCAAGAGGCGGCAGCGCAAAAGAAATCGGCGTAATCTAACGCCCCATGGTGAAGAATTCTTCATTTGCGCGCATGGAGGTGAAGCTGGCCATGCGGTTGGAGAGGCCGAAAAAGCCGGTGATGGCGGTAATGTCCCAGATATCGTCGTCGGATAAGCCATGTCCGTGCAAAGTTTCGAAATCGCTATCGCAGATGGATTTGCTGTCGTTGGAGACTTTCAGGGCAAAATCCAGCATGGCCATCTGTCGCGGCGAGATATCAGCCTTGCGATAGTTGATGGCAACCTGATCGGCCAGCAGGGGATTGCGGGCCCTGATCCGCAGAATAGCACCGTGGGCCACAACGCAATATTGGCAGCCGTTATCGGCGGATGTGGCGACCACGATCATCTCCCGGTCCGCTTTGCTGATACCGCTGTCCTTTTCCATCAGGATATCGTGATAGGCAAAAAAGGCGCGAAACTCATCCGGGCGATGGGCCAGGGCCAGAAACACGTTGGGGACAAAGCCGATCTTCTCCTGGATCGCCAGGGCCTTTGCCTTGATGTCTTCAGGCAGTTCATCAACGGTGGGGGTGGGATAGCGGCTGATGGGGGGTTTCGCGGCATCGGTCATCATTGTGATCCTTCAAATGTGTTTCTTCGCAAGACATCCCAGATCAGACCGATTTCGTCCATAGCTCCTTTTGCCGCACCCAGGGTCCGACTTAGGGCCAGGAGACAGAAGGGCCCTTCACTCTGCTGCCGCTTGATCTCCCATCCCTGGTGATGGAACCGGCAGAGGAACGTCGCAAATATCACCAATGGGTTTGCCAAAATGAGTTTCGATCATCGGCACGACCTTTGTGGCGAACTGTTCCATGGAGTTGATAACGGCTGAGCTGGGCAGATCGCCGACGGCGAAGTACAGGCTCATATGCCTTGGCCCATACATCTCTATCTCCTGGCAAAGGCGTTCAGCGACCGCTTCGGCATTACCTACGACGACATTCTGGGCAATTTGATCAATGTCGGGTTCATCAGGAAACGGCGTTTCATCGACCATGTAGTCATCCACCATGACTTCCCGCCGGTGACGCAACGCCATGGCAATGCGTTTTTGATAGCGGGCCCCGTCAACATAACGGTCGATAATGGATTGCTGATCAGAGATACAGACAAACCGCAGGACGCCTATGGGGGCCGTCGCGGGGTCCTTGCCCTCCGCCACATAGCATTCCTCAATCTGCTGCCGCATACGCTGAATACGATCCGGGCCATCGATCCCGCCCGAGATAAAGGGGATATAGCCGTCCCGGGCACAGCGCCGGTGGCTGTTGGGATCGGCACCGGCAAGCCAGATCGGCGGGCGCGGGGTTTGCACCGGGCGCACATTGATGGCGGTCTGCAACTGTTCGAAAAATTCGCCCTTGTAGCTGAAGTGCGCCTGACGCAGGCCTAGTTCGATCATGTCCAGCATTTCGTTGAAGACGACCTTGTTCTGGGAAATATCCGCGCCCAGGCGTTCAAACTCGTAATGCTGATAACCGCTGCCGACACCCACGTCGAGGCGACCGCCCGATAGCGCATCGACCAGGGCAATTTCCGCTATCACCCGGGCCGGTTCATGCAGGGGCAGGATCAGGACCGCGCTGCCAACCCGGATCCGCGAGGTTATGGCGGCTGCCTGGGTACACAGGATCATGGGCGACGGGCACAGGGAATAGTTGGAAAAATGATGTTCGGCGTACCAAACCCGGCTGTAGTCCAGCTCCTCCGCCAAGCGGGTATGCTCCAACGCCTCGGCAATGACCTGATGCGGCGATGTCGCCCGGTCGCGATGCTGCAACAAATTGAAAACACCGAAATCCATGAAGATCCTCGCTTTCCTCTGATCCGACAAAATGTGCCGACCAGCCTAGCGCGCATAACACGCCATTCCAATCAGCTTTATAAACGATCAAGTTCCCGTCCCGTAACCGCCCACAAGGTTTCACGCCCGGCCCAACCCACCGAATGGCGTCAAATTCTAGACATAACCTGTTGATTGTGGTGCTATCGCCATTCGCGCGAACAGAAATCTGTGATGGCGCATCTATTGATTGAGACGTTGGAAGAGGCCCCATGGCCAAGCCACTTACTTTGTTCGAACCCTTCCGTGCCGTGTTCTACACGCCGTTTTATGCCGCCCATGCCCTCGATGCCTATGGGGCGGAAGGCGTTGATGTTCAACTGGTGACGGCGGGGGCCGAGGCCCCGGTCGGCGGCCTAATCGACGGCTCTACAGATGTCGCCTGGGGCGGGCCCATGCGCATTCAGAATACCTATGACCTACAGCCTGACTGCGACATCGTCAGTTTTTGCGAGGTCGTCACCCGCGATCCGTTCTTCATTGTCGGACGCGACCCCCGGCCAGATTTTCAAATGTCGGACATGATTGGTGCCAAATTTGGCTCGGTGGCGGAGGTCAATACACCATGGCTGTGCCTGCAAGAGGATCTGCGCCGCGCCGGATTGAACCCCGATCAGGTCAGCCGGGTTGAAGGTCATACCATGGCGGAAAACGCTGCCGCCTTGCGCGCGGGCGATCTGGATGTCATCCAGATTTTCCAACCCTTTGTGGAACAACTTGTCGCCGACGGTGTGGGCCACATCTGGTACGCCGCCGCGGCCCGAGGTGCGACCAGCTATACGACCCTCAGCGCCCTTAGGAACACATTGCAAAGCGAGCGGGACAAATTGGGGCGGATGACACGCGCCTTGTACCGCTGCCAAAAATGGTTGCACAGCACAGAGCCTGCGACCATCGCCGCTGCAATCGCGGAATTTTTTCCTGATTTGCCCCAGGGTACCCTGGCCACCTGCATCAAACGCTATAAGGCGCTGGGTTTATGGGGTGTGAACCCTATTCTGCCCCGGGATGGTTTCGACCGCCTGCAGGCCAGCGGCCTGTCCGGTGGGCTGTTCAAGACCGGCGCATCGTATGAAGCTTGCGTCGATACCTCCCTGGCACGGGAAGCCATAAAGGCCGATCCGCCATCTATGTGATTGGGTCCATGTGATTGGGTCCATGTAAATATGGTGCCTTATTCCTGAACGGTGCGTTGTGGCCGCAGGTCATAGCCCAGGCGCGGAAAATGCACCACCATCCGTCCAACGTGGGGGTCATCCCGCTGCAACGCGATTTCATTGCTATCGATGAAGACCAGCTCCCCCTCCACAGGGTCACGGCCATAGTCTTCGGCCCGAATACGCACCATTGCGCCCAAGGGCGGATCTTCATCGAAGCGATTGGATTTCCTTGATCCTTCAGGCATCGCGTCGGCAGCCACGCGAAGGGCCTCCGGGCCGGAAAGCGGCGTTGGCTTGCCGTGACCGAAGGCACGCACACGGCCCATCCATTCGTTGATCCGCTTATAGGGCGCGATTTCCGGCAGCAATAACGGCGTGCGCGCCGTAAAAAACCAAAGCGCGTGATAAACCGCCAAATCCGCCATGCTCGGGCTGTTCCCGGCGATCCACGTCCGGCCATCGGCAAACATCGCCTCGACGGTTGGCAGTTGCACGCGGACCAGCGGCGCATTCCGGGCCACCGCCCGGCGCATGGTGTCGGCACTGGGCGGGGGCAGGCCGCGCATGATCGATCGATCCGCCTGCAAACCCTCCGGCAGATGTTCCAGGTTCGAGCCTGAGACATAAAGAGATATGGGTCGGAACAGACGGTTTTCCGCCCAAAAGGTGATGCCATCGGCAATGGCCGCCAGGTCGGTAGGAAACAGCGTCGGGGTGGGAAAGCGCCGCTCCAACTCACGCACAATAAGGGCCGTGTCGCAATAAATATCAGCCCCAATTTGCAGCACCGGCGTGCGCCGATAACCGCCTGTCAACGGCGTCAGATCAGGTTTTGGCGCAATCGGCGGAATAATCACGGAACGCCAAGCCAACCCCTTGTATCCCAGCGCCAGGCGCACCTTCTCGGAATAATTGGAAAAGTCATAGTGATGCAGGATTAACTGGATCATATCGGTACCTATCACATGTCCGCAAATATTGGATGCCGGGTCGTCAAATCAAGCAATAGGAGAAGTGGTGCGCCTGGGCAGCGTAACACAAAACCGAATTGAGAACTGATCTCATCATCACCATCGTACGATTGATCAACGCTTTACTGTAAACCGCATAGCGCGCATACTTTGGAGAACTGTCTCGGATTTTTTTATGGTGCCCCGTGTATTGGCTCGCGCGCTTCCTAACTCGATTTTCAAAGACTTGGATGCAAGTCACCAAAGACCAAGCTGAAAAAAGCAGGTATTTTGGCTTTCGTGGCTGGCTTCTCTTTTTTTATATCTCAAGCGGGGTCTTCGGCACCATAACCAGCGGCATGAATGTGATCTTCCCCTCGAGTTCAAACAACCTCGATTACTTTGGTGGGGACGAGACTGTAAGCCGCGTGGTTCATCTAATTTATGTGCTTACGACAATCCCTTTCCTAATTCTGGCACCAATAAAGCATCGTTGGGCCCCCAAGCTGTGGCTTTTCAGCATTTGGACCAATTGGATTGTGTTTGCTATTGCGTTGGATATGCCAGCCCGCAATAGTTTCGCCTTCATCCTGATTGTTCTTGGTCTCGTATCCGTATTGTTGATGACATGGTATATTCTAGCGTCGAAACGCATCAATGCCACGTATCGCCACAAAATCAGACCCGACAAGGAAGCCGTTAGCGACGCTCCTGGGGTCAAAGGCGAAAACGGGCAAATCTTGAAAGCGCGACAGCCTCGGCGTTGGGTTCTCTATGCGGTCGGTGTGCCTTTGAGCATTGTCGCAACCTTGTTCCTTGGTGCGGCGTTTTGGGGCCTCTACGAAACCAACAAACATCGATTTGGTGATCCCGTACCGGCGGGAGTGCCTATTATGGGAAGTCAGAGCCGTTATTCCGTCACACCACCCACTGATGGCTGGGTGCGGGTCAAGCCCGGTAGCATTGGCGATGACGACGATGCGGATTTGGAATTTTATGGTCCAAATCTCGAGACATGGGCGTTGGTCAGGCTGACGAAGAGTAAAGAAACGACACTGAATGATATTGTCGTTGGGCGGCGCGAGGCTATAGCTGAAACTACCAAAAAACTAACTGTTTCAGAAGAACGGACCATGATGGCCGGTCACGAATTGCCGATTTCGTTCGCGCGGTATGAGGACCTGGCGCCGATTATTGGCAATGGCTACGTTTGGTGGGTTGCGGCAATCGATACTGAAACTATCGTAATAGAGGTGATTGCAGGGACGAACAGAAAGAAGCAGTTCCAAGCAATAGAGCAATTTGTCCGTAGCCTCCGTTTGTTAAAAAAGGCCACTACATCATGAACATCAGATTCTTCGCGGCGATTTTGGGGGCGATCTGCGCAATCGCGCCGGCATCTCCTATCATCGCCAAAGTTGCCATCACTCATGCCGGAGTGCCAACAGAATTTGTCTATTGGGCACCTGAAGTGGCATCATTTCGCTACGCGAGTCTCCTGCCCTCACGGAATCGTCTAGAGAGTAAGCTGACAATAGATCAAACGGCATATTATTCGACCCGACGATTCGGGGTGCACTTTCTCGCCAACGGCGACGTCAAGGAAACCATTTTTATCAGCCGCTATTACCCCTCACGCGTCGGCATTCGAAATCACGGCAACATGTCATTCTGGGTCGACGCCTTCAGCCAGAATGCAATGATTGAACAAGCCTATACGTTGCTGCCGGATGGTACGCGAGCTGACGTTGAGAAGAAGGCTATTCAATTGGTCGCGGATAGCGAAGACAACATTTTCACAGATTCGTTTGAAGTTATTTTACCGTATGCTGGCCTGGAACCAGGTGCCATCACAGTACTGAAAGTCCAAAGAATAACTAAGGTCAAATCAATGGTTCTGCCTTGGTCCAGAAACTTCTTTCCTCAAACATTCTTGCCCCATAGAAAATTCGAACTTGTTTTAAGTTGGGATGAAGGCGGGGACCCTCCAATCTGGAAAACGGATTATGAAGGCATAAACTGCACTCTGAAAAGCATACGGACAGTATTATGTGTGGCTGAGGACATTCCTGCCTATCAAGCTGACCCTGACATAAGATATCTGGACGTTCTACCCGCATTTGTGGTTGCAAAGTACAACACCTGGCCTGGGATTGTTCGGAGAT
>Ga0233439_10001041_pt1 | contig 37075 bp, 43 predicted proteins | sample SI_123_September_6_FD_182713 | JGI IMG/M metagenome (GOLD analysis project Ga0233439, IMG submission 182713) | Seawater microbial communities from Saanich Inlet, British Columbia, Canada - SI_123_September2016_100_MG | ecosystem: Environmental > Aquatic > Marine > Inlet | place: Canada: British... | reverse complement strand
GTTTTTGAGGCTACTGAAGATGATGCTGCAGATGCTATTGTAGATGGAGCAAATGATCTTGGAATTGATGCCTACCTTCCAGTAGATTTTTCAGATAATACTATCAGATTATTCCAATCAAAATATGGAACATCACATTCTCTAGAATCTATAGCCAAATTCAAAGAAGATGCACAAAGATTACTTGCAAAAGATGTAGTGAAAATGAGACCTGAACTTGCCCAACTTGTTACTAAAATTAAAGAAAAAAATCTAAAGATAAAATGCTGTTATGTTACAGATCAAGATGTAGATTATGCCGATGACTTGGTAGAAATTATTGATCAAAAAGTGATTATTCAAAAATTGTGGGATAGAATAAAAAAACCGGCAGCGGGGAAAAAATCATCGATAAAATTAGAAAGAATGTTAAGACATGAAAACACTATTCTAGGAATTTTAAAACTACGCGAACTTACAGATTTTGTAAGTAAGAATAGAGACTATGTCTTTGAATCCAACATCAGACAATGGATGCAGTTTAAAACTACAGTTAACAAAGGATTAAGAGAAACATTACAAAGTAATCCAGGTAAGTTTTTTTTCTACAATAATGGAATAACAATTGTAGTTAGTGATTTTTCAGAATTGGGAGAGAATTTAATTGAATTACATGCACCTCAAATTGTTAACGGAGCACAAACATCAAACTCCATTCTTGATCATTCAAAGAGAACAAAAAATATGGATGGTTCGATGACTGTTACAATAATCAAAGCAGATGATGAAGAAGAACAAAATAATATAACAAAGTATAGGAATTCCCAAAACTCAGTTCGAGGAAAAGATCTAGTTTCATTAATGGATTTTCACAAATCAGTCAAATCACAGTTGAAAAGTTGTGGTTATTTTTATGAAATTCAAGCAGGTTCTTTTGATACAAAAACAAAATCAAAACAATGTGAATATGACGGAGACACAATATACAATAATTATCTTCCAGATAATCATAAGAAAGTCATTGTTGCAAAAGACGCCATTCAATCTTTAGTTGCAGGAATTGAACAAAGACCTACAGAAGCGTATAGTTCACCAGCACAATTTCTTCCAAGAGGAAGTAAGTACGATGACATATTCAATGATAATCTCAAAGATGATTATAGAATTTTACTATATCCGTATCTCGTAAAAGAATTTGCAAAAAAGTCATTAAAATATGGAAAGCAAGGAGGTCATAAAACAAAAAGATATGCAACATTATTTTTTGTTGCAGTGTATTTTAGAATTCTTCATAAAAAAATTCTAGAATCAAAAGGGGATTTCAAAGGAGATGTAAGAAAATTAGAACCTATTTTTCGTAGTTTCAAACTAAATTCTAGAATTTTAAAGATTACAGATGTCGTAGTGACCAAATTTCTTGAAGATACAGTAGTGGATGATGAAATTGAAATGGCAAACACCAAGCATAATTTCTTCTCTCAACATGTATGGAATGATGCAATGCTTCGTGTAATTGACAAAAAAATCAGACAAGAAGAAGATGAAATTTTAGCATTGAAGAAACTTACATCTAATTTATTTTAATTTCAAAGGTAGAAGTCCAACCAAGTAAAAATCTTGCAGGAGGTTTACATTGGTCAGACTACCTACCTAAATTGAGTATAAAGCAGTAATATTTAACATAATTTTTTCAAGCATGGTTAATTCGAGAATGTTTTTTATATCGAGTTAAAAGAGCATTGTCACTTTGGGTAAAAAAGAAAAATGTGCAATTTGTAGTGAAACCATAGAACTTCCATTCAAAGCAATGGAAGAATGGAAAATTGACGGCACATTATGTGGTAAATGTTATTCAAAACAACTCAATGACTATTATCCAGGGGAACATGTTAGAGTAAACAAGCATTTAGATTAATTTTATTCTAATTTTGAAAGTTTATTCGCATTAATACAATTCCAAACAAGTGGATCATTTTTTAGATCTTTTTCTTCTAGAAATTTAATATCAGTAATTATTTTTTTCTTTTTTAATAAATTAACTTGAAAACTTGCAAATTTCTTACAATCACATGAATTAAACAAGCAAATGTCACCATCACCTTCATCATGATCTTGAGCTTCATGACTACAATTGCACACTGCATCTTTCTTTACATCATCTAGAGACTTGTCTGCATACACTCCTAATCGTAAATATGCTTCACCAGCATGGCCTTTTTTAAATCGTTCATAATTTTCTGATTTTGGTAATTCTTTAAAAAAAGATAGATTCGTATCAGGTTTCTGTGAATCTGAACCCATGATGAACCAATAATTATCATCAAGCTCTAAAAATCGAATTTTAATTGAGGGATCAACCCAAGGATGAATTGTATCGTGCCAAAGAGATGCAGCTTCTTTTCTATCAGTAAATAATGGAACTACATTCATTCTCAAATCATAGTATCTATACGCAACACCTACAAAGTCATCAAACCAAGGAGTAGGTGATTGGGAAGACATTGCACGGAAATTATTCCAGAGTATATTTATCTGATCTGAATTAATGGTAATACCCTTATATCATAGTTTTAGAAATATTACATATGGCTGCCTATAGAACAAGTATGCAAATTGTTGCAGATTTATTAGATGCTACTCAACAGTCTGGTCAAGAAGGCATTAAAACAACATCCTTACTTACAAAGGCAAATCTATCACATTCAAGATTATCAAAATTTATGGAGAATTTGACAGGAGCAGGTCTAATCAATAAAATAGAATTTGATGGTAAGAATACTTTTGTAATTACATCCAAAGGCAGACAATACTTGGACTCTTACATGAATTTCTCAAGTATTGCAGGTTCATTCGGATTAGAACTTTAAAATCTATTTTCTAGATCTTCTTTTTGTGTTAGCTACTTTTCGTTCTTTTCTTTCTTTGTATGTACTATATGCAAAAATAATTATGATTCCTGCTATAGCGGCATAAAATAATGGAATAAGTGGAGGATCACGAAATTCTCCAGTAGATGGTTCAACAAATGCAATGGGTATAGTTACAACCATGAAAATCAAAATTACTAGTAGATACTTATCCACAAATTTCTTGATTTACAAAACCATATATCTTTTTGATTTGAGAAAATCAATAGAGAAATGGTGAAATTACTCGAAATAATAGGACTAGGCCTTGTTGCAATTATGACATTAGGTTTTGTAGGTGTGTTCATACCATATGGGATACAAAATGGGACATCTGAATTATTTTGGGGTTGTGCAGGTGCTGCATTAATGATAATTATCTACAGAAAGATAAAAAACAAAAAAGTAGAAGAAAAAGAAAGTTAGAATGTTTTAAAAATTATCAGTAATTGATCAATGGTAAATCAACCGACAGATCTATAAAGGACAATTCTGAGTTAATTGTAAGGGAAATATTTTGGTAGATCGAACAAAACAATGGTGGGAAGGTTTAGGAAAAGAACTGGAAACAGATATTGAAACCATCAATGAGTAATCTTAACAATTATCTAAACATTTTAAAAAATTATTAGAGCCTTGAACGGGGTACGAACCCGCGACCTAACGCTTACGAGGCGTTCGCTCTACCAGGCTGAGCTACCAAGGCACGTTTGGATAAATCCATCAGAGTTAATAAAAAGCCTTTCCGAAATGGACTAAATGAAAAAAACTATTTCAGGAATCAGAGGAATATTTGGAGAAGATCTTAACCTAAAAGATGTATTAGAATTTTGTAATAATTTTTCATCATTAATAAAATCAAAAAAATGCGTTATTGGGAAAGACACCAGGCCATCAGGTTCAATGGTAAAAAATACTGCAAGTGCAGCATTAATGAAAAATGGAATAGATGTTTTTAATTTAGAAACAGTTCCAACTCCAGTAGTTTTCAGAGAAGCGAGAAATTACGGAGCTGGGTTAGTAATCTCTTCATCACATAATCCATTAGAATGGAATGGGATGAAATTCATCATTGACGGGAGAGGAATAAATGAACATGAACTTCCACAAATCATCCAACATCAAGATATTGTAAAAACAAAAATTGGCATTGAGACTGAAATTACAACATCATACATTGAAGATGCAAAAAAAATCATAGGGAATTTAGAAAATAAACCAAAAATTGTAGTAGATATAGGAGGAGGTGCCGCTAAAGGTTTCGCTCCAGAATTACTAAGGGGAATTGGATGTGACGTTCAAGTAATTAATGAAAATATTTCGGGATGTTCAAGAGGGCCAGATCCAACATCTGATAATTTATCAGAATTAATCACTACAACCAACAAAAAAGATATTGGATTTGCATTTGATCTAGATGGAGATCGATTAGTTGTCGTTAAAGATGGAAAAAAACAAACACCGGATGTTACACTGGGGCTAGGTATAGCAAAATCATTAGAGTTAGGTTACAAAAATTTTGTTCTAAGTATCGATACAAGTATCTCAGTTGAAAAATTCATCAAAGAAAAAGGAGGAACTGTACAAAGATCCAAAGTAGGGGAAGCAAACGTAATAGATCTCATGTTAAAAAACAATGCACAAGCTGGAGGTGAAGGCAGTAGTGGTGGTTTTATTTTACCAGAATTCAATTATTGTAGAGAAGGGATTCTAACAAGTGGTCTTATTGCATCAATGTTGGGGGGTTCAGAATTCAATGAGATATTAAATTACATGGAAAGTTATAATCAAATTAGAGATAAAACTAAAATTGATTCAGAGTTTCATGACAAAGTTATCGAAGAAGTAAAATCAAAGTTTTCAAAAGACTATTCTGAAATTACAACATTAGATGGAATTAAAGGAATCATAGATGAAGACAGTTGGGTATTAATCAGAAAATCAAATACAGAAGACATCATTAGAGTTTCAGCAGAATCAAATAATGAAGAAAAATGTAAGAAGATAGTCAAAGATACGATAAAAATGGTGAATCAGAGTTATGAAAAAATTAGATGAAACATCAATAATCAAAATTTTCCAAAAAGGATTAGGTAAAAAGAAATTTGATTCAGAAGATGTAGAAGTTTTTAATTTAGGTAAAAACAAAATTATAGCAAAAACTGACACACTAGTACAAAGCACAGATATTCCATCTAAAATGGGATTATCTGATGCTGCAAGGAAAAGTATTGTAGCATGTGTAAGTGATTTTGCCTCAAAAGGTGTCAAACCAGATTACGGGATGATTTCAATAAATCTTCCAAATACAGTTTCGCGCTCAAAAATTAATCAAATTGTTTCTGGTTTTAGAAAAGCATCCAAAGAATTCAATATTTCAATTTTAGGAGGAGATACAAACGAAGGGAAAGAAATTGTTTTCAACGTATGCCTTTTTGGAATTGTAGACAAAATAGTTACAAGAAAGGACTCAAAAAAAGGAGATCTGATATTTGTCACAGGTCCGTTTGGATATACAGCAGCTGGGCTAAACATGATTCTAGGTAAAAAAAGAGGAAAAACAGAATTTGTGAAAAAAGCAATTAATTCAGTCGTTAAACCAAAACCTAGACTCAATTTCGGAATAAAAAACAAGAAATATTTTTCATCGTCAATGGATTCCAGTGATGGTCTATCTACAACATTAAATGAAATGTCAAAGCAAAGTAAAAATAAATTCATCATAACTAAAATTCCAGCCTTAAAAGATTTGGAAAATTTTGTAAAATCTTATAAATTGAATTTAAATGACTTAGTATTCAACGGAGGGGAAGAATATGAATTTGTTTTCACTGTACCTCCAAACCACAAAAAAACCATAATAAAGAATGCAAAATTATTGAAAATTCCAATTATAGAGATAGGCTTTGTCACTTCAGGAAAAAGTGTGTATATTAAAAATGATAATGATTTGATTCATTTAAAAGATAAAGGTTGGAAGCATTTCAAATAATTATTCCCCATATGAAAAATCTCGTTCAACATTATTCACAATACTAAAAACAGATTCTGCAGGTAAAACGTTCACACATTCAGTGATCCACATTTCATCAAGATGTATTAAGCGTTTAAAATCATCCTTAGGAAGTTCGTCAGGGCTAGAATCAGGATACGTTGCATGAATTCTATATCCTTCATTAGCAATTAGTTGACAGCTTTGTTCTTGAGGGGATAAACCAGAATCTCCGATCGGAGTCAAAAAATGAATTGCGACTGAAACCATTAATGCTGTTGCAACTGCTACACCAATTGCTAAGAACAAGATAGATGCCATTTAATGCATCCAGAAGATGATAGTATATGAATAGTCATTGAATATGCAATAGTGCCCAAATTAAGGCAAGTATGAAAAATCAATGTATTTTAAACCCTTTACGACCTGATTAGACATTGTCAGAAGTAGAAACTGAGGTTCAAGAGGCACCAGTAGAAAAGACTGAAACTGCTGCAGTAGAGACAGAAGCTGTAGAAGTACAAACTGAAGCTGTTCAAGAATCAAAACCTCAACCAGAGACAAAGAAAGAAGGTCCTGAAAAATGGGGAATTGCCCATATTTACAGTAGTTATAATAATACAATTATTCACATGACTGACCTCACAGGTGCAGAAACAGTATCCATCAGTTCTGGTGGTGTACATGTTAATGCCGACAGATACGAATCATCACCATTTGCTGCAATGAAAGCTGCTAATGCAGTAGTTGATGCAGCAAGAACTAAAGGATTCACAGGATTTCACATCAGAGTTCGTGCTGTAGGTGGAGTTGGTTCTAGAGTTCCAGGTCCAGGAGCACAAGCCGCAATCAGAGCATTAGCAAGAGGCGGATTTAAAATTGGAAGAATTGATGATGTAACACCAATTCCTCACGACACCACCAGAAAGAAAGGTGGAAAAAGAGGAAGAAGAGTCTAGTCAGATATTTTTATTTTAATATCACAACCTTTAGAAACAAAATAATCTGCCATAAATTCTACAAATTTTCCTGCTGGATCATTTGCCTGATATTTATTAATCATGTCAGAAAATTTTTCTTCTATTCCATTTTGTAAATTAGGTTTAATAGCTAATTTGAAAAATGTCCATCCAAATTTAGGTGAAGGTTCACTTAGAACATATCCATTATAGCCAGACACAAGACTTTCCATATGAGATAATGCTTTTTTGATTGTTAGTAGATCATCTGCATAATTTTTTGTTCCAATTTCTAAAACAATGTTCATTACTCATCACCGTCATCAGTGGATTGATTACTAAGTTTGTCAGTTAAAGAAACAAATTTTCCATCTTGTTCTACATTAATTTTTGTAGCCATCCTAACATTAATGCCAACTGATCTGAACAAGGTCAATAATTTTCCCCCATCAATACTTTCATTCATTTCACCAGTTTTAATTAATTCAGATAATTTTTCAATGATCATTTTTGTTTCATTTGGGAATTGAGATTCTGCATTTTGTAAAACTTCCAGTCCACGGAATCCAAGTATTTTGATAACAGAGTCTCTTGAATTTTCAGGATCTTTTTCTTTTTCAGCATCAGTAGTTGGTTCTGCTTCTTGTTTTGTAGAGATGTTTTTTTGCATTTCAGCTAGTCGTTTAGCCTTTAATCGTTCTAATTCAGAATCTTTTTCGCTCAACCTTTAATCACACCAATAGGCACTAATTTTGCAACTTTTGTAGCAATTCCTAAATTATGAGAGACATTAACTACAGAATCAACATCTTTGTAGGCTTGAGGGGTTTCTTCAACAACCCCGTTTTGAGTTAATGCCTTGAGGAATATGCCTTTGTCAGTTAGGGATTTTTTTACATCATCTTCAGTAAAATTTCTCCTAGCCTTTGAACGTGACATTGTTCTTCCTGCACCATGAGCAGTAGAACCAAAACTCAAATTCATTGAATTTGGCTGTCCGAGTAAAATCCAGCTAGCAGTCCCCATAGAACCAGGGACTAAAACAGGTTGTCCTAAATCACGATATTTGAATGGGACTTCGTTTCGATTTGCAGGAAATGCTCTTGTTGCACCCTTTCTATGAACTACCAGATTACGTTCTGCACCATCTACTTTGTGTTTTTCAACTTTAGCAATATTATGAGAAACGTCATAAACTAATTTCATATCAAGATCAGATTCTGATTGATTAAATACACGTTGAAAAGAATTTCTCGTCCAATGAGTTAGCATTTGTCTATTACTCCAAGCAAAATTCAATGCAGAGAACATTGCTTTTCTATAAGATTCGCCTTCTTCAGAATTATTTGGTACACATGCAAGTTCTCTATCAGGTAAATGAATATTATATTTCTCCATAGCTTGCTCTGCTACTCTAAGATAATCACTACAAACCTGATGACCGAATCCTCTAGAACCACAATGAATTAAAACTGTAATTGTCCCTTCCTCTATTCCCATTCTCTTTGCTGCTTCTTCATCATGAATTTCTGCAACTTTTTGTACTTCTAGAAAATGATTACCAGAACCTAAACTACCAAGTTGAGGTGCACCTCTTTTTCTTGCTTTATCAGAAACTTTGTTTGGATCAGCATTTTGAATTTGTCCATTTTCTTCACAAACATCTGAATCATCAGATGAACCATAACCATGATCAATTGCCCAATCTACACCTCTTACCAAAACTTCATCAAGTTCAGAAGGGGTTAGTTTGACTGCACCTTTAGAACCAACACCCGAAGGGATGGAACTAAAAAGATCAGTTACCAATTCTTTTAGTTTTGAACGAACTAAATCTTCAGATAGATTAGAACGAAGTAAACGTACTCCACAATTAATGTCATAACCTACACCGCCAGGACTAATCATTCCTTCTTCTGCATCCATTGCTGCAACTCCACCTACAGGAAAACCATATCCTTCATGACCATCAGGTAAAACTACACTATGGCCAACAATACCCGGAATACAGGCGACATTTTTTGCTTGCATTATTGTTCTATCAGAGAGCATTTTTTGCATTAATGGTTCATCAGCACAGATTCTTACAGGAACTTTCATTCCAAGATTAGAATCAGCGTCAATCTGATATTGATTTTCTCCAATTTTTCTCGGTGTACTAGAAGACATGAGTATTAGTAAAAATTCCCCTCAATCCAATTTAAATCATCAGTAGATTTGTAAAATAATTTCAAATTAAATAGAATTTGATAAAAATATGTTAAATGAACCAGACATGGAATTAATCATCTAATTTAATTATGATTAAATCATTTCATTATTTGTGGTAAGAAAACAATTAACAGAAAAAGAAATTGAGAAACAAAAAGAAGAGCAACAAGTAAGAGCAAAAGCTTCTAGAGCAGCTAGAAGAAGCGGCAAAAGTATGAAAACTGAAGGTAAAGTAAGTAAAGCAAGTTCAAAGACAAAAGAAAGTAGATCATCAAAGAAAGTTGCAGCTGTAAAAAAGAGAACAAGAAGTTAAAGTCAATTAAGATTACTCAAGATGATTCTCATCTTTGATTTTTGAGTAGACCATATAATATGAAATTAGAGTATAATCAATTAAGATGACAGATGCAAAAACAATCAACATTGGGGATGTAATGACAAAATCAGTTATTTCTGTGGATGCAACATTAACCATTAATGAAACTGCAAAGATGATGGAAGATGCAAAAGTTGGAGCAGTTATAGTAATGGAAGATAATGTCCCAGTAGGAATTGTCACAGACAGAGACTTTTCAGTTAAAGTAGCAGCACATGCATATCAAATTACAGAGCATGTAAAACAAATAATGTCATCTCCATTATTCTCAATTAATTCTGATGAACCAGTAAGAATTGCTGCAGATTTGATGCATGAAAGGAGAATAAGAAAACTACCAGTCATTGATGATGGAAATGTAGTAGGAATAATTACTGCAACAGACATTGTTAATTTATTGTCAGTATCCGTAGAGGAAGACATGAGAGATATGTATTTTCATTCAGTAGCAAAAATTTATACAAACTACAGCCCATACAATTAGAGATTATGGTAGTACCAATTATTATTCTAATATCAATACCTATTTTTCTTGGAATTGTATACATGCCTCCGTATGATCTACCAGTAGAAGAAGAATCAAAAGAAATTTCAGAGGAGCCGGATGTGAGTATTTTATACTATATCTTAATGGGATTTTGGACGCTGTATTTGATTAAAATTCTTCTTCAAGTAAAAAAAAGAACTTTCAAGGTAACACAGAGATACTAGTATGAATACGGCCCCATACTGGAGAAAAAATGTTTGTTCAGACTGTAAGCGAGTAAAATGTCAAAATGGTTGCTTGTGTGATTGTCATCAATTAAGAGACAGAGTAAATTAAGCTCAGAATTCATGAGTAGATTTATTTTCGATGTATAACGATTAGAAATATTGGCAATTTTACCTATCGATAATGGTCGTTACGGCACAAAAGAAATGATGGATATTTTCGGTGAACAGAAGAAAGTAGATTATCAATTGGAAATAGAAGGTGCCGCTGCTATTTCTCAAAGTGAAATAGGAATGATCTCAAAAAGCATAGGTAAAGAAATTCACAGAGCAGCAATGTCAGGAAAAATTACTGCAAAAAGAATCAAACAGTTGGAGGCAAAAAGTGATCACGATACTGCAGCTTTGGTAGAGTCACTTAGTGAGAAATGTAGTAAAAATGCCAGACCCTGGATACATTATGGATTAACAAGTAATGATTTAGTTGACACAAGTAACTCAATGCAAATGAGAGATGCATTACAAATTATTGAACCAAAAGTTGCAAAGATGGCATCAATTCTTGCAAAAAAAGCTGTAAAGCATTCAAAGATTCCGGCAGTTGGCAGAACACATGGTCAGCATGCAAGTATCATTTCATTTGGATTAAAGTTTGCAAATTGGGCTGCAGAAATGGCAAAACATGTAGAACGTATTGAAGAAATTAAGAAAAGAATTTTGATTTGTAAAACATTGGGTGTTGTAGGTACAGGCTCACTAATGGGTGCAAAATCACTTGAAGTGCAAAAAAGAGCTGCAAAACGATTAAAATTATTCCCAGCAGAGGTTACAACACAAGTTGTTCCCAGAGAAAGATATGCTGAATATGTATTTGAGTTGGCATTAATTGGTGCAACATTAGAAAAAATTGCAATAGAAATTAGAAATTTGCAGAGAACTGAAATTGGAGAAGTTGCAGAGCAATTCAAAAAAGGACAGATGGGTAGTAGTGCAGTTCCAGTTAAAAGAAATCCAATTAAAAGTGAACGAGTATCATCATTATCAAAATTAGTAAGAAGTCAAGTTACAGTTGCATTTGAAAACATTCCATTATGGCATGAAAGAGATCTTTCAAACTCTGCAAATGAGAGATTTATTCTCCCAACTGTTTCAATTCTAGTTGATGAAATGTTAGAAACTATGACTAGAATTGTTTCAAACTTGATGGTGAACGAGAAAAGAATTGTAGATAACCTATACATCACAAAAGGACAAATATTTGCAGAGTTTGTTTTAGAAGCACTAATCAAAAAAGGAATTCCAAGATTTGAAGCATATAGAGACGTTCAAAGAGTTGCATTTGAGGCAAATGACAAGGGAATGTTCTACAAAGATGCAATCAAAAAAGACAAAGCATTTTCATCAAGGCTAACAGACAAAGAAATTGATGCTATATTCTCACCAGAGAAACATCTTGGTGCATCACCTGCAATTATTAGTAATGTAGAGAAATCAGTTAAGAAAACAGTTCAAAAATTTATCTAGTTTTCAGTAAAGTCTTGTGAATTTTAGTACCATATTGTAAAGCCTTTTTTCGTTTTGTGCAAGAAAGTTCTGGAACATTAACTTCACTAGCTAATTTACGAATAATGTGTTTGCGGTATAGATCTTCTGAATCGTGAATTTTTTCAGATATAGGAACAGTTTTTGCATATTTGATGAATTTTTCTGAGAGTAATGGTTGGAGTATTTTTACTCCAAATTCAGATGCAACTTGATTAACAGCCTTCATCATTTTTAATTCGTTATCTAATTTAGATATCATTACTTCATTGATTTGTGACTCTCCACCAGAAAATGCTTCTCTATATGCATTGTAACCACAAAATAATTCATCTATTCCATTTGCAGTAATCACAGTATCAAGATCTAAAGAGTTTGCCAATTTTGAAACATAATGAAAAGCAATACAATTTTCATTCCAAGAGAGATTGTCTGTTTTTATTGTTTGATTAATTTTTGAAGAAATGGATGGGAATATATCTGGATCAATTTCTAAAACATGATGAGGATACTTCAAAAATCCATTTACTTCTTTTGCAAATAAAATATCATGTGATTCTGAAAATCCAATTGTAAGTAGTGTAACATCAAAATCCATGTCTGAGCAAATTTTTGATATTAACGTACTATCAACACCACCGGAAAAAGCGATTCCAATTTTCTTTACTTTAACAGTTTCAGAAATAGAAGTTTTGATATTCTCAAGTAATTTCTTATTCATATCATCCATTTTGACTTACTCCGCACATTCTGTAAAGGGTAATGAATCAATCCTTTAATTTAACATCAAATGTAAGACAGCATGATGAGACTATCCCAATTAGATGTTGAAGAGCAATTAAAAAACCTCTCAGGATGGAGTGTTGTTAATGAAAAACTACACAAGGAATTTCAATTTGATAGTTTCAATCAGGCATTTGGTTTTATGACTAGAGCAGCTATGGAAATTGAGAAAATGAATCATCATCCAGAGTGGTTTAATGTGTATAATAGAATCACCATAGAATTAACAACTCATGATGCTGGCGGTATCACCAAAAATGATGTCAATCTGGCTAAAATTCTAAATTCTTTAGTATAGATACAAATGAAGAATTTTAGGCACAATCATTACAGAATTTATATTATATCCAAAGTCAGTTGACTTCACATGGCTTCAAGTCCCACAATATTAGATTCAGATTTTCGATATATCGATAAGAAAGGAAACTTGCTTAAAACCAGAACCGAACTAACAGTAGCACAGATGCTTACATTTCTTGAACAAGATTATGAATATAATCACAAAGTTACGCTAAAAAATGGAACCGAGGTTGTAATTGATTTTAAAACTGAAAAAGGGTTGATTGAAGTAATTGACACAGATGAAGATATCGAAAAATACAAACAGGTCAAAGAAGATTTTCCTGAGAAAAAAGTAATGGCAATAGGACATGCAAAATATGTTGCACAAATTAAAGAATTACAAGATGTTGTATTTTATGATAAAACTCCGCAAACAGGATCTATATTTTTAGAGGATGCATCATTCTCATTTGATTATGCACATATTCTTCCATTAGTTGAAAAATGTTCCATCCTACATGGGCATACATCTTCTGTAATGGTTGAACTTGTAGGGCAGATGAAAGATAATCTTCTTTTAGATTTTGGAGAAGCTAAAAAAATTATCAAAGAAGTAGTTAATGTATTTGATCATAAATTTTTCATAAATAGAAAATATCTAAAGAAAGAAGATGATTCACATTATCAAATTCAATTTGAAGGTCCTAAAGGAATGTTTGAATTACAAGTTCCAAAAAACACAACATATCTTTTAGAAGGTGAAGCTACAGTTGAAAATCTTTCAAGTGAAATTATCAAATTATTAGTACCAAAAATGCCATCAAATGTAGAGGCAGTAGGTGTTTACATCTATGAAGGTTACAACAAAGGATCTCATATTATTTCAAATATAGAAAGATAGTTAGAAAATGGACCCTAAAATATCAGAGAAAGCATGGAACCCAGAATTAGAAAAAGGAATTCTAAAACAATGGGATGAAGAAAAAATTTATGATTTTACACCACAAGATGATAATTTTACAATAGATACACCTCCTCCATATCCATCAGGTAGACCTTGGCACATTGGTGCTGCAGCACATTATTCACAAATTGATATGATTGCAAGAACTGCAAGAATGGCAGGCAAAAATGTCTATTTTCCAATAGGGATTGACAGAAATGGACTTCCAGTAGAACTCTACACTGAAAAAAAACATAAAATTCGAATGAGAGAAACAGAAAGAGGTGAATTTCTAAATCTATGTAGAGCAGCACTAGATGATTTAGAAGCTGAGATGATTCTCATCATGAAAAGTTTAGGTCTCAGTGGTGATTTTGCAAACTATTACAGAACAGATTCAGAAGAATACCGAACTCTCACTCAATCAACATTCATTGATTTATGGAAAAAAGGACAAGTGTATCTTGCAAACAGACCAAATAATTATGATTGGGTGTCAGGTACAACAATAGCAGATGCAGAAATAATCTATGAAGATTTATCTACAAAACTAGTTTACATGAAATTTAAAATTAAAGATACAGACAAAGAAATAATCATTGCAAGTACAAGACCAGAATTACTTTGTGCATGTCGAACTATCATTGTAAATCCTGAAGATGAGAGATATACACAATATATTGGAAAGAAAATCATCGTTCCAATCACTAATGCAGAAGTTGAGTTAAGAACACATCATTCTGCTCAACAAGAATTTGGTTCAGGAGCTGTAATGGTGTGTAGTTATGGTGATCAAAACGATGTTGTATTATTTAGAGAATTAGAATTAGAAGAGATTGTTGCAATTGGGTTAGATGGAAGGTTGACAGAAGTTGCAGGTGAATATACTGGATTAAAACCAAAACAAGCAAGGACAAAAATCATAGAAGACTTGGAAACCAAAGGATTTTTAGAAAAAACTGAAGATATTGTTCACAGGACACCAGTATCAGAGAGAAGTAAAGCACCGATTGAAATTATTCCAATGGAAGAATATTATCTAAAACAAAAAGAAGCAGTTCCAAAAATTAAAGATTTAGGACAAGAAATAAAATTTCATCCACCAATGCATAAGCAAATTCTGATGAATTGGCTAGAATCTATCAATATTGACTGGCCAATTTCAAGGAGAAGGTACTACGGTACTGAAATCCCAATATGGTACTGTAAAAAATGCTCAGAACCTCATGTTCCTGAGCCTGGAAAATACTACAAACCATGGAATGAAAAATGCCCAATCAGTAATTGTACTAAATGTGATTCCACAGAATTTGTTGGAGAAGAACGAACATTTGACACATGGATGGATTCTAGTGTATCTCCACTTTTCATTAGTAAATTTAACAGAGATGATGAATTTTTCAAAAAAGTGTACCCTGCATCAATTAGACCTCAAGCAAAAGATATTGTTCGAACGTGGTTGTACTATACACTTCTTAGATGTGAACAACTAACTGGAAAGAAACCATGGTCTGAAGCTTGGATCATGGGATATGGTCTAGATGAAAAAGGAATGAAAATGAGTAAAAGTAAAGGAAATGCAATAGATCCTTTACCTGTAATTGGAAAACTAGGTGCTGATACTTTTAGATTTTGGAGTGCAAGTGAAATTAATCATGGGTATGATTTTAGATGTAATGAACAAAAAATTGAATCAACAAAAAAATTCCTCAGTAAATTATGGAATGTGTCAAGATTTTTGTCTAGTTTTCCAGTAATTGAATCAGGAAAACCTTCTGCATCAGATGAATGGATTTTATCAGAGTTGGATAAATTAGTTAAGGAATGTAAAAAAGGATATGAGACATACAACTTTTTCATTCCAGCAATTGCAATTAGAGAATTTACATGGAATGTGTTTGCTGCCCACTACATTGAAATGGTAAAAGCAAGAGCATATGGAATTGAATTTTCAGATGAGGAAAGAGATGGCGCCATATTTACACTGCATAAAACATTATCAACAATTTTAAAATTATTAGCACCAATTACTCCGTTTATCACAGAACATCTTTGGAAAGAATTGTATTCAAAAGATAGTATTCATAAAGAAAAACATGTTGAACCGGAAAATATTGAAGAACAAAGTAATGTTACAAAAGAAATTTCAGAATTTAACTCTAAAGTATGGAATGAGAAGAAATCTCAAAATTTATCATTAAAAGATTCAATTAAAATGGAAATTCCAGAATCGTTAAAACCATTTAAAAAAGATTTGAAATCCATGCATAATTTGCTTGATTAAGCCTGATTATACCTGTAAAATGCCATTTGTAATCAAATACTGAATTCCTTGAATGAATGCAGTATCATCTATTTGTCCATCTGCCCACCAGCCAGCATTATTTTTAATCCAAGATGGAATTTCAGGTTCTGGAGAAAATGGATTGAGGGCATCAGTTCCAATAATATCAATAACAGAATCACCACCAAAAAATGGGATTACAAGAGTTCTATACTCGTATGTAGAATCTATTTCGGCATAATCGGTTTCAAATCCATCAACTAAAACAAAAAATTCATCATCTATCGTGTCAAATTTTGCATCCAAAAGTAATCTTGGAATTGTAATCTCAACAGTTCCATCAGAAGTAGTATCCATTGTGAGGATTAATTCAACAAAATCAGGATCTAAGAAAATTGTATCAAAAATACCATTTTCAATATTATAATTTACATCAAATGAATCAACAGAGACTGTTCCAAACATCTCCATATGAAAATGGAAATGATGTAAAAAGAATGAAAATAAAAAGAGAACTCAAAAGGTAAGTTGAATTTTTGTGGTTCAACTTTAGTTTCCAGTCAAATCCATATCTTCTGCTAATTCTACAGAAATTTCATTTCCTGTTGTATCATCAGTTGTGTCATCAGTTACTGGAACAGTTTTTGTCAATGTAGCAGTTCCATCAAGAAACCACATACCTGAAATTTTACTTTGGGGACTCAAAATTGAAACTCGAGTTGAATCAGTAATTTCACTTATTGGGGAATCAGCATTCAATGAAATTTTGAGTGTAGAATGAACTTCCTCCAATACATCATCTTCTAAAAATGCTAGAACCACTAAGGAATCTTTCAAGCCAGAATCACCTGATGAAGTTGTTCTAGCTTTTCCAAATCCACAGTTGAAAGGCATACCATCTACGGTAATACTACATTCTTCTAATTCCAATTTTAGATTAGATTCACTTTTGTCAAAAATATTAAAAATCATAAAACCTTCAAGGGTAGATAATTGAGTTTTATCATTAATTCCAGTAATATTTACTGAATCAAATGTTAATTCGTATGTTTCAAATGAATTTGAAGATGAAATTTTATCACCTAAGTAATCACCATTGTCAATTTTATCAAGAATTTTTTGAGTTCTAGAATCTAATTTATTTTGTTTTTCTAATAATTTTTTACGAATTTCATCAGATTTTTTAGCAATTTTATCTTCTATCTTTGCAGTTTTAGCAGAAAGTTTTTCAACATCTCCTGTAAAACCAGATTCAATTTTATTTTGATATTTTACTTTAATTTCTTTTAATTTTTCTTCATACTTGTTTATTTTTTTAGAGAGTTTTTCTTCAAGTTTTTTTCTATCTGAATCTAATTTTATTTTCTTTTCTTCTAGTTTTTGTTTTTGTTTCTCAGCTTTTTGTTTTTCTTTTTCTAATTTTTCTAACTGTTTTTGATATGCTTTAGAGTCTTCTCGACTTACAGAAAGATTATCTTCTGCAAATGAATTTCCAATTGGAAATAGTCCAAAAGAACCACCAATCAAAATTGAGGCTAAAATTGAAAAGAAAATAAAATTTTTGTTCATTTTAAAAGATGGATTAAACTATAGTTAAAAGAATTGCTCAGCATTCATCCCATTATCAATTAATTTTTGGATGTGTTTACAAGATTAATGAAATATTTGTGTAATGCTGTGTCTTTAGTTAATTCTGGATGGAAAGCAGTACCAATTACATTTCCTTTTTTAACTGCAACTATTCGTTCGTTAAATTTGGATAAAACTTCAACATCAGATCCTACATCAGATACAGATGGTGCTCGGATGAATACTCCATTAAACTTTGGAATGTTAATGGAATCCATAGAAATATTAGATTCAAAAGATTGTTTTTGTCTTCCAAATGAATTTCGTTCTAGATTAATATCCAAAATATCTAAAAGCGGTTGATCAGTTTTGCCAACTATTTTGTCATTTGCAGTATTTGATAACATAATCATTCCTGCACAAATTCCAAGAACGGGCATACCGCTCTGAATTTTTTCTTTTAGTACCTTTAGAGAACCATTTACTAGAGATAATTGGCCAATTGTAGTACTTTCTCCACCAGGAATAATCAAACCATCTAATTGAGAAATTTCTTCAGGCGTTCTAACATCAACAACGTTTCCATCTAGTCCTAATTCATCAATTGCAGATTTAGCTGACAAAATATTTTCTTGAACATCGCCTTGAATGGATAATACACCAACAGTAAGACTCATGCTGAGCCACCACGATCTTGCATACGTAATTCTAAAGTATTAACATCTAATCCTATCATAGATTGTCTTTCATCAATCATTTTTTGTGCTTCTTTGACTTTATCGGATTCATTCCAAAAAGTAGTAGCTAAAACGATTGCTCTTGCTCTTTCTTTTGCATCATCAGAATTAAAAATTCCAGATCCAACAAATATTCCATCACATCCTAAAGACATCAAATATGCCGCATCAGCAGGCGTTGCAATTCCACCTGCAGCAAAATTAACAACTGGTAATCTTCCAAGTTTTGCAGTTTGTTCAACAATATCATACGATACTTTGAATTCTCTAGCCATTCTAACTAATTCTTGATTATCTCCAGAATCATAAATCGATTTTATAGTTCTCAACTCATCATTTACTTTTTTAATATGTTTGATAGCTTCTGCAACATTTCCTGTTCCAGGTTCTCCTTTTGTTCTAATCATGGATGCACCTTCTTCAATTCTCCTCAATGCTTCAGCTAAAGATCTTGCACCATTAACAACTGGAGTAGTAAAGTCCCATTTCCAGATATGACGAAGTTCATCTGCAGGTGTCAAAACTTCAGATTCATCAATCATATCAACATCAGTTTCTTGTAAAACTAATGCCTCATTGACATGTCCAATTCTACACTTAGCCATTACAGGGATTGTTACAGAGTCCATAATTTCCTCAATAATTCTAATACTTGCAGTTCGTGCAACACCACCAGCTTTTCTAACCTCAGATGGTAGTTTATCCAATACCATAACAGAAACTGCTCCAGCTTCTTCAGCAATTTGAGCTTGTTCTACAGTTGTAACATCCATTACAACTCCATTTTTGAGCATGTGAGCAAACCCGCGTTTAACAGTGGAAGATCCACGTAAAGTATCAATTGAATTTAATTTGTCAGAAACTATTCCTTTAGCATCAAGTCGTTCACCAGATAAGGGAAGCATGTGTTAATTTTTCCTAAAGACTATTTGTATCTATTCACTAAATTCAGACATAATCAAATCCAATTCAGATTCAACCATACTAATTATTGGTGGGATAAAATCTTCAGTTACATTTTGTTGTGGCCAATGAATCTGATTAACACGACCGTTTAGTGTAACTTTGACATTTGATTTTTGATATTCAGTTGCATTTTCCATGATCTTAAAAGATTCAGAGGGTATTGAAATGAAACCAGTTTCTTTAAGGAGTGCTTTAATTTTATTTAGTTTGCTTTCATCTAATTTTGAGCTAACATCAGGTCTCAGATATCCTTGTTCAGTTACAGAGTATTTTATGTCACCATTATTTTTGATGTAAAGAATTTCAGTTTTTTGTGCACCAACACGTTCAGTTACACCATAAGAGATTTTTTTTAGCTGATGTTTAGTATATTCAATTTCAACATTATCGGTGTAATTAGCAGCTGATGTAGGAATTTCATTTTTTAGTAATAGTGGAGTTGAAAGTAAAAGAGCAGCAATAACTGGAATTGCACCTAATACAATGTAAACTAGTTTTACCATTTTACTGCAAATACTGCCAATTTGCAAATAAATCTTAGTAATGGTTAAAATTCAAGCAAAATATTTCGGTTCTTGTGGGTTCGTAGCCTAGCCTGGTAGGGCGATGGTCTCCAAAACCATCGATCGTCGGTTCAAATCCGATCGGGCCCACTTTAAAAAATTCTATTGATTATTTCTCAATACGTTTAGTGCTGAGCCAGACTTGAACCATTCAATTTGTGATTTATTGTATGAATGATTTAGAAGAATTTCATCTTTCTCGCCATTAGAATGAGAAATGACACATCGCACTTGTTTACTTGGGGATAATTCATTTAATTCAAGTAAACTAATTTTATCATCTTCAAGAATTTTTTCATAATCATCAGGATCACTAAATGTCAATGCCAAGACGCCTTGTTTTTTTAGATTTGTTTCATGGATTCTTGCTAAACTTTTTGTGATAACTGCTGCACATCCTAAAAAGCGAGGAGTCATTGCAGCATGTTCTCTACTGCTTCCTTCACCATAATTATTATCAGCAACAATTACCCACCTCATCTGTTTTTCTTTGTATTGTCTAGCAATTTGTGAAAATGATTCTTGGTTATTATTTAGAACATTCTTACCATGTCCAACTTGATCATTGAAAGCATTAACTGCTCCCAAAAGCATGTTATCACTAAGATTATCTAAATGCCCTCTTAAAGAAAGCCAAGCTCCTGCAGGAGAAATATGATCAGTTGTGCATTTACCTTTAGCCTTTACCATAATTGGAATGTTTTCAAAATCTTTACCATCCCATTTTGAAAAGGGTTCTAAACGTTGTAATCTTTTACTATTAGGATCAATGAGAACTTCGATATCATCAGAATTACTAGGAGGTGCAATGAAAATTCCCTCAGGTCTCATAAAACCTTCTTCAGGAACTTCAGGTGCAGGTTTAGGTGGTTCAAGTTTGAACTTTGTTCCATCAGATGCTATTAGATCATCTTTCAATGGATTAAATGATAGTCTACCACCTAATGCTAAAGCAATAATCATTTCAGGACTTCCAATGAAGTTTAGAGTACTTCGCTTACCGTCATTCCGTCCTGGGAAATTTCTATTAAATGTAGTAACAATAGTATTTTGTTGATCCTTTTCAAGTTCAGGCCGATTCCATTGGCCAATACAAGGACCACATGCATTTGCTAAAACAGTTGCACCAATATCAATAAGGGAATCCATTTGCCCATCTCGCTCTATAGTACCACGAATTTGTTCAGAACCAGGAGTTACTAATAGAGGAATTTTTGCTTTGATTCCTTTAGCTTTTGCTTGTTCAGCTAAACTTGCAGCTCGAGACATATCTTCGTAAGAAGAATTTGTACAACTACCAATTAATGCAACGGAAATTGGATCAGTGTAGTCTTTAGACTTTACATCATCAGATAATTCTGTTATAGTTCTTGCCAAATCAGGAGTGTGTGGACCAACAATGTGTGGTTCTAATGTTGAAAGATTGATTTCAATTACTCTATCAAAGAACTTTTCTGGATTTGATTCAACCTCAACATCTGCAACCAGTGATTCTTTATTTTGATTTGCTAATTGAGCAATATCTTTTCTGTTTGTATATTTGAGATAAGTTTCCATTCTTTCATCATATGGGAATACAGAACAAGTAGCACCTATTTCAGCTCCCATGTTAGTAATGGTGGCTTTACCTGTACAACTGATAGATTTTGTTCCAGGTCCGAAATATTCTACAATAGCATTGGTACCACCAGAGACGGTTAATTCATCAGCAACTTTTAAGATAATATCTTTAGGAGCAGTCCATCCGTTAAGTTCTCCAGTTAATTTTACACCAATTTTTTTAGGATAAAGTAATTCCCAAGGCATACCAGCCATAGTTTCTGCAGCATCTAATCCACCAACACCTATTGCAATCATGCCAAGACCACCTGCATTTGGAGTATGAGAATCAGTACCAATCATCAATCCACCAGGGAATGCATAGTTTTCAAGAACTACTTGATGGATAATACCTGCACCAGGTTTCCAAAAACCACATCCATATTTTGCAGATGCAGATTGTAAAAATTTAAAAACTTCACTATTTTCATCAAGTGAAACTTTCATATCGATATCACCTTGAACTTCTGCTCTAATGAGATGATCACAATGTACAGTTGTCGGTACAGCTGTTTGTTTTAATCCTGCTTGCATAAATTGAAGCATAACCATTTGTCCTGTGACATCTTGTAACGCAACTCTATCAGGTTTTAAAAAGACATAATCTTTTCCTCCTGTGAAAACAGTGTCATCAATTTCATTTAGATGTCCAGATAAGATTTTTTCAGAAAGCGTTAATGGTCTTCCAACTAAGTTTCTATATTTTACAATATTATTTTTTAATTTCAAATAAACATTAGAAACAAGTTCTGCAGTAGTGTCAGTTTCCATAAAATGCAATGAAATAATCCCGAATTTAATATTTACAATTGAAAAATTTGAAAAATGCTTTCAATAGGCATGTGAATTCTCAACAATTATAAGCCAAATACTGCTTTTTAATACAGTGTTAGCGAGCAGTAAATTTTCTAAATTGAGGTATAATTATGGTCAATAAGGGATTTCCAAAATTTGGCATGTCACAAGCAGGTGCATTTGTTGCAGCTCTCAAAAATTACAATTTACCAGATTTCATTTTAGTTTTGATTGCAAAAGAATGCAAATCAGAATTACTTGAAAGAGGAAGAATAGATGACAGATTACAAAGTATGAATGATGATGCTTTAGAATTATTGCATAAAGTTTTTGTTAGATGTGAAGAAGATGCTGCAGGAAAATATGCTCAATACAGATTCTTTGCATATGTATCAAGTATGTATCATAAATGCGAAGTTATAGTTAACGATACAATTCCAGGCATTTCAGGCAAAAATCACAAAGTCCCTATTGCAGTAAAAAATAATGGGATGTACATTGCAGTCGCATTTAACAAATCAAAAGGAAACCCAGTTAACAAAAAAGAAACAACCAGATTTTATGATATGGTGGACGATATCAAAAAAGGAGATCACGGTACCATGTTAACTGATGGAATTTATGGTTCTTCAATAGGCTTTAGAGGAGATGCTCTCGTAGACCTCGAAACATTAAGTAAATCAAGAACTAATGATCCAGAAAACAAACTAGATTTTAAAACTGCAAATTTTGAAAATAATATTTATTCAGTTACTAAATGTTAATTGTAAATATTTTATTTTAAATTAAATTGTGAAGTATCCATTGCTAAAAACATTGGTTTGTCATCAGTTTTTTTAAAATCTTCACCATATTGTTCAAATTCTAACTGTTCAAAAAGATGTTTAGTCCATACATCATGTACTTCCTGAATGAATTTTTTGTGTCCAGTTATTCTTAACATTTCATGAACTAGTTCATGAGATACAGTTGTACAATTTTTTTCTGCAAGAAATAAAGTATCATTAGATTCTTTTGGAGATTGCCAAAATGTCATTCCAAAATTTTCAGCATGGTACCCATCACAAGTACAATCAGTCCACCAAGGTTTGAAATGAGTTAGATAGAAATGGTAAATATCCTCACCACGTTGATAATGATCTCGTACTAGCGTGTGCGTATCAAGACGTTGAAGAATACTTCTAGGAGATGTAATCATTTCATCACATTGAACTTCATAATCTTGGCCAAATTTTTCTTTTAACCAAAGCTGAAAAAACTTACTCATTTTTTTAACATATTCAAATTCTAATCGTCGTTTTTCACGATCTTCTTCAGGTACTACAAAAATAAAATGTAGAATCATAATAAGAAAAAAGGGTGTTTATGTTTGACCTTCAATACCCATCAAGGTAAGAGTTGAGCGAATCTTTTCAATTTTCCTGATTTTCCAGGTAATTGTTTCTCTAAGTTTTTCAACAGTGTCAGATTCGATTTTGGCCAAAATATCATATGCACCAAAAGTTCCATGAACTTCTTTTACACCTTCTAAGCCCTTTAGTTGCTGGATAATAGCTTCTTCAGAACCTAGTTCACAGTTTATTAAAACATAAGCTGTTGCCATACAGAAATTAGATAAATCGACTATATCAATAAACCGATTATTGTCAGTTTTGAGACATCTTTACAATTGTATCCCAGATGGGTTTTGGTACGGGCATTACAGATAGCCTTGAAATTCGAATTAATTCCCAATCTTTGAATTTTTTCTCTTTTTTCATTTCATTAAGGGTCACTGGACGTTTCAATGTTTTTTTATATTTTACATCAACTACAATGAATCGCTCTACATCTTCTTTAGGATTTGAATAGGGTTTTGAAGTAACTTGCATAATTCCAACGGCTTGTCTTTCATCTCCAGTATGATAAAAAAATACTAGATCACCGGATTTCATTTCCCGCATATGCTTTAATGCTAAATTATTATGGACACCATCCCATACGGTTGTTTTTTCTTTTTTGAGTTGTTCAAAATTATATCCTCTAGGTCCACTAGGCTCTTGTTTTGCTAACCAATAATTCACCATTTGATTTTATCATATTTCATCGATGTTTAATGGTTTTTGAAAAAAGATGTTCCCCGGTTCTGACTCGCACAAATTCATTGGTCATAGCCATACGCCTCCTCGCGTTCTGAAACCGGGGTTGCCCATAATGTAGCACGCCTGGGTGAATTAGAAATCACTGGTATCATTACGATCGACTCATCCTAATCCGTCTGCATGCTTGCTCTTGGGCGATTAATTATAGAATTACTCCTACTAAAAACCATTGAAGGAATAATATCAAAAATTATTTTTAATAAATTTATTTTAATTTTTAAGAACAGAGTCAGATAAAGAAATCTCAAATCCAACTACAGGTACACGAATTTTGTAATTTTCAATAACCTTCGAATCAATTTTTCCAACAATACCAATTGGTACATTATTTAGGATAATTGATGCACAATGCCCATCTTCAAATGTAGAATCAGTTGAAGTTTTTGTTTCTATTGTAATTCCAAATCCAATGTTTAATGCAGATTGAATTATTGATTTCATTTCTGTAAAATTTGCATCTTTATGAGCACTAATTCCGGAAAAACTGATTTTTTCAGAGATTGGGTTTTCAGTTGCAAATACTGTTCCAGTTTCAAACATTTTTTGAGGATAAGACTCATGAATATTTCTTGAAAGATTTTCTAATAATCCTGGGAGTATAGAATCACGTAAAATAGTATGTTCTCTACTTTTTGAGTCAAGTACTGAGAGAAGTTTTGTTGAATCTCTGTTGGTCATATCATAAAGTACGCGTTTACTGGTCAAACTAGAATTCAAAGCTTCAAGATACCCAAGTCCAATCATAGTTTGATCTAACGATTTTAGTTTTAATGAAACTGGGTTTGTTTGTCCAATAGTTTGAGATGGAGATATTGTAGGTTCAAGATTTTGAATTCCGTATCCTAAAGCAACTTCTTCTACTAAATCCATAGGGCCAAAAATATCAAATCTGTATGCAGGTATTGTGCAAATAATGTTAGTTCCTTTAGATGATGCATCCAATCTAGATTTTTTCAAAGACGAAATAATTTTTGAAGATGAAAGATTCAAACCTAAAATTTGATTAATCAATGAAGGATTAACAATCATTTTTCTATATTCTAATTTTGGTGAAGAATTTTTAGCACCTGTAATTTTTACAGATTCTAAAGTAAATCCAGCACTTTGTAAAACAGTAGCTACTACAGATAACATATCTTCAGCATCGTCTTTATTGAGACCAGTTACTTCTACAAAGAGATTTTTTGTTTTAGTCGTGACAGTTGTAACAGAAGCGTTGATAATTGGAGGAAATGACACCGTATTTTGTTTCTCATCTAAAATTATAGGTACTTGTGAAGACTGTCCAAGTAAAGAACCATAATCTTTTCCAACATCAGTAGTATCAAGTATTTCATCTAAATTCAATTCTTTTTCAGAGTTTAACGGAATGAATTTATGATTTCTATTAGTTGTCGTGTAAACTAATGGGAATGAAATTTTGTCTAAATCATGTATTCCTATAGAGGACTTTTTTCTTTTTCTTCCAATTCCAAAATGCAAATCTTCTTGCATTGTCATTAATTGTTTGATTGTTTTATCATCAATTTTGCCATTTTTTGCAATAACTCCAGTTACAAATGGTCTAATTCTTGAAACATTTGATTTAACCGAAATTGGATATTTGTTTGACTTTTTTACATTTAGTTTTATTAAACCAGTCTTAATCCCAAGTAATCCTTGCAAGCCAAGTCCAATTCCAAAATCAGTTGAATAGTCAGGTCTATTTGGACTATATTCAACCCTTACAAGATCTTTATCTTCTGATTCAATATCCAGTCCAAGAAAAGGTAAAGAATCAGAAATTTCTTTTTTTGATACTTTTCCAATTAATTTTTGAAGGCGAGAGTAAGATAATTCGATTACTGGCATTTTTTAGCACTCCTTAACCATCCAAGATTATTATTGTAAAATTCCCTTACATCACTTAGATCATACTTTAGCATTGCAATTCTTTCAATTCCACCACCCCAAGCTAAAACAGGTTGGGTAATTCCAAGTGGCTTAGTTACTTCAGGTCTAAAAATACCCATTCCAAATAATTCAATCCATTTTCCCAATTTTTCATTGTAAACCATAGTCTGTAGCGATGGTTCAGTGTATGGGAAAAATGTTGGCCAAAATTTTATTTTTGTAATTCCTATTCGTTTGTAAAACTCTCGTTGAATACCCATCAGATTTTTCAAAGATGCATCTTTTCCAACTACAACACCTTCAATTTGGTTAAATTCCACAAGGTGTTTGTAACTTACTTTTTCATTTCTAAATACACGTCCTAATGAAAAAATCCGTGCCTCATCAGGTTTTTGTTCAGCTAAATGTTTGATGGTAACACAAGTAGTATGAGTTCTAAGAACCATTTTTCGTGCTTCATTTATGTCCCATTGGTATCTCCAATTCTTTTTGTGTGATTCAGAAACTTTTTTAATTTGTTCAGAAGTTCCAATTTTTTTAGCATTAATTTTATCAAGATAAAATGTGTCTTGTAATTCTCTAGCAGGATGATCTTGTGGAGTAAAAAGAGCGTCAAAATTCCAAAAGCTTGATTGTGTCATGTTGCCGAAAATTTCTGAAAAACCAAGTGTAACAAAAATTTCACGAATTTCATCAATTGTATCTTTTAATGGATGAGTTCTTGCAACAAAAACTTCTGGAACTTTTGCTTCAACATCAATACCTCCAACTGAATCTGAAATTTTAATTGATTTTGCAGCATCAGATAATGAAATTACTTTTGTTTTAATAACATCCTCAACAATAAAGTCAGGTTTTCTCAAAAGTCCAGATAAATCAGTACTGTCAATTTTATCTTTAGATAATTTCTCAGTTCCAATTAGTTTGAGAGTTTTTTCTCCTGGAAGATCTGAAGGGGAATTCTTAATAGAAATTTCATCAGATGAAACTTCTATCCAATTATTTTTTCTAGCTAAACCCATTGATGGTCCAAATACAAGTCCCAATTCTTTTTGTAAGTCAGATAATTTTTTTGGCCCATCCTTTAGTAAATTAAGTAATCTTCTTTCAGGTAACCCTTTTTCAAATGATTCAATTCCATTTTTTCCTAAACTCATTACACTTGATTTTGATTCAAAAACAATTGCCAGATCTTTTAATTTTAGCCATTCAATACCACGTCTAATTTGATCAGGAGAAAGTTGTGTTGATTTTTCTAGAGATTCAGGAGTTTGTTTTGGATTATCTCTTAATGAGGTGATAATTTTTTTTTCGATATCATGAAAAACTTGCGACAACAGCAAAGAATCCGAAAAAGACTTTTTAAACCTTAACCTAAGTCAAGATGAATGTCAGCTGATGACTTTATTGTGACACCTTGGCATGTTGAGGGCGATATTGACTACGATAAACTAATCAAACAATTTGGAACTGAAAAAATTTCTTCAGAATTACTCGAGAGAATTAAAGGCATTACAGGCGAGGACCATTTTATGCTCAGAAGGGGCATTTTCTTCTCACATAGAGAACTGAATAGAATTCTTGATGAATATGAGAAAGGGAATAAATTCTTTCTATATACTGGGAGAGGCCCATCTGGACATACTCACATAGGGCATTTGGTACCATGGATGTTTGCAAAATGGTTACAAGAAAAATTTGATGTGAATTTGTATTTTCAGCTTACCGATGACGAAAAATTTTATTCAAAGCCTAATCTCACTTTAGAAGATACAAAGAAATTTGCTTATGAAAATGCATTAGATTTTATCGCATTAGGTTTCAACCCAGAAAAAACAAAAATTATCATAAATACAAAAAATATTCAAACATTATATCCAATTGCAGCTCAGGTGGCAAAAAAAATTAATTTTTCAAATACAAAGGCTACATTTGGTTTTACAAATGAAACAAACATTGGAATGATATTTTATACATCACTACAATCAGCTCCATGTTTTATTGAAGATAAACCAGTGTTAATTCCATTAGGGGTTGATCAAGATCCCCACTTTAGATTAACAAGAGATATTGCACCAAAAATTGGAAAACAAAAACCAGCCCTGGTTCACAATATCATGATTCCAAGTTTAGAAGGACCAGGTGGAAAAATGTCAGCGTCAGATGAAAAAGGCACAATATACACAACTGATTCCCCATCGGAAGTAAAAAAGAAAATTAATAAACATGCATTTTCAGGAGGACAACCAGATATTGAACAACATAGAAAACTCGGCGGCAATCCAGATATCGATGTATCCTATCAATACCTAAGAATATTTTTTGAGCCAGATGATGATAAATTAAAAACAATTTATGAAAATTATAAATCAGGAAAATTACTTTCAGGTGAACTAAAAGCAATCTTGATTGAAAAAATTAATGCATTTCTTGCAATACATCAAGAAAATAGAGAAAAAGCTAAAAACCAAATAGATCAATTCCTTTTTGAGAATAAATGAAAATCAACATTACCTGTGATGATAAATATGAGGCACAAAAACTAGCTAGTCTCATTTTCATAAATGATGGAAAAGAAACTTTTATCACAGGAATTCTAAATGTTGTAAAAAATGAATTAGTAATTTCATTGAAAGATAAATCGGCTCACAGCATATTACTCAAAGATGAAGAAACTGTAGAGAATTTTGCTGATTTCATACAATCAATATTAGATAAAGAACATACGTTAATTTCGACGAAAATTATTGAACATGTTGTAGAAATAGTCAAAGAATGATTCTATAGACCAAGTACAGCATATGCAGTTACAATTCCAACAACAACAATTAGAGAAATCCCTAATGCCTTGAAATCACCATTCATGAATTAATTTAAAAATAATTATAATTAAAGTGTTAACAAATTCTCAAAGATGATTTTAGTAATTATCTAGGGAAAAATTTGCTCTTTTTTGATTTTGGTCTTGAACTATCTGCCGTAGGTTTTGTAGATGGTTCTCTAACTTGATTACAATTTAAACAAAATACCTTTAGTTCTGCCCTAGCAACATCTGGTGCTGAGATATATTTGCCCCATGAGGCAGCATCACCCCCACGACCAGAATTGTCATTGGTGACATTTTCAGAAATTGGAGTAATTCCCAAAGCTCTTTCATCGCTAAAACCACAATTAGAACAGACTTTTCCACCTAGAATTTCATATAATTTTTCTTTAATAGTTTCAAAAAATTTGTCTGAACCACCAGAAAAGAAACTTTCTTGTTTTCTCAAAAATTTATCATTTCGAGGTTTTCTAGATCTGCCATCATCTCTACTAGATTCTCGTCGAGGTGAGGATCGTGAACCTCTATCATCTCTTGAATCATCTGGTTTGTGTTGTCTGAAACAATCACTACAGTAAACTGGTTTGTTACTTCTTGGGACAAATGGAACTGTACATTGATTTCCACAATCAGCACAAGTTACCTCGGTATCTTCTCTATCATTTCTTGAACCTCTAGTGTCCCCAGAATTTCTAAAAGAGCGAGATGTATCATTTTCTCGTCTAGAATTTCTTCCATCTGTTTTTCCATCTGAGTACTTTGATTTGTATAAGTCCATTAATAGAGAAATTGAGATCAATTGGTTATAGATACTTAGAGCTTTACTTTGTGCCTAGAATAAAAAAATCTCATTAAACTAGAGATTTATCCATTTCAGTTGACATTATTTCTTGTACTTTAAGGAAATAGAGTTTTGTTGAATATGGCATATCATCTAAATTATTATCAACGACAATCATAAAATATCTTACAGCACGTTTTGAGATATCTAAATTAAATTTCATTGGAAGAGTAGGATCTTGATGTACTTTGATTTTATCCTGAAGCCATGGAGGTGCCATTTCAATAGTTTCTTTGATAATTTTATCATACCAATATGAAAGGTTTTGAGGATGTAATCCCTGTTTGAGATTTGCTACATCAGTATCAATTTTTTTCATCATGTGGTTAATGATTGCCATAAGGCTCAATCCAAAAATTTTGTTTTATTCCAATTACTCAAAGTTCGATAAGCTACTTGTCAATTGATAGCAAGTTTCCATCAATATCAATTTCAGAGTTTTTGATTCTAGTCGTAGATATTCTAGTACCGTCTTTAGCTAAAAACATCGGAACCGTAACAACTTGAACAGGTGGAAGATTCATCTCGGCCCTCAATTCATTAAGAATGGTTCCCTGATTACTTGTTTCATCACTTACTACTAATGCTTCCACTCCTTTTTCTAGAACTGCAGGTCCAAAATCATTTTCCAATTTACTAATTTCAAAGGAAGTATCAGAGAATTCTTTTGTTAAAACAGATGTTAAATTTTCAAAACGTTGATCATATTTGTTTGTAGGAATTTTACCTTTTTTTGCAGCAAATTCATCACTTGTAATTCCTATGATAACTTTATCAGAAATATCAAATGCATTTGATAGTAAAGTAAGATGTCCTTTATGGATAATATCAAAAGTTCCACCCATCGCTACAAGAGAAAATTTAGACATGTAAGATGATAGTATTCTTTGAAAATAAATCTACTAGTTTTTTGTTGATTTTTACTCTAAATTATTTAAAAATTCTAGTTTATTTTGATAATTTCATGAATCCTTCTTTGATTAAGAATTGAATTCCTTCAACAAATGAATTGTCATCTATTTGTCCATCTGCCCACCATCCAGCATTGTTCTTAATCCAATCAGGGATTTTGTTATCTTGTGAAACTGAACCTTGTTCAGTGATTGGAATTTGCATGAATCCTTCTTTGATTAAGAATTGAATTCCTTCAACAAATGAATTGTCATCTATTTGTCCATCTGCCCACCATCCAGCATTGTTCTTAATCCAATCAGGGATTTTGTTATCTTGTGAAACTACATTGTTAGAAATCACTTCAAATGAAATGATTGCAATTGTTGCCTTTGAATTACCATATTGGGCTTTGACTTTAAATTTACCATCACTGAATTTCTCATTAAGATTTACTTCATGTGAGAAAGTGCCATCTTCATTTACAGGAGTTTTTTGAGAAACAATTAGACTATTGCCAGCACCAAAAATTGTAATTCTTAAGTTTCTATCTTCATCATATTTGTTTACACTACCAGAAAATATTACAGATTCACCAAGTGCATATGATGTATTATCAGAAATAATATCCACAGTATAATTATTAGAACTACTTTGTTCAGGTGGTCCACCATAACCTAAAACTGGCTGTCCAGAAGAAATTACAACAATTAATGAAACTAGAGTGATAATTAAAATTTGCTGATTCATAATCAACATTGCATATTTCTGTCTGCATTTAAACGGTGAGAAGCGTCAGAAGGTAAAATTTGATTTAGTTTACAATTACTAGAACAAATGGACCCTGGTCTGCAATTGGAATATTATTTCTATCCCAAACAAAGGTTTCGATAAAATACAACCCAGCTTTTTCTGGAATCCAATCTATGGTTTGTGTTTCTTGACCTGTTCCAATAAATCGCCCATCAAACTTTCCAATATATTCTACATATGGAGATTTACCAGATTCTTTTATTTGCACATAGTATGTGTAAGCAGTTTCATTAGATTCTTCATCTGCAGCAAATTGAATCAAAGTTTCACTTTTTATGTTTGCTTGAGAACCTACACTTAGTTCAGATGATTTGTTTCCACTAGTATCTTCTACAGATACATTTGAGATTATAATTAATTTATCAGGAATTCTAGATTCAGGGATTTCAATATCTACAAAGTCAGAAATAAAAATACTGGATTCAGCAAATAAGAAAAACCCTACTGCTTTTGAGTTAATTTCTTCATCTAACTCAAAAGAGACATCAGTGTTTAGAGCTACGTTTCCTAATTCTATTGTAGATATACTAAGAATTCTAGGAGGTTCAAAGCCATCATAAAATGCAAGATAGACATTTGTGTTAGCACTCGGAGCTCCTCCATTTTGTAAAACTCCTGAGAATTGAAATGATTTATCCAAAAATACATCAGTAGAATATACGACTAACCCTTTTTGTTTTTCTACAGAGGAATCAAATCCCAATAGAGATACCGAAGCCTCAGATATACTTGGATTTGGGGATTGAGAGCGAACTGAATAAGTTGACTTGCCATTAGCGGGAATTACTTCAAGTGTAGTGGTTCCCTGTACAACTTCTAAAGGAGTAGGATCAAAAGCATCATAGAAATTTACTTGAATCTGTACATTAGATATTGGAGTTAACTGGTTGTTATTATCAACCAAGCCAACAACTACAGTATAACCTTCAGAGTCTTGATATACAAATGGAGACTCATTGCTTAGAGACACATTGAGGGTAGAAGGGGTATCAGTAGTTTCTGCAGAAAATGCTTGTGAAAAAGGAACCAAAAGTAATATCAAAAATGAACATAAAATTACTTTCATCATAATACTCCATGAGATTGGGGATTAATTTCAGGTAGCATAACAAATAGTGGACAAGAAAGGTAACAACGTTAAACCCAGTTTACACTAAGAAGAAGAAAAAGAAATTAAAAATAGATGTAATTATTTTATTTTCTCTTTGCGGTAATTGCTAACCAGTATACTAAACCTGGAGCTAAACCAACAATGAGCGGAATCCATACAGGCCATCCATCGACTACACTTGTCATAAGAAAAATCCGAAACTTATCCTATTTAAATCCATCCTGAAGTCTGAATTTCAATATGGATCGGGAGGTTAGAAAGTGGACCGGACGGAATTCGAATCCGTGACCCCCCGCGTGCAAGGCGGGTATACTACCAGGCTATACTACCGGCCCACAAGAAGAATGGATAAAGTGTGGATTTTAATTGTTGTCTTCTTGGCAAGGATTTTATTTGAAAACACAGTATTTTGTATATGGTACTTTTAGAATCACAAATTAAACTGAAAACAGGGGATATCGCACCAGATTTTGAATTAATGGGAATTGACGATAAAACACATTCATTAAATGATTATGGGAATTACAAAGGGATTCTAGTAATTTTCATGTGTAATCATTGTCCATATGTAAAAGCAAAAGTAGATGCACTCAATGAATTGTTTGAAAAATGTGGTAAAGATATCGCAATAATTGGAATCAACAGTAATGATTCCACAGATTATCCTGAAGATAGTTTTGAAGCTATGAAAGAAACAGCAAAGGAAAAAGGATTTGAATTTGATTATCTAGTAGATGAATCACAAGAAATTGCTAAAAAATATGGCGCAATGTGCACCCCAGATCCTTTCTTGTTTAATGCACAAAAACAGCTAGTTTTTCATGGGAAAATAGACAACTCTATGAAACCAGATGATGAGGTAACTGAAAAAACAATGATTATCAATATGGAGAAATTGATATCTGGAGAAAAAATTGAAAAAGATTTTGACCCTTCAATCGGCTGTTCAATCAAGTGGAAATAAAATTAAACTTAAATGAGTCTAGCCTAGAGATTTGTTCGTGGGCTCGTAGCTCAGCTTGGCTGGAGCGTTCGACTGATAATCGAAAGGTCATGTGTTCGAATCACATCGGGCCCATTTTTCATTATTTTAAATTTTGAGATATAGTTTGAGACCATTGTAAAATATCACCTATTTTTTCAGACGTTAAATCAGATTGAATTTTTGTTTTTTTAGATACTTTTCCACAAAGTGCTAATTTCATTTGTTTTCCAGACTTTTCTTTTATAGGATTTATAGAATCTGCAAAAAAGTTTAGACCTTCATCTGTTTGAGAGAATACTGTAATTACCAAAATACCAGGTTTTTGTTTCCAGATTTTTCCTATTAATTTTTGAAAATCAAGATCAAACAATACATTGATTGAAGAAGACATATCTCCTAAATGAGAAACTTTCCACCCATCAGAATGGTAAACCGCAGAAGCTGCTTCAGAATATAATCTGCTTTCAGATTCAGCAGCTATTACAACTATATTCTTTTTAGGATCAGATACAACCTGAATTTGGTTAAAAATTTGAAGTGATTTTGAAATAGTATTCATTAAGAGGTTTTGTTCAGAAGTCCCAATTTTTCCATCATCAAACAATTGCTTAACATGATCAATAGAAGGGGAAATTACTTCCAATACCAAACGATTCACAGTACCTCCAGAATGTATACAATTACGAATCAAAGAGTAAACTTGATCCTCTGTACCTTTTACCAAATAATCAAGATATCGTGGAACCACTTTAAAATAATCATCAGGAAAATTAAATGATTCTTGTCCTGGTTCTAAAAACCACAAAGTAACATTTCCAATATTCTTTTGTCGGAGTAATCCTTCTGCTGCAAAAACTTTGAGATATTTTGACATTGTAATTCTATTGATTCCTACTTTTTCAGAAATCTCGACTCCAGACATTCCAGAAACTGAATCATCCAAAATTGAAATCAATTTTTCTCGTATCTCCTCAGTGGAATAGCCTTTTCCCATAATGCTCTTGGACGATAGTATTCTATAAAGACTAATTTTCATTTGAAATTAACAGATATTATTTTAGAATAAAACATTATATACTTGGTACTGTATAGTACGGTAAGGAAAAGTAAATTGCCAAAAGCCGGATTCAAATCAATCACTGTTTCAGAAACTGTTTATGATAAATTCCACGAAGTTTATCAAAAGAGTAAAGACGACCTAACAATGAAAGGGGTCAACAGTTTTGCCGGTTATGTAACTTACATGTTAGAGGAGATGATGCAAAAAGACAAGACCTTTGCAAGATACGCTCCAAAAATTGAAAAAATTTCAGTTGATGATGATCGTGTTGTTCTAAAAGATAATATTAAAAATAGAATTGCAGAAGTTGCAATTCAAAAAGGCGAATTATTTTGTCAGCTCTGTGATGAGAAAGATTGTGTCCATGTTGGATTTGTATTCTCATTGCCGGATGTTTATGAAGTTCTAAATTCCAGAGGAATCAAAAATCCAAGATAAATGGAGGAGGTGGGATTTGAACCCACGAACTCCTGAAAGATAGGATCTTAAGTCCTACATCGTTGGCCAGGCTTGATTACTCCTCCAAAAAGATAAAAATCTGAGCGAAATTTAACAGTTTAGAGTTTTTCGCCCAAAATGAAGAATTATAAGGATTTTCTACAGGGTGAATTTGTGCTTCGGTAGCTCAGTCTGGTAGAGCGTTACATTGGTAATGTAAAGGTCACGGGTTCAGATCCCGTTCGAAGCTCCTTATTCTTTAAATCATGAATTTTGCCAATTTACAAAATTCCTATTTAAGCTATTTCATAACTAGGAAAAAGTTAGTTCCAGATCAAATTATTTTATGTATAGTGCTGTTAATGATTTTTGCAATTACAACTATTGAAACAAGTTTACCGACAAATTGCAACTACCCCAAAACCATTTGTAAAATGGGCCGGTGGAAAACGTCAACTAATTCCAATTCTAAATGAGAATTTACCCAAAACCTTTGGTACCTATTATGAACCATTTTTGGGTGGAGGTGCATTGTTATTCCATATCCTTGCTGAGAGAAAGGCTCAAAAATGCAGCATCTCAGATTTGAACTCTGATTTAGTTTTAACATATACTGCAATTCGAAATAGAATTGATGAGTTAATTTCATCTCTAAAAAATCACGAAAGAAATTATCAAAAGGATTCTAAAACATACTATTATTCAGTTAGAGAGTCAAATCCAAGAAGTGAAATTGAAAAGACATCAAGATTACTTTTTTTGAATAGGACCTGTTTCAATGGATTGTATAGAGTTAACAGTAAGGGAAAATTCAATGTCCCTCTAGGCAGTTACACAAATCCCAATATAGTAAATGAAGATAATTTACGTTCAGTTAGTGCCATTTTACAATCAAGTAAAGTTGCCATAAAATGTAGGGATTTTGAATCAGTACTTAGGGATGCAAAAAAAGGAGACCTAGTATACTTTGATCCTCCATACCAACCAGTTAGTGAAACTGCTAATTTTACAAGTTACACCAACAAAAGTTTCACATATGAGGATCTGAACAGACTTGCCGAACTTTGTATGAAATTAGATTCCAAAGGATGTAAAGTTCTATTATCAAATTCAGACTCTAAAGAAGTTGCAGAAATATTCTCAAACAAATCTTGGAAGATTAACAAAATCCGAGCAAACCGTTCTATCAATTCAAACTCCAAAAAAAGAACTGGACACTTTGAATTATTAATTAAAAATTATTAGAAAAACCCAAACTAGAATTTTTTAAATTTTTAAAATCAAAAAATTGTGTAGAGAATCATCTAAGGGTTAGATAATAAAATTAAAAGGAAAAGATTGGAGTGTTAGTCCCACTTTGACCAAGCGGCCATCCATCTGTATGTCCAAGTGTTCAATTTACAACCTAATGCTGCAAATGTACATGCCAATACTGCACCTGCACCTGCACCTAGCGCAACTGGGCTGTTATAGAATTTGCCTACTTGCGGTTCTATCGGTGTCATGTATGGTGGCAATGTTGGTCTTGGATATTTGAATGCCGTTTCTAGTGGGTCTGCTACTGTTATCAGGTTTACCATATTGAATAATGGTAATGACATCCCTACCAGTACGCCGCCAAACAGTATCAAGGAGTGCTTGTTCTTCTTTGTTGCCCAGTAAACCAAATCCAACAGCATTGCTGAAGGTAGCCAAACTGGAGTTACAATGAAGTCATACGGATATCCGAGTGCAAACCATGCACCTTTTGCTATCCATGTGTATACTGTCATAATTAGAGCGTAGTACGTTGCTGTGCCTGGAACGCCTGTAAATGTAAGATAGTATGTAGCTCCTACAATAAGCATCAACGTTTGCGATATTGAAAATACCGTGTACGAA
>Ga0233439_10001036_pt1 | contig 37230 bp, 32 predicted proteins | sample SI_123_September_6_FD_182713 | JGI IMG/M metagenome (GOLD analysis project Ga0233439, IMG submission 182713) | Seawater microbial communities from Saanich Inlet, British Columbia, Canada - SI_123_September2016_100_MG | ecosystem: Environmental > Aquatic > Marine > Inlet | place: Canada: British... | reverse complement strand
ACACGAATTAGAAAAGCTAGACCTGGAATGACACCAAAAGAGAACAACCAACGAAATGCTATAAATGATTACATTACCTTGTCTAAAAAAGAAATAAGAAATAGTAAAATAGAGGATAATTTAATAGATATTAACTTCGGAAGGAAAATTGAGGAGTTAAAATCCCAAAAATTTCCTCAAGACCTAATTGACTATTATATAAAGACAATACAACCGCTATTAAAAGCAAAAAGTAAAGAATTAGAAGAGAAGGAAGAAAACTTGAAGGGAGAAATTTTTAGGGAAATAGCGGACGCCAAAAACCAAGACCAACTAGCTGCTATTAGACGCAAGATTGATGATGCCAAGTTGAGTACATATTATAAAAAGGACTTACAGAAAGATGTCGATAAAAAATATAGAGAATTGAATGCAGATAATGACAAATCACTACTTGGAACAGATTTCGGATCAGAAACAGTACAAAATTTAGGAGACGAAGTACAAAGATTAAAAAATAAAATACTGGAACTAAAAACCCGATTAGATGATACAAAAAAAGCAGAATCAAATGCTATTAATGGGCTAGCGATAGATAACCTTGAAAAAGAAATTGAAGAGAAAGAAAAAGAATTAAGGGATGTTGAGGAGCAATTGAAAACTCAACCAAGTTCAGGCAACATGGACGATTTACATCCCTTCGTCATGAAGCCAGCTGCCCCTCAGCTGCACATGCAAAAGTTGCACATGCAGACCTCGATGGAGAAATTGGATTTGGAACCTGCCATGGAAACCGTGTCAGACGACGTGCATGTCCAAGCGGTGCAACCAATGAAGTGCGGCAAAGCCATGAAAGTGGAACCCGTGGCGTGCGCTAAACATGAAACAGAACATGCACACGGAGACATGAAATGCAAACATGAAGATGCAGGTGCTAAAACAGGAAACAAGAAAAAGAAAAAGAAAAAGAAAAGTGAAGAAAGCACACTCGGTCAAATAGGAAAAGCAATATTTGGTCAACACTGTGATTCCTGTGGTGAGCTGCACGATGGCGATCATGACTGTGAAGTGGAAGCGTTCCAAGCCATGTTGGATGGTTACGATTCGGAAGGGCAAGCCTTGGAGAAGCCTAGGTGCGCGAGTGTAGGGTTAGCAAATAGAAAATTAAACGAATTACACTAAGTTATTACAGCTATTACATCTACTCTACTTCCAACAATCCAAGTTTATCTTCTACCTCTTTCAATTCTTTGTCTTTGTCGATGTTCCACTGCTCATCCACATCATCCCACGTCATGCTTCCCACTTTCATGTATTTTGCAAACTGCCGTTTCCAATACTCTTTGTTCTCCTCTGTGCCTTTATCGAACTCCGAGTGAACCATCACATGCGTAACGACGGTATCTGTTTTGTCGTGCAAAAGCTGGCACGCTCCGTTCGTCATGAATAAAAATGATTTCTTGCACACCATGTATTTTTTTTTTTCGATCGTCATGATGGTCCATCGTTTCAAAGGGAGGGCCGACGGATCGCTTTCAAAGAGACTCAGCAGGGGCAATCGTTTTCCTTCTAATTCCCCAATCGTAATCATCTTGTTGGAAATCACCCAGGGTCTTTCCCTGTCTCCTTCAGAGGCTGCCTTGTACTTGATTTCTACGTTTTTCTCGGCAGGGGGTTTTGGGGGGTCGTCGGATTTGGTTTCGTCATCAATTTGCTGTTCAATGACTTGATCGAGCATTTCTTCGGTTAATTGTTTGATTTCTGCTTCAGACATAGTTTAAAATAGGTTGATAACACTTGATATACGATATTAAAGAATACTTTAATTTAGTGCACATGAAACCAACTAGGTTGTCCACCTTTTTAAATATTTTTTATATACTTTTTTTTCAACTTCTTTTTCTTTTCGAACCAGTTGGAAGGTATCCAATCCTCTTCCTTAAAAATTTTCTTTAAATGCTCATTTTCTTCCTCGATACATTCATCAAGTTCAGCCATAGCTTGAGTATGGATATGCCATGCTGTTTCTACATTTTGCATGATTTAAGGTTTGAATTAGGGTTATGGTATAAAAATTTAAAACACTTTTTGACTATTTTTTTATACTTTTGATAGCTAAACTTTTTTGTATACTCCTTTACTACTAGTTGTGCAAATACACTTTACTGTTTATACAATTGCTCCAGTATCGCCAACAAAGGATGTTTCGCCTTCAGGGTATTCATCTGTTCCAAGCTGCCCACGTCTCCAAACCTCGTCGTTTTCGTATGCTTTGGCGTCTGTACAATCATCAATAAATGCTTGTGCCCATACATTCAAACTACGCTTCAAGTACCTCATCATCGGTAGCATGGTCTCATCGATACATCTTTTGCTATAATGGTTGGTTTCCCCACTTTTTGGATCGAAATCAAAGCCGATAGTTCGCAACTCCCTCCACGTTTTCCTAAACACGCGATCCACTTTTTTGCGTTGTATTTCATCAAATTTCCTATGGGTTTTGATTTTTCTGTATACTTTTCGTTGTGTAGTTGGTGAGGCTTGAATTTTTGCCCATTCTGGCAATGCATCCAATAATTTTTGATGTTTGGCTTCTGTTGCTCTATCCCTTGCATCATTCACATCGACAAAGAAGAATGTATTCCAAACGTCGTCGTCGCCGTTCATTTTACACAAAAGCTTCACAAGATCGTACCTTCCACCGTATCGTCCAACAACCGTAGCGTGTACGGTGTGATCAATATCTTGTTGGAATGGTGTATAAAAATCACGCACAATACCTTCAGTATTCATGAGCGTTTTGTGTTCGTCGGTAGGTTGCACAGGGAGAAGCTGTAGTTTAGTACCTATTTTTAATGGTGTATCAACATTCGATACATTTGTCCATACTAATGGAGTGGTAATGTGAGTAATATTTGCTGTTACACGCGGCATGGTTAGGGTTAGGGTTGTTATAAAAATTTAAAACACTTTTTGACTATTTTTGTATGATTTTAATAGCTAAACTTTTTGTATACTATTGACTACTATTGTCACAAATACTCGGTTTCAATATAAAATGGTGGGTGATAAATGGATACAAACTGCTCAGCAGGACTTGCACCTTTAGTATACCAAATTCTGTACTTATGTCTTTGTACGTCTCGTAAAAATAGAGATAGCCTTCGTAGCATACTTGATTGCCAAATACTAACTTTAAATGCACCCACGGTCGAAAAAATATGATTGTGCTTACACAATACAGGTTGACGCTATCGGGGACGTACCGAAAACTCATGCGACAATGGTTAATGTACAACGCCATTGATATCGTTACGTATATAGTTTGCCTTCAATCGTAGATATACAGCCAATGCCAAAAGAAATTTCGTACAACAAAGTGTTTGAGACGTTGCTGAGCAGCCACAACAACAAGATGGTGCAAGCCTTAAAACGGAGGCGCCTCAGCGGCATGTTGAACGTCATCTCGCAACAAAAGAGCAAAGGGATGGTCACCAAGGGATGGAGGCGATTGATGACCATTCGACGCGCATTGGATAGCTTCACGGGGTTCGAGAGGACGAAGATGCAGAAGCGGTTCCACCACGCCTTCCTCCAAGCGACTGCGATGCACTTGTTCAGGGACGACGTGGACGTGGACCTTGCGAGGGTCATGAAGCAGAACCAGTGGGAGTCGTTGAAGCAGCAATGCTTGTGCATGACCCCGAGGAGATTTGGCAAGACCATGAGCGTCGGGATGTTCTGTGCATCGTACTTGTACAGCGTCGAGAACTGCGAGATCGCTATCTTCTCGACGGGAAGGCGTGCAAGTCAAAAGCTGCTTGAGCTCATCAATTCGTTGATATGCAAGTTGCCAGGCGGCAAAGAGAGGATCATCAAGTACAACCAAGAGGTGCTCAACATGAGCAACTACGATGGTAGTTACGGCCAGAGCAAATTATCGTCGTACCCGTCCAACGCCAAAACGTTGCGAGGAGTTGGCGCCGATATCGTGATGTAAGTAACCCTACTTTAAACACTATGTATTTAACATACACACAGCATTACTAACTTAGCACTACACAGCATGGAAGAAGCAGCATTTATGGGTAAGTAATTCCCTTAAATAAGTTTAAGGATCGATGGGGTATTTTTTTTAGTACAGAGGAAAAAATATATATTCCAGTTGTGCTAAAAAAAATACCCCATCGATCCTTAAATGCATAAGGATTTTTCTTTATTATTATAACACTACTAACATTTGTACTTATTAGATACCAAAGTTTTCTATGAAGTAATTGTACCATTGCTGGAAGTGGTAAGTATACTAAACAACGACATTTACAAAATTTAAAACACTAACCGATACAATTAGGAAAACACAGCATTAATTTGCATCAGCACCGTAAGTATTCATACAAAACCCTTAAACGGTTAAGGATTTATGGGGTATTTTTTTTAGCACAACTGGAATATATATTTTTTCCTCTGTACTAAAAAAAATACCCCATTGATCCTTAAATTATTTAAGGATTTATACCTAATCATTCACTAACCATAACCCTAGCCACAAGACTCGATGAACTTCTACAGTGAGATGTTCAACATGACCCTACCGAACGGCGAAGGTCTCTTCAACACCTTGGAGGTGAAACTTGCCTGTGACGAGTGCTTGAAAGGCGATCACCCTGAGCGTTGCGTTCACATGACCGACGAAATTCCGCCTTGGAAGTCCGTTGCAAAGTTTGACATGATCAAAGCGATCTACGGCAATAAAACCGATTTGCTTCAACGCGAATCCATGGGACTTGTAACGGAAGATATGATGTCCGTCTTCAAAGCCAAGTACATTGACATTCTTTTTAATTCCAGCGGCTACTCCTTGACGAAAGAACCTTCGTTTGTATTTTGCTGCTGCGATCCCAATGTAAGTAAGGCAAACACTAAACAGTACACAAACTTTACTAACCTTACACACACATTTATTACAACAGGGTGGTGGCTCATCCGACATGGCCCTCATTTCTTTAGTCATCGAATATAATAAAGTGGTCATTGTAGCAATTGATTCTGCTCCTTGCAAAGGTCACGAGCAGATCGAGAAGTTATTGACGGCGCACATTGAAGCTTTACGCAAACATTCGCGCTTTCGCGATGCATGGATTATTTTCATACCAGAAAATAACTTAGGACACGAAGCGGATCACATGCAATTTATGTTGCGTAAATATCGAAAGGTTTACACGTTGACCGAAAAGGGTGGGGTCATCGGAGTTTGTACCACAGCTGTGCGCAAGGAGTTGTACGCAATGGAGACCGTAAAGTACCTTTGCCAAGAGTCCATCAAGTTCTACGAACATCTTATTTGTGCTAATCCTGGCGGAGGTACCAACGAGAAGAAACGAGTCATGGAAGATTTCAAAGAACAACTCATGACGTTCAAGAGGATAATCGTACATCCGCAAAGAGGATTCTCTTTACCGAAAATCCATTACAGTGGGAAGAGTAAAGGCGGGAAAGATGATCTCGTCATGTGTTTGATGATGTGCATTTTCTGGTTGACTGAATTTACTTGCAGGAGAACAGAAGTAAGTTTTTACGTTTACTTTCTATAATAATTATTCTTACTAACACATTTCATATATTTTTATCAGGCGCCGTACGAAATGTTTTCTGATTAAATTAAAAATATGTAACTGCTATAACTATAAGTTTAATTCTCTTTTTAACCACTCCTCACACTCTTCTGGTGTATCAAATGTTTTATGAAATGTTTTCTTATTTTTCGTATACCTAGCTTCATATCGTTTGCCTCTTTTTCGAATAGTTCCTGTACCCGTTTTTCTTCTACTTATATCTGATTCAATACGTTCGCCACTTGCATTGAAATGCTTCAGGGCCTTCTCCGCTTTCGCTTTTGTGAAATACGATCCAATAGATATCAAACCTGGTTTAGGACCTCTTGCCCGATATTTATTGTCCCTTTTTTCGAACGACACTGTACCAAATCGATCACGATTGGCTGCACGACGAATTGCACTTTGCTTCATTTTTTCACGTGTTTTTTTTGTATGCGTAAGTCCAGTGCTACCCTCGCCTCCCAAGGTAAGATTATACCCGTGTGGGCGCATTGTTTTTTCAACCTCAATATAAGACATTTCAAGATTACTTAGATCTTCTTCTGGGACATCGTCAATAATAATTTCTTTCTTAAACTTATCCCAACCATGTTTGTTAATCGATCTACTTAGATACGTTTTACCCGTTTTTATGCTTCGTTTATGTTCATACATTCTTCTTTTAAAATGTACGGTCTTCCCAATGTACGTTTTCTTTGTAATTAGGTTTGTTAGGCGATACACGCATCCAAATCGTTGTTTGGCCATACTTAATATGATAACACTTAAAACTTAATTTTTAATGTATATTTTGTATTTTATTTCACCAATATTCCACATTGTAATAGCTCTATTTATGAGGGGTTAGTTTGTTGAATTTATAAATGTTGTTTCGTAGTATACTTACCTTGCTGCAACAGTTTCATGCAGTAGGGGATCTCGACACATTCTATATCATTAGATTTGCAATGCCTGCACTCTTCTCGGTCCTTCTCATTATATAATCCGCACGATTTACACCTTGCCCAAACGCTAGGATCACTCTGCCGCCACAGCGCTTTATGGGTTAATGCAGCCCCGTTCCCTACAATAGCCACCGACTCCATTTCTCCTAAGCGATGACCACCGTTCGAGTTCTTGCCTGGTGGTGGTTGCCTCGTCAACACAGAGCGAGGTCCTCCAGGCAAACGCGCATGGAGCTTATCACCGACCATGTGCCTCAAACTGTGTATAGTTGTTAGAAGTGAGTGTTAAAAGAAGCAAAGAGAGCTCTACATACCGCTGATAGTAAACTGGTCCGAGGAACACGTTGCAATCGGTCATCATCTCACCTGTTTTGCCATCAATTAACTGTTGATCTCCATACTTGCTGAACCCGTACGCTTTCATTTCTTTCCCTAGCTGCTGCACCGACTTGTGCGAGAAGGCAGTTGCATCTTGTATCTCCCCCGATATCGCGGCAAGTTTACCTCCAAGGGCCTCGATCAACTGTCCGATGGTCATGCGTGTGGGGATGGCGTGTGGTGACATAATAATATCTGGTTTTACGCCTGCATTGGGTCCACATGGAACAAATGGTAGATCTGCTTCGGGCACAATGTAGGCGAGGATGCCTTTCTGTGCGTGCCTGGAGGCAAACTTGTCACCGACTTCAGGAATTCGCATTTCGTAGGTGGAGATGTTTATTTTGTAGCTGGCTTCTCCTTCGCCTTTTCTTCTTCGTTTGCCTGTTCCAATGATGACTTTGTCCACGACTCCTTGTTTGTCTTTGGCTTTGACGCTGGTATCTTCGGGTTCTTCTTCGCATCCTGTTTCTTTTGCTAGAATAATATCATTTTTTTTGAGCTGGTGTCCAGGAGTTGGCAGCCCATCGTCGTCGCAATGTTGAAAGAGTTTTCGATTGGTTCTGCAGTATGGTTGATTGATAATGTCTTTGCCAATTTTTTCGGATCCTGAATAAACAAAGGTTTTGTAGTCTAATGTGCGAAACCCACCGCGATCAATAAATCCTTTTGAGATGCAAATACTATCTTCTTGGTTGTGCCCGTCGTACGGCATGATGGCAGTGATACAATTGATGCCTGACCCTTGGGGCATACCTTCCATGCCTCCCAATTTGGTATTGCATAATGGTTTTTGCCCGTAAAGTAAATAATGCGACCTGCTGTACCCTAGGTCTTTGTAATTCGGGACAACTTCCGATTGGGCTTGCTTTTGCATGGCATTTTGGTAGGTGAGCCTGGGACCTTGATTGTGATTGCAAAACGGGTTATTGGCATTCGTATTCATGCTAAGCATGAGACTAGGGTGCAGCTCGCAGTGCGATGCTCCCATGAACGACTTGTGAGTAAAATCGGGAGCAACAATTAAGGACTCTTCTTCCATTGTGTCGACGTATTCAATGATACCACCCTTCATAAGTGCATCAAAATCTGCTCTGAACGTGGTGGTCCTTAAATGCGCGGCTAAATTTTTCAATATAAACAATGGCCTTAATAATCTACCAGCATCGGAGCGTATGTTCAATCTATCGTAGTTGTACGAGATGCTGACGCCTCTGTCGATAACACCCATGCGTTTGTACTGTTTCATTTCATTTTTGAGGTTGATAAGCATTTCTTTATTTGGTGCTTGAGCATGTAGTGCGCCGTTAACGAAGATTAAAAATTTCTTTCTCAAGTCTATGGTTTCGTTTAGGTACGCTTTTTCTTCAATAATCTGAACAATAATTTCTTTACGAAATTCAACAGAGATCGTAGTCAATGTAGCAAGGTGTTTGTTGATGCCGCATGATTTCCCTTCACTGGTGTCGTACCCGCATAGGTAACCAAAATGTTCACCTCTTACTTCTCGCTGTGGTATAATGGATCTTTTTTCGTCGCCTGTTTTGACGCGCCTTGCTTGACTCAATACGGAGCTAAAGTTGTAATTGGATCGTTGTTGGCACACTCCAGTTCGGAATCCAGTCCTACCGTTCGAGGAGGGCCAATTCCCAGTCCCTAGGGAATAAAAAAAGGCTTCCGTGACAATGCGTGAGTCGAGTGCTCTGGAGATGCCCTTTAGAATCGATTTGTTGGGAAACTTTTCAATAAAATTTAATATTTTCTTTTGGAAGCTGGTCACCACTCGTTTGATGGATTTGCGTGCCACGCATAGTAACAATTCTGATACGGCTTCGACGCGTTTGAACCCCAAGTGGTCTCTGTCGTAGGTGTTTATTTTTTCGGCTAAGCTTTTGGACATGTATAGTAGGTGGGTTAACCAGTGTGGGTCGTTGCTTTTGAACAAATGTTGAATGGTAATGGAAGATTGTTTCGGGAAGACCGATCGAAATTTATGTAATTTTTCATGCGAACTTTTTTGTAGCCAAAGCTCTGTTTTTTGGCGTACTTGTGTAGGGAATATTTGGTGCAGTTCAATGTTTCTGTCGTTGGATATTGCGTTTGCAAACAGAATAGCGAGGTCGCAGGATCCTATTTTGCTTTTAATTAAGATATTGCCATCGTCTTCTTCTTCCAACCACCATACGACATGGTTGGTGGGAATATAATATTGGCATTTTTTGTTTCTTACTAATATTTCTCTATCAATTTTTTTTTCTTGGTGGACGATGCATTTTTCAGAACCACCCAGGACAAAGTAGCCATCATCGCAAATGTTGTAGGTGGTGTGAGGCAACGAAATTTTTGATCCTGTCATAATAGGAATGTAGCACAATAACATGTTGTTGCACTCTTCATGTTTTCCGTTGTAGTCAAATGCCAACGTCAAGTAGACTGGACTGACTAAACTACTTCGTAATAATCTGCATAACGTAGCATTTGCTTGTATTTTTTCAGGAATGGCAATATCAATATCATTATTTAAACAAACAGGTTTTTGTATCGTTACGTTGGTACAGCTAACTTTAAACGACCTTGTTAAATCCACTCCAATGTTGATATTAATGTTAAAATGTTCATAAATGCAATACCGCAATTCCCTGTCGATGAAGGCATCGAAGCTGGTTTTGGATTGATCGGTCGCACCTTTATCTTTCAAGTAGGTTTCGCAAATATCCCAGCGTTCTTTCAGGGTTGGCCATGTTAATGTATCCATAGTTTTAAAAACACTTGTAAAGAAGGAATACCTAGGATAGGTATATTATATGCACCTTGTTTTATTAAAATGTTGGTTGTTCTATGGTTATTTTGTCTGTTGTCTGTTGCGTCGGCGGATATACTATTTCAACGAAACGACGGGTACGATTTTGAAACTCCGTTGACTTTTACTACGATATATGCGGAAGTATACGACTGCAAAGGGTGCACACAATTTTACACTGCTAATTATAAAGAAAACGACGACATTTTTGTTCAAGTGTTGGTGCCAGCACATCAGACAGACAAAATTAATGTAATTAAAATTTTCGGACCCGATCCAAAATTGCAGCTGGTAACAAGGTACGAAGTCAATCACATGTTGTTTTCGGTTGGAAAAATCATTTACGAAATAGACGCGATTGCATCAACCAACACCTCTGTCATATTGCAAATCAATTCGGCTAGTCCTCATGCGCACTATGCAGTCAGTGTTGGCAAAGAGTCTTCCTTTCATTTTGTGAATTGGACGCTGAAATTTGCGTATTTGGTACAAGGAGTTCGTTACTGGATGTCTACCTTTGTCATTTATATTTTCTTTCTTCTCTTAGCTTTCTTATACTTTATCACTTGGCCGCTTCAGCGCTACAAGTCCTATGTAATTTTTCCGAAAATGGCTATATTTTCGTACGGTGCATGGTTGTTGGATACCTTTTACCAATACTTTTATATGGTGCAGTATACGAGCGACTGGAGTATGTTGACGTTTTTGGTACATATTGTTCCAAATGTAGTTTACATAGCGACACTGCTTATTGTTTACGAAACCACCCTTCAGAAAGAATTTATATTGCTGACTATTGCAATCGTTAGTTTGTTTGTTGGAGGAGGAGGGGCATACTTAGGATCGTTGTTTTTGGTAGTTGCATACATAGGCCTTGTCCTTATGAAAAATAACAGCGAACAGTACAGAGATAAAAAATCCCTAGTGTGTAAATTTAAGGTATAAGTGTTTTAAAATATGCAAACGAATAAACGAAATGATTACGAAGGTGCAACAGAGGAGGAATTACGCGCTGAGCGAGTGGAAGCAATCAAACAAAAACAAGCCGAGGATATTCAATTTTGGAAATCTTGTAAAGTGGAAAGTGATGGGTTAATCGATCAAGGTCCGTATGTGGAAATGGAGGCAAAGTATGGTTTAACAAAAATATTTGCTGGGATGCAAGACGACGTGATCAAAATGCAGTATGAGAATGGTGATGACGTGGACAATGAATGGGCATTGGAGACCATGGAACCCGATACGTATGTGTTGCTATTGCCTGTTTTTTGGAAAGCAACTGCTGAATTTGAGGAGGCAGATGGGGAGATCGAGGAGTTGAAAGTGGTCGAGAAAACGAAAAAGAAAGCGTTGCACGCCATTGCAAAAGCTATTTACACTTTAGTATGGCACGAACCACCTATGTTTGATGCCGATGCGTTTTTAGAAAAATACGATGCGAATTATGTTAATGATGATTACGGATCTAGAGGTGCTACCCGACGAGCGGTAGCGGATGCGGTAGCGAGTATTGAAGTAGAAAAGCAGTAAATAGTATATATTATAGGTACGGAACAATATAAATGGAGAAGGGAAAAAAGGGAAATGGAAACGGAAATGGAAGACAATCGTGGACGGTTGAGGAGGTTAACATTTTAATAGATACGAACGAGAAATTACACGGAACTAAATCTCTCACAAAAATATTCGAAGCCATTGTTAAAAAATTAAAATTACGTGGATTCCATAGAACTGAGACAAGTGTTAAATTGAAATACAATGATCTAAAAAACAATCGTGGATACACAAACGGAGACGGAAAAAAAAACCCTTGGACGAAGGATGAGGTTGATAAATTAAAACAGTTTTTGAAGGAAGGAACATCTCGGAAAGAGATTTACGATCATTTTTTGGGAAGGATCCCTTTAAGAAGTTCAGAATCTGTAAGAAACAAAATAAGACATTTAGATAAAAAATTTGTAGAGGAATTAATAGAACAAATAAAAGCTTATGACAAAGAAGAACAAAAAAGGTGGCAAGAAATATATGATTTATTAACCGACGAGACAAAACCTGTAAAACTAAAACTTTAAAAATCAATATCTAATTTAAACTGTTGCTCCTCGGCGTTCACCCCTACACCAGCTTTACTGTACTCTCCTACCCTCTTTTCAAAAAAGTTTGTTTTGCCTTGCAAGCTGATCAATTCCATCCACGGGAATGGGTTGCTTGTGTTGTATACTTTATCGCAATGCAATGCAAGTAACAAGCGATCCGCAACGAATTGAATGTACTGTTTCATGGTTACCGAGTTCATGCCTATTAAATTGACAGGCAAGGAGCTATCGATAAATTCACATTCAATGTCAACTGCTTCTTTAATGATGGTTTGCACGACGTCGTTTGGTAATTTCTGTTTTAATTTTTCATTGTAAAGCAGACATGCGAAATCACAGTGTAGACCCTCGTCTCTTGAAATCAATTCGTTGGAAAAGCATAGTCCAGGCATTAATCCCCGTTTCTTTAACCAAAAGACGGCACAGAACGATCCACTGAAAAAAATGCCTTCACAAGCTGCAAATGCAATCACTCGCTCAGCAAACGATGCTGTGTCTGGATTGGTGTACTTGAAGCACCATTCTGCTTTTTTCTTGATACATGCATCGTTTTCAATAGCATCGAATAATTTCAATTTCTCTTGTTTGTTTGGGACAAAGGAGTCTATCAATTGGGAATAGGTTTCCGCATGGATATTTTCGATTGCAATTTGAAAGCCATAGAAACAACGAGCCTCTTGGTATTGCACTTCCCCCGCAAAGTTTTCCAATAGATTCTCGTTGACAATGCCGTCCGACACTGCGAAGAACGACAATACTTTTTTGATAAAGAATTGCTCGTTCTGTGTAAGCTTCGGCCAGTCCATTCGATCTCCACCCAAATCAATTTCCTCAAAGGTCCAAAAACTTGCTTCGGCTTTCTTGTACATCTTCCAAATATCATTGTGTTCGATGGGGAAAAGGCTGTATTTTTTTTTAGAAGCGTCGAGAATGGGTTCAGTGGGCAATCGATTCTGTTTCACTTTCCATAAGCTCTGCGTAGGCTTGCGTTTTTTGAAAAGGGTGTTGTGTAGTGGTAGGGAGGTAGAGGTCGGCGCTAAATTTTCTTTCAACGACATGACTTGAAAACACTTGAAAAAAACAGATATAGGAAAAAAATAACAATTTGTATTTGCGAAACCATCTAAACTTCTGCCTCGTCGCTGCTATTGTCCTCTAATTCAACAAAGCCCACAGCAGCAGTATCTATATTTACTACACAGCAGTTCATGATCCATTTATGCAGGACAGTACGAAAAGAAAACAAGGCACATACGATGACAAACATGACCATGAAGTCAAACCCTTCACACGCATATCCTTCCGAATCGCAATTCGAATCTTCTACTAGTAAAATGGTAAACAAGCCAAATAGTACAAAAAACAAGATTACATCAATGGTGATAAACAGGAGCCTGCAAACTACTAAAAAGGATATTCTGGTATCAACTGGAGTTGGTGGTAGGTCTTCCCTTGGAAACAATTCGGTACGGCAGCCAGGGCAGGTATTGTTGTATTTTGCCCACTCTGCTCTGCAGTTTTCACAGCTTTGCCATTGACAGACTTTGCACTGTTCCTCTACTGTTGTAATATCTAAACATATTGTGCACTCTTTCATGTTACAAATTCTTCGACCCTTTAAATATACATTCTTTTACACAAAATAAATCGTTGTCCTTTTTTTCTAAATAAAAAATAACGCTTTTTACCATGCCACCTTTATCAAACGAACCGCTTAATCGATGAATCTTGGTATTGACGGCATTGTGTACGATGTTGCTTATCCCACTCATGGTGCACAATTCTTGTATATGCATCAACGTGCCTGTAGCTTTGTATCGTATCATCGCCGAAAAATGGATTCGGAACAACAACAAATGTGGTACTTCGTCAAACTCTTCTGGCATGTTTTCAAGCTTGAACTCGTCGTGCACGGTCACGTCGGATATATGCGGGGCTCCTTTGTCTTTCGGGGTAGTGGCTTTCGGTATTTTGGGTACCGATTTACGCGTGTTGGAAAACGAAGTCAAAACTTGGTTAATTTTTTTGCGGTCTTGTTCCGTGAGTATATTATGCAATTCACGGTTGTAAGAAACCAACTTATCTTTGATCATTGACATGACTGATTCTGCAATTTTAAGTGTTTCCAAAAACTACAAAAAGGCCGTAGGAAAGTTAACGTGCTTAAACAACGAAATTGATGCTAGTGAACCGTTTAGTATTTTAAATGGGGCCGATGAACAGGTCACTGGTAGCGGTTTCTTCATACGCTGCAAGGATTTATACTTGCCGAAAAAGATGGCTAAAAACAGGTACATGATAACCAATGCTCACGTCGTCGAAGGTTGTTCCACACGGCGCATCAACATTTCGTTCCCGCATCTTGGCGACACCCCGTTGTGGGGAGAAGTGATTGTGGCTTGCAGATCGCTTGACTTTGCTATTGTAGAAGTTTCTGCGGAGAAAAATACGCATTTGGAATTGGAAATAGGACAAACGTTTGCGGATGTATTCAAAACCATACCGTACGTAAAGGTGTCGTCGAAACCAGTCAATACCAATATTGAATTGGCAAAATCGGTTATTGCCATTGGATACCCACACGATAGCCACGACTGCCACATTTCTTCAGGGAAATTGTCTGGTAAGCATGAACATTACTTACAAGTCAACGCGTCCATCAACGGAGGAAATTCAGGTGGTCCATTGTTTGATGATGCAGGAATTTGCATCGGAATTTGTGCTGCCTCGTTTGAAGACTCAGAAGGAATTACATTGGCGATAGAATGGCACAATGTGAACAAGATGTTGAAACATTACTGGAACAAGGACCAATTTGTTATTGATCCACCGAATCTAGGAATTATCGGTACAAAATTAATTGATGCGTATGCGGTGACAAAATTACGAGACACGACAATAAAAGGTGCATTGGTAACACAAAGCTTTTCAGGTGGACCGCTTACGCAAGTCAAGGAAGGAGATGTTATCATGGCAATTGGTGATCACAAACACGAATATGATATTGATCGATCTGGTAATCTTACTATCCCTTACCAACACGATAAAGTGAAATATTATTCATTAAGCTTGTTGATGTTGTTGGAGCCAGAAACCTGCTTTATTCGAGTGTATTCAAAAGGCAGAAGGCGCACCTACAACTTCAAATTGACTCAATTGAAAAATACGGTGCGTCGGTTGATGCCTGCATTGGAGCCTATTTCGTGTATTTCTTTTGGTGGCATGATTATCACGCAATTGACAAAAAACCACATGGAAAATCTGGAAGATGCGGATATTGATCCAAACATTATCAATTTCTTTACGAGGACCCACGGGGGTGAACCAGCCATTGTTATATCCAGTTTTCACGTGCCATGCTCCGTACTACAACAAGGGTATGATATTAAAAAGTTGACCATTATCAAAAAAATATCAAGGAAGAAAGTTACAACCGTAAAGAAATTCAAAGAAATTGTAGGAGTTCTGATAGATGCATACATCAGCAACAAGTGTAAAAAAACAAGGTACATAGAAATGGAAACTACGAATGAAAAAATTATTATTGATTTAGAGTTAATGATTAAAATCGAACCGCTGTTACTCATGTGTCCAAATTATCCGAAAAAACTATCCGTGTTAAATATGCTTGAATGTGAAAGCGATGCAGACAGTGATGCCAGCGACGACGACGACGAACGGGCAACAAAGCGCCAAAAGTTAGGCATGTAGCGACCCTACCAATTGAACCTCAGCTTTCAACGCGTCAACTTGATTCCTGTAATGTTGCGACGGGTCGTAATCAGCAATACCGTGTCGTTGAAATGCAAACGTGTGACGGTTAAAATTATTCAAATCCTGTAAAAGTTCTGTTGTTATATTCATTTCTTTTTCTATACCCTCAATCAATGCTTCCGTCTTTCTAAACACGCCCCATTGCTTAAAGAATTGTTGGTCATTCTCTAAATCTTCTAATAATTTGTCAATCATTAATCTAACGTCAATGGAATCCTTGTTACGGCTTGAAGAATGGCGACGCTCGCCATTTAATAATCTAGTTTGATTGAAGCAATGTTGGACCTCACGATAACGACGTCTTGTTGTCTCCGACATACCATCAGCACCGCGAGTCGTAAAATAAGTATTGCGTCCAAAGACTTTGCTAAATTCATTTGAACAATCTACATGTTGGCAAATTGCCACCACATCAGCGATCGCTTCTTCGCGTTGATCCAAGGCTTGCCTTAATGTTGCAATTACGCTCTTGTATATTTTACCTTTATCCAATACAACCTCCAAAATAAATTTAATATTTACCAGCTGCTCTCGGAGCAATTTTGCATCAGGGCGAGGAGATGCTTGAATAATTGTCCATACATAAGTAAAACAAGCTTTGGAATATTCTCCCATTCCACTGGCCTGTAACAGGCGATCAAACTCCGTCATATTCGACTATATAACTAAAAGGTTCAATATTTTAAAACACTTGATGGGATGCGTGCAATTTCGTTTTGATAGACGTAGAAGAATAGTTGTAGATTTTGATCTAGGAAATATTCCGTCGTCCGATGATGATTTTACACCTGTCAATACTCCGTCGCCTGTCAAATCAAATATAAATAGAGAAGCTGCTTTCTTAAAGTTCCAACGGAATGCAATGCGATGTTACTTCTGCAACAACAACGAAGGTTTATTAATTCGAATGTTTTCTTGTGAATGTATGTTTTTCGGCCACGAGGAATGCTTTGTGAAGTGGATCAATCGTAATAACTTTAATTGTTCTATCTGTAAACAAAATTATTACAATGGAAATGTACGAAGTGTAAACGTAAAACGTGCAATGTCGTACGATATGTTGGAAATGTCAAAGATATATGCTTTACGTAAATATAAAATAAACTTTCTATTAAACAAACAATTGTAATTATATATCTATTTGTATATATTTATTTATTTTTTTATATTTATTAGATATGTTTACTATAGTAGTAATTTTAATTTTCGAAAAATTAGAAAAGTGTAGCAAGTGTACTCTTTTTATGGGTAATGCTATTAGCATCGTAACAATGCTCGATGACCAGGCTCTTCAGCTAGTATAGTTTGGAAATACAAATGACCAGACTTTTCACTATGGGTATAGCAATAAACAGACATTTTACTATGGATATAGCATTAGTTATACAAACCAATCCAACCAATATGATCACCCAGCAGCCATGACTACCCAGCAGATACTAGGTAACATGGTTTTTTTAGTATACGCGAGTACAAATTGGACTGGTGGACAGCAGCGTCACGGATTTTCCCGATTTTGCACTCGATCGCGAAATCTGGCGTCTCAATATCCACAAAAACATTGCCCACACTCGTTTGCTTTCCAGTGCTGCTTGTATAGTACACTGGATAGGCCACCTCCATGCTGACGTCATAGCCCCGCTGTTGTAACTCAAAGGCCAACGACTTTTGAAAAAAGGATTCTCGCCAGGTTGTACCATGCTGTGTGCATATAAATTCACAAATTTGCTTTAGTAGCTGCGTCACGTCTTCGTCTTCGGACACGGGCGGAACGTCGAATCCACCTAACTGGCACACGACGACGTGCTGGTCTTTTTTTCGCCTCTTTTTGGGAGGCATGTTTTAAACTTAATAAAATATAGGCAACTTCGATCTCCTCCTTCGTAAACACTTGATCACACGACATATAAGAATTAAGTGTATATATATTTGCACACACCATATATAAGACAACGGAACGATGGCACAAGCAATTAACATTGACGACTTTCAAGTTGATGATAAAGTCATTGTATCGATTTTAGGCAAGGACTTGTACAGGTATTTTTTTCAGATAGAGACAAATATTTTTGGTAAAATATTATACAAGAATTTTCCTATTTCTGATTGGGTGAATCCCAATTCCAATGACATAAAAACAACAAACGAAAAAAAATATCAGTTGTATGCAACAATTGTATCCATAGACAAAAATGGTAAAACCATAGAAGTTCTTCCAAGATTCCCCTACAAACCCCCCTTTCCGAGTGAAGATTTGCAATCCGAATCGTTTGACGTAAATGCAGCTGACGTGAAATGGTGGTGGACGGGGTCGGAAGATGAACGAAGAAGACAAAATGCAACAACTAAACAGGAAAAAAATGAATATGATAACATGTTGAAAATAGCACAAGAACAATTTCAAAGAGCGAAACGAAAAAAGGAAGCAAAAGAAAGAAGAGAACAAAAAAAGAAGGAAAGAAAGAAAGAAAGAGCTAAATTTACAGCGCATCCAAGGAAATCAGGAAGGGTTAGGACAAAAAAATTACACGAAGAGTACACGGAAAAATTAAAATTATAACATTCGATTGTTAAAAAAAGATAATATATATAATAAAAGAATCACATATAATAAATCGCATATGGATTTTCCGTTCGACGAGGAAGACAATAAAAATAATAATAATAATAACAATAACAACACGAAGATTGAAAGAATAGCTATTCCACCGCCACAAAAATATTCTAGTGCATATTGTAAAGCTGTTCAAAAAAAATCAGAGTACGAAGATGAAGAGGGAAATGTTAAAAATTTTTGGCGTGAATGGAAACGCGGAGATGTAATTGACTTTCAAGGTGAAACACAAGGTGTTATACTAGTGGCAAAAACGCAGACTGGAAGGAGTGAAGATACAGTAGCGATGCCACCCCGTGATTACAATTGGGCATTTGTTCTTTATAAATTGGATGAGGAAGATCTTTCTATAAGTGATAATGAATTAAGAAAAAAAATAGAGTTAAAATATATGAACAAATTGTTAGATATGAATTATGCCGATATTAAAGCGAATGAACAAAATGCTCAGCTACGTGGTCACATTTCTCTTGATTTTATTTCTGTTCCTTTTTTAGATTACGGTGATTACGCACAGCCAATGACACGCGAGGAGGTAGAGGCAAATCGAAAGAAATTGGAAGTAACTTATACGAAGGAGTTAGCTGCTTATCGTGGGTGTAGTGGTGAGAGTGATGAGAAGGGTTATGATGAGCCCCCAGCACCGAAGAAACAAAGAAAAAAAAAATTATACGAGAGTGACCTAAAATTTTAAAACCTTATACTTTTATACACAAATCCCTGTTGTCGCATCTAAACTGTAACCATCGAAACATTGACACGTACCTACGAAAGCAGCTAACTCAGATTCCATTTTTGGCTCCGCTGCTAAAGAAAAGTATAACGAGAAACTATCTGAAGCTAAGTCGGTAGCTGCCCACATATCCAATCGTGATTGCGTGATACAGACGCCATGCCCTCCACACGCATCACTGAATCCACTACTAAATGCACCAGGACATGGAACACAGCTGTCGCCGACTTGTATAAAGTTATGGTTGACGCATGTGGTGCAATCCTCGCCAGTGTAACCTCCGCTCACATAAGAGACTTTGCACGTGCAACTTCCATCGTTATTACATACACCGCCCGCGTTTCGCATGTTACAGGCACTGGTGAAGGCACCGCCTGGGCACACGTTGCACGTCCCGTTGAAAAGGTAATACCCAAAGGCACATTCGGTGCACGGTGTATCAAATCCAGCTTTACAGGAACATGCGTTGTCACCAAGGTTGGAAACCCAGCCCTCGTCACAGACACAGGAAAGTCCGACGAACGTGTCAAATATATCCTCAAAGTTACGTCTGTAGTTCGTGGTAATGTAGCCGTGGCCAGCACAAATGCTCTCGGTGTTCTCTCCGTCAAATCCTAACGCTTTGATACAGGTTGGACCGTAATATCCTTCTTCACATGCACATGCACCGCTAGCGTCTTGTCCTAGAACCGTCGTTCCTCCATACTCAAAGTCGCCATCGGGATTTTCTAATAAGAAGTGTTGGCACTGACCATGTCCGTTACATGTATTGCCATTTTCTTTAGGGCACTCGGTACAAATGGTACCAAACTCTAGGAAGGCATTGTAGGATCCAATCAAGGGGTCGGGTGAAGGTCTGAAATAATTGTCTTTGCAGACGGTGCAACCCAAGACGGGACTATTGTAGTTGATATCTTCAAGGTATCCGTCAAAGCACTCTTGACAAGCCGTCGAAGGGTCTCTACCAGTAGTGCATGTGGTGCACTGATAGAGTAGCGAATACCCTTGATTACACGCGGTGCAATTCGTGTCATAATTGTATTGATTGATGCAGGCATTGCACGTCTGACCTTGAAAAAAGGAATCGCATTGGCATCCGTTGGTTTCGCATGTGCCGTGCCCAGAACAAATATTGCCATTGTCTGCCCAGCAGGAATTTTCACAGGTTTCGCCGTAGTAGCCGTACAAGCAGGAGCATTGGTCTATGTTTACGGGTAAGAATAGCAGCACGGTAAGCACGTAAACAGACAATGCACCAGCAGCAGCTAGAACAAAGATGTATTGTGCGGTGTCGTTTTCTTCTATATGATTTTGAAAGAATAATCCTAAGGCAATTCCTGTGACAAGCAGACAGAGGAGGCTGATGCTGATGCTGATTATGTTGGGTTCAAAAACATCACGAAAGAAGGTCAATGTATTGGTTTCCGTAAAGGTGGGTGCTAATATGACGAGCCATAAGCTGATTGCAAGTATGGTAGCGACTCCATTATTTTGTTTGGATATGTGTAAATGTGAGATGCAAACGCAGTACGTCAAGAGAAACCAGACAACGATGGGTTGGATCATTTTATAAATCTTACGGGATGGTATTATATACTTTTCAACACTGTAAAGGTAATTACGTTTCTAAGTGTTATGGAACCAACTTGGACAACAATGAACAATCGCAAAAGTTGCCGTGAGCGTGTTGGATCAGAAGATATACCAGCCGTGGTACAGGAATTGTTAAAGGATTTGCCTTCGGAGACGCAGACCATTTTGCGCGTGGATGACAATTATCCTTTTGATTCAAACGAGAAGAAAGAGGCAGAGGAACAATTTTTGAACAACAAGAATACAAATAAATTGTTGCAAGATTCAAAGAATTGTTACGATTATATTTTTCTTCGCCAGTTGTTGAAAAAGAGTCCGTTGGATTCGGTGTATACTAGCCGAAAATTCAGCGAGGCCAATAAAAATCGCCCTGTCGTGGAGGTGTCGCATCGGTCGTATGAAGAAGAATTTTTGCGCGAACCGAAGCAAAATGAACGCCCTTGCGTGAAAGGGGACAATTGCGAAGGTTTGTTTATTAGCACGACGGACAAAGGTTTTGTGTTGCGTGAATATTTATTGCCGTCTCAATACAAAACGTTTTTACAAACCAATACGTTACCAAGCTGTCCGCAGCTATGTTTGCTTTGTAGGCGTGCTGCTGTTACGCGGATGTATGTTAATTATAGAGCGGACGGGGATGCCTGTTCGAATGGTGCTATTATATCGGATATACGAAATTATGTAGCGGTGACAGGAGAATATTGTCTGGATCAATGTTTGCTTCCAACGGGGCACCAATACGTCGGTCTTTACGATCCTGTTGTGCATCATGTTCGAAAACATTTGGTGGCAAAGCGTATTAGTGGTATTCGTTATTACAAGCAGGTGGGGTATCGTTATCCAGATGCTGGTAAAAGTCTTCATTTTTTATCCTAGAGGTCTACAGAGTCAAGTCGCGACTGTAGACCTCTATCCATGGTATAAAAATAATTTGATCGATTATTTTAGCGACACGGTGTATCGAAATTGTTTCGACCCTCCTTGGTTCTTCTTGGGATCCGTAGATAGGATATGGGAGCCAAAATGCAACACCATCAAGTCTCCAGAGTTTGTGAAAGCGGTAAACTTATGGATTTATCTCAGTAATCACGTCGAGAGTGCGTTTATTCGAAGATGTTTATTGATGTTTATTGATATGCATATGTTGAACATAAAGACGTTGGATGCAACGGGCCTATTCATTAGCAACAATATTATTTCCTCGGACATTACCGATGATGTCATACCAAACATTGTGATGGATGTGCTGCCTCCTTACAAGCATGGCAAAGAGAAAAACAAAATCTTGCATGCGTTGTCGAAGGCATTGCCTCAACGTTGTCAAATTAGGAATTTAAAGGAGATAATCATAACGTACGTTTCCGAAGACGATCATTTTTTCAATTTCTTGTTGCAAGTGATGAAAAACTCGTTGTTGGGGACGTACCAGCATTGCTCTGTACGTCTTAACTTCAAGGGTAGGTACATTCTTTGGGATAGTTTTGAAAAGCAGTTGACGTCCAAACCGTTTTTCTGCAAATGGTTTCGAAATGGCAGCGATCACCAAGTATTGATTTTTTTTTGTTTAAAAGAGTATTTGATACACGCGACCCGAGAGGCTGCTCCTGTATCCGATGTGATTGACAAGAAGTATGGTTGGGGGAAATTTGAAAAACAGGTTTGCTTGTTTATGAATCGGATTCGTTCTCGATTGAACGTGATTGCAGATCGGGAGTTCAATTTTTTCGTCCGATCGGATTGGATTGTGAACATTGAGACTATTTTAATCAATGCGGCAAAGCAGCATATTAAATTGTTTCGCACCACCCCACAAGTTACGTATTATTCTAAGACCCACCAGCTGATCATGAAACATTTTACCTTGAAAAATGTGTTCAAGGTTTACGATATTATTCAGCCAGAGGTGACTCATCTCATATGGAATGTCATTCAGCGTTTGTACAAGGCAGAAAATATATTTAAAATGATGCCTGCGTTCGATTTGCCCGTAGAAACGATGAACGGGCTGTTGCAACAAACGTTTACGCAAGAGCATTTTGAACAACAAACCCCGAAAACGTTGAAATATATACTAGAGTTTATTCGCCTTCTGGAGTTGCGTAAGAAGATAGGACTCTACGTGCTGCCTGTTCACATTTTTGAGCAGCAAATCGATGCCATATCAAAAAAAGAATCGTGTAAGAGGGAGGCATGCACGCATTTCGGTATCAATTACCTTTGTTTTATTTGCAACGACATTAAAATGTTTATTATGAAGGAAACCAACATTTCCAGGCACTCCAATTGTTTGGCCAAAGGTAGCCTACGAATTGTTGTTAACAATCAAGCAACGCATGGAAAACTAGAATATATATGTGGTCGTCGAACCGAACGGCATCAGCGTCATGGGAAACGCAAATGGCGCGACAACGAAGCGGTTGCTCAGCGAAAATTGATCAAGGAGAAGCAGCGAGATGCAATCAGTCATCGATGCATCAGTACCCCGTTGAAAGAGGTGGATATGATAGGTCATTTTTTAAGTTTTTCCAACAAAATGATGTTTCTTTGTACGAAATGCGGGAACGCGTGCACCATCAACAAGAAATGTTTTCAGTACGACAACGTGATCAGCTGCTCGATGTGTATGCACCACCAGAAGAAGACGTGCGAGAAATGTTGCGCGCTGACCACTTGCAACAGCATTTTAGTGCTCGATACAAAGCTAGCGAGGTTTCGTAAGGGAAATTTATGCGTAGCTTGCACAGGCATCCATGCCTCCGCACAGCCAATTGTTTTGTAAATATCCTTAATCAGTTAAGGATTAATATGGTATTTTTTTTAGTACAACAGGAATATATATTTTTTGCTCTGTACTTTTTTTTTCACCCTATGATCCCTTAACTGTTTAAGGGATTTTAACTTAATTTACTTTTACGCCTTGAATAACATAGAACTCTCCCATGATGACAATGTAATTGGCGACAATCAATATAAGCAATGCTATGTCGAGCCCAAACCATTTGGCGTTCATGTAGTATGTCTCAGGGGTACAGGTGGAGCATCCCCAAAAGTAGCACCATGAGAGGTCGGCACCCAAGGTGCCAGTTTCGTTGCGCGTGCACAAGGCAGCTGCGGTGTAATAGGCAGGGACGTCGTATCGTGCAAATTCTCGGTTGTAGTTGGAGAAAGATTGTTCGTTCAAACAATCTAAAAAAAGATCATTCTCTGAATTGAACAGGGTCAGCGTGACGGGATGAAAATTGCATTGTTCTATATCGGTAATGTCGGATTTTAGTTCCTTGTACCTGGTGGTCGGGCAAGCGCCTTCAATTTTACTAGGGTTGGTGCAAGATAAGAACCACGTGCTAATGCGAGCGGTGATAATGCTAAACACTAGTAATTGGCATAAAAACGACAAGATGGAAGTCATCCATACTATCTGCACGGGCCAATTGGTCGATTTTTTTGGTGTAATATTATAGATGACAATAAGTATTGTAATGACCAAGGAGACAATACCAGAGACCCATGCAAGTCGTAAGCTCATGTTAGCTTCACTAGAAACATTGCAGGCATCGTCAGGTTGCAGAGGTAAACCAATACGATAGTTGGATGCGCTGTCTATGTCGTATGCGGTGCCGTGTAGTGGATACGAGAAAGCGTACATGCCAGTGACAGCAGCTGTACAAAAAAGAAGAACAGACGAAGCGCTTACCATGGTAGTAGAGTTAAAAAACATAAAATAATATGATATAGACGTTTTTTTATAGTGAGTTCGAATATCCTAATGTTGGCTAAATAATTTTGCATCTTTCGATTCGGATACATGATAATCGAGTGAATAGAAAGTGTGTTTACCTGACGTTGGATTTTGCGACAAGCTCAAATACATTGAACCATTTGCTGGGGATAATGCATCGTCTGTGCTCAATTGGATTTTCAATTTTTTCAAATTGAAATTGTCCGCTTCTTCTTTCATAGCTTTGCGTAACATGTCAGGAGTGCACATCAAGCATGTATTGGAGGCATTAAATCCTGGTCGAATAAAATTACATTTTAATACGGTGTTGTGTTTGTCCATAATCTCGCATAAGCTTTCGACACTCGATTTAGAGGAAAACTGTTGTCGTTGTTTGTATTGACGTTCATTGCTGACGCCCTTCATAATCACGTTACGAGAATTAAATAATTCGGGGTCCTCCTTTTTCAGCTGATTACAAATCTCTTTTTGTTCTAGATGTGCGTTGTGGTCGAACTGTTGTGTTGAAATTGGGCGAGGGGATGGTTCCAATTGTACCATGGTTTCGCTTTCGGAGTAACCAAGTGGATAGGCGGGACTGGAGGTCTCTGGTTTTGATAAATTGTTTGTGGTTGTAGTTTCTCTTAAATAACTCATGATGTAGTCTTCTTTTTGTTTTGTTGCTATAGGTGTACAATCTATTTATAGTATGGAATTTTTATTTTATATCATATTGTTGATTCCCTCTTCGTGTAACATTGCATCTTTTTCTCCTATATCAGGTTTATTTTGCATATGTTCATATATATCCATGAACAAATAATAAAACAAATAGACAAAAACCGTATTGAAGGTTATCGTTACAATGATGCAGGTCCATTTAATTGAATTATAAATCGGTAAGGTTGGTAACAGACACAACCCGACAAGGCATACTTTCAATTGGTACATGATAATATGATACCCCACATCTTTACCAACATGCGGTTGTCCATTGTCCGTACCTATATGCGTTAAAAATTTAGAATACACACTGTCGATATCTCGATACTTTTTAATATGGAAGTAAAACAATAAATTAAGGACCGCATGTGTGACAATTGCTTGGGACATGTGCCCCCATGGATGATCTTGGTACAAATCATTACGTATGGTGACAATCAACATCAATAGATGAAGTAGACTTTGTGAGGATACATACACCTCTTCCCAGTCCTTGAAAGTTTCAATCATACACATATAATGATATTGTAGGATGAATACAATTACAAAGATTACTGCGTAGAAATAAAATCCCATATCAGAAGTCATATGTAAATTTATCATAACGTCCAAAAATAGGTTTGTATGAATGGTAGCAAACAATGTCCAAATATCCATATGGTGATATCTATTTGAAACTGCCATCTTCGTGTCGACAATTTTTAAGATTATTGTGCAATAGGTTGGTATAAAAAAACTTAAGGCATAGTAAGTCTTGGATATTATTGGCAGAAGGGAGAATATAAATAAAATAGCAATCTGTATGGTTATTATATCTTTCATGGCAAAGCTTGTCTTACATAAATAGAAACACTTGTATATAATAAAACTAAAAATCACTACTTTTTCTTGTCTTTATGGTGCTCCTTTTCTAAATTCTTTATAAAGTTCTTACTTGCATCTACGTATTTACTCAAATCGTATTCCGTTGCTACGTATACGCCTAGGCTAAATCCACAGAGAAACTGTAACATACTGTACCACATTTACCATTACAGTGCACGATTTATATACCTGTGTTTCGTCATTACATAAAATCCTCTGCATCAACTTCTTCATCATCATCATCATCTTCCTCCTCTTCTTCGTCAGAAAAGTTAAACTCATCAGCATCCATTGAATCAAGTAACTCTTGGTCCTCCGCATCCATCATAACGTTTGCAATGAGTTCCGACACTAACTGTTTTACAAAACGAAGGACCAATTTCTTTCGATACGCCCGTTGTATTTTCCGAGCAGCTTGTCGTCGCTCGTTAAATTTTCGTTTTTTACGTCCTTCCTCTTCCAATTGATTTTGCATCTCCATGTACCATGTCTTCCATCTTTGAAACATCAACCGTGTAACGTAATCGTTTGCAATCTTCAACACGCGTATCAAATTCGCCTGTCTACCTCGGCGAGTTTTGCGTATTTCAACAAGTGGAGCCAACAAATTGGAACCAGCGTTGGTTGGCCAAGACAACTGACTCGGAAATTTAACTTTCGGGTCTTTAAAAACAATGAATGATGTCACCAATTCTTCCAAGGTAGACCCTTTCTCTACATGATCTTGTTTTCCTCGTCGCAAACATTTACTTACAGACGCAATCAACCCTCGTTTGGTTTCTTCCAATTCTTGTTTCATACGTTTTAATTTGTCCATGTAACTTCTCATGTTTTGATCAATGAGAGCGGAGTCCTCCTCTGGACGAGTCCAAGCAGTGCCTATATGCATGGTCTTTAACGCATCCACCATCCGTTCCATGCATTTCGAATCGTATCTAGCAGGTATGCAACTAAATGTTCTCATACCAAGGAATTTAAGCTGCTCTCTCTTCACAAGCAACCCTCGAAAAACTTCTTCTCGCACGAAAGGTTTCTCAGATCGATATGGTGCACGAGCTTCAAAATGCTTTTGTTCGCTGTAGTCTTTAATTTGATACTTGATACAATACTTGTTAATCGTTTGACCCGATATGCCTTCCGTTGTTCCAATGCGTTCCCTTTTTGTCGCTTTAATAATAAATGCAGCTGTTTCGTGTTCCAACGCAATTAAACGTTGTAAGTCGCTGTATTCCCCATCCGTTTCCGTCACGTCTCCTAACTCTATCCTTTGTTTCGCCATACGAATGTCATGTTTCAATTCATCCCCAAGGGGGAAGAGTCGGTTGACGTGATGTTTGTGCACTTTCACAACATCCCCAATTTGATACTTTAATTTTTCGGTTGGTTTGACTAAATAATCATATGTCTTCTGACGCCAAACTTCTTCTCTCAACTGTGAACTGGCACTAATGCACGTTGCTGTGTATTGAAGTGGTCTCCGTTCAACAACAATTTTTTCATTTTCCGTGCGATGTCTCACTTCCTCCGTTTCGACACGAACAATGGCATCCTTCTTGATCTCCTCTTTTTCTTCCACTTCGAACCCACCACCTGCTTTTTTGATTCTCAATTCATTACGCCAATTATTCTCATAATCTTTGTGTACAAAGCAATTATTGCATAGAAATCGACCTTTCTTGATGTAATATTCCTTTACGTTATCACGATCCATTTGTTCCATCGCCATGAACATCTTGCTGAACATGCATCTGCCAAATTCTTTTCTGCAAGTTGGTTGCGAGCAAACCATGGCTCCGTAGCAACCTGATTCGGTACAACAAGGATATTTTAACTTTGCGTGACTAGGGTGTCCACACGAGCATCTTGTGCAATACTGGTGTACATTTTTTGTTGACATGGATATATCGTGACAGTCACCGCAGATACGCCCTGCACATACAGGACAAGGGTTGTCCATGCTCTTGTATTTCCATTTGAAATATTCGTAAACTTGAAAAAAGGCGGGTTTCACGTTGTCGTTCCATGCCGACCCAGTGCTTCTTTTCCTCTCCAACATAGTATGTTTCATCATGGCAAACGAGGAAGGCGTGTAATTACTCAATACATCGGCTACGGTTTCGTTCGGATTTGGTTCTATGTTTATGTATTTTTTAATATTTGTGACGTATGTTCCAATACTGGTAGGGCATAATTTATCACTTTTCACTGCGCAGCTTCGGTTCTTTGCATGCTCTGTCAAAAAGTATTTAAGCTCCAACTGTTCTTTTCCACTTATTCTAGTAGTAAACTCAACGGCAACTGTCCAAGGCACACGAAGGCATCCACCTCCATACCTGTAGATATGCACGAACGACTCATCTAACGAGTCCTCTAACGAGTCCTCTAACGAGTCCTCTTCTTCAAAATTTTCACTTTCGGATTGCGAAAGCATTTTAGAATTCTATGTGTAGTATATATCACCACAATGTGTATAAATAAATGGTCGAAGATAAAGGGTGGTTTATTGTATTAAGCACGTTAAACAGTGTGAAAAAACAAACGTATATTTCTGTTTCAGAAACGTTAGTTTTAAAACACAATACTTTATTGATTGTTAAATTAAAACACTATAGAAAAATAAAAGCAAACGAAGTTTTAGTTTCATGGATGAAAAGTTCCCGTGGTGTCTATAATCGATTAAAAAGAGGGGTCGAATTAAGTTTAAAAAATAATTTCCAATGCTACGCTCCTGCTAAGTATTATAAAAAATATGGACTAAAAAAATTTAAAAATGTAAAAAAAATTAGACACCATTAGTTTTTGCCTGCTCCACTGGCCTTCATTTTGGTGCTGGTCTTATCATTTTTGGGTGGTTTTTGGGTGTTTGTTTTGGGTGCATTTTTTTTGTCGTTTGCCATTGGGTCGTTTGCGGTGGACACATTAGCCCCTAGTAGCAGGAGTTTATCTTCTTTCGACCACGGATCTTTCTCGTTCGTTTTCAATAAATCAATTGGTAGGCTGGTGTTGCGTATGACGTATTGTTTATAGGTATTCCAGTCAATTAAATTTAACAAGTACAACTGTTTCAATTCGTCGTTGCTTATGTACGGTGTGACAGGCACCACCACTTGTATCAGATCATTGTTGGTCAACTTGGAGATATCTTTTATTTTTCTTTTTTTTGCTATTTTAGACAAGCGCTCCGCTTCATCTTGTTTGTAAATGTATCTATAAACCAATGTCAATATTTTCGACGTGATGTTCTTCCACAGCAACACGCACTGTTTGAACACGTCATGTGATCCCTCCACGTCCCCTCTAACCACGTTGTCTGATATCATCATGCTTCGCGGCACACCCATGACAGAGCAAATGGATTCAGAAGACGATCGTAAGATTTGTGTAAAATCGTTGCGACCACTTGGTTCAATAACCGTGCCCACGCGGAAGGATGATGGGAGTGGCACGATGTTGTTCATTGTCTTTGCCGTATTATCTGCGGATTGTTTGTCCATTCCATTGATGGCATTAGCAAATAATCGTTGTTGATTTTTAAGTCTTGATACAGCTCGTTCGTCCCTTTGATATTGAGAGTGAGTGGACGTCTTCAATGCATCTGAATCCATATAAAAATCAAAGTCTAAACCCTCTTTTGAATCTTGTGTTGTCTCTTTCTTTTCAACAATAATTGGTGGGTTGCATCGTAACATTTCTGCCGTTAACGCACTGTCGCTCATTGCATGAACGAATTGCATGGTTGGTTCCAAAACTTTGATAATGGAACAAAGGCTGCCGTTTGATCTAGGATCATAACCAAATCCATGCAAAACCAGGCTATTTGGTGCAGGTTTATCCATTGGACTGTTTGCATCAAAAAGATCATAGGTGCAAATGCCGTCCACGGACGTTGTAATTTGTATCGAATAGGATCCAGGTTTTGGTATATATGGAATCATTCGGTTGTCTATCTTTTTTGTGCGTATCGGGGCAACACCAATGCAGGTGATTATATCCACTAAATCTTTTGCGAAAGGAATCCATATTTCAGAGACTTCTGCATCAGACAATTTAATTTCCGTGCATTTTTTTTTTCCTGAGCATATTTGTATGCCGTTCTCGAATACCTTGTTCAAAATTAAATTTCTGCACATGAATATATCGGCGTTCCCTATAAAAAGGTAATGCATCTTTAAAATTTCATTGCCTGAAATGATACACTTCCTTTCGTCCGTTATACGCTGCATCTCGGTTTCTACAGAAGGTCTATATAATATATACTAATTTTAAAATGAGAACATTATATAAACAAGTGAAATCTAACGAAAAATGACTACCCAAGTGTTTCAAATTAAAACACCAGATGTCGGCGATAAAGTAACTTACAACTCTTTAGAATACATTATAACAGAGTTAAAACCCTTAAATGGAAAAAATACAGAAACAAATGATATACACCTATTGGATGCAAATGGTATATCGTTTCCTATATTTAAGGTAAACGAAGAAAGTGGCGAAAGCAAGATAGGCACCCTCCGCCATGTGTTCAATTATTTCGACAACGTTGCAAGTAATACGAAAAAATCATGGCATCAACGAAAGGGGTCCCATTACCTTGACAAAACGTATCGTTCGACGGAAATGATTAAAAATTACAACCGAGCTGCGATCGACGAAACGTACATAGCAATTGCAAACACGAAACACAATATGTTGTTGTACCTCGACGACGATGGTAAACCGATGACGTGCGACGAAACCTTTTTTGAATATGCATACAGGAATAAAGTATTTGCCTATTGCGATATGTGTATCCAAGAATGGGCATCGTCGAACGAAAAGGACGAAAAGATCATGAAGGTTCTATCCTTTATATCGCAACCTCCGATGAACACGATGATTCAACAGCCTGTATTTTGTATGTTTGAAAAAGAGAGAGCTTACGATCGAACCACCGCCTACGAAGCTGCGTATGTAGAAAAGATTATTGAAACAAACAAAACAAACTTTGAAATCGAGGAGCCTGCATACGCCGAAGAAATGTCGGAAGAGCAATTTAATGAAGTTGTAGAACATTTTAAAAACGGAAAATACGATGACGTTTGTATACAAATTGACTCTTACGATGCTTACCTGATGAATACCAGGCTAATGACCACGAAGAACGTGTCTCGCTTCCTGCAAGATGGGGCATTTAGAGGCAGAAATCGATCCATAAAAGATCTTTTTCCTCCAACAAATCAGCGATCTGGTTGTTATGGAATTCACTTTGTATCGACACCCATCCTTGGGGCACACACCCAAGTTCCGATGAAATTGTTTAACTTTAAGTTGTTTGAAGAGTTTCTCTTTCACAATATTATTTTTGATGACAACATGGACAATGCCCACAAGTTAGCGATGCGTAAAAGCTTCCAATACACACCCCCAGTGACAAATACAAACACACTGGCTTTATCGTTTACCATTCAAGAGTTCGAAGACAACTCCGTCCCATGGAAAGGTACTTTTTATCTAGAAAAAGAAGAAGACAACGAGGTGCCTGCAAAATTCAAGTTCGAACTGTATCGAAAGGAAGAACGTATCTATTTCAATTTTTTTCATATATTATTGTTTGCTACGGATGCAGAGCACGAACCGATGCGATTGACATCCACTGATTTGAACGAGCAGTATGAACACCCCCAAGAACGTATCATAGAACGAGGCTCCATTCATGAAATTTCGTTTGGTGCAGATGGAACGTTATTTATTACGGTGCGGTCAAACAACGATCAATTAATTGTGGTTAGCAATGATACGACTTGTCTGCCTGCCCCATCTTGTGTCAACTTAGAGGAAAGAAATGTTTTTCGAGCCATGATGCAAAATCATGCCAGGGAGATACGGTTCCCCGATAAGTCCTATGCGTTGAAGAAAATCAATTTTGGATTGTATCATATACCACGAACCGTCTATGCACCGAATAAATTGCGTCTGTCCAACGGAAAAATACCAAAAAAATGCAAACTATTGGATTCGACGTGGAAAACAACATCTAGAAATTATACACAGACGTTTCAAACTCACATTGAATCGTTGAAAGATATTATCCCTGTTCCTACTACAGAGATAGGCTTGAAGCAGACGCCAAAGGTCACGTTGGACCAAATCGTGCAAATGCTTCGTGAAGATAAATTAGTAGAAGTGCATGAAACCTTGTCGCGCGTCTCGTTTGGAGAACGCAATACAATCATCATGGGATTGAGGCGAATTAACGGACTGAACTACCCGTTTAATCAATTGTTTGCGTGCATCATGAACAAGTCTGCATGTTTGGCGTTGATGAAAAGCACGACGATGCAAGAGGATTGGGAAAACTTTTATTTGAAGAACGGGACGATGCCTGGCACATTCGATACGTTTGAAATCCAGGTGGATACGTTGCAGGTTTCGAACTACGTGAAGAAAAAATTGCATTGGAAAATAGGAGACCACTTTCATGTGAGTCCATTGATCCTTGGGATGTTGTTGAAACAGCCAATACCTGATGCCATATTTGATTATTGCAATAGTGTCAAGGTCACCGACAACGATTTGTATCCCATTCATTTTGTGGTCAATTTTTGCGACGATGCAGCGAAACGCAAAGAATACGTGATCCGTTTGTTTAAAAAAGAGCAGCCACACAAAATTGTATTTGATTACGACGATTACCAACGCATCCATCGTAAATGGAATCCAAACGAAGCAAAACATCTTTCTTTATTAGATGCTCTTTCCGAGTGGCCGTTCGACGATGTATTTCAAGCCCTGTTCTTGTTGATGTTCCCTATGAACAAACCCGATTGCATTTACAAACGCCGCAATTGGTTTAAAAAAGATACCATGGTGATACAGAAGTTTGCATCAACCCCTGGCCACAAAGTATTGGAACATCGCATGAAACATTATGGCTACCCGAAAGACGACGCGTTTTTGGCTTCGTGGAAAGAGGGGTTCAACTGGTTGAACAACATTGGTTTAATGCGCAACGTCGATATTTTTACTCGTATAACGGAAGACACAAGCAATGCATATATTGTTCACCCTGGGGACCAAGAAGCAATGGACGAGCTTAAGATTTACATGGCATGTTATGAGCACCAACAAACCGAGGAATGTTTAAGAATGAAAACAAGGGTTGCAAATAGAGATCAAACATTGAATTTCGACACTATTTTTTTGGCTGATTTCAACATCCATCACGAGCCAATCAATGGCGGAACGTCTTTTTATCAATACATGATAAGCAATCCCCGTCACTGGGCAGACTCGTCGTGTTGTTTCTCGGAAAAGATGCTGTCGTCCAAATTGGTATTGCATTATCTAGATTTGACACCGAACCTAGATGACTATTTCCTACCATTGCAAGATATATACATTGGCATCCGACTTAGCTTATTTGCCCAGTCGTTTTCCATCCGCCGATACAATTCTAGTGTGCAGTTGTGTCGAAGTGGTGGCACCGTCCAACAATTAAGAGCATTGCACTCGTTTATCAAACTAGTAAAACCATCGTATACACAATTCATATACACGGATTTGCAGCACATCCTTACGGACAAAGTAAACAATGACTTGTTAACTTCTGCTTACATGCGAACGAAATATGTTGCATCAAGCCCAACCCACTGGAACTTTCCGTTTCGAACCGACAATATACACACCATATTAGGCTGTCCCGAATTATTATTGTTTACGAAAGACAAAACAAAATTGCGCCGTGAAATTGACAGGCGGGTCTTATTGGCAGTTAATTACATGGAATTGTACATGAAACAATGCACATTTGGTATCATTAGTAAACAAATTGATAACCCTGAATTATATCGTTCAAACAATATGACGAATCGATATATTTATTTCATTCACAAATTGACAAATACATTATTTGATGTTGCTGATACGTTGCACAAAAGCGCAAAACAGAAAGATGATATACCAGGAACGATATTTTTCTTCATCTTGACATCCCCTGTGTGGGATCAAACGTACATGAAAGACGTCAAACGTTTTCATTTTATGTTGACCGATCAACCAACGTTGTTGTCCCATGCCTCTATTTTATTTTATGAAGAATTAGACCTTGGGCAAATATGGTGGAAAAGCTGGAAATCCGATTTGGAAGAGGTGGATTTTTTTGAATCTGAAATGTTGAGAATTTTTCGAACGGACACTATTCAATTGCATCGGGGAAACTACTTTTACAATGCAATGCAATTTATCTTCAAATATATTGTTGACGAAGACGACATATTTTGCGATCCGTGCTACAAAGTGTCCCACCGAAGCCCCGATAGACTGACCAACTATGACTTTTTAGGAACAGCAATCATGGACATACTGGTGCGATTGAAGGACATTGCTCCGCATTTTGTTCGAAAGGTGGATGCATTATTGCACAAAATCATTGTCAACTCGCACCACAACGATGTGATGCAAATGTTTGTTGATTACCAACCATTGGATATATTTTACATGCTTGCCCCATCTCGCTTTACGTCCAAAATGAACACCGCTAAACGAAGTAGTTTGTTCAACAACATTTGCGCAATTTTTTTGCGGTTGAATTTGCCAATATCCATGGTAGCATTTTTTCATGCAATAGAAAAAAACATGGATTATCACAGGATGGACCAAAGCAAGTCACATATATTGAAAGATGTAGAATCGCAATACATCCAACCCAATACCTTTATGCGAAACTTTAAGTTATCCGAAAAAAATATGGACTTGCTGCTTCGACAGTACAAAAAACGAGATGCACATGTATATTGGCAAATTTTAGTCACGAATTTGCATTTCAATGGAGGGTTGTCCTGGGTATATTTTCATAAACATTTGAACAACAAGATGTCTGATATACACCATATGTACCAATACCATATGCAAATTGTTGAACACGTAAAAAAACAATCCACCACCTGCTATTTTAGAAAAGATTTACTTTACTCGGTGCCGTTCTTTGTACAACATGGATTAAATCCTTTCTTATTCGATTTTATGCAATGCAAAGAAGATCCTTCCAAGGATTGGGTGATGCAATTGCTGCAAACCAAAATGAAAAGGTTGATTGGATGGCCGTTTAATATGTATTTCTCTAACATCGGATTGCCGTGCACCTATTCAACAACAAAATACAATTTTGCAACGAAATATGCGTACGAAATAACAATTGATCACCTGTTTACGGTCAACGAGAACATGTATGGCTACGACTATAGGAATTTATTACAAGGAAAACCCTTTTTAGATTCCGAATTACAAAATGGAACGGGTGCGAAACACAGATTGAGTGGATTGTACATCCTTGAAGCATCCTCGTTCATTGGATACACGGTTATGACATTGTACCAGCAAAATGAAGTATTGAAATTCAACACCATTATTGATTTTGTCCGCAAAGTCTTTTTAGCATCCAACATGCCGTACAAATACATCGTTTCGTTTCCTCATGCAGTCGTGAAAAGTCAACATAAACAACAGATTGTCCACGCGAAATTAAATTTATTTTCCTTGCTGGAGTTGTTTTGTGACGACTTTACCGCAACAGATTTAGAAATTTTACTCGAGAAAATCAGCGGCTTTTCGTTTTCGGAAGAGGACTTGGAGAAGCGCGCCACACAAACCGAAGATCAAAAACTAATTACCGCATCCTTTATTGTTGATCAAATCAAGACCAACATCGAATTTTCCATACAGTTTTCGGACAAAATAGATATATTTAAAACTTATATTAAGTGGGCTTGCAAATACATTGAACAACTCGGTCTCAGCAAACAACACCTATTCACCACTTATATTTTGCCCATGAAGACCAATCATCAATTCATTGAAAACAAATTGTATACATTTGACGTGGATCTATTGACCTTTGCATGTCAATATGGAAGGACACAACATGTTCAATTCTTTGTAGATATGTTTACAAATGATGATGTTGAACTTTGGAACCTTCAACGGAGGCTAGCGATTCAAAGCACGGATAAATCGGTGCAATTTGGTGGTATACATCTCGGGTACATCCACTCGACAAAAGATCCAATACAACATCTACTGTACATTACTGCGATTAATGGCCATGTGGAGTCGTTCTGTAGTTTGTTATCTTTCGTAGACAAAGATCGTTTCGTACGATTAGGCAGCCTTATAAAAGAGCTGGTGAAAGTGGTAAAATTCTCTACGATAAATTGCGACAAAATGGCAACGTTATTGAAAAGAAAACGGCAGATTTTGACCACCATATTGCATCACCAGAAATTCAAACCAGAATATTTGATATTAGAACCAGCTTATTCTTATTTGCACGGGCAACTGAATACCATATTAGATAAACCAACGACGTACCTAACCTTGTACAAACCAACAGGCGTTCCGCAAAACAGGTCTTTTATGCGGACCGTTTTAGAAACATGGGGAAACCACATAGCCGATTGTTTGACCTTGTTGAATCAATACCATTTCCAAGCACGACCCATCCACATCAAAACAGCAATCAACTTTGTCTTGTTGTATTCTAACAAATTGACCAACTACACGCTGACCAATTACAAAGAACATGCACAAGAAACAAAAAACGTCGTGCAGTATTTTGGACAAATCAACATGGACATTCAAACTTACATAGAAAAGCATAGTGATATTGAACCGAGGAAATTTCTATACGTCTATTACATTTTGAACATGGAAAACAAGAACAAAAACACAAGCATCAAAGAGATTATATCCAATGGGTACTTAGAAACCTTGCTATCCTCGATATTGGTCGAAGAGGACATTGTCACGATCCTAAAATTTAGCGTCAAATTTTTCGAAGATGCAGAGATAATAGATGATTTTGTAGATTTTGTAAATACATTGAGGTTGCCGAAAAGAAGAAAAACAGAAGCAACAGTATAAATAGAGCATAAATATATAATTAACTACATATTTTTTATGAACAAAGATAGTATTATTGACCTTTATAACAGATACGAAACGGAACTACAAGTGACCCTCCCAGAGTTTTCGCAAGAATTGTCCGAGCTCATCTTTCAATCCACCAAGGTACAACCGCAACTCAACTACGAAAAAGCAACAACACAAAATAAATCGCCTCATTTTACCTGTGATTTTGCTACCCCGATTAGTAGACATACCCGCACAAAGAAAACAAAACCAACCAAACCATCTTTAGAAACATGCCCAAATTGCTTTGAAGTGCACTCCTTAGCCTTACGCCAGTGCACCATATGCAACGAACAGCACTCGGGATGTTGTGAAATCATCGTTGCGTAACACATTTATTCATATGCCTACTCAAAGCCTTTTCCGTAAAGAAATGCAAGTCACACCCCTCATGTCTACACAACAGCGGACCTTTCATATTATGTACAACGGTGTAGTGTTTTTGCACCGCA